>Ga0114971_10002196_pt1 | contig 13465 bp, 8 predicted proteins | sample M_140625_MF_Meta_FD_87320 | JGI IMG/M metagenome (GOLD analysis project Ga0114971, IMG submission 87320) | Freshwater microbial communities from Lake Montjoie, Canada to study carbon cycling - M_140625_MF_MetaG | ecosystem: Environmental > Aquatic > Freshwater > Lake | place: Lake Montjoie... | reverse complement strand
CCGGGCCGCATGCGACGAACCGTCGTAGAGAACAGCCTGTATCTCACGTGCCCCGTCGATGACGTGGAAGTTGGTGAGCACGTGCCCCTGGCGATCCAGCACGATCCCCGACCCAGCCCCCTCAGACGGCACCTCCATGAGAAACAGGTTGGCCGCGACCGCCTTGGTGTTGATGTTCACCACGCTCCGATTGACGGCCTCGTAGACGGCAATATTGACGTGCTCCTCGGGCGTGAGGTTTCGCCCAGCTGACCCGGCGGTGCCTGGCAACGGCGCGAGCTGCCCACACGCTGCCGTGCCCAAGAAAGCCGCGGCAAAAGCGAGCACGAAAACACCGGAGAGGCGGGCAAGCACGGGCAGCATGCATCGGTTCCTGGCGAAAACAGTGGGCACGAGAAAGAGGTGCCGGACGACTGATTATCGGGTTGGGTCCGCGACAGACCAAGACAGATCGGGGGCCTTACGGGGGCGGGGGTGATGCCAAAAAGCCGGAAAAATGCGGCCTCACCCGGACAGACCGGCGTTGGCGACCGCGGCCAGCCTCCTTATGCTTCCTGAGAGGTTTCGTGCTGGAATCCGATCCCAGAGCCCCCGGAGCGCCCGCTATGTCCCGCCCCTGGTTGCCCGCGTTTGCGATTGCGTGTGGATTCGCCGCCACGGGGATCGTGCCGGCCGAAGCCCTCGCCGCCCCGGCAGCCTCGGTCACGTTTGTCGAGGGTTTCGCGGCATCCCCGGTCCAGCCTGAAGTCACTGCCGTGGGTCTGAGGGCCGCAGAGTCCCCGGCGCCCGAGTCGGTCAATGTGCTTGTGCTCGTCGATACGTCGGCAAGCCAGGCCGGTAGCTACCGGGAACGTGCCCTGCGTGCCGTCGACGGTCTCCTGGCTGCCGCGAGGACCGGTGACCGGTTCTCGATCGCCGCCGTGGACGTGGCCTGCAAGCCTTTGGCTGATGGATTTCACGCCGCCAACGCCGCCCCGCTGAAGAAGGCTCGGCTTGCTCTCGATGCCCGCACGCCCCTCGGATCGACCGACATCGTGTCGGTGTTGGAGGAAGCTGTCGGCCAGTTCGATGGCACGCAGGGCCCCCGCTCGATCGTCTACATCGGCGACGGCCCCGGACTCAGTGGTATCGACACCGCTGACTTTACGCGGCTCGTCGACCTGATGCGGGCCGAGAAGGTCTCCGCGTCGAGTCTCGGGATCGGACCCCAGATCAACTGGCCGTGCCTGGCGGCGCTAGCCAGCGCAAGCGGCGGCATGTTCTTCGCACCCGAAGCACGGAACGACGCGGCCGAGGCTGGGGCGCGACTCGGTTCGCTGGCCATCCAACCCGTAACCTGGCCCGACGGTACGTCACTAGCTACCGATGCTGGAGACGCCGGACTACGGATGCTCCCGGGACGCCTTCCACCGCTGCGAGCCGATCGGGATTCGGTCGTCCTGATCGCGGGTGATCTCGAACAAGGACGGCTCGAGGTGGGCATCGATGGCGGGACCACAACGCTCGACATTCCAGCCGCGGCCCCCCACAGCAACAACGCGTATCTCGTCGAGTTGGCCCGCAACGCCTGGCCGAACGACGGCGTGTTTCTGCCGCTGCTCGGGCGAGAAGGACTCGACCTCGCACGGACCATGATCCGCGGTGAAGCAGCCACGCTCGCCGCTCTGTCGCGGCAGGCGGAGGCGACCGGTTCCCATGCCGCTGCCGTGCGTCTCGCCGAGGCATCGCTCCGCCGCGACCCCGACAATGCCGACGCGTCGCTCATCCGCGAAGTCGCCACCAGGCAGATCTCCGCTGAACTCCCGGCACCGGATGCCGGTGGTGCGGTCGGCGAAACGGGCGTGAGTGGCGACCTGCTTCCGCCGGCCACCGCCGGCGAAGCGGAGTTGGCCGAACTCGAGGCGATGCGTCGCGTACGAGCCCAGGGCCTGGAGCAGGAGACTGCGGTAAGGCTCCGCGAGGCCCGCAATCTGCTCGCCACCGACCCCGATCTCGCCCGCGAGCGGCTCAAGGAGCAGCAGGAGATCGTCAAGCGGAACGACGATCTCGACGCTGGCACCCGGGAGCGACTCCTCGCGCAGATCGAGATGCGAGTTCGCGAGTCGATCGTACGGTCACGGGAGAAGGTGGAGTGCGACCTCGCCAACGAGCGACGGGCCGCCATCGGCCGCGAGCGGGCTCGACTCACGAGCGAGTTGCAACGCCGCGAGGACAAGATCAAGCAGCTCACCGAGCGGTACAACGCACTCGTCGAGAAGGGTATCCGCGTGGGCTACCAGGAGCCGACCGACGCGTTTGTACAGGCGGAGCGGGACGTGGCGAAGGAGATCGCCATGGAAGCCCCGGATCTCTACGCCAATCACCCCATTCCGATGACAGCCCGCGTCATCGGCCGGACCGCCCCGCTCGTGGCCAGGATTCTCGACTACGACGCGGAGAACACCCGTGTTCGCCGCGATCAGCAACGCGGCTTCATGGACGTGCTCCACCTGGCGGACGTCTGCGGCATCCCGTACGCCGACGAGCCACCGATCATCTATCCCAGCCCGGAGCGGTGGAAGGAGATCACACGGCTTCGCGAAAAGTATAAGTCGGTCGACCTGGCGAACCCGGGCAGCAAGGAGCAGAAGATCTACGCCGCGCTCGACGAACCGGTCTCCCGATTCGAGTTCAACGAGACGCCGCTTCGCGATGTCATCGCCCAGATCCGCGACGCCCACGGCATTCCGGTCGAACTCGATCAGAAGGCGCTCGAGGACGCGGGCTTCGACCTCGATACGCCGATCACGCAGAACCTCTCGGGCGTTTCCCTGCGGTCGGCCCTGAGGCTGCTGCTCGGCAACCTCGAACTGACGTATCTCATCAAGAACGAAGTGCTGCTGATCACGACGAAGGAAAAGGCCCAAGAGAACCTGGTGGTGAAGGTCTATCCGGTTGCCGACCTCGTGCTGCCCGTCAACCCCAGCACGGGCATGAACCCGTTTCAATCCGGTGGTGGCATGGGCGGTGCCAATAGCATGAACAGCGGCATGGGCATGGGTGGTGGCATGGGTGGCGGTGGTATGGGTGGAGGCATGGGTGGAGGCATGGGTGGTTTCTGTTGGGTTGCCCGCGAGGTGTATGGTGTGCACGATCCCCGCTGGCTCGCCTTCCGCGAGTGGATGATGACTGAGGCCCCGGGATGGTTGCGGTCGGCCTACGGGGCGCACGGCGAGCAGGTCGCGGGCTGGATTCATGACAAGCCGCTGGTGAAGGCGTCACTTCGCAGGCTGATGGACATCGCCATCGCCGATCGACACGCGACGCCCCCCGCAGTGGGCTACTTCCAGGTCGCGGCCGCCAAAGCCCGCGCCGCTTCAGGGACAAACGCTGCCGCCGCAAGACCGGGCGTCATCCAAACCGCCGCCACATCCGGCGTGGAAAAGCCTGTGGCTGCCGCTGCACCGCCGGTAGACACGCCCGATCGCATCGGGCTGCCCGCGACGGTACTCGAAGCCTCGGATCTTACAGGAGCGTTGAAGGCCTATCTCCCGAAGGTCGGAGATGATGCTGCTCCGGGAGACGCCCGGGATGCAGCCCTCCGTTTCTCTCAAGTTCGGGTCTCGGCCGCGGAACTGGGGCGAGCCGGAAAGTTTGACAAGGCCGCCGACCTGATCGCCGCTGCGATCGCCTCCGGTCATGCGGAATCGTGGATGTACGAATCGCTGGCACTCGCCATGGAGGCCGCCGGACGGCCGCGCGAAGACGTTGATCGGGTTCTCCTGTCAGCGGCCGATTTCGCATCGAGCCCCGTCGAACTCATGCAACTCGCCAACTATCTGGCCCGTTTCGGCTCCGACCGCCAGGCCATCAAACTCTGCCGGCAGCTGACGCGGATCGACCCAGCGAACCGCGAGGCCTATGCCCTCGCGATGACGGTGGCCGCACGTACCGACGACGCTGCCACGCTCGCCTGGGCATGCCCCGGCGTCCTCGCGCACGAGTGGCCGGCCGAGCAGCAGGAGATCGTTGTGCGGGCAGCGCGTCTCGCCAAGGCAACGATCGATTCGCTCGAAAAGGATGGTCGCACCACGGAGGTGGCTGCCTTCAGGTCTGCCGTCGATCGGGCACTCGTCCGCGACGTTGTCATCGACCTCTCGTGGACAGGCGATGCCGATATCGATGTGTTGGTCGAGGAGCCTGCCGGAACCGTCTGCTCGCTCTCGTCACCCCGCTCATCCTCGGGCGGAGTGCTGCTCGGCGATGACGATGCCGTTTCCCCTGCCGGCGACGCAACGCGTCACGAACGGTATGTGGCAACCGAGGCCTTCCCGGGCGAGTATCGGATTCTCGTGCGGCGGGCGTGGGGCAAGGTCACGGCCGACACGGTCACGGCTGAGATCACGATTCGCCGCGGCACGGACCGCGAACAGACGCTCCGTCGCCAGATTCGCGTGGGCGCCGACGACCAGTTCCTGTCGGTCAACGTGCCTGAGGGTCGTCGCATGGAGCCGTTGTTCGATGCGCAAATCGCCCAGGACGTTGAGGCCCAGAAGAGCATCGGCAAGACCGTCTTGGCTCAGCAACTGGCCGCCATCGCCGACCCAGCCGTGTCGCAGTCGATGTCGCAAAGCCGCGGCGGTTCGACGGGGCCAGTGCCCACCGGACCCGGGGTGCCCTTCTTCGGCAACGGGGCCGTCGGCTACCAGCCCATCATCACGACGCTTCCCGAGGGCACCAACTTGGCTGCCCGCGCCGTCGTGTCCGCTGACCGCCGGTACGTCCGGATCACAGCCACGCCCCTATTCTCTGGCGTGGGGCAGGTGACGCAGTTCAACTTCTCGGGGGCTGGCGCCGGTGGTACTGGTGGCGGCGGCATGGGCGGTGGTGGTATGGGCGGCGGTGGCATGGGTGGTGGTGGTATGGGCGGCGGCATGGGCGGTGGTGGTATGGGTGGCGGCATGGGCGGTGGTGGTATGGGTGGCGGCATGGGTGGCGGTGGCATGGGTGGTGGCATGGGTGGCGGTGGCTTCTGCTGGGTCGCTCGCGAGGTCTATGGCGAGTCGAACCCGAAGTGGTTGCAGTTCCGGTCCTGGCTCCGCACCGACGCGCCGCGCTGGCTCCACGACCTCTACGCCGCCCACGGTGAGTCTTTCGCGGTCTGGATCCACGACAAACCGGCCGCCAAGGCCGTGCTCCGCGTGCTGATGGACCGCGCGATCGCCGAGGCGGAGGTGCCATGCCTCGCTTCGGAGTGATTCTGGCGGCCGCCGGACAGAGCAGCCGCTTCGAGGACGCCAACTACAAGAAGCCCTTTGCGCCGCTGGCCGGCCGGCCGGTCTGGTTGCACTCGGCCGAGAAGTTCACCGACCGCGACGACGTCAAGCAGGTCGTGGTCGTGGTCTCGCCCGACGACCGCCAGGCGTTCGTCGAGAAGTTCGGCGCGAATCTGGCCTTCATGGGCATCACGCTCGCCGAAGGCGGGGCCACGCGGGCCGAGTCAGTTCGAAACGGGCTCGAGAAACTGGCCAACGACATCGACATGGTTGCGATCCACGATGCCGCCAGGCCCTGTGTGGCCCCGGCTTGGATCGACAAGGTGTTTGCGGCCGGTGCTCGCACGGGCGCGGCGATCCTCGCGATTCCGGTGGTCGGCACGCTCAAGCGTGTCGGGCCTGGCAACGTGATCACGGAGACCGTCGACCGAACGGGCCTCTGGGAGGCGCAGACCCCTCAGGTGTTCTCACGCGACCTGCTCGTGAAGGCCTTCGCTGCTCACCGCGATGGCGACGCGACCGACGAAGCCTCGCTCATCGAGCGGATCGGGCACCCTGTCACCGTCGTGCCCGGCTCGCCGATCAACCTCAAGATCACCTGCAGGGAAGACCTCAAACTGGCCGAGCAGGCGCTCAAGGCTCTTCCCGCGCCGAAGCTTGGCGGCCCCACACACCCCTTCGCCGACGGCGACCTCTGGCGGTAACCCATGCCCCACGACCTCGTCACCGAGTTCGAGGCCCGCGGCCTCGTTCACCAGTCGACCGATACCGCCGCCCTGCGGGCGTGGCTCGCCACGCCCGGCCGCCGGGTCTACGCGGGATTCGACCCCACGGCCGACAGCCTCCATGTGGGCCACCTCGTCGCCCTGGTGCTCCTGCGCCGCGTTGCCCATGCCGGCCACGAACCGGTCGCCCTCATCGGCGGTGCCACGGGAATGATCGGTGACCCGAGTGGCCGCAGCGACGAGCGGAACCTCCTCTCGCCGGCTGAACTCGAGGCCAACATCGCGGGCGTGGGCCGGCAGATCCGGGCCGTGCTCGCATCGGCAGGCGACCGCGTGCACGTCGTCAACAATGCCGACTGGATGCGGGGCGTGGGCTACCTCGAGTTCCTCCGCGACGTCGGTAAGCACTTTCCGCTTTCGCAGATGCTGGCCAAAGACTCCGTGAAGAGCCGCCTCGAGCGGGACGGGGGCATCTCCTACACCGAGTTCAGCTACATGCTGCTCCAGGCGTGGGACTTCGTGCAGCTTTCCGACGCCCTCGACTGCCGGGTCCAGATCGGCGGCAGCGACCAGTGGGGCAACATCACGGCCGGCATCGAACTCGGCCGCCGCCTCCGGTCACGCGACCTGCACGGGATCACCTGCCCGCTGCTGACGAAGTCGGACGGCTCGAAGATGGGGAAGACGGCGTCGGGCGCGATCTGGCTCGACCCGAAGCGGACGAGCCCGTACCGCTTCTACCAATACTGGATCAACCTCGATGACGCCGACGCGGGTCGCTGCCTCCTGCGACTCACGGAGGTCACGCTCGAAGAGATCGCCGACCTCGACACTCGACGCGCAGCCAATCCGGCCGCCCGCGACACCCAGAAGCGACTGGCCGACGAACTCACGCGGCTCGTGCACGGCGAGGCGGGCCTCGCCGCGGCCAGGCAGGCCACGGACATCTTCTTCGGGGCGGAGATTGCCAGCCTCGACGACGACGCCCTCTTCGAAATCTTCGCCGACGTTCCCAGCCACGAGTTTCCGCGTGCCTCGCTCGACGGCGAGGGCCTGCCGCTCGTCGAGGCGATCAAGGCGACGGGGCTCGCAGCCAGCGCCAGTGCCGCCCGCCGCACGATCGAGCAGGGGGGCGGATACGTGAACAACCGCCGAGTCACCGACCCGGCCCACCGGCTCACCGCCAGCGACCTTGTTGGTTCATCGACGCTCGTGCTTCGCTCGGGAAAAAAGTCGTACGCTGTCGCCCGCTTTATCTGATCCCTCCGCAAGGAGTTCTTGGATGGTTCGCCGTGCTGCGATTGTCTTGGTCGCCCTGTGCCTGATCAGCCCTGCAGGCCTCGGCCATGCGGAGTCGCCGGAAGCGGATCGCGGTGGCATCGCCGGACTCGAGGACCGCCTCAAGACCGGCCTGCGGGTCCAGGCCCCACGGGATGTGAAGTTCGTCGAAACGGTGGCCACCAAGGTCCGCGAGGGCCGCCTTCCCGAAAAGCTCGTTGATTCCACCTATCTCTGGGCCGTGCGCCGCGGGAAGAAGTATCCCTTCCCCGCGTTCGAGCACGTGATCCGCCTGCAGGCGGCGAAGCTGGGCGTGCCGCTGGAGTAATGCGGGCCACACTTGATCCTCGCGCGCTGGAGGGCCACCGCAGCCGGCCGGCGACATGCTCGGCGCCGGCGGGACGTGTGAGTTCTCTGCTCAAACGCTTCGGAGCGACCGCCGCGGGGCACACGTCTCACCGGCTTCTGCGCGTGCCTCCGATCCGGCTGCTCCCCCTTCCGGAATCGCACATGCAAGCGATGAGGCGCGAGCCCCATGCGAACCGGAAAGACACACAGGTTGAAAACCTGTGCTACGAGAAGAGGCAGCGAGGGGCTGCCCGTGCCTGGGAGCCGGCGTTGCTGACAAGCGCAGCCATGGATGGCGGAGCGAAGTCAGCATCGAGCGAGCGAAGGGCAGGATGCTGGGAGCCGGGCTGCGCCCGGCGACCGTAAGCCGGAGCCGACGCCGGGACGGCGGCGACGGCGCGACAGTCGTATGGCCGTAGCGAGTGTCCGGCGACGGGCATGGGCAGCCCCGAGCCTGATACACGCGCGAGCATCACGTGTGAGCCATAGAATCGCCGCTCCTCGGAGCGCAGGCTTCCAACCTGGGGATGCTTGTCGCAGGTTGAAAACCTGCGCTACTTTCCCGGACGGTCTCCGGCCAACCGATAGACCGCGTAGGCGCTGTTGGCGTGGAGCCGCTTGCCGGGAATCGACTCGATGAGCGGAGCATCGAGCGGTACGACGGCGTGGTTTGCGCCATATCGCGTCGCAACGTCGCGAAGCCGATCAGGACCGAGCGAGACAGTGGATCGTTCCATCTCCGCGAGTGAGCCCGATCTCGAAAAACAGTCCGTGATCCGCTTTCGCCACTCGACAAGCGATGCAGCGTCCTGGGGGCTATTCTTCCACGACACCACCTCGCGGCGGCCCGTCCGCCAGGTAAAACTCGCCGATCCGCGGGGAGTGAGGAAGCAGGCGTCTGGAGGGGTGTGCTCGGTCACCCAATCGCAGATGTCGGCCCAGGCTAGCGCCGCGAGTTTTCCGTCAGCCCTCGGCACGACCGTGTCGCGACCGGTCAGAGGCCAGTGAAAGCTCTGCAGGCCGAGATCGACTGCCAGCAGGCCGATCGCTGCCACCCGCAGCCATCGTGGCCTGCATGGGACCACGCGCAAGCAGGCCGCGCCGTCCTCCAACACCGCAGCGAGGGTCGTCGCCAGGGCAAACGGCACGGCCACATCGGCAAGCCGAAACCAATAGAAGCGAAGGAGCGAATAGGTTGCACCCGGAGCCCACGGCTCGAGCAGCGAGATGCCGATTCCAGCCGCGGAGATTCCCAGGGACGCCAGGGTGAACGTCGCGATCCGCCGACGTGGCACCGACGGGGGCAGGAGCCGCGCGAGCAGCCACCACACTGCGACGGCGAGCAGGTGCCTCGCAATCATCCCGTCAGCGAATGTCCGCGGAAGCAGGTGGTGCGAGAGCCTGTCGACGACGTAGATCTTCGCCGCCGCGGCCCGAGTGACCGCATCGGCGCCCGCTGCGAGTCCGAGCGCCGGCACCACGCCGGCCGCCGCCGCAGCAACGCCCACCGTCACCAAGGTGGCATGCCACCAGAAAGGCCACCCACGAGAGCGGTGGCCGCCTTCTTCGAACGGTTCCGTCGGCATCCGGCTCACGACCCACGTGACCACGGTTGCGGCCAAGGCCCAGCCGCCGACGATCGGGTGAAACGCCGTGCCGATGCCCGCGAGACACAACGCTGCGGTGAACCTCCCTGCGGCGACCTCGCCAAGGCCGCCAAGCACGAACGCCCAGGCGAACACTTTCGCCTCGCATCCCCCAATCACCCACTCACCCGCCGCCGTTGTGTTGCGAAGGGCGAAGGAAAACGCGCACGCTGCGACGACATGAGCCCAGCCGGACGAGAGGAGGGCTGCGGCCGCATGCCGAAAACCAACCGCCATCAACACCCATCCGGTGATGCGGCCAATCCATGCGGCTTGCTCGAGCGGCACGGCCGCGGCGATCGGGCCGGCGACCAGGTAGAAGATGCCGTGGGCGTCGGGCGTCTCAAGGAAAAAGTCGCCGCGGCCCCACAGCGGATCAGCGGCGTGCCGTGCCTTCGTCAGGTAGACGGCCTCGTTGACATCGGGCGCGGGCCACGCGCCCGCGGCTGCGAAGACCGCCGCGATCAGAAGACATTCAGCGGCACCACGAGCCCAGCCCGCCGTGCCATCGCCGCCGCTTTCACCCGTCGCGCCGTGCATCTATAAACGCCTCGCCGACTGATCCATCCACCGCCCAAGGATACCGATGGCCGCCCCACGACCAGCAGTTCTCCGCCCCGCACCGGACGGCCCCGCGACCGCCCCCGGGGGAGCAGCACTCCGCCGGGCCGCCGCCACGGAGACGCTCGGCATCGTCGGCGCCCCGTTCGCCCTCGCCGCCAAACTCGTTGAGTCGGCCGGATTCGATGCGATCTACCTCTCCGGAGCCGCATTTTCCGCGGGGACGCTCGGAGTGCCCGACATCGGTCTGTTTACCCGGGACCAGCTCGTGGAACAGACCCGTATCCTCGCCCGCGCAGTCTCGGTCCCGGTCGTCGTCGATGCCGACACCGGCTTCGGTGGGCCACGGGACGTCGAGGAGACCGTCCGGCTGCTGGAGGCGGCCGGCGCCGCCGCGATCCAGCTCGAGGACCAGCGTGGAGCTGACAAGCGGTGCGGCCACCTCGCCGGCAAGCAGGTGATCGATGCGGGCGAGATGGCCGACAAACTCGCCGCCGCGGCTGCAGGACGCTGCGACGCCGGCACGGTGATCATCGGCCGCTGCGACTCGCGAAGCGTGCACGGCCTCGACGACTGCCTCGCCCGGCTCCATATCTACCAAGCCGCCGGCGCCGACTGGCTCTTTCCCGAAGCCCTCCAGTCGCGGGACGAGTTCGGCCGGGTGGGCCGCGAGTTTGCCGGCTCAATCCCGCTGCTGGCCAACATGACCGAGTTCGGCACGAGCCCCCTGATCTCGATTCCCGACCTTGCCGATCTCGGCTTCACGGCCGTGCTCTACCCCGTGACGCTCATGCGGCTGGCCATGAAGGCGATGGAGGCCGGCCTCGCCCTCATCGCCGAGGAGGGCACGCAGGAAAGCCTGCTCGACCTCATGCAGTCTCGGCAGGAACTCTACGAACTGCTCGACTACGACCCCAAGCACCCAGAGCGGCATCGGTTCGCCGGGGCGCTGAATCCTGAGGAGCCCACGTGATGGCAGCCCCCCAGCCTGCAACCGCATCCCCGGCCAAAGCCGCGACCGAGTTCGCCAAGGGGCTCGCCGGCGTGATCGCCGGCCAGACCTCAATCTGCTCGCTGGACGGCACGCTCCGCTACCGCGGCTACGACATCGAGCCGCTGGCAACGGCCGGCGACTTCGAGGAGGTGGCTTGGCTGCTCCTCCACGGCGATCTGCCGACGCGTGCAGAGCATGCGGCATTCTCGGAGCGGCTCTCGGCAGCTGCCCGGTCGCTGGACCCAGCCGTGCTCGACGCCCTCAGTCGCCTCGCCCAGGCCAGCCCCCAGGCTTCGGTGATGGACGCGCTGCGGACCGGCATCAGCATGCTCGGCCTCGTGGAACTGGATGACACGCCCGGCCCTCGGGCGACCCTGCTCGCCCAGGCCGAGCGGCTCCTCGGGCTCACGCCGGCGATCCTTGCCGCTTGGATCGACCTCACGAGCGGTCGCACGCCACAGCCTTGGCCTGATGGCCCGATCGCCCGCGCCCTGCTCCAGCGGCTCACCGGCCGCGAGCCCTTGCCGGCCCACGCGGCCATCTTCGGCACGACGCTGGTGCTCTACGCGGAGCACGAGTTCAACGCCTCCACGTTTGCCGCCCGCACCGTGGCCTCGACCGGCTCCGACATGCACTCCGCCATCACCGCCGCCATCGGCGCCCTCAAGGGGCCGCTCCACGGTGGTGCCAACGAGAAGGTGCTGGAAGTCCTCGGCGAGATCGGCTCGGCCGACCGGGCCGACGCCTGGGTGCACGAGCAGTTCGCCACCAAGCGCGTGGTGATGGGATTCGGCCACCGCGTCTACAAAGATGGCGACGTGCGGGCCAAGTTGCTCGGCAGCATGTGCCGGGCCATGGTCCGCGGCACCGATGCCGAACGGCTCGAGGAACTCGCCGATCGCGTCGAGCGGATCATGCTCGACAAGAAGGCCCTCAAACCCAACCTCGATTGGCCGGCGGCCCGCGTGTACCACGCGCTCGGGCTCCCAGTGAAGGTGTTCACGCCCATCTTCGTGGTCGCGCGAATGGGCGGCTGGACGGCCCACGTGATCGAACAGATCGGCGACAACCGGATCATCAGGCCGCTGTCGGTCTACTCCGGAGCGGCAGCTCGCGACTACGTGCCGCTGGCGACCCGCGGCTGACAGCCCCTACCGCACGCTCGCCGACTGCTCAGTGGCCGCAGCGGCTGCCTCCACCTCGGCCTGCACGGTGACGCTGGGCACGGCCCCTTCACCGAGGTCGGTCGAGATCCTGAGTTGCTGCTCGACCCGGCCAGCCGCGTTCCCGGCCTGGAAGGTCACCGGAAGGATGTGCACCTTGGCGGGCGTCGTCCGCGGTTCGCAGGTCAGGCAGCCGTCCTCGCAGGCAACGCCCGTGATGCAGAAATCACGGTTCGCCCTCACGACCACGTTCTTCGTGATCGTGCCGCCGCACTTCACGGCACCCATCGATAGAAGCTGAGGACTGACGGTCACCGCGGCCACCACGCGGCCCTCAACGTCCATGGGGATCTGGGTGGCCCGAGGGTCGGTCGTGATCAGGATCAGCTGGCCCTTCACATACCCTGCCGGCGATTCGGGCTTGAGCCGCATCGTCAGGTCGTAGGAGGTCTGCGACGGCGTCCGCGTCGGCTTCGAGAGGCTGACTTCGAAACTTGGGTTGGCACTGCGGACATCACTAATGTCCCAGGCGGCACTGCCGACCCGGGTGACCCGCACCTGACGCTCGGCCCCAGCGCCGAGATCAACGTTGCCGAGATCGACGAACGGCGGCTCAAAGGTCACATCGCCGCGAATGTTGCCCGCGACCCGCAGTTGCACCTCCGCGTGAAACGGCTTGTCGAAGGTAACCGTCAGCGTGGCGCCATGCTGGCCCAGGAAGGTGCGGGTGTTGAACTTCGCGACGACCTCTCCCGTCTCGTGAGTCTTAAGATCGTGACGGGTGATCTCGGGTGAGGTACAGCCGCAACTCGTCCGCACACCGACGACATGCAGGTCTTCCTTGTACATGTTGCGGAAGACGAATCGATATTCCGTCTTGGCACCCTTGGCGACGGTGCCGAAGTTATGGCTCGTCACCGTGAACATCTTCTTGGCCCACTCCTGGGCCGAGGCCGACGAGCCGCAGCACGCGACCACCACCGCAACGCCGCACGCAACGGCGCGGCTGAAACCAACGGGCGAAAGGAACATGCGAGGGCCTGAAGAAGAGGGGGCGGCGACCGTGGAACACGCGATCCGCGGCAGCCAAGAGAAGAGTACGAGTGCCATGGGAGGAGCGTCAACGAGAGGATGAGAAGGGAGCCGGCCAGCCGTCGCAACTGGGCCGCAGCCCGACGGTCGTCTCCTACGAGTATTCACCCGAAGGGGTGTCGGTTCGGGCCGCAGACCGCATTTTTTCAAGGAAATGAAGGCCGCCCTTCGGCACGACCGATACAGGCCTTGAGGTTTCGTACAATGATTTCGTCCACGCTCGATGGTGGCGGCCGCGGGGCCGTCCGGGTGGTGGACACCTGCCGGCTGCCCTCGGGTCGCCGGCTGGCAGGACCCGACGGGGGCGTACCGGTATCGACCGGATGGCAAGAGGCCCGGATTGCGTGTCGTGGTTGGTCGGCTGGCCACGTTAAAAGTCGACCAAGCTTCAATTGCCGAAGCT
>Ga0114971_10002191_pt1 | contig 13475 bp, 3 predicted proteins | sample M_140625_MF_Meta_FD_87320 | JGI IMG/M metagenome (GOLD analysis project Ga0114971, IMG submission 87320) | Freshwater microbial communities from Lake Montjoie, Canada to study carbon cycling - M_140625_MF_MetaG | ecosystem: Environmental > Aquatic > Freshwater > Lake | place: Lake Montjoie... | reverse complement strand
CTCCACGATCAGCTGCTGCTTCGGTGCGGCGACCGGGCGGTTGATCGTGACGGTGTCCACGGGCATGCGTAGGGCGGGGGACGCGAACCGATTCACCGGCACGCCCACGGTGAACAGGTTCGACGACGACACATTGGCGTTCGTCACGATCGTCGGGGCGTCGAGCACGACCTGGCCGACCTGCTTCACGACGCCGCCCGCGAAAGAGAAGAAGGTGGGATCGTCGGCACCGCCCTCTGTCGCCTCCAGTGGACTGTTGATAGAGATCGTCGAGTCGTTACGGGAGAGATCGACCAGGAACCGCTGTGGCACCGTCTGGCCCGGGAAAAGCGTGAACGACAGTGGCTTGGGGTCGGTGGTGCCGCCCGTGTACACGCCCCAACTGCGGGGCGTCAGGCTGACGGAGGTTGGTGCATCAGCGAAGCGCAGGAAGACGTTCCCTGTGAGTTCGTCAACGTCGGCATCGGTCGGCGCGGCTCCATCGCCGGCCACCTTGTCGATCGTCATGTTCCACAAGTCTCCGGGCTTCGACGCCAGGAGCTGCACGAAGGCAGACTTTCCGTCCTTGTCCACGATCGACGCAGACGCGCGGAACGTACCCGGCACGATGCCGTCACTCGTGCCCACGTCGATTTGACCGGCATTGAAGAAGAGGACGTCCTTACCCAAGGGTGGCGTTGCCGCGATCGGCGCACCGGCGTAATCGACTCGCTTTCCGCTCGTGACGTAAAACGTCTCGAGCGTGCCCCAGTTGGCGAGCAGTTCGTAGAACGTGACGGCCTCTTGCGAGACGGTCGTGGGGTCGTCGAGAAACTGCGAGTTGCTCGCATACGTAAACGACGGCGCGGGCGTCGCGTTTTTCTTGAGGAAGCCGGTGGCGCCGTCATCCATGAGCAGCACGGCATAGTTGCTGCTCGCGCTCGATGCGGAGAACGTGCCGGCCGTCGGATACTGGAACACCTCAATCGCCATGGCCAGCCGCTCCTCGAGCTGCTGCAGGTGCAGACGTTCGCCCCGCCGCTTCCTTGGAGCGGCGGTGCTGCGGCGGCGCGACGGGAAGACTCGGTCAAGCATGGTGGGTGTCCTCGCTGACGAACGCACGGAAGAACCCTGGGAGCGTCGTGCTGCGGCACAACGATTCCGTATGCCGGCCGTTGGGCGCCGTCATGAGGAAAATCCCCCGGGGTAAGGAATTGAATAGCAAGTCAGGGTGGTGTGCAAGAATCCGGTGCCCGGAGCACCCGCCAGGGCGGCGGCGGGAGCCGTCCGGGAGATCCGCCTTGACCAAGGAATACGTGACGGCGGGCATGCGGGTTCGCTCCTGGGCCGGAATCCCGGTGGCGGCTTTACCACCGGCCCTCGAGCCCCAGCGACAGCCCCTGCAGAATCAGGGTGCCGGTCGTATCCAGCACGCCGGACGGCGGATCGATCTGGGTGATCGTCTGGTGGCTGAGTTGTTGGGTCGGCTGGGCCAGCCCGGTCAGCCAGAGGCCGAAGTAGCCGCAGCGGAAATCCCAGTTGCAGGAAATCGGGATCACGGCCGTCATGCCCACCTCGCCCACAAACGCGGCGGACGCCGGGCCCGTGTTGCGGTTGGAGCCAGAGAACGTGAACGGCGGCACGGTCGAATACGTGTAGGCCGACGTCTGGCCCGCCGCGTTGTAGTAGGCCCCGGCCTTCACGAGACCCTCGACCCGGGCCTGGCCCACCCGTCCCAGAAGCAGGGTGTCGAGTCCGATCTGGCCGCCCCAGAGGTTGTTGAAGCAGCGGGTTTGATAGAAGTCATTCCCGCTGACGGGGTAGGGCACGTCGTATGAGAACGAGTCTTGCATCTGCAGGGTCTCGTTCCACTGCAGCCAGCGAGCACCGATCAAAAACTGGCAGGTGTCGGCCCACAGGCAATGGCGAGCGTTGAACTCGAGGCTCTGAAGCTGACCCAGCAGTTTCGCCGTCGCTGAATCCAGACTGGTGGACGGCGGTCCCCAGTCGTTTCCGTAGATGCCCGGCGGCGATGTCGCATAGCCGTCCGGCGAGTAGGGCAGGGTACGGTCGGAGTAGAAGTTGCCGGCGTAGATATACGTCGCTTCGAGCGTTCGCCCGTCGCAGTCAGTCCGCAGCAGTGAGAGCCGCGGAGCGACCAGCACGTCGCTATTCAGCTGGTTGGCGTTGAGCGCCGTGGAGCCAAGGCTGTCGGTTTCGGGATCGACAGTGGAGTAGATCGGCCGCGACGGCGGCGCGTTTCTCCAGAGCAGGAGCGCCTCGGAGCGGAGCGTCCAGCGGGCGTTTTTGTGGGCGGCGAGGCACTGGATAAGTCCAGGCTGGTGCAGCACATCCGGGACGCAAGGCTGCACCGGCGGGCACATGCCCGTCATGCAGAGAGGCTGCCCATCCTCGATCGTGGCAGACGACACGTCGTCGGCCGCCGTTGACAGAGGGGTTGCCGAGATGGACTGCTGCAGCATCTCAGAGTCGAACGGAGCCGTCTGTTCCGGCAGCGTGCCAGTCGCCCCGTTGCCGGGCATGAGTACGGACTCGCCGAGTCCGGCGGGATCTTCTTCAGAGAGCACGATGCCCTCTTCCCAAGGTTCGGCCGGAGCCGAACCGGCGTAAAACTGCACTGAAATCGCCAGGGCCAGTGCCCAGGGCATGGCCCGGGCGATGCGCACAAACGTCATAGTCCCCCCTCCACGTATGCCGATCTGGCAGCGTTCATCGGTTGTGCGGGAGGCCGATCGTCAGGTTTCTTCCGCGCGTTCCGGACCGGCAATCTGCGCCGCCTGCGGCAACTGCCGGCAGATTTTCCCCAGGCTTCCAAGTCATCGCAAACTCCCCTATGCGAATCCTAGGAGCCCTGGTCACGACCCGCAGGACCGGACGTCGAAGTGACGGGTGTCTTCATGTCTTATGGAGGGCTCTGCCGTCATGAACGTTCGGAATCTTTGCGCTCTGCTTGTGGGACTCGCTCTCGGCGGTATCACACCGTCGCAGCTCGTCGTCGGTAGCGGTTTCGATGAGCATCTCCAAGGCAGCGTTTCCGGTGAGATTGTCGGGGATCACGCACCGGGGATGCCCGAGGAACTCGCGCCGGTCGGTCAATCAGTTGGCATCCCGGGCGAAGCATCCGCGGCACCGATCGCCTTCGAGGGTGGTGGCGACCTCGTGGGCATGATGCCGATCGCAGCGCCAAGTGCAGCCCCAGAGAAGGCGCTGTTTCTGCCGGTCCAACCCAGATGGCAGGCGCAGGTCGACGCCCTGATGCTGTGGCAGGGAAACATCCCCAGCCGCGTGCTGTATACGGATGCTGCGACCGGGGCGTCGGCGCTCGATGTGAATCAAGCCCAGACCCAGATGGCGGCGGGTGTGCGGTATGGGCTCATCCTCAACCTCGATCCGGTGTATGCAATCGAGGGCAACTACATGAATGTGTCGTCCTTCGCAGGAACCGCCTCGACGCCGGACGGAATCTACGCTCAGAACAATCTTGCAGCCCCGAGCCTCGGGCCGGCGGACGGCATCCTGTTCACGTCGGCCAACGTGACGACCAGCGGCACGATCAGCGGCGCCGAGCTCAACTGGCGGCGACGGACGTGCAGCCCGGTCACCTGGCTGGCGGGTTTCCGCTGGATCGAGTGGAACCAGGGCATGGTCGTACAGGATCGCTTTCGGTTTGATCCGGGGCTTGACCAACCTCCCGGAACCAGCAGCCTCGACGTCGCGACCGGCAACAGCCTCTACGGAGGTCAGATCGGCATGGATCTCTGCCTATGGAACCGCCGGACGAGTGCGATCCAGGTGAATGGCGTGGGCAAAGCCGGTGTGTTCTACAACCACGCTTCGTATCAGCGGACGGTCGGGGCCTTCATGCAGGACGGATATCCCTCGCAGCAACTCGGCCCGGCGGCAGCGACGGCCGATCAGACCTCATTTGTCGGTGAACTTGGCGTGAACGCGAGCCTCCGGATCACCGACTGGCTCTCGTGGCGAGCGGGTTACTCACTCTTCTGGCTGAGTTGCGTGAGCACACCACCGGACCAACTCTCGGTGACGAATCTGCTGGAGTCGCCACCGACCGCGCTGATCAACACAAACGGCAGCGTACTGCTGGATGGCGTGACGACCGGCCTCGAAGCCCGCTGGTAACGGTTGGGGGTCGTCGAATCGCTCACGCCCGCCGCCAGTAAAAAGTGGCCTTGCTCGGCATGCCGCCACCGGTCGACGCAATGGACGTGCCGGGTCCGCCCAGGTCGAGCTGATACAGCCCGCTCAATGAAGCTGCAGTGGCTGGGAGCGTGACCGTGTACGTCGAACCACCGCCAGTGATCGTTGTGCCGGTAAGGGCCACGGCCGTCGTGCTTCCGCTGGGTCCGGTGTAGTAGATCCTGAGCGCTGATGGATTGAATCCGGTAACAGGCGCGTTGAACGAGACGCTGATAGTCCTGACTTTGGTCGTCAGGGATGGGCTCACGGCCGCCGTGGTGGCCAACACGACCCCGTTGGCCGACGCAGAGGCAGTCAGCACCGTGTCGAGCACGATGTCAGGTCTGAGGCGGGCAACGGTATTGGGGTTTCCGACCGCGTCGGTGAATCGTGCGGCCGGCACACGGATCACGGCGGTTCCAGCGACGTTGGGTGTCGGTGTGAACGTTGCGGTGAAGGAGCGGCCGCCGCCCCCGAAGTTCGAGATCGTGCCCCCGGTGGCCATGATCGCGGAGGACGAAAAAGTGGTCGAGGGTTCACTGAGTGTAAATGTCAGCGTCGCCGTCTCGCCGATCCCGAGCCGCGTGTTACTCGATGTAATCGCGACAGAGGGCGCCACGGTGTCCGCGACGATCGGCGGCGCAAGCGACCCAGCCGCATTGGGGTTGTTTGCGGCGTCGAAGAAGGCCTTCGCGGCAACAGAGATGGTTCCCGGTGCCGTCGAGCCGGTCAGCGGCGTGAAGACGGCGGAATAGAGTCGCCCCGAGCCGCCAAACGACGACAGGGTGCCTCCGCCGACTGTGATGTCTTCAGCAGTGAAGGTGGTCGAAGGCTCGCTGAGCGTGAACGAGATGAGGGCCGTCTGCCCGGTGCGAAGCGTCGCGGTGCTTGAGGCGATGGCGATCGTCGGCACGACGGTGTCGATGATGATCGCTGGCGACAGGGCCGACGCCAGGTTGCCGTTGCCGAAGGAGTCGAAGAACCGGCCTTCGGCCACGCTCACGGAGCCGTTCATGGTCACGTTGTTGAACGGTGTGAAGACCGCCGAATAGCTTGGGCCGGACCCGGTAAACCCTGACAACGTACCGCCGGTCACCACGATGTCGTCGATGCCGAACGAGGTGGATGGTTCATTGAGCACGAAGGTGAGGTTTGCGACCCGCTGGGTGCGAAGGATGGGCCGGTCGGTGGTGATCGCGACCGTTGGCCGCACGGTGTCGATCGAGAGTGACGGCGATAGGAAGCCCGCGGCGTTTTCATTGCCCGCGGCATCGGTGAAGCCGCCGGCAGCGACCGTGACCGTGCCAGCCGACGTCGAGTTCATGGCGGGCGTGAAGACCGCTGTGTAGCTGGTGCCCGAACCGCCGAAGGCAGACAGGCTGCCGCCGGCGACGGCGACATCGGCCAGTGTGAACGTGGTCGACGGCTTGCTGAGCGTGAACGTGACGACGGCCGTCTCGCCCGCGCGAAGTGCCGGCTTGTTGGCGGTGATCGCCACCGTCGGCAGCACGGTGTCGATGACGATTGCAGGAAGGAGTTCAGCAGCGGTGTTGGGGTTTTCGGCGGCATCGAAGAACGATCGGGCCGCAATCTTGACGGTTCCCGGCACCGTCGATTCCAGAAGCGGCGTGTAGATCGCCGTATAGGCCTGGCCGGCTCCGGCGAATGACGACAGCGTGCCGCCGGTAACCGTGACGTCCTCAGCCGTGAACGTGGTCGATGCCTCGCTCAGGGCGAAGGAAATAAACGCCGTCTGGCCAGCCCGCAGTGTGCTGACGCTCGATGAAATCGCGACCGTGGGGACGATCGTGTCGATCGTCATCGGCGGGATGAGGGCTCCGGCAACGTTCGGATTTCCAGCGGCATCCGAGAAGGTGCCGGCCGCCACCCGCACGGTCCCCACAGTCATCGCATTGCGGTCGGGCGTGAAGACCGCCGTGTATGTCTGGCCGCTACCGGCGAAGTTGGTGAGTGTTCCTCCGGTGACCGAGACATCCTCGGCACCAAAGGTGCTCGACAATTCGCTGAGCGTGAACGTGATTGTCGCTGTGCGGAGAGATCGCAGCACGGACTTGTCTGACGTGATCGTGACAGTCGGACGCTGGGTATCGATTTTGATTGGGGATGCGAGCGATGCTGCCGTGTTCGGGTTTCCTGCGGCGTCGAAGAACCGCCCCGCCGCGACGGCTACCGTGCCGTCGGCGGTCGAGTCGGCCAGCGGTACGAAGTTGGCCGAATAGGTATCACCGGAGCCGGTAAAGTTCGACAGGACGCCGCCCGTCAACGTGATGTCGTCAGCCGTGAAACTGACGGAAGGCTTGCTCAGGACAAAAGTGACGACGGCGACCTCGCCTGCCTGCAGGTTAGCCTTGTTTGAAGAGATCGTCACGCCCGGTAGTATCGTGTCGATGGCGATCGGGTTGGCCAAGGCACCGGCGTCGTTCCCGTTACCAATCGCATTGGTGAAGCGGCCCGCTGCAACAGCCACCATGCCAGGCACCGTCGAGTCGGCGAAGGGCGTGAACAACGCCGTGTAGAGAACGCCGCTGCCGCTAAAGCCCGACAGCAAGCCGCCGACAACGGTGACATCGTCGGCCGTAAATGACGCGGTGGCCTCGCTGATAGCGAACGTGATGGTTGTGGTCTCACCGGCCTTGAGCGTTGCCTTCGCAGACGTGATTGCGACCGTGGGGGTGATCGTGTTGATCGACAGCGGCACGGGCAGCGCGGCCGCGGTGCTGGGATTCTTCGCCAGGTCGGTGAAGGCGCCCATCGCTACGGCGACGGTACCGGCCACTGTGGAGTTGGCGAGCGGCGTGAAGATCGCCGTGTAAACGCTGCCACTGCCGGCAAAGCCGGAGAGCGTGCCGCCCGACACGTCAACGTCGCTCTGCGCAAACGTCGTTGATGGCTCGCTGAGCGTAAAGGTGAGAGTTGCCGTTTGTCCGGCCCGCAGCAGCGGACTGTTTGACGAGATTACGAGCGTCGGCGAGACGTCGTCGATGGTGATCGGCGTCGAGAGGTCACCGGACAAATTCGGGTTGCCGGCCAGATCAGCAAACTTCCCGGCGAGCACGCTCACCAGGCCTGGCCCCGCGCCGAGGGGCGTGAAGTCCGCCGTGTAGGTCGTGCCGCTTCCAGCAAAGCCGGATAGTCTGCCGCCAGAGACGGTCACGTCATCGGAGCCGAACGTGGTGGAGGGTTCGCTGAGATGGAACGAGATGACCACCGTGTCTCCGGAGCGGATGGACGACGTGTCGCTGGTTATGGCGATGGACGGTGCTATTGAGTCGACGGTGAAAGCGGTTGTATTTGTACCGACGTCGCTCGTCTTGGGGTTGCCGGCAGGGAACATCTGCCGGGCGCGAATTGAGCCAAGTGGATAAACGCCATCCGTGATGGTGAATGCGGAACCGGTACCACTGCTCCAGCTTGTGCCGCCATCGAGACTGTACTGCCAGACCGCACCGGCGGCGGTGCTGAGTCCACCCACTGAAACGGTGCCGTCGCGTGTGATCCCGTCAGTGGTGGAGTCGCCAGTGTCGTTGGTGAGCGCAATCGACGGGGTGGCAAGCGGCATGAGTTGCGAGATGACCTGCGACCAATCGCCGACACCCGCCGCGTTGACTGCCCGCACGCGAAGCGAATAGATGGTGCCGTTGACGAGTCCGCTCAGGCGTCGCGAGGTGGTCGCCGAGGCAGCCTGCGGAATCACGCTTCCAGGGAACGTGCCATTGGCTGAGTATTCGACCTCGTAGTCGAAGATCGGCGATCCGTTGTCGGCCGTGGGAGCCGCCCATGTGAGATCGATGAAACCATCGCCGATCATGCCGGCGAGATCCGTCGGGGCATTGGGCCCATCTGCGAGCGTGACAGAGAACGTCGTGGTGCCGTCGGAGTTGTTTGGGAGAAGCGTGTTATTGGCGTAGTCGACGAGCAAAGCCTGCCCGGCCGGTCCTTTCTCACGAGACCTGGCCACGATGACGTACGCACCCAGCCGGAAGACCGAAGCCGATTCAAAGACCACGCGGTTGCTGGTCTCAAGGTACCGGAACACGTAGTCCACTCCCTCGACGAGCGGTGTGCCTTCCCACCTGAGTGAGAACGCCTCCGCGATCACCGACGACTTGTCGACGCCGATGCCGACGTCGTTGAGTTGCAGCACGAAGCTCGTCTGCCCGCGAGCGGCATTGCGGAGGACGACGACGTTGGGGGAAGTTGCAGCCAGATCGTCCAGGCCATCGTCGAGGGGGGTCGCAATCATGGCGTACGGCTGGTCGAAGTCGACCCTGTCGATGGCGCCCCGATCCTTGAAGACGTTGCCTCCGAGGCCCGGTTCACTCGCCTGATTCGGGTCGTCGCTGCGAAGTTGCCCGAACAGATCGCGATTCGGTGCCAGGATCGGGGAGGCGCCGATGCCGACGGGTGCGTTGACGGCGATGAAGTCGGTGCGGTCCTGGAGCGAGTTGAGAGCGCTATCGATGATCGTACTGCCCTGCACCGGGTAGAAGTTGCCTGCGGCGGCGTTCACGAAGGGATCGTTGGCGAGGGTGATGCCCTGGCTCTGGACGACGCCAGTGACGGCCGTCGTGGTGTTGGCGAAGGCCGATGTCGCCACGACCGTGCGCGGAGCCGACGACGCATCGACCCGTACACCGGTCGCAAGATTGGCGAACACGTTGTTGAGGAGTGTTGGGCTGGCGTTTTCCGTGACGCTGACGCCGGTTGCGCTGGTGGTGGCCTCGACGAACCGCACAGCAGCCGAGGCGGCGGTCGCCGTGGCCGTCGCCGAGAGCCGCACCTGGCGGTTTCCAAGCTTCTGGACGAGCCTCGCCCCCGGACGCATCCCAGGCCCGGAGACCAGCATGCCGATCCGCAGGCCGTCGTAGTTCGTTGCCGACGCCAGGGTGACTGTGTCGGAGCCGCTCACCGTCGCGGCTGTCACATCGAGCACGAGTCCACCGAAGATCGTGTTATTGACGATCTTGCCGAAGGGCACGACGGCGGCGGGCCCAGGCCCGGTGTTGGCGTCGCCGCTGAAGAGGATGCCCGCCGTCCCGCTGGCGGCGATGACGTTGTTGGCGATCACCGTGCCGGCGACGAGCCGGCTGCCGTTGAGCACGGGAAGATTGCGGGCCACGCCTGGGTGGGGCATGTCGCTCTCTCCGTCGCGGCCGGCGGCGTCGACCAGGATTCCATACCCGCCGGCATTTGAGATGAGGTTGTTTTCAATCACGAAACTACCCTGCTCGCGCGGCAGGTTGGCGTCACCGAGCACGTCGCCGATGCCAAGGGCGCGGGAGTTGGCACCGATCAGGCCGGTGTTGGTGTCGAAGACCTGGTAGACCTGGCCCCCCACGAGATGATCGGTGCCGCGGCGAATCTCCAGCTGGTACTCGCCGAACAGCGTCTGCTCAGGAACAGTGCTGGACTTGGGGGTGCTGATGGGTTCGAACGTGGTCTGGTCCTGGGCCGCCCCCGTGACCATCTCCCCCCGCTCGGCGAAGCCGACGATAATGTCGTCGATGTAGAAGCCCTCGAAGTCGTTGTTCACGCCGCGGTTGGCGTTCGAGAAGTCACCCGTGGTGCCCGCCTTGCCGGCGATGTCATTGAGCAGCCGTGAGGCGGAGGTGAACGAGAGCACGGCCGCCGCGGGCAGGGTGACGGGGCCGGAAAGCGTGACCTCGTTGGTGGCGGCATCGACGGCGGCGACGGTGGTGTTGGCGGGGATGCCCTTGCCCGCCACCGAATCGCCGACCTGAAGGTCCGCGACGCTGTCGAGGACGACGATGTCGGAGGCGGCCACGGCGGCCTGCGTCGTTCGCGATGCGGACCATGGCTGCGTCGCATCGAACTCACCGGCGGTACTGAAGTCGAACCGCAGTTGGATCGACGCGGAGCCGGCGAACTGGCCAAGGTCGACGCGGGCCTGTCGCCACGCTCCCGTGCCGTCGAACAGCCGCTGGACGTGCTGATTGGCGTTCGTGGAGATCTTCGACGACACCGACGCGAAGCGGGGCAACTCGGCATCGGTCGTGTCGGCTGTAGAAGTGACTGAGTTGTTGGTGGCCAGTAGGCTCCAGGTCAGGCCGCCGTCGGTCGAGATCAAGGCGCGGGCACTGTCGCGCATCTCGTCGTTCTTGCCGAAAGCCTTCTGCGTCTCCAGGAAGTAGGTGAAGTACAGCGTCGGCTTGTCGGCATATTCATAGCCCGCGAGGCTGAAGGCGTTGGTGGTCAGGCTGCCGTAGGCACCGCCCGGGAGGTTGTAGTTGCCGGCCCGGCCGGTGGTGCTTCCGATCAAGGGGTTGGCGGTGAGATCCTGATGGACGGCCGCGGTCGACACGCCGAACTGCGGGCCACGGGCGCTGGCGAACTCCTCGAGGCCGAAGTACATCGACTGCCCGCCGTCCACGGCGTCCCGCGAGCCGTCCGGCGCTGCGGGAATGCCGTGGCCGTCGTCGCCCTGCCGGTTGGTGGTCGTGTGCCAGAGGTTGAAGTCGAGCGGGCTGAAGGCGATGCCGGTGAGGCCGGTGCCCAGCGAGGGAGAGAAGAATCCGCCCCACTCGACTACCTCCACCAGCGCGTCGGTCTGCGGGTCGATCACGCACAGGCTGCCGTTGTCGGTGAGGGCGAAGAGCGTGCCGGCGAAGCGGCCGCCCTGAAGGTTCAAGGGCGCCGAGGCGAGGGCCTCGAAGCCGGCCGCGCCGATTGCCGTGAGTTCAGCCTTGAAGTCCTTGCGGGTGGTGGCGGTTGCGTCGATCGGCGCCTGATTGTCCTTGTCGGTCTTGTTGCCCGGCTTGATGTCGATGAACTTCCCCTCCCGGGTCACGCCGAGAATCTTCCCGCCGACTTCATCGATGAACTGCATGCCGGTGATGATCGAGCCGGCGATCGTTCCGCGGAATCCGAGCGTCGTGCTGGTGGCATACGGCTGGTCGGCCGCTGCATCAGCGGCGGAGTCTGCCTTGCCGCCGTCTGCGGCTCGGTAAAGTTTGCTGTTAGGTCCATCCTTGACGATGAACCAGAGTTCACCAAACTCCCCCACTGCCGTTCGCCGGAACGCCAAGGCCGTTACGTCGTCACTGGTCGTCTGATAGTTGAGCGGGGTGGTGGTGCTCTGGTTCTCGATGGCGGCGTCGTCGGAGGAGAGCGGCTTACCGTTGGCGGTCGGGTTACCTGCCGGATCGAGTTCGAGGAGGCGACCGACCGTGGTGGCGTCGCCCGTGACCCCGGCATAGGCGTAGAGCCGGCCGTCGCGGCGCATGTCGAGGTCGCCGATCGTCATGCCTGTGACGTCGAGGAGTACCGTGGTTTCGCGGACCCCGCTGACGGCATCGACGGTGACGAGCCCCGTGCGCGACGACGCGAACAGCGTGACGTCGGCCAGCGTGAACGGCGTGGCGTGAGCCGTCAGGTTCGTCGTGTCGATCAGCGACTGCGGCGTCGACGGGTCAACCGTGTTCGACCCCGACTTGTAGCCGGTCGAACCGATGTGATCCTCGACGACTCGTCGCAGGGAGCTGATCGGCTCGAGCCGCACCGCGGGATTGGTCGCACCCGACTGAAAGGTGGCGCTGAGCTGGCTCGGCAGCTGGACATTGGAGGAGATGGCGACGTAGTACCGTTGCTGCTGGTTCCGCTGCGCCGCGGTGGGCGCCGTGAGCGGGCCCCCTGCCGTAAAGCCGCCGGCATTCGTCGGCGTGCCGGCCGGCAGCGTCACCGAGCCGATGAACGGATCGAGCACCCCCACCGAGCCCCGCAAGAGGTCGTCGAAGTCGTTGCCCTGACTGGCACCGGGCTGGTCGTCAGCGACGTTGGAGTCGCGGCCGACGTAGATGAGCCGGCCGCTGTCGTCGAACACGGAGAGCGTGAGATCGCCGCGGAATCCGTCGGCGTAGTCGATGTCGAACATCGTGGCGAAGGTCTGGCCCGAGGCGTTCACGCCCGCGATCGCCTGGATCTGCTCGTAGTTGAGCGCGAACGTGTACCAGTCGACGTCGGTCGCCGTGGAGATCCTGCCGGCGATGCTGATCGTGTTGCGGTCGGTCTGTAGAAGATTGCCCACGTACTGGGCCGTGCCGTAGGCGTCGTTCGCGTCGATTGCGGTTTCGCCGGTCTCGCCCGCGAGGAGCGAGTTGCGGGGCAGTCCCTGCACGTCGATGCCCGTCGCCGGGTAGCGGATGTCGGCATACCGCACCGTCGAGCCCGGCTTCTCGTCAGGCTGCCGCAGGCGGAGGCGGAGTTCGTAGCGGCCGCTCGACGCGCCGTCGGTGAGGCTCGCGGGATTGGCCAGCGCGGCCTCGTAGTCCGCCGCCGTGGTGGCGGCGTCGTACCGCGGCTGGCTCCGCACGCGGACGAAGTACGACGCCGAGGCGCCGACGGGACCGGGCAGCACGACCCGCATGCCCGGGTCGCGCGGATTGAGCGAGTAGAAGTCGCCGCCCCGCCAGGCATCCTTGCCGAGGGCCTGGGCGATGCCACGCGTCGCCGCCGACAACGAACCCTCGACGTAGCGGTATTGGAACTGGACCACCGTCGCAACGGGGGCCGCATACGTGATCGTGACCTCGCCGGTGGCGGCGTCGAAGCCGCCGCTCACCGCGGGGGACGCCGGCTGGCCGAGCACGTTGCGGAACGTGAGCACCCCGTCGGCAGCGCACGTGAAAGTCTGCACTGGCACGGGGGCCAGGGGATCCGAGAAATCGTAGATCACGCCGGTGAGCGATTCGCCCACGGCGCCGCCGTGGGCGAGCGTGTAGACGGCGTCAGCCGCGAGGCCGATGTCCAACTGGAAATCGTTGTTCACCACGCCGCCTTCCAGCGCGGAGTCGACGGACCGGGCGAGCACGTTTCCGGCGGCGTCGAGCAGCTCGATCATCGCGTCGAGTGACGACGAGGTCTTGTCGAGATCGAGCCAGACCTCCGAGCCCGCCGAGCCGGTGAACTGGTAGGTGTCGACGTCGGACGGGGTGTCGGGGGAGATGGTCCCGTGCACCTGGAATCCGAGGCGACGGTTCGCGTCGCCCGACTTCTCCTGAGCGCTGTCCGCGGAGTTCGACCCGGTCGCGAAGTTGCCCGCCAGAACTCCGAGCGCCTGGGCGTCGGTCACGGAGTCGTTCCGACCCAGGCCGCCGGTGTATGCCTTCTCCGCCTCGATGGCGATCGCCACGTTGCGATCGTTCGAATACGGCATAAACGCTAGGCTCCGCCAGTCATTCGCCGCAGCAGACGTACTGGTGCCATCCGTGTTGGTGTCCTTGACGATGTTGCCGAGCGGG
>Ga0114971_10002190_pt1 | contig 13476 bp, 16 predicted proteins | sample M_140625_MF_Meta_FD_87320 | JGI IMG/M metagenome (GOLD analysis project Ga0114971, IMG submission 87320) | Freshwater microbial communities from Lake Montjoie, Canada to study carbon cycling - M_140625_MF_MetaG | ecosystem: Environmental > Aquatic > Freshwater > Lake | place: Lake Montjoie... | reverse complement strand
GTACATTATCTATAAATGTCAGAACAAAGTCGTAATCGATAGGTTGTTTACTCCATATATAATACCAATCTTGATTAGACAAAGTAAAACTATTAGTTTCTATTATTTTATATAAAATATCAAGGGGAATTGTTTGTGTAGACAACAATGTTTTATAATTGATTTTGTGAAACAGTTGTCTTGTAAGATCATCTGAAAATGTTTGACACGTACAAATTATTTCTAAATCTTTATTATTAGGTATCCAAACTACGGTACTTTCTGGTATAATTTTACCAGTACAACTTTGATTATGTAATATAATCGAATTCCAATCTATTAAATATATATACTTGTCAAATGTTTGTATAGTTGCTGGTATTAATGTATAGTCGAAATGGTCGTATTCAACTATATTATCAATTAAATACCAAAAGTTATTATTGATAACTATGTTAAAAAATTTATTAGTGCAAATCAACTTACTTAACGTGGTTATATCAATGTATTTTATAATTTCATACCATATTTCAAATGGTAATGTTTTTACAAGATTTATTGTTGTTTCCATTATATATAGTTGTACTTTAAATTGTATTTTAAATTGTAACTTGAATTAATTTAGTAATTTTTAATTTCTTGTCAAATTGTAATATAAAATGGGTGTGAATGATCCTTGTTTAGCTAACCCTTCAATCCAATGTGATCAATGGGTTCAAGATTATTGTAACAAAAATCCTAACGATCAAGATTTTTGTGGTTGTTCTACAAATATGTTAAAAGATGCACCAGATCCTGCTTTAGGTAGAACTCCTGTTAAATGTTGGTCTGATAAATGTAATAAAAATGCAAATTCTTATAAATTTTTCTTTGTAAAAGATGAAAAATGTCCTGATGTTTGTGTAGATGAAAGTAGTATAACTGCGTTGGGTAGTACTATAACGGGGTCTTCATTTACTCAATCAAGTTGTGGTGGTGAAGTTATTCAAACTAAAGATCCAAAGGTTGCTGAAAGTGTTGCAAAATTATATACATATGGTATTGGTACAATTATAGGATTTGTTGTAATATTATTATGTGTATCTATGAGTATGTCGTTAATATTGTTTATTAAATAAACAAATTACACAAATTTTTTTTAAAAATATAATATATAATACAAAGATAAATATGGATCTTAACATTGTTTATTTAATAGTTGCAGCAATTGCAATTTATTTCTTTTTTTTTAGATCACAATCAAAGGAAGGATTTGAAACAAATCAACGCGTAGTATTGAAAACAGCAGATGGCAAATATGCCAAAATATGCGCAGATAAACATTTATGCGCAAGTAAAACTGAATCTGAACGAGTTCAATTTAGTATTATGAAATTCAGTGATGATTTGATTGCATTATCAAGTGGTGGTTATTATATAGCATCTTGTTTTGGTGAGACTTGTAAAGATGATATGATAAAGGTAAATAGTTTTAATCCTTATGCTCCAAATGCAAAATTAGCTTTAGAAAAGGACAATGAAAATTATTATATAAAGTTTTATGATGAAAAATATCTAAGTTTGGATAACAATGACCATTTTATTAAAACAAGTGAACGTTCACTAGCTGTAAAAGTACAATTTGTTTAAAAATTTCATTAAAACGTGTCATTATTAATTAAATTAATTTAGTTATAATTAATTTATTTGATATTTGTAGAGATGGCATTAGGATCAACAATTGGCTTAACAGGTTCAACAAGTATAATATTAATAATTGCTATATTAGTAATTGGTGTCATTTATTTTCATAAAAAATACAAGGAAATATTTAGTATTGATTATTTGTGGGATAATAATTATTGTACAGTAGTAGACGAAAGTGGTAAAACTATTGTAGACAAAGATACTGGATCTATATTTGGTAGAAACGGTATTTATAGTACAGAATATTGTGTATTTCATCCTTTGATGATTTCAGATTCAGAATTTAGAGAAAAAGCCCTTACATTATACGATACAAGTAAAATATTTACATCAATTAAAAATTTTTTTAATGGAACTTGGCGATTACCAGATCAAAATTTAATAAAAACAGATCCTGTATTATCAACGATGATTTTGAATCCTTGGTATACGAGCGATGATGTATTTTACACACCAAATACAATACAGTATACTTATGATTTGAAAACATTTATTGTAGATGGTAAGGAGTTTTATAGTTTTGAGAATGATGGTCTTTATAGTAGTTTTTTTAAGCAAAATATTAATGCTAATAATACTACTCAAACCAAGTGCTCACCCGCAGATACTTTCACTTGTGAAGATTCACCTGGATTATGTAATTGCCAATATCAAGATGTTGAAGTATATTATTTATATATGGATAACCGTATACTTATCGAATTACCTATGCAGCTGTATCTAGGAGAAATAGATGATTCTCAAACAAAAACAATTAGTATTAAAGTTGGGGGTAAAATACAACAAGCTAAAATAGAACCTTTTAAGGTAACAAATCTTGAAGATCTAGAAAAATTATTAGAACGACGTTTTTATCAATTCAAAGATACAATTGGAACAGCTTGTGATCAAGTTTCATCTAAAAATCAAAAAGCATATGATTCTAAATGTAAATTTTTTAAATCAGACGCATTAGCCGGTTTAGTTATAGCTTTAAAACGTATTATTATTATAAATATACCCGAATCTGTAAGAGATGCTTGGATAACAAAGGTAGATGATAAAATAGCTATAGATACGACATTAAGCTATTTAGAATTCTTTTTATGGTTAGCTGCAAAATCACATCGTGATAAAATAACATATGATTTTCAACCATTTAATAAAAACAAACGTTAAGTGTAAATTTTGTATTTAATTATTTATATTTATTTTATTTATAAATAATATTAATGGGAGCATCGCAAACAAAATCTAAAGTTGATATTAAAGAATTAAATAGTACTGATATTAACATGTCTTCTGAAACTTTTAATAAAGTTGAAAATACATGTAAAGCAACGAGTAATCAAAGCAATGTGCTGAATATTGTTGGTTCTACTGTTACTAAATTAACCACTAATCAGAAAAATGCTGCTAAAAATACTTGTATTTTACAAACAGCTATAGCAACTACAAATGATACAGAAGCTCAAAATAAATTAATGACTGCTCTTAAACAAGGTTTAGAACAAAATGCTTCTGCTGGTATTGGATTAGCTAATGCAGAAAGTAATACGAGTATTACTAAAGAAAACAAATTTACATTAAAGGATAGTAAAAAAACTGTCAATGAAGCTATTGCTGGATGTGTTATGCAAATTGACCAAGAGAATGTTATTAATATTGTTGGTTCTACCGTAACAGATTCTAAATTTGATCAAGCAAATGATGTTATGATGGAATGTTTAAGTAGTTATGGTGTAGCAACTGAAAATAAGGCAAAAGCTTCAAGTGACGTAGTATCAACTACTACAAGTGAACAAAGTCAAACCGCAAAAGGTTACGACCCCATCGCATCCTTAAGTGGTCTTGTAGGTGCAGCTATGGTACCTTACATTATAAGTTGTTGTATTGTTTGTTGTATACTTGTATCTATTGGAGGAATATTTATGATGGGCGGAGGATCTGGATCTATTGGACCAGAAGGTGCAAGCTTCTCAATGCCTGGTATGCCTCCAGCATATGGTGGATCATATGGTGGATCATCTAGTTACTACAGTGGTAATACTTAACTGTCAATTTAATTGTAACTTATCAAACTAGAAATATCAAAAAACAACAAATTATTATTATTAGATTCCGTTATTTTCATTTTCATATCGTTAAAATTTATATAATCATATATGATGATTATGTATTTGTCATTTTTGTTTAATTTATTTATTTTATACAAATCACGCGAATTAATATAATAATCTTTGTAAAAATTAAAATACATAAAATCATATTGTAAATCAGAAACAGCTACTATTTTATAATTAATACTCGTATATTTTTTTATTATACTTTTAATATTTGATATATGTGTTCGCCAATTAACCGATAATGTGTTATAGAATGATTTATCATAAATTTTTGCAATCATTTCTTCATATAATATATTAACAATAACTCTTGGTGGAACATTTTCAATACCGCGTTTTAATGTAAATAAATTCCATTCGTTTATCGCTTTACAATTGGATAATTGCATACCTGAATAATAACATAATCTTTTCATAGAATTTGTGTTAAATATACTATTAACATTTTTATCCATTGTAAATAATTTCATAGATGAAAATACTCTACTATGTAAATTCATTGAAAAAACAAGTGTCTTTTCATTTGACAATTTTTCACAAGATTTTAAAACTGTTAATGGATCATTTGTATAAGCTAATATGTCATTTAAAATAATTACATCAAAAGTTCCGTAATCATTTTTTATCATATCTGATGTATAATCGGATAATGTTAATTTACTGGATTCGTGGGACGAAAAAAAACTAGGATTAAATAATGTTGATATAGATACTGTTTTAATTTTATACCTTGATGTTTTTTTCACTAACATACCAAGTATATCATCCAATATATCCGTATTCGTATCATTTACATTTAAAATTTTATACGTTTCATCTTGATCTTTTTTAATAGAACCTTGTCGAATCGGTAAGGACGCAATTTCATCCAGTATATGTCCTTTATAAATTTCTTTGTTGTAACTTGTTTTTTCAAATGGCAAAACTATATTTAGCGATTTTTTTTGTATGTGAAAACAATTATCGCAATATACATGATCAGAATAAAAATCATTGTGTTTTTTATTATTACATACAATACATGTAAACATTTTATAATATATTTATAAAAATATAAAATGTTTTAAACCTATCGTCTATTTTGTTTTTAAATTAAACTTGATTGAACCATTTCTTTTACTAATTCTTCAAAATTATATTTTGGACACCAATTTAATTCATTTCTTGCTTTTGAGGAATCACCTATTAAACATTCGATATCAATATCACGATAATATTTAGGATTAACTTTTATAATTATATGTGGTTCTGAATCATCTTCCGTCCCCTTTTTAATACCTACTTCATCTACACCAGTTCCTCGCCATACTATTTCTACTCCAATTTCTTTAAATGCCAATTCTACAAATTCACGAACAGAATGGGTTGTATCATTAGATAAAACGTAATTCCTTGGTGTTTCTTGTTGCAACATTAAATAAATTCCATAACACATATCTTTTGCGTGAGACCAATCGCGTCTAGCATTTAAATTACCTAATTCTAATGGTCCAATTTTTTCAAGAGCATTGTTTTTTCTAGATTTATTTGCTAACTTTCCACTTGGTGATCCGCAACCACCTATTCTAGGAATGGTTTTATAATATTTTGCAACATAATTAGTAATTTTTTTTGTAACAAAAGTTCCACCTCTACGTGGACTTTCGTGATTAAAAAGTAAACTGTTTACAACAAACATTCCATAAGCATCACGATACATATTACATAATTGTTGGGCAGCATATTTTGATATTGCATACACTGAACATGGATTTTGTGGTGAATCTTCATTTAATTTAAAACTACCATCTGTAATATTGCCAAAAATTTCACTAGTTGATGCCTGATATATCTTGCAAGTTTTTTCCATACCCAAATTCCTAACACTTTGCAAAATAGAAAGAACACCTAATGTATTCGTTTGAAACGTGTAATTCTCAATGTCATGACTCACTTTCACGTGTGACATGGCAGCAAGGTTATAAATTTCACATGGATTAACTTTTTTAACTATATTATAAATATTCATTGAATCAGTAAGATCCCCGTGATGTAAATGAAGTTTATCAAAAATATGATCAATGTTTTGAGTATTAAATGTAGCAGAACGCCTAATAATACCATGTACAATATATCCCTTTTCTAATAATAATTCTGCAAGCAAAGATCCATCTTGCCCTCCAATCCCCGTTACTAGAGCTACTTTTTTATTTTCTTCCATAAATTATTTTAATATATATTAATAATTGTTTTTAAATCAAAGTTTTTAACGAAAATTTCTATATCAATTAAAATTTTTCTATATTAATTAAAAATTTTCTCCATACAAACCTAAATTTAACTACTGTTACTAAATTATATTATATTTTTTAAATAAATTAAAATGGAATTATCAAAAATTTTTTTATATACTTATATCAAAATAACATACAAAATGTATTTTGGCTACAAAACATTAAATAAACGATACGAGTATGATTATCCATACAACTACTATCATCACAACGGTTATCACAATTACCATCACAATTACCACCACGGTTACGATTACCATCACAATTATCACAACGGTTACGATTACAACCACAATTATCACAACGGTTACGATTACAACCACGATTATCACCACGGTTACGATTACGGTTACGATTACGATTATCGTTATAGATTTTAATTACTTGCCATTTGTATTACTTGCCCAAATAGGTCCAGATGCACCATATACTACGAAATTACAATCATCTTGCATAACAGCATTGTATGGTCCAGATCCCTTACCATTTGTATCACTTGCCCAAATTTTTCCAGATGCACCATAAGCTACAAGATTTCCGTCACCCTGCATTTTTAAATGGTAAGGCGCAGATCCCTTACCATTTGTATCACTTGCCCAAACAGGATTCCCATTGCTATAAACAACTACATTTCCATCACCTTGCATAACAGCATTGCAATGATTTGATTTCATTTCAGAACACAGTCCGTCATTAATAGTAGAAGAACATGAATTGCCTGCTTGTTTAAATGGTAAGGGTGTTGTTGCGGGTGTTGTTGTTGCGGGTGTTGATGTTTTTTTAGATTCATTGTTAGATTCGTCTTTGTTTTCGTCTTTGTTTTCGTCTTTGTTTTCGTCTTTGTTTTCGTCACTTGGCGAACTTGATGAACTTGAATAAATAACTCCGCCAATAATAGAACTACAACAACAACATATTATAACTACTATAACAATAATGATTGTATTATCTGCCATCTTTTATAATATAATAAATATAATAATATTATAATATTATAATATTATAAATTAATTTTAACAATTATTAGAAGAATCTTCTTCCTGCGTATACGTTGTTCATTTTCTCAATACCGCTATACTCACTACCAGATGGGTCGACTCGAGGATTTTGAAGTAATAACATCTCTTCCACGTTCACTCGGCATTTCCGATGAAGAATTATCAGAAGAATTATCAGAAGAATTATCAGAAGAATTATCTTCTTCGTTTGCTTCGTTTGCTTCATTTGTTTGATTTGTTTGATTTGTTTGATTTGTTTGATCATTTTCTTCAAGATCTTCTTCAAGGTCTTCTTTTTGATTTACTTTTTCGTAAGTATTTCTCCGAATATAAAAATTATAAAGTGGGACAGCAACTGATGTTGTTAAAGCTGCAGCACTTAACTGAGCAAGTGTTTGAACAAATTGTTTAATAAAAATTTCGTAATAACTTCCAGACATTTTATATAAATATAAATCTTTTTATTTTTAAATTAAGAATATTTTCATAAATTTTTAATGTATGGTAAATATAGATAGATGTCATATTGTTCGCCAAGTGTAAATATAAAAGACCATTATACATGTTTTGAATACGATGAATTAAAACAAATTGCATTAGCTTTTAATATTTACATTCAAACAAACAAAGTATGTCCAAATTCTAAAAAAGATTCTAAAGATTCTAAAAAAGATAAAAGATGTCTACCAACCGCCTTGATTGACATTAAAAAATCTAAAAAAAAATTATGGTATTCTATTTACAATCGTTTAAAATACATTTGTCCATATGAATATTGTTGGATAGACCTTGATTTTATAAATAATATAAAGGACAAGTATCTTGGAGAAAAATTAAAATACTTTACTTTTAAACCAAAAATAACACGTACAATGAATTCTTGGTTAAGTACAAAAGATATTGATAATGTTTTACAACAATACCAAGATTTAGATCCAACTTTTAAATTTTTGGGTGCATTACCATCTGATTTCTATAGATTAACACATGTAGATTATTCAAGGATTTTTGATCATAAACGAATAGGTATTGTATTTAACTTGGATACTCACAATGAACCAGGTAGCCATTGGGTTTCATTTTTAATTGATAATAAAAAGAAAACATTGGAATATTATGATTCTGCCGGTAGAATTCCAAATAAAAATATTCAAATGTTTATAGATCGAGTAGACCATTATCTAAAACAATACAATTTAGCTTATAAAACACATTATAATACTGTAAAACATCAATTGCAAAATAATGAATGTGGCGTTTATGCTATATATTTTATGATACAAAGATTATTAGGTAAAGATTTTAATGAAATTATTAAAAATATTGTCCGCGATAAAGAAATGAACCATTTTAGACAATATATATTTCGACCAAAATAAGACACGTTATTTATATCTTTTTTTTATAAAATATAAATAATAAATGAATAAAACCGATAATAAAACATTTACAAAACGTTTGTACCAAAATACAAAAGACTGTCATACTCAAGTAGATCGTCACCCATTTGTACAATTAATTCGTAAAAATCCAGATGCAGCAAAATTATATATAAATTTTAACAAAATTTGTATTTATAAAATAGAAAGTGCATTTTTAAAGAACACTGCCAAATATAAAAATTTTATGCCATTATTTACAAGATTGCAAAAAAATATTAATATTAATGATATTGATATGAATGTATCCAAAAATTTAGAAATTTTATTGAAAAAATGCGAGGAATATCCTTTAGAACATTCTTATATGTTCTATTTGGGTTTAATGATGGGTTATAAAATATTAGACAAGTATGTAAAAGATGATATATTAGCATATGATGATTCCAAAATAAAATTGCTAATAAAAGATTTTAAAAATTATTTAGATAATAATGTTGAAACGGAACAACTATTTATTAACACGGTCTCTGAATCTTATATTTTAATTAAAAATGTTTTTGATGAATATTATACTAAATACGAAAATATAATATAAATTTTATTCTGTTAATTTTTTAGTATATTCATTATAAAATAATAAAACATCTTTTACTAAATCTTGATTTTCTAATTTTGAAAATTTAATTTCAGACAAGTCATCGTATATGCAAATTCTGTTGAAGATATATTTGATAATATCATATATTGATTCATTATATATACATTCGTTCTCTATTTCTTCATTCCACAAATTATAAATATACCCAGTTGAATCTTTTATGCAAATAAATTTATCAAGATATTTAAAAATTTCAAAAAAACAATTGTCTGTTGTAGACTTCCAAAAGTAAATCAACTTTACAGAGTCCGTAAATATATTTACTTTATCAGTACAAACTGTTGTTTCTAATGGATCTATTAAATGTCTTTTTAATTTATTGCGATAAACATTCGTAGTAAGATCGTTCGTAAGATCGTTCGTAAGATCGTTCGTAAGATCGTTCGTAAGATCATTCATAAGAAAGTAACTACAAATAACAAATAATTTTAAATTAATTAAATAATTTATTTTTTTTTAATTAATTCTATGCAATTCTTCTATACGTTGTTTGTATTTTTCATAAATTATATTACTTAAATCGTGTATAGTTTCTGATCCATTTTGTTGAAAACTATCTGGCCAAATCCCGTGACAAAAAAAGTAAAAGGCACCTTTTAAACTAATACCACAATAAAATAGAGAATCTCGAAAATGTTCAAAATAACTTTGATTTGCAAATTCCAAATGTTTAAAATAATGGTGTCTTTCAAAATTACTAAATGTAATTGGATTTGTTTGTCTTGGTAGTGTAAAGTCTGTTTGTGTAGATTCGTCTATTTTAATATCTGGATCTGTATCTGTATCTGTATCTGTATCAGGTATTTTATCATATAAATAATTACTAACCATATTATATATTATCCACATAATACTATATAATTTTAAATTAAATTAAATTAAAAAAGAAATTTATCAAGTATGTGAAAAAATGGATGTTGATTACCAAAAATTAAAATACCTTTTTAAACTTGATCGTCGTATTGGTGTTATGGAACGACAGTTCCTGGTAGTGATAATAAAAAGTGATAATAAAAAGTGATAATAAAATTAGTCGTGAAAATGATATTTTGCGAAATCTTTAAAATTGAATTTATTTAAATTATTTAAAAAATAAAAACAAAAATGACATTAGAAAAATTTAAAGAAGACTTTAAAGAAGAATTTAAAGATTTACCACCTATTTTATATGAATTACTAATTAAACATTTTAAATTAAATGAAACTGGATGTATACATAGAGCTTATATTGAATATTACGATGTAATGAAAAATAAAGAATGTACTTTATTAGATTTTTATAATACAGAAGATTTAGAATATTTAAGAGTTGAGCCGGAAGTAAATTGTATAATTGAACTTAATAAAGATTATTTTTTGTTAAATAAATTTGTATTTGAAAAAATATCTAAAGATGAAACTAAAGATGAAACTATAGCTTATTTTAAAAATGAAGAAATTTCATTTTATATTATACACAACGTTGGTAGTAGTGGTGATTACGATTGTTGTGCTTCTATTATATTACGATACAAAAATAATTGAAAACTTTAAAATTTAAATGCACAGCCCTGAGTGCTAGAATAATCCAACCACTCGTTTCGTTTCGTAATCAATATCAACGTCAAAGAAGCAAGGTCGAGTAGACAAGCCCGGCATAGTTTGCATTTTATTTTAATTGTTTTTAAAAAATGTTTTTAAAAAAACAAGATCTTCTAATATGTATACGTCATCTAGTGAATACGCCCTTGATGTAATTTTTTCTTCCAAATTAGAAATTAAATTGTAAAAATGTTGATTAGTATTGTATACGTGTAAATTTTTACAAATTTCTACCAAATTATCAACATTTTCTTTTAAAATACCAAATTCTATCATTTCATCAATGTTTTTTAAAACAATTTTCATTTGCATTAATATTTAACATTAACTAATTATAATCAATTTTTAATATTATTATTAGTTTAATTGACGTATTTTACTATCATCTATACAATTTGTATAAATATCTTCTTCAATTGTATTTTTTATAATAAATCTATAAATATAAATAGGTCTTTTCTGACCTAAACGATCAGCTCTACCAATAGCTTGTTCTTCTATATTTTCTCTATAATCTTTGTTACCATAAATTGGTTCTAATAATATAATTTTATTAGCAACGGTTAAATTAATTCCACTTGCAGCATTTCTTGATGACAACAATATTAAATTAATATCTGGATCTTTACAAAAAGAATCAATTGCTCGTTTTCTTTGATAAACAGTACCATTACAATACATTATTTTCAAACCTTGATCTGATAATATACCACCAACTTTATGTAATAATTCATCCCATTGTGAAAAAAGAATAATTTTATCATCTTTACTTGTAAATGTTTTTAAAAAATAAATAATATTTCCAATTTTTGTTGATTTAACATTTTGTATAATTGTTTGCAAATCCGATTCGTTAGATAATATTGTTTGTTTACTTAATAAATATATTTCCGTATTATCCATTAATGTATTACATGTTGGACATTTTACTTTTGTAACATTTGTTTGTTTTTGTACTTGATGCGTTGCATAAATACAATCCCAACAAAATTTATGACCACATTTTGTAATAGTTAAACTATCAGTTTCAATTTCATCTAAACAAATTGGACACGTTATTTCTTCTTGGGTATTTTTTAATGTTTCAACCGAAGTTCTTAAATAATTATACGTTCTAGATATTTCTTGATGTGATTTCCTTGATAATGTTAATTGACGTCTTGATCCATTTAATTTTAATCGCAATGGTTCTATAAATTCTAAATCCGAATCTGAATAAGGTTCATCGAATTTATTAATTTCTGATTCATAATATTTAATATCTGATTCGGCATTTTTTATACGCATTGATTCCCTTTCTAATAAATTTTTATTATGATCAACCATACATTTATGAATTTCATCAAATGTTTTGCAATTTTTAATCATTTCCTTTGTATCATTATTTAATTCTGGATGACAACATAATTTTATCAAAAAATCATAATAATTTGATCTAGCTCCTTGTACATAACCATCGTAAATAGAACGCTCTTGGCAAGTAAAATCTAACAAATTGACTTGTTCTTTTAAAATATTACCAGTACATTCATTTTTTATAGATTGTTTTGTATTTCTCCTAAAAAGAAATTTACATTTATTAATAATATCAGAATCTAAACCTAATTCAATTAACTCATCAGTACGTACACAATTATTATTATAAAGACTACAAGAATTATAAAGACTACAAGAATTATTATAACAAGTATTATATGACATCAAATTAATAAAACTAGATAATTTATTGGCAAAAGGTGTACCAGATATATTCCATTTATATGTACTATTGATATTTTTTATATACCTAATAAAATTATTATTATATATATTTTGTATTTCGTGTGATTCATCGTAAATAATTCGGTCCCAATGAAACCAACTAAATTTTGAAAATGCCTTTGAATTTAATAATTTCTCTCGTTCACTAATTGTCAAATCTTTGTTAATGTCAAATCCTTGATTTTTAAATTTACAATCAAGGGACACAGGTTCTTCGCCCATTTGTTGTACGTAACGTTTATTTACTAAAAAATTGTAGGAAATTATTACTATATCTGCAAATAACAAATCAGCAAGAGTAACATTTGTATATTGATCGTAGGTAACAATTAATAAAACTCTATGATTATTTTTAAATTTAGAATAATATTCTTGCACCCATTGATCACATAAATGATTTGGACATAATATTAATGTAGCATTTGTCTTGATGTATTTATTGTTAAATATATAATCGTTTATACTAAATTTTTCTAAATTACGTAAATTAACATTTCTTTTATCTATAAACATTGTTCGTTTATGACTTTTACAATACAGCTCACCACTTACACTATTAGATTTACAATTTTCACCTTTAGATTTGCCTCTTTTATAAAAATAATTACAACCATCTGTAAATTCCACAAATTGACAATCATCTGTATTTTTACTCAAAATATAATATAATGTAATTAGTGTTTTACCTAAACCAACTTCTGATATAATATTCCCACCGTAATATTTTAATGTTTTTGTTACCGTAAACGAATCTATATTTATATCTATAGGAAATAATGTATTGTTATATGCTATAAATTTATCATATACATTATATGCAAGTGAATAATTGTATTCTATATTATTTTCATTTGCTAATACAGAATTTTCAATTGCATTCATCCAATTAATATCACCCGTTTGATAATCAAATAATGTTACATCTGGTTTTAAAATATTCCCTTGTAACTCTAATTCTAGTTGTACTTGTACATTGTTATCTTGTACATTGTTATCTTGTACATTGTTATCTTGTACATTGTTATCTTGTACATTGTTATCTTGTACATTGTT
>Ga0114971_10002189_pt1 | contig 13476 bp, 10 predicted proteins | sample M_140625_MF_Meta_FD_87320 | JGI IMG/M metagenome (GOLD analysis project Ga0114971, IMG submission 87320) | Freshwater microbial communities from Lake Montjoie, Canada to study carbon cycling - M_140625_MF_MetaG | ecosystem: Environmental > Aquatic > Freshwater > Lake | place: Lake Montjoie... | reverse complement strand
GAACGTCAAGAACTCCCTGCTTTTCCAGAAGCGCATCCAGGGTCTCGTGACCTACTTCAAGGGCAGCGACGAGCGCATGCTGCCCAAGCGCATCGAGGACGACAAGATGCTCGAAAAGATCGAAATGTCCGACGAGCAGTTCAACGTATACCTCGAGCGCCGGTGGAAGGAAATTCAGGCAGAAAGCAAGAAATCTGGCGGATTGAACGACGACTTTTCCTACTACCGCGTCCTTTCCCGCCTCGTGTGCAATTATGCTGTACCCCTTGACCTCCGCAAGTTGATGGGAGATCAGGATGATATTCAGGACGAAAATAAGGAAGCAGATAAGTCTGTGATTCTGGACAGGTTGCGCGCCAACCCCGACAAGTACCTCCGCGACGCCGGTCTCGCCGTCTACTCCCCGAAAATGCGCAAGATGCTCGCCAACATCAAAGAAGAAGGATTCAACAATCAGTTCATCTACTCGCAGTACAAGGAACTCGAAGGACTTGGGATTCTCACCGCAATCCTCGATGCGAACGGGTACCAGCGATATCGGTTCGTCAAGGAGGGCGGCAAGTACCGCGAGAGTCCCGACATGGACCCCGCCAAACCCGCGTACGCAATGTACACCGGCGACGAAGACCCCGTCGAAAAGGAACTCGTGCGGTGCATATTCAACGAAGACTACAAGACAATTCAAGCGAAGTACCCCGAGCACGCGACCTCGCTCTTCGAAAGCATGATGGTGCGCGGCGGCGGCAAGCACATCCTCTGCATTCTGATGGCAACCTCGTCCGGCGCCGAGGGTATTAACTTGAAAAACGTGCGCCGTCTCCACATCACGGAACCGCACTGGAACCCCGCGCGACACGATCAAGTCATGGGTCGCGGCATCCGCCTGTGCTCGCACGCCACCCGCCAAATCCTGCAGTCCGGCAGCACGTTCGTGGATCAAACAGTTCCCGTCGAAGAGCGCACCATTCGCATATCGTTCTACCTTTCGGTATTTTCGAAAGAGCAAGCAACATCCGTCACCGCCTTCAACGTCGTGCCCATCCGGCGCGCAGACACGCGCACCAAGCGCTGCGACGCACCGCCGGGTGAAGAAGGCGCCCGCGCCCCCGAAGCGTTCTTATCGAGCGACGAGTTCCTCTACGAAGTCTCCTACGAAAAGGGCAGGATCACGGAAGGCATTACTAAACTTATAAAACAGGCAGCAGTCGACTGTGAAATTCATCGTAAACTTCATAGTCGCGAAAAACCTGTTCTTCAATGCTTGCGCTTTGACTCCACCATAAAGGGCGAAGACCTCGCGTTCAAACCGAACCTAAAAGACGACGAGCGCGACGAGACCTATCTCCGCAACATCGTCAAGCGCTCGCGCCGTCTCCAGCGCGTAAAAATTAAGGACATTGTCTTTTTAATCGACCCCGATTCCAAAGAGGTCTTTGACGAACCTGCGTTTGGCGACGCGAACCGCTTGCTGCGCATCGGAACGCTGACTCCCACGAGCATCCGCTTTTTTACGGGGATTTCGTCTGAATGATCGACTCCAGGAACGAATCGCAGATCTTGGACCACGGGCGACTCTTGGCGACCTTGACGCAGTTCTCGCGTGTCTCCGAGACCCGGTCCGGTCCGACCATCGCGAGCGCCTTCTCGAGCGCCTCGCAGACCAACTCGGGCGTCGACGTGTGCTCGATCAGACCCACACCCGCACCCTGCTGCATGTATTCGTAGGAGGTAATCGGAGCAAACACGCCCACCTCCTCGTTCATGAATGAGCGGTACCCGCCCAGATCGAGAACAACTTGCGGCGCGCCCGTCGCGAGGTGCTCCAACTGGCAGAGACCGAACCCCTCGCCGTTCGACGTGTTGATGCCGATGTCACAGGCGTTGTAGAGTTGGTTGATCGTCTCGTCGTTGTAGTAGGTCGTCGGGGGAGTTGTATCAATGGTCAAGAGGCGCGTGCCGTACGTGGGCGCCTCCAGACCGTGCTTCTCGAGTTCATTGAGGTAAATCTGGAGCGGGTTGTAAAATGCACCGCCTTCCTGCTTGACCGATGTGATAAACACCATGTAGAGCGGAACCGTCGGGTTCTTCTTGAGGAGGCGGACGAACGCCATGATCGAAAGGTCGAGGCGCTTCCGCTGACTGTTGCGATTGATGTTCAGAATGACCTTGGCATCCATCCCGAGATTCAACTGCTTGCGGATCGCCATGCGCTCGCCGTCCGACCCCGGTTTAAAGACCATCGTGTCCACGCCGTGCTCCAGAACATCGATAGGCAGCGTCGCGGTCGTCAGGCGCGTCTTGAGGTGCGTCTTCCACGACTCCGTAAAGCACAGAATCCGGTCCGCAGTGTTCTCGATGTTGCGCAGCAGACCCATGTCGGCGCCCTCATACACCTGGTCCAGATAGACCCAGATCTTGTACGTCTTCGGAACGTCCTTGATCGCGTTCAAAAACTGGTTGACGACGATGGGGTCGTTGTAGATCATGATGACGTTGGGCGATACAGTATCGACATACTCCTTGAACTTGTTGAACCCGAACCCCTGTTCGCGCGGATCTTCGTTAGCAGCAGCGTCGTACTGGATGACGTTCTGCAGTGCACGCATCGGCGTTTGCGTCCGCGCGGGGGAGCGCTGAAACCCGAAATGGAAGATCTTGACAATCGGGTGAAGCGTCGCGAGTTGCTTCAGCAGATTGTGCGATACCTTGGAATACCCCGTCACCTGCTCAGTGTGCGTGCTGACCAGTAGGAAACGAAGAGGCGCCATTCCGCAGTGTTACCTTACTAAATTTCGAATGTCTAAATATAATACCGAATGGCGAACGTAGCAGCAAAGTTTACCAACAACCCGAACGTCATTTTCGCCCCCAAATTCAAGAGCGCGTCCGAAGTGACCGAGTACACGAAGCGCATGGCGACCGCGGCGTATTACACGTCAAACACTGCCGACCAGAAGCGCGCGTATTCGTCAACGTACACGACGTTCTTGGGCGCAAACGTCTACGCGATCCCGAACATCATGCGCACGGGCGTTCCCAACACGAACGGGTTCCAGCAGCGCCCCGAAAAGGTCGCGCCCGGGTTTAACAAATGGTTGCCTTCGTAAAGATAATGAGCGAGGAGAAACCCAAAGCAGACCGCCTTCGTGAGTGTATTGCAGTCTTGCAAAAACTCACGAAAGAATTTGGAATCCCGTACGAATCCCCGGAGATTCAAGAACTCAAGTCGCGCTTCGACCCCTACATTGCCGATGGAACGCCCTGGAACGGGACCGTATCGTTCAAAGTCTACGGGCGGATCGCGCACGTGAATTTGCCGAAGCGCGCGCGGTCGCAAGTCGAAGTTGTTCTGAAGGCAATCCGGCGCTGACAGATTAAAATGCGTTCTCCTTCATTTTCGGGATTTTCGTGAACGTTCCGAACCGATCCATGTACGGCGTACTCGGAATGTCAAACATCTCCGTGACCGACGACGACCGCGTCATCCCGCTGCGGATCATCATCTTGCGCGTGGCGTTCCCGATCCAGTCGTACCCGTATCGCATACTCATGTATGCGTGTATGACCACAAACGCCAGAAGCGAAAAAATTATGATATACGGCAGCGGACTATACATTATTCATAGCGTATACATAATATGCCCGGGGGACTGATGCAGTTGACCGCCTTTGGGGCGCAGAATGTACTCATCAATGGCAATCCGTCCATGTCCTACTTTACGAAACTCTACAAGCGCACCACGAACTTTGCAATGGAGCATTTTCGCCTCGACCCGCGCAACGTGACCGACACCGGACTTCCCCAGGCGGGAACTCGCACCTTTCGCTTCAAGGTGCCCAACTATGCTGACCTTCTGCACGATTGCTACCTCTGCCTGACCCTTCCCGACATTTGGTCGCCGCTGACTCAACCCCCCGCGTCAACCCCCGCCGCAACCGTTCCGTTTGGCGCACCCTATGAGTTCACATGGAACAAGAACATAGGATTCAACATGATTCAGGAAGTTGCCATAAACTTCAACGGTACGACCATGGTGACCATGACCGGCGAATGGTTGAAGATTTTAAGTTATATGCAGGATGACGTATCGAAGCGCGCCGTCATTGATCAGATGGTCGGGAACACGCCGGACATGTACGACCCTGGAAACGCTGCAGGTCGGACAAATCAGTACCCCCACGCCATCAACACTCCTGCAAATCCGACACCTGCTCCCTCCATCCGCGGTCGCCAACTCCAGATCCCCCTGCCGTTCTGGTTCTGCAAGGAGATCGGACAGGCGCTCCCCCTCATCAGCATGCGCCTTACCGAAATTGAGTTTGTCGTCACTCTCACCAACATGTACAATCTGTTCACCATAAACAACGTTACGTTGGCACCTTACAAGACCCGCATTCTCGGTATACCCGGAGACACGAACAAGGGAATCCAAAACTTTTTGTCGTACCCCGACAGGTCTGGAAACCCCATAAACAGCGCGCTTACAAACTGGAACATGGATCCCTACATCGAAGCGAACTACATCTTTTTGACAGACACCGAGCGCGCGTACGTTGCTGCCAACGAGCGCACCTTCCTCGTTAACCAGGTCCGGTACGTGCGCAACGAGAAGCAGTACGGTTTGAACAGTGCGCTTATTCCCATGTACAACCTGTGCACGCGCGTCGTCGCCCTGTTTCAGCGCGTGGACCGAGCGCTCATTAATGACTGGGACAACTACACGAATTGGACGGACACGCGCTATGCGCCTGTAATTTCTGGAAGAAAGACCCCGTTTAGTTTGAAAGTTGGCGGGACAGATCCTTACGGTGCAAACAACATATATTCTCCAACGCAGTTTTTGACATCCGGGTACGGATTCTCCAACGCCATGAATCAGCAGGATATCATGGTGGAAGGCAACCTTGTGTTTGACGGAAAGGATAGGTTTCCTACTAAGAATGTCAACTTTTTCCGCGAGATCCAGAACTACAAGTTTTCCAAAGGCGACAGCGAACAGATGCCCGGGATTTACCTATATTCGTTTGCATTGGACCCGAACACAGTAACTCAACCCTCGGGGACAGTCAATGCATCGATGTTCAACAAGACCTACTTTAACTATACCCTGCTGGTTCCGCCCGTTCAAGCGACGAGTTTGACGACGCAGGCGTCGCTTGCCGTCCTCAAGGAAACCGTATTTAACTCCAATCCTGGACCAGGGGTTAACGTTTTATCCACGATATCTCCGGCGCCAGGTGTGGCACCTCTCGTCAATCCTGCCGACGTCGTTGTGCTGTACTCGACTCCCACGAACCTCGACCTCCAGTACCAGGGTTATAACTCTACGGTCTACATCGAATCCTACAACTTTCTGAAGGTTACCAACGGTCAAGCAAATGTCGTGTTTACAACATAATAGGGATGAGCATGTTTGCGGGTCCGCCAGATAATCCGGTCGTCAGCGAATCTCCCGACGAAAACGCGATCCCCGTGCAGATGGACGAACCTCCGAAACCCTTTGTCAAGAATTTTGGAGGGTTCATGTACTACTTTGTCCACTTTGGGTTCATCATTCTCGTGTGGTCTCTTGCGTGGGTCGCCATGAACGCCATAACGCTCAAGATGGGGTTCGCCACTCCGACCGCCATGCGCGTCGTGTGGGCGCTGCCTCTGCTGGGAGTTCTCGGAACTATCTTGTCGGGATACTACCCTCTCGGATGGGTGATTTCCATATTCGTCATTGGGTTTGGTCTGATGGGTCTATCGTTGGTAGTTGCAGCAGTGTTTGGTCTCTATTCCCAAAATCGACTCCCGGCGTAAGTTCCAGAATTTCGCGCATCGCCTGCGCCAGATCCTCAAAATTGCGGAACAGGATCTGATTCACTTCTGCAGGACTCCACTTGCCGTCCAGTTCAGGGTGGTTCCACTCAAGTTCGGTCAGGTCGTAGAAACCCATAATCATCTCGCGCACGATCTTAGACGAGCACTTTTTGAACTCGATAATCATGTCGATCCTGCCCGGGCGAATCAGCGCCTTGTCGAAGCGCTCGGGGTAGTTCGAGGTAAACACAACAATGCGCCCCGAGGATTCCAGAGTGCCGTCAAGCAAGTTCAGCAGAAAAGCGAGATCGATGGGGTCCTTGATAATATCGTCATCCAGTTCGAGCGCGAAGGGATCTTTCGGCGCCGAAGCGGGTTTCTCGGGTCTCTTCCAGTCCCTATTCAGCAGAACGTCGCCCATGGCGTCTGCGTCCTCGATAATGTACACGCGCTCCGAAATCGGGATCGTGTACTTTTCCAGCGTGTTGCCGTTGAATACATGAATATCGTCGCTGAAAAAGAGGTGCCTAAGTTGGGTCTTGGTCTTGATTTCTGAAAGTTGAATGTTCACGGGATGGCGGCGCGCGACGTTGGCGATCGCCTTGATTTCGGACGTCTTTCCGGTTCCCGGCGCACCGTGAAAGAGGAATCCGAGCGTGTAGGGAATTCCCTTGCGCTCGTACCACGACCGGTTTCCCAAAAAGAACTCTACGCGCTTTTTCACGACGGGTTGCTCTTCAAAGTACACGTTTTCAAACGTCCGCGTCGTGGAAAACTTGTGCTTCGTGTACACCAGAAATCCCATCGGAAGAGGGTTCTGATTGGTGCGCTGCTGCTTCTTCTTGCCTTCGACAACTTGGTCGAAATAGTAAAGGTCGTTCCCGAGTTTATTGAGCATCTTGCGCTCATAGTCCTGATTGCACGTGTCGACAAACGATTGGAGGGCGCGGATGTTGCCCTGCTTGCAAAAGAGTTGAAACTTGATGTTCTTGATACTGCCCTCGTCTGCGTCGATCTTGAGGAGGCGAAAGTAAATATCTTCACCTACCCGCACGGGGTCAAACTCAAACGGCAGATAGTCGTGGTTTGCTATGGAAAGGAGGCGCTTGGTCGCGGGAGAGCAGGCGACGTAGTGAATGACGGCGTCCATGCGCGTGAGGAACGGGGGACTCTGTCCGCCCTTTTGCTGCGGCGCCACGCCTCGTTCGCATTCAATGACTGCCGACATTTCGATGGGTGGAGGAGATGGAGGCGTCGGAAGTGCAGCAGTTTGGGGGTTCTGATTCCAAAAACGCCCTAGCATTATTGCATGTCTCCAAACAACATGCGCCTATTTTACCTTACACCCAAACACTTGTCGAGCGTTGATGTTCCCTCGTGAACGGGTTTTGACCGCTTCAGGCGGAGTTGCTGAGACGCCTTTTGCACTGTTTCTGCTGTCAGCGAGACGTACGACTTTACGTCGCGCGCCGACGCTTGCGTGTTGACCGAGGGCATATACAGACGAATCGGCGCCACCGCGATGTGGAGGGGGCGCGTTGCGTGACGCAGAAGTTGGCGATACTGCTGAATATCCAGGTTCCCTCCAAACATGCGAAGAACCCGTCGGTCGGGCGCCGGATGAATATCTGCGCTTTCGTATAGTTTCCCGTACACAGAGACTAGCAAAGAATGGCGGAACCACTTCTCCGATTCCAACAGTTTCGAATCGTTGTAAATGTAGGACAGGCAGCACTCGGGACTGCAAAAGTGTCCTTCCCCATGGTACGTGTTGGTATACGACTCGTACCGGGTCGGGATTACGAACGGCGACTGCGAAAAGGAGTGGCAGCACCAGAAACAGGCGGTTTCGCGCGCGTACTCTGTCATAAGATGCAGTTTCGAAATAAGGTCGTGTACCACACTTTCATCGAAGCGAACGGCAGCAGAATCGTGCGTCTCCCGAAGCACGTCCGAGTACGTCGTCTGCTCTTTGGGTTCCGGTTCCGGGACGGTCGTAGTGTCAATATCCGTTTGGACAACAAAGTCCTTGCGAACCTTTAGAAAAAAGATGACTGGAGGAAGCGATAGATCTGCCTTAGGTGCGGCGCTGTCTTCAGACGCGGTCTTCGCCTTTTTGGCGCGAGGGGGCATTTACATGAATACGTTTTTTCTGTGTAAAACGAACCGGACTTTCGGAGGAGGGGTCCGAAGTATACAGGAGAATGTCTTCGAAAGCATACAAGAAGCACACGCACCGCGAGCACATTCTGAGTCTGCCCGATACCTATGTCGGATCCATCGAGACGGCGCCCTCCGACCCTATGTATGTTGTGGACGCAGGTGACGAAACGTTTGTGCTCAAGTCGATCCCCGATTTCAACCCAGGTCTCTACAAACTCTTTGACGAGATCGTGGTGAACGCGCACGACCAGGTGGTGCGCATGCGCCAGCGCGGGAGCGACGCGCCGGTCAAGAACATTCACATCAGCGTAGACGACGCGACAATCACCGTCAAGAACGACGGCGAGGGCATTGATGTGCTCGAGCACCCCGAGTACAAGGTCTGGATTCCGCAACTCATCTTTGGAGAGTTGCTCACCTCCTCGAACTACGACAAGGAAGAGAAGAAACTCGTGGGCGGCAAGAACGGGTACGGCGTCAAACTCGCCAACATCTTTGGCGAGTCGCTGACTGTGGAAACCGTGGATGCGAAAACTTCGAAAAAGTACACGCAGACGTGGGAGACCAACATGACGGTCGTGCACCCGCCGAAGATTGCTACTTCGAAGGTGAAACCGTACGTGTCCGTCGCCTGGACGCCCGACCTTGCGCGCTTCGGTTTGAAATCTATCAGCGCGGGCATGCAGAGTCTCTTCCGTCGGCGCGCGACCGACCTGGCAATGACGGTCGGCAAGGAGGTCAAGGTCCACTGGAACGGCGCGCTCATCAAGTGCAAGGACCTCGCCGTCTACGCCACCGAGTTTGTGAGCACGCCCGTGGTCTCGTTCTCTAACGAGCGCTGGAGCGTCGTCGTCGCCGACACGCCCATCGACGGGCATCTCCAGGTCTCGTTTGTCAACGGCATATGGACTTCGAAAGGTGGCACGCACGTCGACTACATTACGAACCAGGTCGTGTCGCACGTCGTGGACTACCTCGAGACCAAGAAGAAGATCAAGGTCAAACCGTCGATGGTGCGCGAGAACCTTGCGGTGTTTGTCACGGCGCAGATCGAGAACCCGTCCTTCAACTCGCAGACCAAGGAGACGCTCACGTCCAAGTCGTCTACGTTTGGGTCGACGTGCAAGTTGCCCGAAGAGACGCTGAAGAAGATCCAGAGCAAGTTGGAACTCGTGGACACGCTCGTCGTGTCGCAGAAAGAAAAGGACGATAAGGATAACAAAAAGTCAGATGGAAAGAAGAACAGCAAAATCTATGGCATCCCAAAACTTGAGGATGCTGCTTGGGCCGGCACCGCAACCAACTCCGCCCGCTGCACCCTCATCCTTACCGAGGGAGATTCCGCAAAGGCAATGGCTCTCAGCGGTCTTACGAAGACTCAGCGCCAGACTTTCGGCGTGTTCCCACTGCGGGGGAAAATCATGAACGTCAAGGACTCCAGCGCCTCCAAGGTCGAACTCGCCAAAGAAATCGCCGAGTTGAAGAAGATCCTCGGTCTCGAGTCGGGCAAGGTCTATAAGGACCTGTCGAGTCTGCGCTACGGTCGCGTCTTGATCATGACCGACCAGGATTACGACGGGTCGCACATCCGCGGTCTCCTCGTGAACCTCTTCCACGAATTGTGGCACGACCTCATGAAGATCCCCGGGTTCCTCGCCTACATGGCTACGCCCATCGTAAAGGCGACAAAGGGCAAGGTCACACAGACGTTCTACACGCAGTACGAGTACGACCAGTGGAAGGTCGCCGCCGGCGCAGGGTGGACGATCCAGTACTACAAGGGTCTGGGCACGTCGACGCGCGACGAGGCGCAAGAATACTTCAAGGACCTGAACATCACAGAGTTCTCGTACACGCCCGACAGCGACCTCGCCGTGGATCTGGCGTTCAACAAGGCGCGCGCGGACGACCGCAAGACGTGGTTACAGGGACACTCTGCAGCAGATATCGTCGTGCCTCACGCAGACCGCCGCCTGCCCTACGAGGAGTTTGTGCACCGCGACTTGATTCACTTCTCCTACTACAACCTCGAGCGCTCCATCCCCAACATCATGGACGGTCTCAAAACATCGCAGCGCAAGATTCTGTTCGGGTGCCTCAAGCGCAAGTTGACCGACAAAGTCAAGGTCGCGCAACTCGCCGGGTACATTTCCGAGCACTCGGGGTACCACCACGGCGAGATGTCGCTCAACGAAACCATCATCGGCATGGCGCAGGATTTCGTGGGCAGCAACAACGTCTCGTGGTTGGTCCCCAAGGGTCAGTTCGGCACGCGCCTCGAAGGCGGCAAGGATTCTGCCGCCTCCCGCTACATCTTCACGTATTTGCAACCCCACATCAAGCACCTCGTGCCCCACGACGATCTGGGCGTCTTGAAGTACCGCGACGACGACGGTTTGTCGGTTGAACCCGAGTGGTACGCGCCCGTCCTGCCCATGCTTCTCGTCAACGGGTGCCGCGGCATCGGCACGGGGTACTCAACCTTCGTGCCGTGCTACAACCCCGCCATTCTTAAGGACGCCCTGCAGACGTGGTTGCTCGGCGACGTTGCCGACATGTCGAAACTCGAGGCGTGCAACCTCGCCCCGTGGTACCGCGGATTCACGGGGCGCATAGAACTCATAGGAAGCGACTTTGTGATGACCGCCAAGTACGAGTACAATGCTGCAAAGAAGACGGTGCGCGTCACCGACCTGCCGGTGGGGTACTGGACGTCGCAGTTCAAGCAGATGCTCGACGCGTACTGCGAGAAGAAGGAGGTCATCAAGGATTACACAGACACCTCGACGGATACGGACGTGAACTTTGAAATTCTATTGTACGATGCACTCGCGGTCGACGTTCTCGAGAAGACGCTCGGACTCACCGACAAACTCAAGACCACCAACATGCACGCCTTCGACCCATCGGGTACGATCAAGAAATATTCCACTCCCAATGAGATCCTCGTGGACTATGCTCGGTCCAGGTTGGACCTCTACGTCAAGCGGAAGGCGCACCTCCTCGCCGAACTGAACGCCAAGATGCCCTGGCACTCCAGCGTCGTCAAGTTCCTGACGCTCATGTGCGAGGACAAGATTGATCTCCGCAAGAAGTCCACAGACCAGTGCCACGCAATCCTTAAGACTCACGACCTCGAGTGCATCGACGACCTCCTCAAACTGCCATTCAGCAGCGTGACCGAGGAGCAGATCGCGAAGCACCAGGCGGAACTCGAGAAACTCCGGAAGCAGATCGCACAGATTGAGCACACGGCGCCCAACGAGTTCTGGTTGCAGGATTTATGCGCTCTGAAAGTATAATCTACAAACATATGGGCGATAACGGACGTGCAATTTACCAGTCTCTTCTCGCAGAAACCGACACCGAAGCGCGCGATGACTACGAGTACGATCCGCGCGTCCAAATGTACATGAACCGGCGTGCGGGAGAAGCAGATGCAGTTGCCCGTCAACCCGCGTACAATCCTACGGGAGATATTCGAGGCGTTCAAGAAAGCGTTGCCGACCTCGTACGCGATCACAACGAGGATCTTGTATTGCAGAAAGCGCCGGACACCATCCCGAAAACACATACAGTTCTCATCAATACCGGATACCGAGACTGGACCGTTCAACCCGATGCATATTCGAACATTTTTTCGTTTGGAACCGAGCAGAACATTGATTTGAACGGACCGCAGACGCCATATTATTTCAACAATACTGTGGTACCTCTCGCGGCGTACGAAACGCCCTCGAACGCCCTGATCGTCGGCGCAGGCGTACGCAACACCTACATGACCCCCGCCAATATTGCAAAGCAGACGTTCAACACTGCGTCGGGTGCAACTGTCCCTCCCTACTTTATTACCCAGGCGCAAACCTACCAACCCACATACGGGTGGAAGATTGTCGTGTCGAACGGCGCGTTTATTCACACACCCACTCCGTTCTCGTACAGAGACGCAAATGTTCGCGTATACTACTACCCCACCTACAGTTCTGCAAATCCGCGCGGCGCCCAACTTGGTATCGACATCCAACCCAAACTCTATGGCGCCAATCAGTACAACTATTCTACGTCTCGGCGCTTCTCGAACGTGAGCAGCATTCGTCTCATACGCGCGACACTGCCCGTCCGCGCCAACCAACCGTGGAGTTCATCGGCGTTTGCGGGAACACCCATCGCATACCCCGACTCGTTTCACGCCAAGTCCTATGCGTTCATGAACATCGGCAGTCTGAACGGAGGGCAGTACGGCGGCGCCCAAGCAGTCCAGCGTGCGTTTGCTACACTCACACAGATGACGCGCAACATCTACGAACCCTCCGGAACGTTTCCATCGCAATACATAGACTTCTACCCATGGGCGAGCGAGGCGTACACCTTTGACCCGCCCATGCGCGAACTCTCCAACGCAAACCTTCTGCTGGTCGACGAAGTAGGTATCAATTATTCGCAGGTCGATAATTTGAACGTAACCGCCATGCAAATCATGCCGGGGCAATCTCTCGGAAAAGTCAAGTTCTTCGTCGCAAATACGTCCGTATCCCTGACAAGTTATGGGGATAGCAACGTAATTTACGGTAAGGACCTGAGAGTAGGCGACGAGATCGTGTTTTACGCACCCGCAGTCTCCCAAATATCTTCGGATTCAAACTCGACATCTACCTTGAGAGCACTCTTCCAGACGTTTTCCAATAACTACATCGTCACGGACATTTGCAATGGAGACTTTGCGACATCGGCAGTTCTTCCCATCGCAAGTTATGGGACATCCTTTTTGGCAGCACCCAAGATTTCCACCAGCAACATGACCAGCGTGTACACTACACTGTCTGCTCTCTCAGTCACCACGTGTAACATATGCCTCCGGTCCTACGCATCGCAGACAGCATCCATTCCCAACACAAAGATCTTCTCGCAGGACTATGTCTTGCCCATCCTGAACAAGAATCTCCAGGCGACTTTCGCCCTCGAGATCGTAACGCAAGAACCCGACGCAAGTAAGATTGTGAAAATGATTCCTGCTAGTGAATAAGAATACAAAGAATGTCGACAGCGAAATCTGCAGCAGCAGGGAACACTCGACTCGGCGAACTTTACCCCCACGCAAACCAAGAGATCGCCCAGATCTACATTCAGTCGGCAGTTCCCAACGCCCCCAAGCACACCGGGTTTGTTCCAAACGGAAGCGACCCGGAAACAAAGACGACCCAGGCGTTCCGTCTGTTTGACACGCACCACGAGGACCCCAAACTCGCGTACGGTGCGTCGTTCAAGCAGCAGGCGACCATCCGCGTGCACACTCCCAACGCCCTGAACCAGGCGTTCTTTTCGGACGAAAACATGGAGTACCTGCAGCAGGAAATCCGGTACCGCGTGTGGGACAAGAGTGGAGGACAGCACGTCATTGACCGCCAGCGTCCCGACGACCTCAAAACCATCATGCGCGCATACTACCTTCAGTTCTCCCGCAATGTTCCTGGCAAGGAGCGCGAGGAAATTCAGGATCTCGACGAGCGCGT
>Ga0114971_10002188_pt1 | contig 13476 bp, 17 predicted proteins | sample M_140625_MF_Meta_FD_87320 | JGI IMG/M metagenome (GOLD analysis project Ga0114971, IMG submission 87320) | Freshwater microbial communities from Lake Montjoie, Canada to study carbon cycling - M_140625_MF_MetaG | ecosystem: Environmental > Aquatic > Freshwater > Lake | place: Lake Montjoie... | reverse complement strand
TTTATAGTTGGTATATCATCGTTTATTGTAACATAACTTACGTCTGCGCATACAATATCTGATTTTGGGTAATAAAATGGTTGTATACGAAGACATGTAGTAGGATTCGAAATAGCATTTACTGCTAGATTATTAATCGCGGAATATTTTCCACTTGAATATTTTGGATCCACTTTATAATCACGATGATCTGGTGTTACTATGTTACCATACGGAACTGGTTGTAATGTATTTGTTGAATCTAAATAAAAATTATTCGGTAAATTTAAAAAATTTCCGTTTTGTAATTTTCCGACAGAATCGTAATAATTAATATTTTGACAACCAGGTATATTCATTGTACATTTACTCATATCTATTATTTGTGATCTATTTAGTGATTGAAACCCTTCATGATAGTCAAAATATTCTGAAAAATATATTCCAATGGCTAAAGTAATCATTATAATGAATACTAAAAGTGCTATAATAAAAGTGATTTTAGAACCCATATTTACTAATTACTAATTATATTTAGGAAGAGAAAATGTTATCAAACAAAATAAAAGTATTTATTATAAATGAATATCATTGTTGCTTTATACTCCGCTATCCTTTTTTTCATTTTAACCCCCTCCATATTACTTCGTCTCCCACCGAACGGTAATAAATTCATAGTCGCCGCTGTCCATGCACTTGTATTTGGTATTATTCTTTATTTTACACAACATACTGTTTGGAAATGGAGTACTACTTTAGGACTGTAATATACAAAATTGATTTAATATTAAATTACACAAAGAGAACATATTTACTATCTTATTATATACGTTCTAATATGATTATTCCAGTAAAGTGCTTCACTTGCGGTAATGTTCTAGCGAATAAATATCGTTGGTATTTAGAACAAGTACGTGCAAAAAAGTTGGCAAAAAGTGAAAATCCTGAAAAGGTCATCTATTTAACAAAAGATCGCGTAGAAAAAACTGTTGAAGGAGATGTTTTAGACGAATTACGTTTAACAAATATCTGTTGCCGCCGACATATGTTAACTCATGTTGATATTGAATAATAATTATAATAAAAAAGTTAATCTAATTATAGACTATATGCCTACTAAAAAAAAATATAATAAATCATCGCGATCAAAAAAACAAATAAAGAATAAAACTATAAGAAAAAGAATTCCATTTTTTTCCAACCGCATACTAGGTGGTGGTTCGGACTTTGGTCCAGCGTCGTGGAACTCTTCTATGTCAAACCCATATACAATGTATTCTCAAAACGATTATGTGAATGATCCTTCGAATCCATCTATTGGAAATGTATCTGCTAGAAATATTAGTGGTGGACGAAAAAATAAGAAAACTACACAAAGATTAAGAGGAATAAAACGTTTAAGAAAATCAAATAATATACGTTTACAGGGCGGAAATGGTAGTCCATTTGGAACCGGTAGTCCGATTTCCAATATGCCGGGTTTTTCTTTTGGAACAACTTCTGGCGTTACGTCTGCTAATATTCTTGTAAATTCATCGCTACCATTATCTTCCGTTCCATATGATAATAATAATTTTGTTTCAGCAATTTTATAATAATATATTCAATTATATTATATTATTGTATTCAATAATGGCTATTACCGGTTTAACAAATTTATGCACACCTTCTTATATTTATTTAGTAATTTCTCTCATTTCTATCATACTTATGGCTATCCAAAATAGTGGAAATATAAATGTATTTTGTTTAGGAAGTTATAGTTGTACAGTTTCTAGTACGGCAATGATTTTTATAGTTAAATTAGTTTATGTTCTATTTTGGACATGGATATTGAACTTGATGTGTAAAGCCGGCGCTGAAACTCTCTCTTGGATATTCGTTTTATTACCATTTGTATTATTTTTTGGTGTTTTATTTTATTTATTATATTGGCAATAAATTATATTTACACTATACTATTTAGGATTTATAAAATATATATTATCTTTTTATTAATATATATTATAATGAATTGGCTGCTTGTCTTATATACACTTCTTCTTTTTGTTTTATTAACGCCAGCAATTATTGTTCGTCTTCCACAGAATGGTAATAAATGGACGGTTGCATTTGTTCATGGATTCATTTTTACATTTATTTTTTATTTAACACATAATTTTATATTGAAAATTAGTAATACTTTAGAAGGATTATGCACTGATGAGGATCCAACAGATCCGGATTGTTCCAATAGCATAACCACTAGTGGAACCAGTAGTTGAACCAGTAGTGGAACCAGTAGTGGAACCAGTAGTGGAACCAGTAGTGGAACCAATTAACTAATAAATTGAATAATAATAATCAAATTATTCTTATAAAAACAATAATTTTATAAGAATATTATAGTATGTTTAAGATAACTAATAAAAAAACTATAAAACCACATAATAAAACACAAAAAATAAATAAATTAAAAAAACCCAATAAAAAAAATGGTTGGTTATTAGTAACTATAAAAGGTAATTCATATGAAAGGGGTTTCCAACATGGAGAGACCCTTTCAAATGAACTTTTAAAAATTCACGATATGTTTCCAAAATATGTGCGAAAGGAAATGGGTTTTTCATTTACCACCTATATGGAAAAATGCAGAAAAATCATACCCATTATAAAGGCAGATTGTAATGAGATTTATGAAGAAATGCAAGGAATCGCGGATGGATATAATTCAACGATTCATAATCCCAAAATAAATCCAATGACTTTAGAATTCATCGTCGCATGGAATTCAATGATGAGTTTATGGAAAAGTCATTCTAATAAAAAACCAGAACGATGTAGCAGTTTTATCGCTACCGGTTCTTATACCGAAAAAGGAGAGATTGTCATGGCACATAATACCCATACGGATTTTATACTTGGCCAGTATGTCAATATTATCATGCGTGTATATCCTAAAAAAGGCCATTCATTCATAATGCAAACATCACCTGGGCTCGTATGGTCCCTTACCGATTGGTTTATAACTGATGCAGGAATTATCGGGTGTGAATCGACGATTTCCGACGTGAATTATGATCCCAAATTCGGCCTACCGATATTCTGTAGGATTCGTAAAGTTATGCAATATGCAAAGACATTAGATGAATGTGCGAATATTTTAGAAACGGACTCCGCCGGAGATTACCCCTGCTCTTGGCTTTTCGGAAACATAAAAACCGACGAAATTATGCTGTTTGAACAAGGTCTACGATTCCATAATATACAAAAAACAAAAGATGGGGTATTTTACGCAGCGAATTCAGCGATTGATCCGATTATTCGGATGAAAGAAACGACAGACCGGACAATATTCGATCCAAAAACGAGCACTGGCTCACGAATGTTACGTTTAGGACAACTTTTAACAATCGATTATTTTGGAAAACTCAATGCAGAATCAGCAAAAACGATTATCGCAGACCATTATGATGTTGGTTTAGGAAAACAAGATAAAAATAATAACTCGATATGTAATCACTGTCATTTACGTCATAAACATCCGATCCCATTCGGTGCTCTCGATGGAAAAGTGACTACTTCAGAACTTGCGAAAAAAGGAGCATTTATTGTACGATGGGGATCATCTTGCGGTAGACCCTTTCATGCAAGACAGTTTCTAAAAAAGAATCCCTCATATAAAAAATGGGGGGAAGAGTATTTACCGGATTTTCCAAAACAATCATGGAAAGTTATAGATTTATAATTATATACTCTTGAATATTTATAGGGTCATATAGAAAATAAAAAATAATAAAATAATTATAATATGGATTTTGTAATTCCATTACATAGATCCAATCCAATATTTAGAGCAACTATTGAATCTATTATATTATTTTATTCACCAAAAACCATATATATTATTACACCTCTTTTAGAAATCGAAAAAATACAATGGCACTCCTGGAATATGAATACTACATCTTTACAATTTATTCCAGAAGAAACATTTTTCGATCCACTATCGAAAACAGAATTGGAGAAATTATATGTAAAAATAGATGAAAATAGCCGTGAATTTGGATGGTGGTATCAACAGGTCCTAAAAATGGGTGCTCTTATAAAAATACCAAATATTTCAGAACCATATATGGTTTGGGATTCTGATTTAATTCCAATAAATCGTTGGGAAATTTATCCTACAAATATTTATCCATATTATAGATTCGCTATTTTACAAGAGTCTGCACGTTCACAAATGAATATTACTCATTATAAAGAATCTATTTTGGAATTGATCGAGATGGATGCATTAGAACCACAACAAGGGACTTTTGTACCTCATCATTTTATAATGTATAAATGTGTTTTAGAAGATCTATTTCAACATATTGAGAGAATATCCGAAAAACCTTGGTTTATTTCGATTATTGAACTTTCTTCGAAATTCTTGCGGTTTTCAGAATATAAATGTATTTCGACATTTATGTATAATAAATATCCAAATCTTTTACATTATCATCCATTTTCTTATTATGGTAATGGTTTACGATTACGAGATTCGAAAAAAGTGGTCGAAGACTTAATATTTTTGAATAATAATAATAATATAAATACCAATAATAAGGATATTTCCTATGATTTAATTTTAAAGTATGTTCATAAGATGGATATAATTCCGACTTATTTACAATTAGAACATGTGTAATAGATATAATGATGTATCATAAAATTATCTTTATTTTATCTTTATTTGAGAGAAAAAGAGGATAAATAAAACCTCATTCGTCCTCATTTCTCTCTAAAAAATATTCATATATTTCATTTTTCATTTTTTCAGGAAATTCAACAGTAGGAATAATAATACCATTTTTATCTTTCGTAATATGTATTTTAGGATCATATCCATTCGATGATAAAATCTGCCATCTTTCATGGTATTTTCTGTTTACTTTCGATCCATGATAATAATGGCGGATGACTCCAGGTACATATCCGAATCGTAGTGTCATTATCTTTTTCTCAAATTCTAAAATAGAATTCACATATTCCTCTGTAGATTCCATATTTATACTTTTCGACCCTTTTCCAATAAGTGATAACATCATAATATTATCACCAGATCCAAGAATTCCTTTTTCATATAGCCCACCGATTTTTTCATAGGCTTTACGTGTAATCGCCCATGCAAATCCGGGATGCCATAAATTGGGTATCCTAGAAGAAAATGGTAGGCCCTTTGTAAATTGATACCCAGCACTGTTAAAGACATTCATCGATTGACCCTCCCGATTCATATCACAAGCATGAGAGAATATTTGAACAATATCGCGACATCCATTGAGTATTTTCAAGGTATCTAATGCCCATGTCGTATTTTCAAATTCAATATCCGCATCTATCCATGCGAATGCTTTCCATGATTTAGGAAGAAGTTTTTTTACTGCTAAATTAATCATATTTTCTTTATGCCATATTGGTGTTTCTGTACGAAGTTGTAAATGGCATCGATTTTTAGAATCAGTTACTAAGAATTTTTGATCACCATAACAAAGTTCGACTACATATACGATGATATTGGGTTCTTCTATTGATAATCGATTTATAAATTCCTTTAATAAAATATACCGTCGTGCAAATAAACAAGGATTTGAAATCACTGCAACTACATGAAGTTTATCTTCGATTGGATCATTATTAATGATTGCTTCTTTCATCTCATTCTTGCTATACGAAATATAATCAATCTCAATTCCATTAATAATCGTCATTATTTGTTAATATAATAATAAATATATAGTATTTATTATTATTTTAGTTATTCATAATACGCAGCCTATATTATAATATTATTATTCCTAAATAAAATTCTTAGAAAATTGATTTAAATGAGAATGTATTCTATCTATTATATAATAATATCGTCAGTTTATAAATAATAATGAATCCTGCTATAAATTCTATTTTAGAAGATGGAGATATTCTCAGATTTACTCTTTCAGGAGTAAATGTTAGTTTAGCGAATGGTCTGAGGCGTACTATTCTAAGTAGTATCGATACAGTTGTTTTTAGGACCGAAACATATTCAGATAATCAATGTACAATATATGAAAATACAGGACGTCTGCATAATGAAATTATAAAACAACGACTTAGTTCGATACCAATTTATTCTACAAATCTAGAAACTCTCCCCGGACATTATGTTTTAGAAGTAAATGTATCAAATGATAGTGATACTATGCGTATTGTTACATCAGAAGATTTTAGAATTAAGAGCAAAGAATCTGGAAATTATTTAACTGATGCAGAAGTAAAGAAAATATTTCCTCCAGATTCAATCACACATAATTATATTGATTTTATTCGTCTACGACCACGATTAGGTGATACTATACCTGGTGAAAAAATACACCTTAATTGTGAATTCGCTGTTGCAAATGCTAAAACAAATGCAATGTTTAATGTTGTTTCAAAATGCTCTTATGGAAATACTCCAGATATTACTAAAGCCAAGGATCGATGGGAACAAATAGAACAACGACTTACATCAGAGGGATCGACAAAGGAAGAAATTGAATTCCAAAAGACGAATTTCCGTCTACTTGATGCAGAACGATCCTATGAACCAGATAGTTTCGATTTCGTTATACAAACCATTGGCGTTTATGAAAATAAAGATATTATTACAAAAGCATGTTATGTTCTTCAACAGAAATTCGCAGAAATGATCGAAAAAATAGATTCAAATGAAATTCCTATTCATATTAGCGAGACAACTGTTGAAAACTCATATGATATTATTTTAAAAGATGAGGATTATACAGTTGGGAAAATCATCGAATTTATTCTTTATGAAAAATACTATAAAGATGAGACTGCAACCTATTGTGGATTTAAGAAACTACATCCGCATGATACACAAAGTATTATTCGTATTGCGTATAAGGAATCAACCGATAAGCATCTATGTAAAGAACATCTAAAATATGCATGTAATGAAGCAAGGGATATATTTATTCGTATTTTTAAGATATTCAAGCCATAGATAGTAAATAATTCTAATAATTATTATACGATTATATTATCAGAGTCAACGATATTTATTTCATCGGTTTTCTCCTGTATTTTTTGATAATTATCTGGAAGTTGAATAGATAATTCATGTAAATCACCAATTTCTTCTATAATCGGATGTTGTGATACTTCTTTATATTCTGTCATTGGTTCCTGTTTCATAAGTTCAATATCGTTATTTTCTAATAATGCTATTTTTTCTTTTAACGATGGATCGATATCATTAAATTGTACACGATCTCTTAAATATGCTGAATATAATATAGATTTATCTGTATTTGCAAGATAATAAGTATCGTATACTTTTCCACCCATAAATAATACATTCGTAATAAATGTAGTTGTTGTTTGATTTCCTAAACTATAATCATAGACAATACGTGCACTTAATCCAGTATTAATAATAAAAACTAAAAGACAAATATATGATATTTTTTGATAATAATAATCGAGGTTATATATTTTTTTTTTATAATTTGGAGGAATTTTATCAAATATTTTTGCTAAACTCTGATTATCTCTCGGATTTTCTGGATTTACTTCTAAATATTTAATTAGTTTATCTTCTCTCGCGATTTCAATCCCATAAAGACATATAAATGAAAGGAGTGTTAAAAAATTAAATGCGAGGCCTGCAGAATATGTAGTATTATCCGTAGCGAGATTATCATTTAATGTACATACGTTTCCATTACATTCCTGAGGAACAAATAAAATTAATAAACTTGATACTAGAACGCGGTATAATTCAAGAGATACACTAGATACTAATGATAATCTTTGCATATGATCTTGATTTGCTAATTCGTCGTTGATAATTTTATTTATATTTGAACTTCTTCGTCGTTCTGTCATTTTTATAATATTAACGCATATATTGTTGGTTTTATCATTTTAGAATCACGCTTTATATCCCTTTCTAAAATATATTTATAAAATTGAAGTAAATATATTTGTTTTTAATATTCATACCATCCTCATTTCTCGTCGTATTTTAAATTAATCCATGGAAAAACGTATTAATCAACGTCTTGAACAGTATATTAGTCAATTTAAAGATGCTATTAAATCAAAAGTAATTAGTCTTAATCTAAATCATCCAGAAAAATCGAAAGAATTAGTCGAATTTGTTTATGAATATGAGAGATTTGTTCTTCAAAAGGAGGATCTTTCAAAAAGAAAACGTATAAAAAATTCGATTCCATTAGAGAATCGATGCAGCGCTTTACGTGCAGACGATGAACGCTGTACTAGAAAACGTAAGGATGGTCATCAATTCTGTGGGACTCATTTAAAAGGAACACCAAACAGTATTCAAAATGATGATACAAAAGGAATAATTAAGAAATTAGAAGTAACTGTTTTAGAAATAGATGGGATTCTTTATTATGTGGATACGTTTATGAATGTATATAAACCAGAAGATATTATTACTGAAAAGCAAAATCCTGGAATTATTGGAAAATATTCAAATATAGATGGTAAATTATCCGTTCAATTTATTTGAACTTCTTTAATTGTATAGATTCTTTTATAACCTCCTCGCGATTTTCAAAAATGAATGTGTTTACTTCAAAAGCCTTTGTAGTATCTTCTTGATAGTATTTAGAGAGAATATTTAATAATACTGATTTTGTTATTGGTTTTTTTATTGTACGTTTTGTATAACATAATTGATCTTTACCATTATTTAATTCTACCCCATCAATATTTTCTTTCTTCATTGTTTCCATTAATAATTCAGATACTTTTTGTTGTTTTGCTTTTCGACTTTTTAATTCTGATTGGAGTGTTTTTATTTCATTATCTAATTTTACCCATTCTTTAATAGCATTTATAAGTTGTTCCTTTGTTTCCATAATTTATATAATATATATATAATTTTTAGATATTTTTAATTTTTATTATTTATTTAGTTATATATTAGTTAATTTAATGTATTTTTTATAATATATATAAAGTATTAATTAAATGAATATGCAATTTATAAATTCACAACAAAATATACCATATGGTACATCTAGTGGTAATAATAATCAACAAATTGTTACAATGATGAGTCGTAGACGTACATTTCAATTTCCAATACAATCTACTGTAAATCAAACATCGGTTGTTAGTGTATCGAATGAAGAACCACCAAAACCAACTATGATATGGGGACCTCCAATATGGTTCTTATTTCATACATTGGCTGAAAAAGTAAAAGAACATGCATTTCCGACTATATGTACAGAATTATTAAATAATATTTATTCTATAGCAACACATTTACCATGTCCAGTTTGTTCTACACATGCAATTGAATATTTAAATCGTATAAATTTTAATTCTATAAGAACAAAATATGATTTAAAAATGATGTTATTTCAGTTTCATAATGAAGTAAATACACGAAAGGGATATCCACAATTTACTATAGGTGAATTAAATGAAAAATATTCTACTGCAAACACAGTAAATATTATACATAATTTTATGTTTCATTTTAAAGATAAACATCGCAGTCCTAAATTGATTGCAGATGATTTACAACGGTCGAGAATCTCGGTTTATTTAAAAGAATGGTTTCAACAAAATATTGGTTATTTTGACTTGTGAATTTGAAAAAATATTGGTTATTTTGACTTGTGAATTTGAAAAAATAAAATAAATAATATAATTCATAATTTATATTATTTATTATCTACGATTTGAATGTACATTTAAATAATTGTTTCGATGGGCGCTGACAAACCGTTTTATCACTTCCAATATTAAAATATTGTAATTTTGGTTGATTAATTGAATCAATAATATAGGCCCATAATGCTCCAACACATCCACCTACAATTATAGATACTAAAATACCAAATGGTTTAAAACAATTATTTTTTATATTCCATAATGCATCTCCCGCTATTAAAATAGGAAATAATATTATTGTAGGTAAATTATACATCTCCATTTTATATTTCACAATAACATATACTAAATATATTAGGGTATAACTCATGATTGAAACACCTAATGGTATTTTTGAAAATGATCCAGACGATCCTATAGTTACCATATTACATACTGCCTGTTTACCTCCTTCAACACTATCATTTACTGTAGTATATGAATCATCTAATGAATTTCCTATAAAAATAGTCAATACTGCAGCCATTATTACTCCTGCTAAATAAATAACGCCTTTTATATCTTGGTTAAATATCGCAGAAATAGCAAAATAGGAAACTATTATAAACGGTGCTAATCTGAAAAATAAATATATTATGGTAACAATATTCAAATCCATAGTTTATTATATATACAGATAATATTATTATTGTTATATTAGCAAGGGATAAATAATAAATTCAAAGAATATAAAAATTTGAAAATATATTATTATATTGATTAAAATGGGTATTCCAAGTTATTTTTCGTATATTATTAAAAATTACACTAATATTATACGAAAATTCAAAGATGTAAAAAACACAGCACCAATAATTCATCATCTTATGATGGATTGTAATTCTATTATATATGATGCATATCGTATTATAGAAACAGATCATAAAATAAAACCAATAGATCCAACAATAATAGAATCATTACTAATACAATATGTTTTGGAAAAGATCAGACATTATATTCATTTTATAACTCCAACTTCTAGCGTATTTATTACATTTGATGGAGTAGCACCATTCGCAAAAATGTCTCAACAAAAAACACGTCGATATAAAACTGAATTTTCTAAAATTCTCGATCAACAAAATATCCAAAATATAAATGCATCGCCTCCATTATGGAATACAACTGCTATTACACCTGGTACACAATTTATGGTTCAATTAACTGAAGCGATACATAAAGAATTTAAAGGTCAAGAGAGAAAATATAATGTAGATAAAATTTTAATCTCTTGCTCTGATGAACCAGGTGAAGGTGAACATAAACTTTTTGAAAATATTCGAACTGATGTTACTACAGATGAAACGGTCGCGGTATATGGTCTTGATTCAGATCTGATTATGCTTTCTATTTTTCATCTCCAATATACAAATAATATATACGTTTTCCGCGAAGTCCCTGAATTTAAATCTATCCTTCCAGCGGATCATAAATTCGAACCCGATGAAAAATTATTCTTAGATATTCAATCTCTACAAAATTCGATTTTTGAAGAGATGGGGTCTATACATCAACAACAATCTGTTTATGACTATATTTTTATGTGTTTTTTATTAGGAAATGATTTCCTACCTCATTTTCCTTGTCTGAATATTCGGACAAATGGTATTCGGAATTTAATGGCAATATATAAAGAACATATTGGTAAGTTCGAGGATAGAGGTCTAGTATCTATTACAGATTGTATTATTCAATGGACAAATGTAAAGATTCTTTTTAATGAGATTGCACGTCAAGAACATCGTTTTTTATTACATGAACATACTTTACGCGATAAAATGGATGGTCGTATATGGGCAGATAATACACCAGAAGAAAAAGCACAACTTTTATTAAATACACCTATTATTTATCGCCAGGCAGAAAAATATATTAATCCTAAAGATTCAGGTTGGGAAACACGATATTATAAAACATTATTTCATTCTACAAAACCATTTGCATCGGATGATAAAATTTCTGTATCTATCAATTATTTACAAGGACTAGAATGGGTATTCAAGTATTATACCTCCGGTTGCCCCGATTGGAAATGGAAATATAACCACTCTTATCCACCTTTGTTTAAAGATTTAATAAAATCTATACCATTAAATAATACAACAGAATTTATTCTTCCTCATAAAAATAATCGTCCATTTTCACCCTATTTACAATTAGCATATGTTCTCCCTGGATCACAATTATCATTATTACCAAGTGTAATGACACATTTTTTGAGAGAAAAATATCACCATTTCTATCCAGAACAATATGATTTTATATGGGCATTTTGTAGATATTTCTGGGAGGCACATCCTATACTTCCTGATATTCCAATGGATGTTTTGGAAGATTTGGATACTATTTTGAGAGAAATGATCCAATAATATTTTCAATTATATCCGATTCGGATTTTATCTAAATCGTCCTTTGTGTTAATATTGACAATCTCGATATGTTTTTCTTTTGGTAGAATATATGGAGTAAAACCATTGTTATTATATGAGAGATTGATTATATCTGTTAAATAATATTCGCCTGTTGCATTACGATTATCAAGTTTTGGAAGTGTATTAAACAGTGTGAAATAATCCGTATAATAAATTCCACAATTTACCGACTTTATAAGTTTCTGTTCTCGATTACAATCCTTTTCTTCGACTATTTTTTGAATATATCCTGTATTTTCATCGACTATAATACGTCCATAACCTATAGGTTCATCTAATTCATAAGTCATTAATACATTTGAAAATTGTTTATAATTAATAAAATCGGATAATGTATCTGTTTTTATAAGAGGAACATCTCCACTTAAAATTAATATTCTAGGATCGATATGTCGGATATTATTATTTAACCATTCTATACAACAATATAATGCATTCCCTGTTCCTATTGGATTTGGTTGGTCGATAAATATAAAATAGTCATTATAAATAGAATCTTCATAGTATTTCGCAATTGTTTCATCTATTATTTTACGATATTTTCCTACCACAATTAAAATATTTTTAGAATTTAATTCTAATGCTCGATCTATCACATGACAAATCATTGGTTTTCCATTTATAACATGTAATACTTTTGGAAGGTCTGAATTCATGCGTTTACCTAATCCACCAGCAAGAATAATCGATATGAGAGATTTTGAACTAGACATCTATATGTTTATATAAAATAATTATGTTTTTAATTATTTTATAGTATAATATAATAAAATTGAAATATGCTGCACTTATGTAATTCAATCATACTATCGTAATATTTAAGAAGATGAATTTGATAAATAAGGTGAAGGATATCCTAGGTATTTATGGGTTTTGGATCACTCTGCATTTTATTAGCAGCCATCTATATGCGAAAATATGTGCAGGAAATACAATCATCTCTATTTTAATAAGTCCATTTGTTTCACCAATGCCTTATTGTGTCGCAATGCGTTGGGTGATTTTTAAAGGTGCTCAAGTAATTGAGGTAATGTGGATTTTAATAGGAAAATGGTGTATTGAGCAGTTTGTTATTAATCAATTATTTCCAGAAGGCTGTAGTTGAATAGCAATTATAATTTTATACATTTTAACCCTTTATAATTAGAATGTAAAAAATGTATATAATATAATATAAAAATTCATAAAAAAAAGGGTATAACCCCCTTTTTTTTATTGGTATATATTTTTTTAGGGTACAATAAAGAGAATATAGAGATAATGATAGAATTATAGAGGAGAAAGATCAAGAGAGTAAAGTGCGCCGGAGTCATCTTGATAACATTGAATGCCATTGATAAGAACAAGATGAACTTGA
>Ga0114971_10002185_pt1 | contig 13487 bp, 11 predicted proteins | sample M_140625_MF_Meta_FD_87320 | JGI IMG/M metagenome (GOLD analysis project Ga0114971, IMG submission 87320) | Freshwater microbial communities from Lake Montjoie, Canada to study carbon cycling - M_140625_MF_MetaG | ecosystem: Environmental > Aquatic > Freshwater > Lake | place: Lake Montjoie... | reverse complement strand
ATTCGAATTTCAAAATCCAATATCCGGTAAATCTGAAATTGAAAGAAGAATAATTGCGACAGGACAAGTTTCGCAGATTATTGATCCAAAAAATTCCTGGATTATTCTCGATAATAAAGATCAAGATACCCTAGTAAGAATTGGTGATATGGTTAAAATAAAATATTCAAAAAATGCTTTTAAAAGCATATTGAAAATTGCCAAAAATGCAGCCCAGTAAAATTAATTAATTTTTATGCAGTTTATATCAGGAATTTCTCAGATCATTGATGATTATGATTTTTTCATTCTTGATATCTGGGGTGTTTTGCATGATGGAAAATCCTTATATCCCAATGCAATTGAAACTCTTAAGTTTTTAAAAGAAAAGCAAAAAAAAGTTTGTTTATTATCAAACGCTCCGCGCAGAGCTTTTATAGTTAAAGAGTTTCTAGATAAAATGTTAATAACTAATCAGTATTATGATTTTATAATTACTTCTGGTGAAACTGCACATAATTACTTAGATTTTAACGTAAAAGAAAATTATCAATATTTTGGAAAAAAATACTTTTACATTGGTCCAAAAAAAGATATAGACTTAATAAAAACGCTAAATTATTCTTTGGTAGATTTAGCGAGTGATGCGGACTTTGTGTTAACTACTGGTTTTGAAAATGAATCATCAACTATTGAAGAAAAGATTGAACAAATATTGTCGGCAAAGCAGTATAATTTGCCAATGATATGCGTTAATCCCGATATGATTGTTGTTAGGATCGATGGTAGTAAAATGCAATGCGCAGGAGTTATCGCTAAAGAATATGAAAGGATCGGTGGAAAAGTTATTTATTTTGGCAAGCCATTTGCCAAGGTTTATGAATTAGCTATTGATTTTTTTGAAAAAAATTTTGCTCAAGAAATTGATCGAAAAAAAATTATCGCTATCGGCGATGGAATAGAAACCGATATCAAGGGTGCAAAAGATTTTAATATTGACAGCATTTTGGTATTAGGCGGTATTTTAAGTAATCAACTGGAAATAAATTTTTCGCAGAAATTCGATAATAAATTTATCGATGATGCAAGTAAATCTAAGTTAAATATCATTTGCAATAATGAAAAAATTTTCCCTAAATTTGTAATTTCAACTTTAAACATATGAGAAGATATACTTCAAGAAGAAAAAAGGCGCTAAGAAATTTAGCAATCGTAACTATAATTTTTGCTATAGTTTTTTTGGCTATTAAGCTTTTTAATTTAAAATCAAAGCAGGATGACGTAATCGTTGCGCAGATTGGCAAAGAAAAGATTTATAAATCGGAAATTGAAAAAAAATTACAAAATATTTTTGCCGATGAACAGCAATTGATTGCCGTTCCTTCCCTAGAAAATCTTCCTAGAGAAGTAATTGAAATCGTTGTAAAAGAAATATATTCAGATCGTCAAATTTTAAAACTTGCTAAAAAAGAAGGTTTCGATAAGGATGCAAAAATTCAAGAAAAAATTCAAAATTTTCAAGAAAAAACCTTGAGACAAGCTTACATTGATTCAATAGTTGAAAAAGAAATTACTAAAGAAAAAATCAGTGAAAAATATGCTGAAATAACTAATAGTTTGTCCGGAAAAAAAGAATATCAGATTGCTCATATTTTACTTAAAAGCAAAGAAGAAGCTGAAAAATTAGCGTTAGAATTAAATAGCAAAAAAGCTCCAAAATTTTCTGATTTAGCCAAGAAACATTCACTTGAACAGCAAAGCGCTCTAAATGGTGGAGATCTTGGTTTTATTTTGGAAGATAACATTACCAAAGAAATTGCTGATGAGTTAATTAATTTAAAAAAGGATGAAGTTACTCAGCCAATTCAAACTAAACTAGGCTGGCATTTAGTAAAATTATTGGATTCGCGTGATGCCAAAACTTTTTCATTTGAAGAATCGAAAGAAAAAATTCGTGAACAATTAATTCAAAATAAAATAAATGAGTTAAACTCATCATTTTCTAATGATAATGAAGTAAAATTTTTAATGAGTTTTGATAAGGATTCGACTTCAAAAACTACTGAACAAAAAAATAAAACTGATGAATCAAAAACTCAAGAGACAACTGAAAGTTCTGAATCAAAATCTAGCTCTGCAAGCCCAGAAGTTGAAAGTGAGGCTAAGGATTCTTCAATTGATGAAAAATCATCAAATAATTCAGAAATTTTGCAAGATAAAGTAGTTATTAACAAAAATACTTCAAAATTATTACCTGAAAATAATCAAGAAAATAAAGTTGGCGATCAGCAAGATGGCTTTAAGGTAAGTGACAAGGAAGATAAATCTGTTAATGAAAAAAAATTAGTAGATAAAAGTTCCGACAAAATAAAGGCTGACAAAAAAAATACTGACTCTGCTATAGAATCAAAATCCAAAGATGATAAAAAATCAGCCAAATCAAAAAATAAAAATTAACTTAATTAAATTTAATTATAATTAACTATAATTAACTGAATTATTTACTATTGACTGATTATTATAAATTTTCATATTTTCCCTTAGTACCTTGATTTTCTAGATTAAATTAAAAATAATCATTAATTCCAAGAAATTTTTTGATAATAATTTTTTAAGTTAATTTGTTATAACTCATCAAAGATTTGAAATAAATAATCATAAATTTTATGCGCAAAAAACCTGATTTTCAAAGAAATAATTTATTCAAAAAAAAATCATCAATAAATAATTTTCCAAAAAACGAAAACAAAATTTGGATCATTGGTAAGCATCCTGTTTTCATGGCTTTGCAAAAAAAACGTCGACAAGTTTTCGAAATTCTTGCGACCAAAAACACCATCATTGATCTGGAAAATTTTTTACAAAAAAATTCATTAGAAAACTTACGCAATTTAGTGAGAATTATCGATAATAAATCTATTCAAGATATTATTGGTTTGAATCAGTTGCATCAGGGTTTGGCAATTTTTGCTTCTAAGTTAAATATTCAAGATCAATTTTCACTTTTAGAGGAATTGAATAATTTATCACCGCAAGATTTACCAAATTTATTGCTTTTAGATCAAATTTCTGATCCGCAAAATGTTGGAGCGATTATGCGCAGTGCAAGTGCTTTTGGTTTCAAAAAAATAATTTTTAGCGAACATAATTCTGTAATTGAAAATACAACAATAATCAAAGCTTCAGCTGGAAATATAGAGTCTCTTGATTTGGTTGTTGCTGGAAATTTTAATAATCTTCTTGAGAAATTAAAAAAAATTGGTTATTGGTCATTCGGTCTTGATTCTCATGCCTCAACAACTTTTGATAAGATCAAGGAATTTAAAAATATCGCGCTGGTCGTTGGATCGGAAGGTGAGGGTATTAGACAATTGGTAAAAAAGAATTGCGATTTTTTATTGAAGGTTGAAACTAATAGCGAAGTTGAGAGTCTCAATGTTTCGGTAGCAACAGCTATTGCACTCTACGAAATAAATCGTCGCTAAAATATGTTTAAAAAAATTGCCGTAATTTCAGCCATAAACAATCCCAATGCCTTGAATATAAAGAAAGATTTAATTAAAAAATTTAATTTTTTTGATCTTGAAATTGACGATCAAGATTCCATTAAACAATCCTGTGAATATGGAATTGACTTGATAATTGCCATTGGTGGCGATGGATTAATGCTTCGAGTTCTTCATGCTTTTGAAGATTGTCCAATTGCAATTTATGGAATAAATTGTGGAACGGTAGGTTTTTTGATGAATAGTTTTGAAAATGAATTAATTATAGAAAATGTTGCTAAGGCAAAGATAGCCAATATCCATCCTCTGCGCATGATTGCCATTGATTGCAATGAAAAAAAACATAGCTTCATTGCAATCAACGAAGTAGCGCTTTTGAGACAATCAAATCAAGCATGCAAAATCGGCATTGAAATTAATGGCCAAGAGCGCTTGACATGTTTAAGTGCTGACGGAGTCATGGTTGCAACTCCAGCTGGAAGTACTGCCTATAACCTTTCGGCCGGTGGACCGATAATTCCTTTTGGTGCAGAATTATTAGCTCTTACCCCAATTAATCCTTTTCGTCCTCGCAAATGGAGTGGCGCATTACTTCCTGCAAATAGTAAAATAAAATTTAAAATTTTGGATCACTATCAGCGTCCGATCAGTGCTACAGCTGACTCCAGAGAAGTACGTGATGTTGTTAATGTTGAAGTTTATCAAGAAAAAAATATTTTATTTAAAATACTTTTTGATCAAAATCATTCGTTAGAAGAAAGGATCATTCGCGAACAATTTTTAGTATAATACCTAAACTAAAAACAAAAAAATTAAGTAAAGTAAATTTCTTATTTTAAGTTTTACGCAAAAAAATCTTTAAATTTCTAAAAAAAATTTTTAAAAAATGAAAATTAGATTATAAAATTTTTTTGTCTTTTTTTGCGATGAGTCATAATTGCAAATCGATGCGCCTCATCTCTTAGTCTCTGTAGGTAGTGCATTATTGGTGAATTTTTATCAAGACTAAAAGATTCTTTATTAATTTGATGAAAATATTCTTGACCAGCGTTGCGATCCTTGCCTTTAGACATGCAAATAAATGGAATTTCAATTTTTAATTCACTAAAAATTTTTTGAGCTGAACTTAACTGCCCCTTACCTCCGTCAATTATTATTAAATCAGGAAAATCCGTTGATTTTAATTTTGAAAATCGTCGTAGTAGAACTTGTTCAAGCATTGAAGTATCGTCATTTCCATCTTTGATGATATGAGTTTTTTCATGGGTTAATTCATTTTTATTTTTGATATTAAATTTACGATAACCGCTTTTTATAAAACCATCCACTCCTGCTGAAATCATAGCTCCAACCGCATTTTGTCCGCTGGTATGACTATTGTCATAAACCTCAATTCTTTGAGGAATTTTATTTAATTCAAAAATTTTTTTTAACTCAAGATGAAATTGTCTATTGCTTAGATTATGTGAAATTTTTTGTTCGAGATTTTGTAAGGCTAATTGTTCATGATCCTTGATTAGCAGGAGTTTATCACCTTTTTTGGGAATGTTAATCTCAACTTTTTTTCCTTTTAAATTACTAAGAAATTCACTTAATAATTTCTTATCTTCAGGGTCGTAATTAAGATATATAAAGGCCGAAGGAGTTTGAGTAAGATAAAATTGACCAATAAAATTATCTAAAATTTTTTGAAGATTTTGTGAATCATCAATTTCAAACAAATATGGTTTAGCACCATAATTCTGTCCACCGCGATAAAAAGTTATGTAAATACAAGCGCGATTATTAACGCTTACTGCGCATATTGCATCAAAATCTTTGACGTCTAAAATGCTAATATTTTGTTTAGTTTGAACAAAGTTTAGAGCTTTAATTCGATCACGAATTACTAGTGCTTTTTCATATTGTTGTGAATTGCTGTAAATAATCATTTGGCGATATAATTGCTCTTGAACTTCTTGAGATTTGCCACTTAAAACAGCAATGGTATTTTTAACGGAAATATCATATTCTTCCTTAGAAATCAAGCTAACACAAGGAGCTGAGCATTTTTTTATTTGATATTCAAGACAAGGTTTTTTACGAGATTTAAATTCTGAGTCACTACAATTTCTTAGTAAAAAACTTTTGCGCAAAACATCAATGGTTCGATTGGCATCAAAAGCATGAACAAATGGTCCGAAATATTGACCATTATTAGTTTTATTGCCACGATATTTGCTAATTTGCGCAAATTCATGATTGCTAAGGTGAATGTGAGGAAAAGTTTTGTCATCCTTAAGTAAAATATTAAATCGTGGTGAAAATTTTTTAATAAGATTATGTTCGAGTAAAAGTGCTTCTAATTCAGTTTCGGTTTGAATAATTTCAATATTTTTGGCAAGATTAACCATGCGCATTATTCGCGCACAAAGGCCATTGGCATTGGCGTAATTAGCAATTCTTTTTTTTAAATTTTTAGCCTTACCAACGTAAAGCACTTCCTTATCTTGTGCAATAAATTGATAAACTCCGCTATTTTGGGGAATTGACTGAAGTTTTTGTTTGATAAAATCAATGCTCATAAAATTTTATTTTTTTTAAAAACTAGTTTGCAAAATCCAAAAAACAATTTAGTTTAACAACTAGAAATATTTGTCAAACATTATTAATTTTAAAATGGTTATTAAAAAAGAACAACTTGCCGAAATCTCAGAGCTTAGAGCCCAAAGCAATCAAACCCTTCGTCCAGTTTCGCAAGAACTTGAAAAAGTTTTATATCAACCTTTCACGGTTCTTGATCATGGATTTGTTCGGGTTATTGATTATATGGGTAATGATGATTCAGTAGTTCAAGCTGCGCGAGTATCATATGGCTCTGGAACTAAAAAAGTCAATGCTGATAAAGCATTAATCAACTATCTAATGGCTCATCGCCATACCACTCCTTTTGAAATGTGTGAAATTAAATTTCATATTAAATTACCAATTTTTGTTGCGCGTCAATGGATTAGACATCGCACAGCTTCGGTTAATGAATATTCAGCACGTTATTCAATTGTCGAAGATGAATTTTATATTCCACAAGCTCAACATTTATCAGCGCAATCAAAAGTAAATCATCAAGGTCGCGATGAAAATAAAGTTTTAAATGTTGATGAGCAAAAACGTGTTTTGGAACTTCTTAAAAAAGATAGTTCAAAAGCTTACAATGATTATCTTGAAATGATTAATCAAGATAGTGCTGGAAATATTGTTGACGAAAATAAAGAGGGACTAGCAAGAGAATTGGCAAGAATGAATCTGCCTTTAAATTGTTACACGCAATGGTATTGGAAAATTGATTTACATAATCTCTTACATTTTTTAAATCTTCGAGCAGATAAACACGCTCAGTATGAAATACGTGTTTACGCGCAAATAATGCTTGATTTGGTTAAAAAATGGGTACCTAATTGCTTCGATGCTTTTGTTAAAAATAATCAAACTGGTAAAAACTTTTCAGGACCAGCACTTTTGGTAATTAAAAAGTTATTAAGAGGTGAAAAAATTTCTCAAGAGGGAAGTGGATTGAGCGTTAGAGAATTCTCGGAATTAATGACAATTTTAGATTTGTAAAAAAATATTTGCAAAATTTATTATTGTAAAAATAATTACTTATGATCAGATTTTATTGTATTTTAACAATATTTGAAAATTATTAATAAAATTTAAATTTTTTAGTTATGTCTATTGGAATGGGTGAATTACTTTTAATTCTTGTTATCGTTTTTGTACTTTTTGGTGCTGGAAAGTTACCGCAAGTTATGGGCGAAATAGGCAAGGGAATTAAGGGTTTGAAGAAAGGTTTAAAAGAGGAAGATAAGTTGAAAAATGAATCTTTAGCAAAAGATGAGAAAGAAGTAAATCCTCCTAAGGAATAATTTTTTATCATCATAAAATTCATAAATTTAAATATGTTTGATAATAAAACTAAGTTAAATTAAAAATATTTTTTAAAAAAAGTGGATCAAAAAAAAATAATAACAACGCAAATTCTTGAAGATCTAGTTAATAGATCAACTGCCGATAAGGTTTCGGTTGGTGATATTATTAACTCGATGGAAGCGATTGGCTTTGGCTTAGCATTGATGATTTTTTCTTTAGGAATTATAATTCCATTGCCACCACCATTTCCAAGTATTATTTCCTTGCCATTAGTGGTATTTTCAGCGCAAATGTTGATTGGAATGAATGCACCAAAGCTTCCAGTTTGGCTTGCAAATAAAGAAGTAAAAAGATCGGTTTTGGCAACTATGATTCAAAAATCAAATCCATATTTGCGAAAAGTTGAAAGAATTTTAAAACCTCGTCTATCGCTAATGAATAATGTTATTGCTGAAAGAATAGTTGGATTTTTTCTATTAGCTTTTTCGAGTTTTATTTTAATTCCATTGCCATTATCAAATTTTATTCCTGGATTAGGAATTTTAATTACCTCATTTGGTTTGATGGGTAAAGATGGTTTAATCATGATTCTTGGAATTGCCGTAGGAATAATGGGGATATTCGTTTCGGTTTCTACGATATTCTTAGGTTTCGAAGTGTTTTATATGATTAGAGATTTTTTTACAAATTTTGTTTCTTGACATTTAGAATAAAATTTATGAAAATTAAAACCTTGATTAAATTACTAGGTACTAGATCGTTTATGTATTAAACGAGTTTTAAACTAATTTAATTTCAAAAAATCTAAATTTTAGCTTGTTGATATAATTTTTACTGCTATTTTAGATTAGATTCACAAACAAATTATTGATTACTATTGGCAAAAAATTATTGAATTAGTTTTAAGACCTTATTTATACTTTCCAAAATTAATTTTTAAATTGAATTCAAAGGCTAGTAAACCTACTGAATGTTGGCTCCAAAGGAGAGATATAGAAATTCAATTGAATCATTTAAAAACGAAATTGGTATAATTATCTTATGTAACTAAGTTAATAAATTTCAAAATTTTCTAAATAAATTTAAGTTTAAATTAAAATTAACAAATAATATTCACCAACTACTTTTATTAAAAAAAAGTAATTTAAATTAAAACTTAATATTTATATTTATTTTAACTTAAAATTAAATTAACATTGATTTCTATTGATATTTTTACTCATAAATTCATTTTTCTTAAAACAAAATAATAAATTCCTTTCTCAATAACTTTAACAAAACTTTAACATAATGTCTTCCAATACTTTAACTTTACGGTTCAATTCTCCCAACGGCTTGCCAGAGCAAAAACCAGAAAAAAATCATCGCAAAAAACATCAAGAAAATGCTGAAAATAATGATTCTATCATTTCAAGCGATGATAATTTAGTTGCAAAAAATTCTGCTCAAGATTCGCAAGTAAATACTGATAATAATTCTACAAATAACAGGAATAACGAATTTAAAAATGTTGAAAATAATCGCGAAAAAGATAATTCACGAATCGATTCTGCCAGATTAAATCGTGGAAATTTAATAAGTCGCGGAAGCGGTTTGGGTAGTTCTACAAATAATTATTCCGCTTCAGCTAGTTCCAGCAATCAATCACAAAATAATAATACCAATAATTCTCAGTATAATGAGGATGAAGATGATGAATTACGCCTAGAAAAAAAATCAAATTTTACTGGTAAAACTTTGGAATTAAAATTTTTAAAATCAAAATCAGCTGAAGCATTGATCGAAATTGCAAGGGAATATGGACTTGACAGCATTAGCGATTACGGTCGTCAAGATATAATTTATCATATTTTAAAAAATTTTTCTGATCAAAATCCAGAGAATGTTATTATTGGCGAAGGAGTTTTGGAAGTATTAGAAGATGGTTTTGGATTTCTTCGCGCTCCGGAAACTAACTATTTTCCTGGATCAGATGATATCTATGTTTCGCCTAGTCAAATTAAGCGTTTTGCACTTAGAACTGGTGATACAGTAAAGGGACAAATTCGCGCACCTAAAAAAGGCGAAAGATATTTCGCATTACTACGCGTTAATGAAGTAAACCTTGATTTGCCTGAAAAAATTCGCAATCGAGTTTTATTCGATGATTTAACAGCGCTTTATCCTCACAAGAAACTTAATCTTGAAGAAGATAGAGCTGGAAGTGATAATAGCACGAGAATTATTGATATGATTGCGCCACTCGGAAAAGGTCAACGTGCTTTGATAGTTGCTCCTCCGCGCACCGGTAAAACTTCGTTAATGCAAAATATTGCCCGAGCAATTACTGCAAATCATCCTGAAATTATTTTATTGGTATTGCTAATTGACGAGCGTCCCGAAGAAGTAACTGACATGATTCGTAGCGTTAAAGGCGAAGTGGTTAGTTCAACATTTGATGAGCCAGCATCAAGACACGTGCAACTAGCTGAAATGGTTATTGAAAAGGCGCGAAGATTAGTTGAAGCCAAAAAAGATGTAGTGATTTTACTTGATAATATTACTCGCTTAGCTCGTGCATATAACACGGTAATCCCTTCGTCAGGAAAAGTTTTGACAGGAGGTGTTGATTCCAATGCATTACAAAAACCAAAAAGATTTTTTGGATCTGCGCGAAATATTGAAGAGGGTGGTTCGCTTACAATTATCGCTACAGCTTTAGTTGACACTGGCTCGCGTATGGATGAAGTAATTTTTGAAGAATTTAAAGGAACGGGTAATGCTGAAATTGTCCTTGATCGTAAAATTTCTGATAAAAGAATTTTCCCAGCTATTGATATCACCAAATCAGGAACGCGTAAGGAAGAGCTACTTACTGACCGTGCAGCTTTAGCAAAAATTTGGATGTTAAGAAGAATTGTCAATCCGATGAATCCTGTTGAAGCTATGGAATTTTTGTTAGAAAAAATACAAAATAGTAAAACTAATGAAGATTTCTTTAAATCTATGAATAGTTAATTATAGTCAATTAAACTTACTATATAATTGATAATCATTGCGATAACTAAGTGTTTCTTTTTGTTATGCAAAAAAGGAAATAACTTAGACTAAAAGTTTTTTTGTTGCAACTCAAGCCATTTCCATTTTTAAATTATAAAATTGAATTTTCAGGTCTTATATTTACTCATCCAGATTAACAAGGATTTACGTATACTCACCTTTAAATTCAAACGCTTGATTTATTGGAAATAGCTAGAACATCTTGTTTATCTAAACAAATTAAGTTATTTTCGATTAAATTTTAAATTCAAGTCAAGATATTATTAATTTTTTTTAAATACCTTTATTTGCTAAAGTAGTTCTAAAATTACCGTAAATTATTAATTAAATTTATAAAATGAAAAATTATCGTAAATTAAAAAATGCCTTCTCATTAATCGAATTATCAATTGTGATTCTAATCGTTGGGATTCTAGTTGCAGGAGTTACATCTTCTTCAAGGTTAATCAAGAGAATGAAAATTACCGTTGCTCAAAATTTAACGCAAAGCTCTCCAGTTCCTTCTATAAAAGACCTTTCAGTTTGGTATGAATCTAGTTTAGAGAAAAGTTTTATCGATAGTGAAGAATCTGATGGAACGCCAATTACCAATTGGTTTGACAATAATATTCAATCATCTTTTAAATATGATTTTAAACAAGCTACAGTTGCCAATCAGCCAAAATATAGTGAAGGAATAATTAATAATTTACCAGCGGTTAGATTCGATGGAACAGATGATTTTATGATGGCAAATTCGGTTGGAATTAATAGCAAGGGATTTACTGCTTTTCTTGTTGGACAAAGACCTAATAATTTTTCAGCAACTTTTGGTGGACCTTGGCAAGGTCTCCTTAGTGGAACTGCAGTTGGAGCAAATGATGATACTGCTAGTGGATCGATATTAGCATTTGCAGATTTTGGAGCAACATTTACGACGAGCACAAATTTAACTTGGTTCTCAAATACTCTTACTCATCCAGGAGGAGGAGTTCCATATATTTTCGAAACCTTATATACTGGAACTGTAAATAATATTTTTTTGAATGGAAGCCCAAGCGCAAATTTTTCAGTTAATACTTCTTTTTTGATCGATACATTAAGAATTGGATGTAGCTACTTCAATAATCCTTATAAATTTCATAATGGTTTCATTGCAGAAGTTATAATTTATTCACGAGCTTTAAATACAGAAGAGCGTAAAGCTGTTGAAGGATATTTAAGTAAAAAATATGCAATAAAAGTTGTTTAATTAATTTTCAAATTAACAAGAAAAATTAACAAAAAAAACTATTAATTAAAAAATCTTTAAAAAGTAAATTAATTCTAAGAAATCCTTGGTAAATAAATTAAAGTTGAGAAATCATTAGAAAATAATAGTGATGAAAAACTGCAATTAAATACCAGAAATTGGAGGCCAGGGCCGGAATCGAACCGGCGCATAGAAGCTTTGCAGGCTTCTGCATTACCACTTTGCTACCTAGCCAATCTAATTTAATAAATTTTTAAAGTGTTTAAAGAAAAAAATTTAATAAAATTTGTTTTTAAATTTTAACAACAAAATCAAATTAGTAAAGTCAAAATATTGTTATATCAAATTAATTTAAAATTATCTGATCTAGAATTTATAAGAAATATAAAGTGATTTTAATTGTTTATTGACGAGACCTATTTGTTGGGGTTATTCCATCATCTTTAGCAATTCTTCTATCCAATTTTTCACGAATCATATTTCTATTTGAATATATTGTTTTCATTAGTCTTTGAAGTTTATCGATTCTTGCTTGAGGTGTATCGGTTATCTTAAATTTGAGTATCTCATTAAAATAATCAAATAATTTAATTTTTTCTCTATCATTGAGCACAGAAGATTTGCCTAAGCTACCAGTTGATATTCTTCCTGCAAATGTCTCTGCTATCTTTATCATTCCTTTATTAGTATTGATTACGTATGTTGCAGCATTGAATCTTCGTATTTTTCCAATTTCATCAAGATTACTAAATCCAAGTTGAGCTACTTCATTTATGTAATCAAATGCCATAATTTTTAAATCATTTGAAAAATTCCCATCTTCGACTGGAAAATTTGCTACTTGAGAAAGCCGAACTGATGGAAGGGTTGGTCGAATAATTCGAGAGCTCGGCGTTGCAGGAGTAATTAAAGAATCCTCTATGATTTCTGAAATTTGTGCATTTTGAGTAATTGGAAATTGTTCTTGATCAAGAGATATAGCTATATTGGAACCAATAATTGCACCTAAGTCATTATCTGTATAAGAATCGCGTCGTGTAGTTTCGAAAAAAGACATTGGACGTGACGCTTCAGAACCACTCGAATTGCGATCTTGCCTCCTGAAATCAATTGATAATTGATCGTCAGAAAAATCCCCTAAATTTAAATATCTTTTTAGTCCATTTTCATCCATATTATTTTGAGTTGAAGATGCCATAAAATCAAATGCTCTAATTTTTTCTTCATCTGTCAAATCTTCTTCTTCGATTAGAGGAGATGGTGATCGACTATTTATTTCATGATCTCTAAGGTTTCTTTGATTGGCAAAAAAATTAAATAACCGAATTTTTTGTGCATCTGAAAAAGCTAAATCTTCGACTTCAGAAGGTTGTTCATGACCTTGATCATTTGAAGATTCTGGGCGAATATCAGGTAAGTTCTTCTTAGTCTCTTGAAAGACAAGAGTTGTTTCCAATGGTTGGGTAGAAGAGTTATTATTATGACTTGGAAAAGTAGAATTAATCCTGTTAATTTTAATTCTATTACCTCTTCCATAAACACAGCTTCTTAAGCAAGCAGGAATAAAACTTCTAGCTGGCGTAAGATCTTCATCTGAATCATATCCATCTTGACTTTCAACTGACTGAATTGATGAATTAGAAAATTGTGTTGGATTTTTCATGTTTATATAAAACTTAAATTAATATTAACTCTATAAAATTACTTTTTTCAAGTTGTTAATAAAAATATAAGATAACACAAAATAATATCTTAAGTTCCATTGTAACACAATAAATCTTTTAATAATTTTAAGGTTATCATCTAAAATTATGATAAAACTTGCT
>Ga0114971_10002184_pt1 | contig 13488 bp, 14 predicted proteins | sample M_140625_MF_Meta_FD_87320 | JGI IMG/M metagenome (GOLD analysis project Ga0114971, IMG submission 87320) | Freshwater microbial communities from Lake Montjoie, Canada to study carbon cycling - M_140625_MF_MetaG | ecosystem: Environmental > Aquatic > Freshwater > Lake | place: Lake Montjoie... | reverse complement strand
GATTAATGAAAGCCAAAAAACTAAATCTTTCTCCAGTAGAAGTTATGACATTGGCTTCCATCGTTCACAAGGAAACCGTTAAAAAAGACGAACGACCAAAAGTAGCCAAGGTGTATTTAAATAGATTAGAGCAAGGAATGCCATTGCAAGCAGATCCAACCATAATATACGCTGTAAAATTAAGAGACAATAATTTTGATCAAATTATAAAACGAGTTTTATATGGCGATTTAACCATCCGTTCTCCATATAACACTTATGTAAATATTGGGTTACCTCCAGGACCAATTGCAATGCCCGATATTACTGCAATTGATGCCGTTTTAAATCCAGACAATAATAATTACATTTATTTCTGCGCTAGTGTTGAACGTTTTGGTTACCATGAATTTGCCTCTACTTATGACCAGCATCAAGTAAACGCTAAAAAATATGCCGATTGGCTAAACGGAACCGGAACAAAAAGATAGCCATTGAAAAGATTTAACCTATTATTTATTATTCTTTTCAGCATAAATTCCACGTTTGTATTTGCACAAACAAATCTCCAATCTTTATTAAAACCTTCCGATACTTTAAAAACTAATAGGTTAAAAGGAGTAATTAGTTCCGAAGCCGCTATGGCTTCTGGCGTTTTAATTGGCCTAAACCAACTTTGGTATGCAGATTATCCTCATTCAAACCTGCATTCAGTCAACGATAATGACGAATGGTTACAAATGGACAAAGCAGGTCATTTGTTTTCTTCCTATCACTTAGGGGCTTTTGGTGCTAACGCATTGCAATGGAGTGGCTGTAGTAAAAAAGACAAACTTATTTATGGAGCCACTATTGGACTAGCATTTATGAGTACCGTTGAGGTTTTGGATGGATATTCTGCCGAATGGGGTTTTTCTTGGGGAGATATGGCAGCTAATACTTCCGGAACGGCTCTTTACGTTTCGCAAGAATTAATCTGGGACGAACAACGAATAGTACCCAAATTTTCTTTTCACACCACCCAATATGCAAGTCTTCGACCAAATGTTTTAGGAGGCTCTTTATCCCAACAAATCTTAAAAGATTATAATGGACAAACCTATTGGCTTTCTGCCAATATAAATTCCTTTTTTATAACATCTAAATTACCTAGATGGATGAATTTTGCTATTGGCTATGGAGCAGATGGAATGGTCACTGGACGAACTGAAAATAATCCTCTTTTTTTCTCTTTAGAAACCAAAAAAGAGCGACAATTTTACATAAGTTTTGATGCCGATTTGACAAAAATTCGCACAAAATCTCACTTTTTAAAGACTTTTTTTGCAGTTTTTAACTCTGTAAAAATTCCTGCTCCAACGTTAGAAATCAACGGTTCACAAGGAATTAAATTTTATTATTTATACTTCTAAAATACATAACTACTTGATTTTCAATTTTATTTAAAATAAAGTAGTACATTTGCACCGTTAATATCAAGATGGTGACAGCGCTTGGAAATCACAATTTATGATAAATAGATGGTCGTTTTACATAGGAATCGTATTGATTGTTGGCTTTATTAGTTCCGCTTTTAAACCCTCTGAAAATTCAAATTATAGACGATTTAATGTAAGCGAAAAGGAGGAATTGTTATACCAATTTCCATCCAACAAACCTTCTGATTATATCGGTCAAACAATACCTTTTATCGGAAAACATTTCATTGGTTTTAAAGAAGCAATAGGAATAAGAGAATCTCAAGGGCAATACCATTTGGTGAATTCATTAGGATATATGGGTAAATACCAGTTTGGAACTTCGGCTCTACGGTTTTTTGGAATAAAAAATAATTCGAATTTTCTTAATTCTCCTAAGTTGCAAGAAAAAGCCTTTGTTGCATTGATTAAATTCAATAAGTTTAAACTGCAGGATGTAATAGAAGAGTTTAGGGGGAAAACCATTGATGGAGTTCGCGTTACTGAGTCAGGTATTTTAGCAGCAGCGCATCTTGGGGGAGCTGGATCTATTAGAAAATACTTGGAATCTAATGGGAAAAAGAAATGTAAAGATGGTTACGGGACAACGGTTAAAAGTTATTTGAAACAATTTGGTGGTTATGAAACCCATAACATAATACCCGATAGTTCTCCAAAAGTTTACTAATTTTTTTTATTAAAGCGAAAATCTAGGGCATTTTAACAAACTAGTTTCCCGCTTTTCGTTACAATCTGTCATTGCGGCAAAAAAAGTAATCTCTTGCACTTTTGGATTAACGCAATGTCAGGATTTTCACTTCACTCGGGGCTAAAAAATACACTTGGTTTTTTGAAATTAATAATGATAAAGAAACATTTCTTTATTGTAATTTACATTCTATGCACTATAAAAATAGTAGGTCTATTGTGTAAGTCAATTTTTACTTTTTTCCAATCGGAAACACGAAAAGTTTTGATATATTCTGTTGGAAGAGTAATGTCTGCAGCAATACACAATAGAGTACTAGGTTGCAAAGTTTGCACTAAATCTTCCAATAATTTATTGTTTCTATAAGGAGTTTCTATGAAAATTTGCGATTGGTTTTTATCATGCGAAAGCTTTTCGTAAGTCTTTAGGACCGATTTTTTATCTGATTTATCAATAGGTAAATATCCATTAAAAGCAAAACTTTGTCCGTTCATCCCAGATCCCATCATAGCTAATAAAATAGAAGAAGGCCCTACTAATGGTACAACTAGAATTCCTTTTTCGTGTGCCAATTTCACAATTGCAGCCCCAGGATCTGCTATGCCAGGACAACCTGCTTCGCTCATTAAGCCGATATTTATTCCTTGAAAACAAGGTTTAAGCATTTCGCTATGTTCTGCAATTTCAGTATATTTATTTAATGTACCTAAGATTAATGAGGATTGTACCTTTTCTGGTAAAATACTTTTAATGCATTTGCGAGCAGTTTTTTCGTTTTCAACAATGTAGTAATCAATCAATTCGATAGCTCTTTTTACCGTTTGTGGTAAAACATCATCAGGATTACTTTCACCAAGTGTTGTTGGAATTAAATAAAGTTTCCCTATTAAGTTTTTTGTATTCATTAGGAATGTTTCTCTATTAGTCTTTTAGATATTAAATCGGTTGCCTCATCTAGCATTTCAAACACCATGTCAAATCCATTTTGCAGACCATAGAAGGGATCTGGAACGTCTACATTGTCGCCAGGAAAAAGTTCATCTAGAATTAACTTTATTTTTTTTTTATGTATTTCTGTTTTGGCTAATGAAGTTATAATAGCATAATTGGAAGTATCCATAACATAAATATAATCAAATTCTTCAAAAAAACTAGATGTAAAGTGTTTCCCTTTTTGATTTGAAATATCTATTCCGTGTTTTTTGGCAGTAATAATTGATCGCTCATCAGGATGTTTTCCAATATGCCAAGATCCTGTACCAGCAGAATCAACTATAAATTTGTCTTTAGGCAATTTAGCTGCCAATAGTCCTTCTGCCAATGGTGATCGGCATATATTTCCTAAACATACCATTACAATTTTGATTGGCATAGCTATAAATTCAATATCGAAAAAAGGAAAAGTTAGAAATACACTTAAGAATTATAGAGATAATTTTTTATGTATATCTTCTACAAATTTTTTGAATTGCTTGTCTGTAGAAACCAAGTTATCCACGGTTTTACAAGCGTGTAATACAGTTGCGTGGTCTCTATCTCCAATTTGTGATCCAATATTTGCCAATGATGCTTTGGTGAATTTTTTTGCAAAAAACATAGCCAATTGTCTTGCTTGAACTACATGTCGTTTTCTGGTTTTAGATTGTAAAGTGTCCAAATCCAATTGAAAGTAATCAGAAACTACTTTTTGTATGTAATCAATAGAAATTTCACGTTTAACATTTTTAACAAATTTCTCTACAATATTTTTGGCAAGTTCCAGAGTAACTTCTTTTTTATTGAAAGACGATTGGGCAATTAATGAAATAATAGCACCTTCAAGTTCTCTTACATTAGATTTTATGTTTTGAGCAACATATTCTATAATTTCGTCTGGCATTTCTACTCCATCACGATACAATATATTGTTCAGAATTGAAACTCTAGTTTCGTAATCTGGTTGGTGTAATTCTGCAGAGAGTCCCCATTTGAAACGAGATAATAAGCGTTGCTCAATATCCTGCATGTCTACCGGGGCTTTATCGGAGGTAAGAATTACTTGTTTGCCATTTTGGTGTAAATAATTAAAAATATGAAAAAACACATCTTGTGTTCCAGTTTTGCCTGAAAGAAATTGTACATCGTCTATTATTAAAACATCTATTAACTGATAGAAATGTATAAAGTCGTTACGATTATTTTTCTTGACCGAATCGATATATTGTTGCGTAAAAACTTCAGCAGAAATATACAACACAGTTTTTTCAGGATATTTATCTTTAATCTCAACACCGATGGCATGTGCTAAGTGAGTTTTTCCTAAACCAACACCGCCAAAAATAAGTAATGGATTAAAAGAGGTTCCTCCCGGCTTGTTAGCTACTGCCATTCCTGCAGAGCGTGCCAAGCGGTTAGAGTCTCCTTCAAGGAAATTATCAAAACTATAATTCGCATTTAATTGCGATTCAATCTTTAAATTTCTAATTCCAGGAATTACAAATGGATTTTTAAGTTCTGGATTTAGATTCTTAAATGGGGCATCTACATCCTGTGCCTTAATTGAACTTCGATGTGCACTAGGTAATTGTTCTGTAAATGGTTGTTTATTGCCATAAGTGTTCTCCATTTTGATTTTATAGAGTAACTTTGCATTTTTTCCAAGTTCTTTTGTTAGTGCAACTTTTAGTAATTTAACATAGTGCTCCTCTAGCCATTCATAAAAGAATTTGCTCGGCACTTGAATATATAAAGCATTGTCGGATAATTCAACTGATTTGATTGGTTCAAACCAAGTTTTGAAGGCTTGTTCTTGAATATTGTCTTTGATGAAAAGTAGACAATTTTCCCAAACTGATTGCGCAGTTTTGTTCATATTCGTGTTAAAATTACTAATTTAAAATAATGGTTTTCTAAACAGAAGAAATAGAATTTCTATGCCGTTTTTTCGGGGTAACAAATATGTGGATAAAAAATATTTAAAAAAAATTATTAGCTATGGTTTTTTTAAAAAAAAAGTTGTATAGTAAATTTTAAAATAGATTAAAAGCAATTAATTATAGATGAACGAAAATAAAATAGAGGTTAGAGTAAGATATGGCGAAACAGACCAAATGGGGGTAGTTTATCATGGCAGTTATGTTCCTTATTTTGAAATAGGAAGAGTAGAATGGTTAAGAAACAAAGGGGTGTCTTATAAATTCATGGAAGAAAGTGGCATAGCGTTGCCAATTGTTTCAATGCATATTAATTATGTGAAACCTGCACGGTATGATGACTTACTAACAGTACATACAAAACTTCGCAAATATAGCGGGGTTAAGATAGAATTTGATTGCGAAATATTTAATAAAAATGAAGAGTTATTAACAAATGCTCATTTTATACTTGTTTTTATTGATTTAAAAACCGGGAAACCAACCCCACCACCAAGATACATTTTGGATATTATTAACGAATAGGTTTAATCATTTAGTTTAATCTTTATTTCATACATAGAATTAAAAATATTCAATATTTTTTCGGCATTTTTTTTTCGTACAGCAATTTCAATCTCGCAACTTGTTTCCATTCTTAGAGAAATTATCTCTATGTTTTTTTCTTTTATTACCCGCATTACTTTGTTTATATTTTTGTAATTAAAGACGATAGAATAGTTTAAATTAATTGTTTTTTCTGTGATTTTAGATGCTTCTAATGCCATTTGAGCAGAAGTTCTGTAGGCAGAAATCAAGCCGCCAACTCCTAATTTAATTCCTCCATAATAGCGAACAACTACAATTAGGATATTTCTAACCTCGAAAGACAGAATTTGACCGTAAATAGGTGCTCCAGCAGTATTGCTTGGTTCACCATCATCGTTAATTCTGAAATGAACTTTATTGGTTCCAATTTGATAAGCATAACAAAAATGAACAGCGTTTTGATGTTGCTTCCGCAAAATTTCTAAACGTTCTTTAATATCTTCTTCGTAAGTAATTGGAAAAGCATAACCAAAAAATTTACTGTTTTTCTCTTTAAAAAGAATTTCTTCTGATGGATTTGCAATGGTTTTGTAAGTATCTTCCATTTTTTTTTGAATTCAGAAATGGTAATTCTAAAATAATAAATGTTTTTGATTAAATAAATCAGTCACATCTTCTAGTCCCACTTGTAAATTCCATACTTTCATACCAAGTTTTTCAGCAGCATCCGTATTCGGTTTTTTATCATCAACGAATAAGGTCTTTCTTGGATTCAAATTATGTTTTGTTAATATAGAGGAAAAAATTGCTTCTTCAGGTTTTCGCATCCCCATTTCATAGGAATAATATACTTTTTCAAAACATTGATAAAAGTCACTAAAAAAAGAAATTCCAACATTTTGTTCAAATCGTTTGATGTGAATTTCATCTGTATTGGTAAGCAAAAATAATTTGTATTTATAGGATAGCAATTGTAAGAATTCTAATCTTCGCAAGGGGAAGTCACCAATTATTTTATTCCAGGCATCTTTAATTTCTTTTAAACTTGCATTGGGTAAATATTTTTGAAATGATTCTAAGAAATCTTGTGACGAGATTTGTCCTTTTTCAAATAAATCATTTTTTTCAATCAATTCTTCATTAGGAGCACTTAATCCAAGTTTTTCAAAAGCTTCTACTTGAGCATCTTTTTCTAAATTGATAAAAATATCTCCAAAATCAAAAATGATGGTTGTAATCATGATTAATATAAGTTAAAAGTTCGTCTTCTAATAGTTGTTTTTTTCTTGCATTTCTTAATTTAATATTAGGCGCATTAATGCCCTCTTTTAGGGATAGTGAACCTTTAAAAACCCTAGCTTCATCCCAAATGTTAGAATCGATAAAGGTTTGTAATGTTTGACTACCTCCCTCAATTATTACCGATTGGATTTCATTCTTAAATAAAAAACTCACAATTTCATTTGCTGTATTATTTTTGAAATTTATTATGTCTTTTGAAACAGAAATAGTTGTCGCCTGATTATCAAATATATGAAATTCTTTTGGAATTCTATTATTTTGATCCAAAACTATTCTAATTGGGTTATTACCAGTCCAATCTCTTACGTTTAATGTTGGATTGTCTTCCATAACGGTATTGGTTCCGACTAAAATTGCATTCTCTTCACCTCGCCATTTGTGAACCAATTGACGTGAAAACTCATTAGTTATCCAAATAGGCTCTTTTTTTTCTTTGGCTAAAGGTGCGATAAATCCATCTTGGCTTTCAGCCCATTTTAAAATAATATAGGGACGTTTTTTAGTGTGAAAAGTAAAAAACCTTTTATTCAATTCGTTGCATTCGTCCTCAAGAACACCAACAGTTACTTTTTTTCCCGCTTCCAAAAGATTTTTTATGCCTTTGCCTGCCACTTTTGCAAATGGATCTACAGTTCCAATAACTACATTCGGAATTTTATTTGCAATTATCAAATCACAGCACGGAGGGGTTTTTCCGAAATGACTACAAGGTTCTAAGCTCACATAAATCGTGGCTTTAGAAAGTAACGATTTATCTTTAACTGAATTAATAGCATTAACTTCTGCATGGGGTTCACCAGCTTTTTGATGCCAACCCTCGCCAATTATTTCGTTATTAAATACAATTACGCATCCCACTAACGGATTTGGATAGGTAGTTCCTAATCCATTTTTAGCCAATTCAATACAGCGTTTTATGTATTTTTCATGTATCTTCACACCACAAAAATAAGTTTTTTGAGTTTATAAAGTTTAGAAGTTAATGTTTTTTATGTTAGTAAGAGAAATCCAAATAGAGGATAACGAACAAATTGCAAAGGTTATTCGAGAAGTTTTTATTGCCGATGGTTATCCAAAAATCGGAACTGCTTTTGCAGATACCCAATTGGATTATATGTGTGAAGCCTACCAAAACCCCAAAACAGTGTATTATGTTGTGGAAGAAAACGGAAAAATATTAGGTGGTGCAGGTATTCAACAATTAGAAAACTCAAAAGAAAATATTTGTGAATTACAAAAAATGTATTTTTTGCAAGAAGCCCGTGGCAGAGGAATTGGAATGGAAATTATTCAAAAATGTTTGGCAAAGGCAACCGAATTTGGTTATGAAAAATGCTATTTAGAAACTCTTCCAGAGATGCTAAATGCTCAAAAATTATATAAAAAAGTGGGATTTGAATATTTAACCAAACCTCTAGGCGGAACGGGACATACTAGTTGCCCATTGTGGATGATTAAAGAATTGAAAATTGAAATTGAAATTGAATAATTGATAATGCTTCTCAAAAACTACAAAAAAATATTCTTACAAGAACTTTCTTCCCTATATGATGAGCAAGAAATTGAAAGTTTCTTTTACCTTACATTAGAATTTTATCATAATAAGAAACGAATCGATTTGGCTTTGGATCCTAATATGGAAATGGATGCCATGCAAATACTTCGTTGGGAAAGTGTATTGGTCGAATTGAAAAAAGAAAAACCGATACAATATATATTAGGAGAAACCGAATTCTATGGTTTACCATTTTTAGTAAATGAAAATACGCTAATTCCTAGACCTGAAACAGAAGAGTTAGTAGAATGGATTATGGAAAGTAAAAATTACGAAATCCAAAGTAAGAAGTTGCGAATTTTGGATATAGGAACAGGGAGCGGTTGTATCGCCATTTCGTTAGCTAAAAATATTCCAAACGCAAAAATTTCTGCTATTGATGTTTCTGAAAAAGCATTGAATATAGCCAAAAAAAATGCTAAAATTAATGAAGTTAATGTTGATTTTATTTTGAAAAATGTTCTTGAAACAGAAGTTTTAGAAGATACATTTGACATTATAGTTTCCAATCCTCCCTATGTTCGAAATCTAGAAAAAGCCGAAATCAAACCAAATGTATTGGAATACGAGCCACATATAGCTTTGTTTGTGGAAGATACCGACGCCTTACTTTTTTATAAAAAAATCGCACAATTAGCAAAAGTAAATCTCTCGGAAAATGGGATTTTATTTTTTGAAATCAATCAGTACCTTGGTAAAGAAACCATCGAATTGCTTGAGAATTTAGGTTTTAAAAACATCCAATTAAAAAAAGATATTTACGGAAATGATAGAATGATTAGTTGTTGTTTATAAAAAAAAACTACTCGTATCGTAATGCCTCAATAGGATCTAACTTAGACGCTTTAATTGCTGGATATAAACCAGAAACAAGCGCCACAAGGAAACTTGTAATCACAGCAGCTAGAATAGCCCCCCATGGAATTACAAAACCAAATTCCATTACGGATGCCATAAGATATCCTACTAAAATACCAAAGATAATTCCAACAAATCCTCCAATTTGTCCAATAATTAAGGTCTCCATAAAAAACTGCCAAGCGATAGTTTTACGTTTGGCTCCCAACGATTTTCGAACACCAATTTCTCGTGTTCTTTCAGTTACCGAAACAATCATAATGTTCATTAACGCTATGGAAGAACCTAATATCGTAATGATTCCAATTATCCAAGCAGAAGCACTTAATACCCCTGTCATTTCTGCAATTCGGTTAACCAAATCGTCGCTTCTGGAAATTCCAAAATTACTTTCTTCCACAGGATTTAATTTTCTTATTTTTCGCATTGTAATAGTTGCATTATCTACAGCGGATTCAAATAATTCTTTTTTATCCACCATTGTACTAATAGTATAGTTAATACTAGGTGCCGAAAATAAGGATCGCGCCACTTGAATCGGAATCAAAACTCGTAAATCTTGATTATTTCCAAAAGTGGACCCTTTTTCTTTTAAAACCCCAATAACTTTAAATTTTGCGCCACGAATGGATATCGTTTTATCTATAGGATTTACATTTTTTAGGACCCCTTTAGAAGTAAAATCACTTCCTACAATACAGGAATAAGTGTTGTTAGAAATATCAAACCCATTAAAATTTCTTCCTTGCACCACTTCAAAACCATTGTTGGCAGTAAAATATTCGTCTACACCTAAAACAGCAATTTCGGGATCGGTTTTTTCGTTTTCAAATTTTACTTCGGCAGTTCCAGTTGCAGTAAATGAAAGGGAGGTTCTAGTAAAAGGATAATCGTATTTGTCTTTGTAGGCTTTGGCTTCGGGATAAGAAATAATAGGATTCACTTTCTCAATTTCGCCACCACCTTGATTTCTTGTTTTGAATTCGTATTGGTTGATGCTAAAAGTGTTAGAGCCCATAGAGGCAAACTTTGAATTTAGGGTATAATCAATTGCGGAAACCACAGTAAGAATTCCGACTAATGCAGTAATTCCTATAGCGATAATGATAATTGTTAGAATTGTACGAAGCAGTTGGGCTTTAATAGAACCAAGTGCAATCTTTATATTTTCTTTAAATACTCCTTTCATAATCTTAATTTGACACGAATTTACGATTTTTGTTACAAGTTTGTTCTACAAGAATTATAAAATAGTTGAAAAAGTTGGATATTTGCAGAGACAATTGCAATATCAAAAATCAATATCAATTGCAATATCAAAAATAAATTTTCAAAAAAATGGCAACAAAACCAAGTATTCCAAAGGGAACAAGAGATTTTTCACCAATTGAGGTTTCAAAACGGAACTATATTATTTCGATAATGCGCAATCATTTTGAAAAATATGGTTACCAACCCATAGAAACTCCAAGTTTTGAAAACTCGGACACCCTTATGGGAAAATACGGAGAAGAAGGCGACCGCTTGATTTTTAAAATATTGAATTCTGGTGATTATTTAGATAAAGTTGCTTCAGATGAACTTCAAGATATAAATTATAAAAAATTAACAACTAAAATTTCCGAAAAAGCACTGCGTTATGACTTAACAGTACCGTTTGCTAGATACGTGGTGCAACACCAAAACGAAATTGAATTTCCGTTCAAGCGATACCAAATACAACCTGTTTGGCGTGCTGATCGACCTCAAAAAGGAAGGTTTAGAGAATTTTTTCAATGCGATGCTGATGTGGTGGGTTCTACTTCCTTATGGCAAGAAGTGGAGTTAATACAATTATACGACTCTGTTTTTGCTGAATTAGGATTGAACGGTGTTACTATTAAAATTAACAACCGTAAAATTTTATCTGGAATTGCTGAGATTATTGGCGCTTCCGATAAATTAATTGATTTTACAGTTGCCCTTGATAAACTAGATAAAATAGGGGAGGATGGTGTAAAAAAAGAAATGCTCGAAAAAGGAATTTCCGAAGAAGCATTGATTAAAGCACAGCTTTTATTCAACTTTACAGGAACTTTACAGGAAAAAATAGAGAAACTTTCGACTTTGCTTTCGGTGTCCGAAGAAGGGAAAAGAGGAATTGAAGAACTGCAATTCATTTGTGAAAACGTAACTAAACTTGGATTGCAAAAAGCAATTTTAGATCTTGATGTTACTCTAGCACGTGGATTAAATTATTATACTGGAGCAATTTTTGAGGTAGCGGCACCCAAAGAAGTTGCCATGGGCTCTATAGGAGGTGGTGGAAGATACGATGATTTAACTGGCATTTTCGGATTAAAAAATATGAGTGGTGTTGGAATTTCGTTTGGTTTAGATCGTATTTATTTAGTTCTGGAAGAATTAAATTTATTTCCCCAAACAGTTACTAATGCTACTAAAGTTATATTTTTAAATTATAATGATGCAGAGGCATTTGAGGCTCTTCAGGCTATTCAAAAATTGCGAAATCAAAATATTAAAGCCGAATTATATCCAGATGCTGCTAAAATTGATAAACAATTTAAACACGCAGAAAAAAGAGGAATTCCTTTTGTAGTTAAAGAGAAATCAGGAGATTTATTCACTTTGAAAGACATAGTTTCTGGCAATCAAACTCAGGTTAACTTTGAAGAATTAATTCTAAATTTAACATTATAAAAGGTACTATTTATCGATTATTACTTTATAGGTTTTAGCTGCTTTTTCATTTGAAATTTTAACGAAATAAGTTCCTTTATACACCGTTTGAATATCGATAACACTCAGGGTACTTCCTTTAAAAATGGCACTATTTGAAATTACTTTACCCAATTCATCTATAAGTTCAATCTTGTAATCTGAATAGGCCATTTGAGACTGTATGGCGATAAAATCTTGTGCAGGATTAGGTGCAATAGTTATCGATAAGTCATTTTTCCCAAAAGTCATAGTGTCTAAATAGTGTGTTGTTGGTTCAGTAATTGCAGTTACTTTTACTACATTTTTCACACCATAATAAGTCGGCCCGACACAATATGGGTAAGTTGAATTGTAATTACTATCTACAGTTGTAAAATAACAATAAATTCCATTTGGATATTCTGGAGTGATACAAAATCTGCCATTGTGTTCGTCTAAATAAGTTGGGTCAGACGGATGTGCGATATATTCATAATCTTCCCGATACCATCCTAAGGGGAATACGCTACTAATAGGAGGTCCATCCACAACATCTGTGCCATCTGCATAAGTTGTTCTAGTTGTAATATTTCGCAACTGATAACTAGATTTAAGTCTAGAAATACCTCCTGTTCCGTTAGCATTTGTATACCCAAAAGCACCGTAAATTGGAAATCCATCAAAAGCAAAACCAATTAGTGGTGAATGAATTATAGGATTAATGGTATATAATCCATCAGAAGGATAAATATTGCAAATTGTTGACAATTGTAGTAAATCTAAATTAAATGCACTTGGGTTTTGGTGGTGGTGGTAATTTCCTTGGGCTGCTGGATGCGCTTTAACACAATCAAAACCGATTATTTCGGCTTTAACAGCATCACGTCGCCAAACTCCATTAGGAGTAGGCGTGTCAGAATTGGATGCCGGGGTATAAGAAAAACCATCTCCGTAACTAAAAAGCCCCACGCCATTTACGAAAACACCAATATTACCAGCTCCAGTTGAAGTTAATGTTCCGGTATTTTGAATAGGATTTAATGTAATCTTATAAATAGAATTGGTTGCAGTAATAACAGTATTTGGATTGGCAGTAAATGGTCCAGTTATAAAGGATGGAACTCCTTGAGTCGTTACATAAGACCAATTGACGGAATATTGAACATCTTGTATATTGGCTAACGCTACATCATTAATCACAGTAGAATTTCCATTAAGGTAATGCCGACCTGTTATATTATTAGTATTTTGTATCCAAGCGGTCACTGCAGGATTATTTTGTGAATGTATCTTTAATCCAAAGAAGAGTAAACTGATAGAAAATAATATTTTATACATTTTTTGTTTTAAAAAACAAAAATACATAAAATTAGTATACATATCCTTTGGAAGAGGAATTATAACTGCCTAAAATCTCCAAATACCTATATACTACAACCACCAACAACATTTCCATCTTTGTTCCTCTTCCATTTACTTCATAAGTTC
>Ga0114971_10002181_pt1 | contig 13506 bp, 13 predicted proteins | sample M_140625_MF_Meta_FD_87320 | JGI IMG/M metagenome (GOLD analysis project Ga0114971, IMG submission 87320) | Freshwater microbial communities from Lake Montjoie, Canada to study carbon cycling - M_140625_MF_MetaG | ecosystem: Environmental > Aquatic > Freshwater > Lake | place: Lake Montjoie... | reverse complement strand
CAGTTATTTTTTTAGATGTAATATATATGATATGAAAAAGAAAATCATATATATTCGATTATTAAGTATTATAGGAATAATATGTATTTTGGGGTTTGTTGTGGGAATTGTTGTTGGTTTATTCAAAATTAGGGATAGGGAAGGATATACAAACAATGGTGTAGATATTCATGATAATTTGGGGTTTGGTGGTAGTGGCGGTAGTGGGGGTAGTGGCGGATATGATGATGGTGTAGCAGAGAAATGGGGGTATGGTTGGGGTGATCATCTTGTTAAACAGTTTTTGGGTTTACAATCTACTATTAATCCTGAGTATATTTTTAATGTTAATAAAATACAAAAATATATTAGTAAAGATGAGGTTGAAGAATTTTTGGCGAATGATGGTAAGTGGGTTTGGTCGGATGAAACGAAGCAGATGTACTTGAATTATATTAATCGTGATCCTAGATTGAAAGATTGGGTTGATGCGAGGTTTGATATGAATAAATTGCAAACCGTTTATTCTGAAAGTGCTATTCAAAAATTGCTTGGGGGTGAGGGATGTGGTAGAGTGAAAAGAAATAAGATTGATGCGTTTATTGCGGACGAGGATCATGGTGTTTTGTATGAGGGTCGTGAGAAAGATGGTTCTGGAATAAGAACATTTGGGGAGAATAGTGGGTTATTATCGAATGGGAATTGTTGTTATGATTTAGTGTGATTTTTTTGCTTTTTGGTGCGCTTTTTGGTGCGCTTTTTGGAGTGCTTTTTTTTTCGAGAACGTACATTTTTTCCTCCTCTAGCTCCTCTACCTCCTCTAGGAGTTCGAGCTTCCATAATATATGTTAAAATTTTAGAATTGCATTCAACATATGAATTATTAGGTGTAATATATAAATTAATTAAGAGTATTAAAATATTATCTGTAAAATTGTCATTGCTATTAAATGGACCTTTTAATAAATTTATTAAATGTAAATCTAGTATGCTAGTACAAAATGACAAGCTACATGTTTTATGATATGCATAATATTCTGCAAATAATAAACAAATAATATCATTTTTTATTTTTCGTTTAATTTTTATTTGTTCGGTGGTGTCATTATCTATTTTTCTTCTTTTGCCTGGTTGTTCTTCATCGTCAAATAACATATTGTAAATACGTTTATTTCTTAAATATTGCACAAATATTGTATTGGCATGTTGAAATGATGAGTTTTTAGTTTTATTATTTATTATATCATTTATAATTTCAGATGTTTTATAATATTGTTTAAAATCTATTAATGCTACTTTGTAATCTGGTAATATCATAATATTATTATAATGACTATCAAATGATACTATTTGTTTTTCATTATTTAATAAAATATAAAAATATAACAAATTAGTTTGAGCCATTAAAAAATTTTCTATCGCTTGGTTTTGCATCGCTTGGTTTTGCATCGCTTGGTTTTGCAATTCTCTGGGGTTTGATATATAATTTATCTCTTCAATTTTATCATGAAATGTTACAGCATCAGAAATATATTTTGTTTTTGCAATAAATAAGCTGGTCGATTGGTTTTTAGTGTTTGGGTTGAGTAAAGATTCACCAAATTTTGTTATTATTTGTTTTATATTATTATCAATTAAACAATTTTTATCATATTTTGTATCCAAATTAATGTCACGAAGAGGATATCTTACTCCAGTCTGGGTATTATTTTGAGTACAAAAAAGTTTTTTTAGACTTCTATTAACCGTCGTTGCATCATCCGAATATGCATATTCAACAATATTTATTTCAGGTACTGGTACTGATGGTTTGAGAGTTTCTACAAAATTATAAATTTCATTGAATGTTTTAATAGCTTGGACGCGTTTTTCTTTTTCTAATTGATTAATATTTTCTATTCGTAAAAAATAATTGGTGGTTGGGCTTGACGATGGTTTTGATGGTATTATAAGATTAATATAGTTTGTGTCTGTATTATTATTTAAGTTGAAGCCTAATATATTATTAGAACTAGTTGGTTCATCATAATAATTTTTATCTGTATAATAATTATTAAATTTCTCATTGCCGACGATAAATGTCGATAACGTTAATTTTTCAACAGCTAAATTATTAAAAATTTGGTTTATATCAACTTCTTCTTCTTGCATATTAATTTATTGTAATATTAAAAATTTTTATTTGTAAAGATAGAGGTAGTGGTTTTATCTTTGACTAAAACCACGCATTAGTTTTAATGCTGTAGGTGTTGCATAAGCATTGTTTATATCTTTATCATTGTCTTTTTCTTCTGATAATTCAGTTAAATCATCATTAATATTAACGGTATAAATTTGTTGTTTTCCTTGAGATGTTGCTCTTGCATTTATATAACTTTGTTGATTTCTTGTGCCAATTGTTTTTAATGCTATGTCCATATCATCACATAATGTTTTTATAAATTGATTGTCTTGGTTGTTGGCTTGTTGATCCAAATAATCAGACATGTATTTTAAATGACAACGTATTTTAGATTTTAATAAGTCTAATTTCGAAATGTGGGGTTCTTGTTGAGGTTGGGTTAAAGGTTCTTGTGAAATTGAGAATTCGGGTATTTCATCCAAGTTCAATTTATACACGGTTGTTTTATTTCTTTCTAATTTTGGTGGGGATAATGTTGTTAATATTTCGTTGGTGTTGGTGTTGGTGTTGTCATGGTCCTGTGAATTGTAATTGTAACTTCTCTTCAAAAACGGAATTGCTTGTTGTGATGAAGGTAAATCGTCATCATATTTGTTGTTAGGTTCTTTACTATTTTCGCCATTTGCATATTGTCTTGCTTCATATAATAATCGTTGTGTGCAGAGACGGAAGATATGTTTTGTTAAATCTACATCTACTATTTCTTCGGTTGGTTCTTCTTCGGTTGGTTCTTCTTCGGTTGGTGATTTTATAATAACCAAGTCTGGCATTTTATCCACATATTCTTCAAAATATGTTCCTGCATATGCATCTATTGGATTACCAGAAATTTTGATTGTTGTGTTGTTTGCGTCTTTCGATTTAACATAGTAATATTTTTTTGCTTCACTTGTCAACGGAGATATGTTTAAAGTTGTTTTCCATTCGTTGGAATACCAATCATAAATTTCTCCTTCTCCTCCAACTACATCCAAAACTACATTGTCTAATACCTTAAACAAATGTGTATGTATTATCTCGCCATAAACATGTCCGATTAGTTCAAGGTTTTTCACGAGGTAATTTGTGGTATTTTTTCCAGCGTTTCCTAATTTATTCATCAAGAGTGGATTATGGTCTAGACCAAATGCAATAAATACATTTGAAAATGTGTCGTCTACTAATGATGCTAATGATGATTCTGAACTATCACCCATTGTTGGGTGTCCATCAGTCAATAATACATGGACGATTCTGTGCGAGTGAGGGGTGATTTTGCATGTTGTCTGGAGGTGATCACGCATTGTTTGATTTGCGGTTTTTAATGCTAACTCCAAATTGGTTGAATTTTGAGGGCGAATTTTCTTTATTTGTTCGATAATGTCATTTACATTTTGTTGTGTTACTTGTGTTGTTTCTATAACTGTTCTTACATTATCATGAAATGCATTGACGTGGACGTAAATGGTTGCTTCTGGGTTTTCTGCAAAATAGAGTAACATTTGGTTCATTGTAAAATGAATATGGTCCATTTTTGTTTTACCATCCTTGCACATTTCGCTCATTGAACCGGATTCATCAATTGTAAACAGGAAAAACACTGGATCGATGTTCATGGTAGTTTCACCTGTGTGAATTTCTAAACAGCCAAAGGATTCTTTAGTATTGGGTGTGGTTGTGAGATCCATGTTACACAATAATTCTTTTGGAATTTTATTGGTGTTTGTGTTTGTATGAAATTCTAATAATGTATTTTCTAGTATAGTATGTACTGGATAAACACATGGACAGGATGATTGTTGACTTGCCATTTTTTCGAAAGTAGCTAGTTAAAGTTACTTATTTTGGATTGTGGTTGTTGCTGGTGGTTGTTGGTTGTTGTTGCTGGTGGTTGTTGCTGGTGGTTGTTGGTTGTTGTTGCTGGTGGTTGTTGCTGGTGGTTGTTGGTTCGGGGTTGTAGGTGTTGTTGTTATTGTTGTTATTAGTTTTATAATTAATTATAACGATATGTTTAAATATAAATCAATTTTTATTTTTATTTTTTTATATAATAACAACAATAAACTACTTAAAATCAGCAATACGTATTATTGTATAAATAATAGTCTTATTTATATTTTTATAAAATGGGAGATGCAACACCACAAAAGGTAAAAAGAGTAACTAAAAAAGCAAAGACACCTGTTGCAGAGGCAACTGCGCAAGTTGTTGAGACTACTAGCGTAAAAACTATAGATGAAGCAGTTCCGGCACCTACTTCTACTTCTGCACCTGTTCCACCAAAGGAAAAGGAAATTCGTTTAACTGAAATTCCTGTTGTAGATGAAATCACTGCACTCAATTTAATGGTTTCCTTTTTAGGCTTAGCACAAAAGAGAGGTGCATACACTATTGATGAAGCTTCCAAAATCTGGGAATGCATTAAGAAGTTTCAAAGACCTGTTGAACCTGTATCAGCATAAACTATAACACACATTACTACTTTATATAAAATTTATTTGAAATGATAATTCAAAAAATTAAATTTTCAGTGCTTCGTTAGCTCAGTTGGTAGAGCGTGAGGCTGTTAACCTCAAGGTCGGGAGATCGAAACTCCCATGAAGCGAATGGAATGGAATGGTACTTTTTATAATCATTACATGACTAATAGATATTATATTTGTCATGTAAAAAATTATATATGGTTGTTTTTATTAAAATATAATATTTGATTAATATATATTATATGTCAAATATTAATACAAAATATGATTACCCTTTAATTATAATAATTAATTTAGGAAAAGATACATTCAGAAAAACTCATATGGAAATGCAATTAAAAAAACATAACATATTAAACTACGAGTTTTTTGAAGGTGTAAATGGTTATGATTTAGATTATGAAAATATTGATAAATCAATAATATCAAATATTGGTATTAATCAAATATTCAATAAAAACCAACGTTATGGTATTACACTATCTCCTGGTGGAGCTGGATTTTATTGTACATGGTATCATATGTTAGATAAATTTAAAGATGATGATATTATTATTTTTGAAGATGATATAACTCTCTCTGAAAATTTTATTGAAGATATTAAAAATGCATACAAAAACAAACCAAATGATTTTGATATATTATATTTGGGAAGTCATCAACGTGAAAATATTAAAAATGAAACCAATAATTTAAGTTCATATGATTTTATAAAATTAAATAATCTTCAACTAAATGGTACATTTTCTTTGATATTATCAAAAGAGGGAAGAAGAAAAATAAAAGAAATTTGTTTTCCAGCGAATGATATACAACTGGACACAGTTCTATATCAGAATTTTGATAAATTAAATTGTTATCATATAAATAAATCTATTGTATTTAGCAAAAATGAATTTGGAAGTAATATTCAACAAAATATGGATGCGTTTCTTTCATTTAAAGATTTAGAAATTCATATTTTAATTTGTAATAAAGATTTTTCTATGGGTATGGAAAGTATTCAATCACTGTTAAATTATGATGAATTTAAAAATCTTGATATTTATTATCATGATGACGGTAGTTTGACACCAGTTCAAATAAAAATATTAAAAGATAATAATTTTCATGTTATTAACAAAGATGATGCTTTTGAAACTATTGAACATAAAATAAAAAATTACGAATATTGTCATAAGTATAGATGCATGAACAAACCATATTCATTTTGGCATAAGATAAAATTATTTGATTATTTTCTGTTGAGTAAAAGTAAAAGAATTTTAGGTTTGGATACAGATATACTATTTATGAATAAACCTGAAAATATTATTCAATTAATTAAACAACGCAACAGTTTTTATATGCCAGATTGTGCATCTAGTTATTGTTTTAATGGTATGGCAAATACTCATTTAGATGGCGTTCTTTATAGCATTAACACTGGTATAATGTATATAGATAATGAAAATGATTATAATATTTATTTAATTGAAGAAGGTCTTAAAAAAATAATTATAGACGATGCGAATTATTTTCCATCATGGATTGAACAATCCGCGTTTGCTTATATGTTTTCTAAATTAGGAAATTATAGTATTTTAAATAATACTAAATATAAATTTCCATATTTTCATAGTTTCAATGTAAATGACATTGAAGCATTACATTTTGTAAGTTATCCACCATGTAGAAAATTATGGAAGCTATACCATGACACATTAAAATTAAAAGATTTAACATGTAAAAAATTAATTGGAACCATTGAAAAAAATGTTGTATTCGATTTAATAAATCCATTACATCCAGATAATAATTATATAGTAAAATACAATACTGTTATTCCACTTATTATAAACATTTATGAATTAAATGAACTATATTTTAAAATTGATTTTCAATGGAAATTACCGAAAGATAAAAAATTAGATCATGAATTTAAAATTAATGATGACGAATATTATCATTATAGTTCAGATTATGAAGGAACTTTTTATATTTTAAAAAGAGACGAACCGATGTATTTATATCATACATATGACTGGTATGGTGGTACCAATTGGTTGTTAATTACAATATTAAATAATGAATAATTAAAATTTATATTTTATAGTGTTTCTGTAAATTCAAATTATTCTTTTTGTATAACAATTATTACAAACAGATGTCATATTTTAGACACATTTTCTCGTTACACAAATCAATTATTTATGAATTGTGTCTGGTTAAGAGACGATGATTTAATAATCAATGAAGATAAGGTAATATTTAATAGAACAGGTAGTACGCCACAACTAATTCATGGTAATGGTCCAGCTAAAAAGTTTATTGAACTATTATTAGAATATGCTAAAAATAAATTCAATTTATAAATCATTTATAAATATTTCGTGTAAATACTCATGTTTTTTTAAATTTTTTAAAGGATGATATAAATATGATCTATTTATATTATTTTCATTTATTTCTAAATGAAAAAACAACATTTGATAGTTCTATTGGATTATAAATATTTAAATTATTTTGAAGTGCTAACGTATTAAATAAACATTCATCATATAACAAAAATTTGTTTTTATATGCAAAATCAGATATTATATTTAATAATTTGTTTGAAATTCTAACCGCACAAATCATAGAATGTGCCCATGGAAAATCTATTTTGTTTTCTAATCTACCTGCATGGTAATGGTACCAATCAACTGACTTATCATTATTTGATTCTTTTATCTCATTAATTTCGCTTAATAAATCATAATTACAATTACTGTATTTTAAATCTATATTTTTAATTGTATTTTTATTTGGTATAAATACATCTTCTTCTATAAACCATGTGAAATCAAACGTTGTTTTATTTATTTTTGCGAAATAATATAATGCTTTATCACGAGAACAAGCACGATCAGAACAATAAGAAACACTACCGTAAAAACCGTTATTTTTTGATTCCTCATTATTAATGGAAACAAATGTGATTTTTGTTTCATTATAAATAGATGTATCTATTTCATTATTATCTAAACAAATAAACACATCATAATTACTATCTATTAGTGTGTCTGCAAATTCCAATAATTCTTTTTTTACATCAATTGTTAAAAAACAAATGGCATATTTTTGCATTTTTTAATATATATAGAAATATATATTAAAAAATGCAAAAATATCGATTTAATAAATTATCATTACAACTAAATACCATTTTTTATTATTTTATTTATTTTATTATCTTGGTGAAAGGATTGTTTTTATTTTTTGTTGTGTGGAATTTTTATCTTAAAAAGAAAAATGGTCGAGGTAGTGGTACTGGTAGTGAAACTAAATTAGAAAAAAGGATTTCGTATTGTAAAAATTTGACAGAAAATTTATTTATGGTATTGGTGTCTGTTTTATTGATTTATTTATTCAATCCATATCATGAGAATAAATATTTATTAGATGATAAATATGTTAAAACACTGCTTTTTATATATGGAATATTAATGTTAATTACGTTTGACTGGAGCGTGTTTGCTAGTTATAGCTCATAAAAAAAGGAGAATATTTAGTTAAAATTACATTATAAAATTGTTTTTGTTGTGATAATAGTTTTTTGGGGTTTAATTTAATTCATAAATAGTCATAACTCTAGTGTTAAAGTCGTTGATGGGAATTTCTTTAGTGAAAATTTTGTGCATAGTTTCTGTCATTTTGTCATAAAATTCATCATTGTATTTGTTTAAATACTCCATATTGAAGTAGAATGGATTAACACGCCAGGTCATATAGTAAAACATGTCTTCTGTTGTATATCCTAATTCAATCATTTTGTTCGTTACTTCTGTCAATGTTAAATCTGTTTCGAAACGTTCAAATCCAACCGACTCATCATCATCATCATCATCTGGATCAGCAAGGGTTGGGAGTGCCAATGATGTGTCATATACGGAAACGGAAGAATTACCAGAAATAATGGTAGATTCTTCTTGAGAATCGGAATCGGAATCGGAATCGGAGTCAGAATCGGTGTTGACATCTGAGTCAGATTCATTTACTGTTTCGTTATCATCATTGTTGTTTATTGGAGGTTCATTATATTGAATTTCTTGAGAAAGAATATCCTCAGATAACAAAGCATTAATGATGTCATCATCTATATCCATTAATGAATGATTTTGTGATAGATTGTAGTTTATATTGATGTTTATGTTGGTGTTGTTGGTGATGTTTGAGTTTGATGATGGTATGGATTTACATATCAAATCTTCTCTGCACATTGGACAACTTGTTCGTAACATCATGTTTTGAAAAATGCACGATGAATGAAAAACGTGTCCGCAAGCAGTTGTTGTTTTGTTTTTGTCTGTTAAATCTTCCATACAAATTGGACATGATGTATCTTCTGAATCGGGGTTTGGATTTGTGTTTGGGGTTGAGTTGGGGTTTGGGTTTTGAATTTTTGATTCTAACTCTACGCAAAGATTGAATTCATCTTGTAGATTACGAGAAACTAACTCTGAAAAATATGCCATTTTTAAATATATACGAAAATTGATGCGAAACTGTCTAACTGATAATAGGTGTATTTGTTTGCGGTGGTTTATTTAAAAAATCATTTCATTTTTTTTATTTTCTTATTAAAAAATGAAACACTTAAATTTTTTGCGGGGGTATAGATGTCATGTGGATGGGGGTTATAGATTTGTCTCTATTTTATCATAAATCCAACCGTCTTTTTTGTCATAAGGATAATATATCCATTTGAATGGTTCAGATTTGGAAGTAAATGAAATATCTAGTTGAGTTTTATATATATCACTATCCGATAAATCAATTCTATAAATTTCTTCATTCAATTCATCTTGAATTATTATAGCAACAAATTGATAATTGTCTCGTATGTCTGTATCCGATGAAGGTAATTTCAAAGTATAAATGTATGATTTTTCGCCTCTATTTTCCTTGTAAAGATCTTTTGCTTTTCCAAAATCTAATTCCGCGTATTCTTCATATTCTTTAAATGTTCTATTTGTACCTAAACCATACTGTTGTTTTCCACCTTTTAATACTGATATTCCTTCTCCGTTTATAAATTTGGTTATTAAATCTTTGTAATGCGCTTTTGATTCTTTATCTATTTTCCACCATTCACTATTATCATCCCAATGTTTTGTTCTTCCTTTACGTGTATATTCATGCCATGCAATTAAACAATTTGGATGAAACATTGAATATCCAAAAGTATAGGCTCTAATAGCTATATTTATTTCTTCTCCTATAAAATATAGATTTGGGTCATGTTGCACTTCAATGGAAAAAATGCCTAAAGTAAAACAAAAATGTGCTGAATAAAACTTTGCTGGTAGTGGTTGATTCAGTTGTTTATCTTCTTCTGAAAATCCACCTGGTAAAAATAAAATTATTTTGTTTTCTATAAACTTGTCAAAATTCATTTTCCATGGAACCATTACTCTATCCTCTGGATCTTTTTCTGGGTTGAATGATGGAATATACCCAGTGAGAAGTGGCTTTGCATACCCAGAATCTTGCAAATTTTTTATCATATTAATGCAAATTGTATCCCAATTTTTAACAAATCTATGATGAGAATCTAATTGTAATGTGTATTCTTCATTATCATATAAATGCTGAATTTTATTTCTTGCCCAACATGCGCCTTTTGACTCGTTTGATGGTATGTCTATTATTTTAAATCTTTTGTCATCTTTATATTCATCTAAAGTATCCCATTCATCATCGGGACAATGTTGCCATGCTATAGCAAATACTAAATTATTTGGATGTTTTGCTTTTGATATACAATCCTTTATTGTTGGCAATAATTGAGGATCCCTATAACTTGCTATTTGTATGAATATTTTATTGTTATTCATTTATGTTATATAAATATCAAAAATTTTTAGTTTTAAACATAAATACTATAAATAATTATTATATAGACTATTATATAGACTATTATATAGAGTATTATATAGAGTGTGATGGGGGGTCTGTTTCCGCGTGTATTTGGGTATCAAATGTATGTGGGTGTCAGGTCTGCAATGTTAGGGTTATGATTATAATATATTTTTTTAAGCAAAAAAAAATTGAACTAAATTTTTTTCATTTTGCTAAATTAATAAATTATATTTTACCAGTTTCAGTTTTTAAATTTGTTTGATTGTTTGATTGTTTGATTGTTTGATTGTTTGATTGTTTGATTGTTTGTGACACGATTTTAAATTAACCATGAGATTCGATAACGATACCGTAAAGGAGACTTTCCATGCTTATCTTGATAATGCAAAACTAGAGAAAAAGGATTATCAGTTGGAAGGTGTTACTTGGTGTGTCGAGAGAGAAATGGGGGTTATGTTAAATGGTGCAGGGACAGGGACCGGGACCGGGGTTGATGCAGGTACGACCGGTAGAAAATTTGTCCGTGGTGGGATTGTTGCTGATGAAATGGGGTTAGGAAAAACTATCATGATGTTAGGGATTTGTATATCTAACATGATGCCAAAGACGTTGATTGTACTACCATTTGCGCTATTAGACCAATGGTGGATGCAAATCTACAAAACCACGGGTCATAAAGCAATTATCTATCACGGTACGAATAAGAAAAAGTATGGGTTGGATGCGTTGAATAAATCCGCTATTGTTCTTACTACTTACGGAGCTATATGTGGCAAACTTGACAAAATGGTGAGCACTAAAAAAAACAGGGTAATTATTGAGAATGATTTACACAAGGTCCGTTGGAATCGTATTATCTTCGACGAGGCGCATCATTTACGCAATAAAAAGACCATGTTGTTTTTGGGCGCTTCGAAGTTGAAGGCAAGTATCCGTTGGTTTGTTACAGGAACACCTATTCAAAACCATGTGAAGGACTTTTACAGTTTGTGTTTGTTGATGGGAATCCCTGCTAGTTTTATCAAGGGCAACATTGATTTTATTAGAAGGATGTTTGTTTTAAAGCGAACTAAGGCTGACGTAGGTATTTCACTTTTTGGTATTGAAAGTGTTTGTAAAACTGTTTCTTGGGGGGAGGATAAAGGAATATCCCAAAATATCCACGCTTTATTGTCGTTTTCTGGTGCAACCGCCCACGAGAATGCTGATGTTGATATATTTGACGAAAAATATAAATTTATAACTAACCCTTATCCTAACCCTGATCCTGAAAAACAGTCGGCTATGACTATGATATTGTTAATTCGTGCTAAACAGTCATGCATTTCATCAAATCTATTGCTTAAATCTGATGAGGATGGAGACGATGAGAAAGTTGATGGGTTATTCAATTCTAGTAAAATAAATAGTGTCGTTGATTTTATCGGGGAGCGAATCGATAACGGAAATGGTAAGATTGTCTTCTGTGATTTTCACGAGGAGATGGACATGATTGAAAAGAGACTGGGTTTATTTGTGTTGGGTGGTGTGTCTGGGGGAGTTAAAATTGGCAAAATCGATTCACGTGTTAAAAAATCCGCTCGCGAAGAGTTGTTGAATGATCGATATGACGTTTTGATTATTCAAATTAATTCGGGGTCTGAAGGGCTCAATTTACAGGATAATTACTCGGAGGTGTATTTTGTAAGTCCGCATTGGAATCCGTCTATTGAAGATCAAGCTATTGGGAGGTGTTACCGGATCGGTCAGAAAAAACCAGTGAGTGTGTTTCGATTTGAAATGGATGGTTTTGATGATGAAAAGAGAACGTTGTCTGTTGAAAGACACATTTCAAATATTCAAAATTCGAAGAGAAAGATGATTAGCGAAATATTTTAGGGGTGTGGTGTGTGGGTGTGTGTCTGGATGTGTGTATGTTGTTTATTTGTATTACTGTAATTTTAGAGCAACGCGTATTTTAAATGCCGAGTAAATCAACAAAAAAATACGAGCGCTTCCTCCTCCTAAAAGGAAGATTAACTAAATTCTATATAATGGGGTTATTATTTGCTTAATTTGAGGTAGATAAGCAAATTCCCATCTAATGTTATTTCATTTACTACCTTAATGAAACAACTATTTATTCTTATTTACTTATTTTTTTAGGTTTCTTAACCTTCTCTGATTTTATTACTTTTCTTGTAAATTCTTCTGGTCTTGTTTGACTTTCTAAATAACATTTTCCAAGTAATAATATATTTTTACAAGCATTAGTATCTCTATTCACGAATATACGACATTTGGTTTCCTCTTTTGGAGTTAGTATTTCGTGAAGTGATTTCTTATGTTTCTTTCTTTTTACATTTACATTTTCCATTTCCTTCAACGTTTTATTGTATAACTTACTGGTATTGAATTCATTTATTTCAACAATATCAAATCTACTTAATAATAATTTCTTCATACCAATATTTGGAGTAGATATACAACCTTTCATTTGACTTGTTCTACTATAATCTCCGTGTAAAATAATAATCTTTTTACCTTGTTTTATTTCTTCTTTGGTAAGATATGTATTTTCAATTTCATTCAATAATTTTACCTCACTTTGTTTTGTTCTGATAAATCTGCGAAATGCTAATTTACGAAACAAAGGTTTTTGATAAAAATATTTTAACTCATTATTAAGTATAGTTTTATTTGTAATAAAATGTTTATAATCTTCTACTTTTGTTGTTCTTGATTTGAAATTTGATAATTTTGTTTCTTCTTCTATTACACCATTATTTTTCTTTTCTTGTAAAATAATATAATTACTTCTTTTAGTATATGTTTCAAACCTTCTTCTACAAGCGGTATATTTGAAAAACTTATTATTTTCATCAATCATAGTAATTGGTCTAATTTTACCAGGGTCTAATGAAACTAATTTGTATTTATTCGTTAAATATTCATCACATTTTTCCTTTGATAAATCTTCAACTTTTGTAAATTCCATTTCATCATTTACTTTTGGTATTT
>Ga0114971_10002178_pt1 | contig 13510 bp, 11 predicted proteins | sample M_140625_MF_Meta_FD_87320 | JGI IMG/M metagenome (GOLD analysis project Ga0114971, IMG submission 87320) | Freshwater microbial communities from Lake Montjoie, Canada to study carbon cycling - M_140625_MF_MetaG | ecosystem: Environmental > Aquatic > Freshwater > Lake | place: Lake Montjoie... | reverse complement strand
TTCAATGAAATCTTCTGATATATTAAATAAACAACAAGAACAAGAAGAACTTGAAAAACGTATAAATGCAAATCACGCTTCAATAAAGTATTTTAATATGGATTATAAAAATCTCGCTACAACATGTGCAACTAAATGTAAGACGCCGACGCAAAGCAAGCCATGTGTAGAAGGTACACCAAAAAATATAAAATAAACCATATGAAAACTTCTTATACTATTCATTTATCCAATGAATATTATTTTAGACGAACGAGAGAATTCTCTCTTTGAATATATTAAAACAATTCTTTCTCAAAATCCGAATTTCCAAAATATCCATCTATCGAAAAAAGTACTCCCTTTGGGCGATATTTTGATTTCTACTATCAACGATCTCCTATTGATTGAGAGAAAATCAGTAGCCGATCTCCTCGCCTCTATAAAAGATGGTCGATATGAAGAACAAAGTCACCGACTTATTCACGCGAGTGGATTTCCAAAACATAATATTATCTATGTGATCGAGGGTGGATTCTCATTTTTAAACCCCTCGGATAAAAAGATCGTTTATTCGGCGATTACTTCTCTCAGTGTCTTCAAAGGATTTTCCGTATATCATACTTCGAATCTTCAAGAAACCGCGGATTGGATTGTTCATATGGCCGATAAAATCGGCCGGGATGTACAAAAAGGGAAAACGCCCTATTTTTCAATGAAATCTTCTGATATATTAAATAAACAACAAGAACAATCCGATGCTGGAGAGAATCCAATAAACGAAGGTATTGTTTTGGAAAATACGGTAGAACCAGCGGCTTATAGTGGAATGGTGAAAAAAGTCAAACGAGAGAATATTACTCCCCAAAATATCGGCGAAATCCTCCTTTGTCAAATCCCTGGATTCAGTTCTCTCACTGCAAAAGCAGTGATGACTAAATTCGATGGGTCTTTTCCGAAACTCATCTCTGCTATTAATAATAAGGAAGCCGAAGGCTTGTTGAAAGATATTGTTTTGGAAAATGGAAAGGAAGATGGAAAAAAAGGTAGGAAAATATCCAAGGCATGTATTGCGAATTTATTTATGTTTTTGAGAGAATAGTAGAAACAAGAGAATAGTAGAAACAAGAGAATGATAGAAACAAGAGAATGATAGAAACAAGAGAATAGTAGAAAAAGAAAATAAAGATTTCGTTATAAAATATTAAAAAATAAAATGTCCAAAATACCGATTTCTGCAATTGCTGTTTTTGATAAAAAACCGATTCTAGGGACTGTCCGGTTTACAGAAGATTTACAATCGGATTGTGTTCTTATCGATATTGATATGAAAGGGTTGAAAAAAGGTCTCCATGGATTTCATGTCCATGAATGCGGGGATATGAGCGATCAATGCGAGAGTATGTGTGCGCATTTCAATCCCTATGGTAAGGCACATGGGGGTCCTGAGGATAAAATCCGTCATGTTGGTGATTTGGGAAATTTAGTCGTAGGTACGGATGGATCAGTAAAGGGAAGGATGACTGATTCTCTCATAAAACTCCGGGGGACTAAGGCGAATATTATTGGTCGTGGTCTTATTATTCATGCAGACGAAGATGATTTAGGAAAAGGCGGTGAAAAAGATAGTTTAACGACGGGACATGCGGGAAAACGTATTGCATGTGCTGTTATCGGATATGCAAAACCTGTATGAATGAAACCTCTATGTTTGGAATAGTATCGAAAATTAAAGATGAATTAAATAATCAGATTTAATTCATTTATCATTTGTATTAGAGAAATCTATTTTAGCCAATGACATCTTAGAAACACCTCGTAAAAACACCTTTTAGAAACACCTTTTTGAAAGGGAGGGGGTCTTAGGGGGAACCGTAGGTTCCCCTAACCCTTAAGCATAAATACTTTTCGCCCTTGTCTGCTCTCGAATATTATCAGAATTCTCTTCAAAATGCTGGTTCTGAGATTTTGCTGGTGGTAATACTTCATTATCTTTATATTTACCAGATGCAACCGCATTATGTGTATATACAACACCCCCCCATTCAGTATCCATAGGATTTTCACTTAAAGGTGCCATGCTGGTTGAATCATGAATTTTATCTAATTCTGAATAACGTCCTACATAGAGACCTGTTGGATCAAAACCTGCATATAGATTTTTATTATATGTATTACTCTCTCGACTTGCATCGATATATTTATAAGGTGAATCAGGATTATTATAAATATTTGGTGTAGCAGGTAATGCACCCTCATAAGAATGTGGATCCGAACGTGCACGATAAACTTGGTGCCCTTGAGTATTGGTTTCTTCTTGTAAAAATAAAACAGGACAGTGTATACCACTATTCTTTTGTACTTCTACATATTGAATATATTCATCTAAACTATAAAATGGCAGAGGATTTGTATCCGATCGAGGGAGTTTAGTATTTATTAAAAGAAGTGTACTTCCAGATTTAATTAATAAATCAGGACATGAAGATTGTGTTTTTGACTCAGTATTTGGTTTTATTGGTTCATCTTGTTGAAAACCTTCTTGAAATACATAGAAATAACCGCCTGCTAAAAAGGATAGAATAATAAATAAAAATAATAATGTCTGAATACTCTTTATATTTTGCATTAACGTTTATGTTAATATATAATTATATAATATTTCGAAAACATATCAATGAAACAATAAAACAATTCAGAAATATTTCAAAAACAATTATATTCGACTATAATATAAATGTCTGTATACGCTAATTTTTCCGAATTTATTGTTCCTACTAATTCAGACAGACCGTATCGGTTAAATGTTCCAAGTGGAACAAATCAAATAAAAATGTACTTAATTGGTGGTGGCGGTGGTGGCGGCGGCGGTGGTGGTGGTCAGCATAATAATAAGAATAGGAATGATTATTCTGGTGGAGGTGGAGGTAGTGGTGCCTCTGGTGAAATAAGATTTTATAATGTAAATATTGATAGCAGTATAGATAATATTACTGTCTATATTGGTAATGGCGGTGGCGCTGGTACTGGTGGGAATCAAGGTGATCCTACGGGAAATGCTGGAAATAAAGGAGCCGATGGAGGCGCTAGTAAAATAATATATGGGGGTAAAACTATTACTGCAAATGGCGGTGGAGGTGGTCTAGGAGGTGGTGCTGGTAAAACGAATGAAGGAAATGCACTTGGTGGTGATGGAGGAGCAGCAGGAAGATGGGGGGCACCAGGAAAATATGGTCTTGGTGGAAGTAATGCATTTCAATTGGCTGATATAAGAACGGCTGGAAAACCTGGTTCACAAACAAACCCTACTGAAAATGAATATCCACAAGAAATAACTGATGCTAATGGTAGTAGAGTTGTTATTACAACATCAAATGCTGGAATTTATCCTACACAAGTAGGAACACGAGTTGCGAGCCATGGTTTTGGGGGTCAAGGTGGTCAAGGACAACAAGGTTCTATGACTGCTGGACAACCAGGTTCTGGTGGTGTAGGTGGTTATGCTCGTATTTATTTTATTAATTCATAACTAAGTGTTCATTTGATACATGAAACCAACCTGTAACTATATATTTATCATGTGAAATCGGTATTTTCCCCCTATGCGGAAATGTCCAAGACGATGGAAATAGTAGAAGTTTACCAGTCTCTGGTTTTATTTTTACAGATCCTAATATTTCTGTTTCACCACCCTTATCTATAGTATTTAAATACCATAAAAAAGTAATAACCCGATATTGCATTTTATCCCATTTCACTGAAAAATCTTCGTGATAAATATATTTACCTTCACCCTTCTTATATTTTTGTATTTGGTAAGTCTCTTCAGAAATATAATCCGCGCTTATAAATTTATAATCTGTTTCGATATAATGCGGATGAGAATAATTTAGAGATTTTAAATAAATACTAATATTTTCTTCGAGAGATTTATTTAATTTTTTACAGATTGTATTCCAAGGAGAATCTGTATCAAATAAAGCAGTTGGTGGTATTGAATAATCAATAGTGGATTTTATATTAGGTAAATGACCTTTTGCAGTAACACCATCATATTTATTTGTATCTTCCGATTCAAATAATTCAATAATTGAATTACATAATTCTTCGCTAATTGCTTCTGGTTTTTCATAAATAAATTTCTCAAACATATCTATTCGTATTTGATTATATATGATATATATGATATATATAAAAACCGTTTATATGGATTACGTATCTTTTATTTTTTGTTTTTTTTTAATATATGTATTTTATATAAATGGAAGCCGAAAAAAAGTCAACATCTGAAAAAAAAGTCAAAAAGTCAATATCTGAAAAAAAAGTCAAAAAGTCAACAACTGAAAAAAAAGTCAAAAAGTCAAAAAACTCATCTTCTGATAAAATTCATATTTTTGGAAAAGTATTTGCAAATTGGTGTGGAGCATGTAAAGCATTAAAACCAAATTGGTTAGAAATGGTGAATAAATTAAATGGTATAAATACTTCTATTTCAGAAAAAGAATTAGAAGAAGATGAACCAAAAAAAACATTTATTATAAATAAAGATGGAACGATTTTAGAAATCATGCAAATTCCGGATACGGACTATGAATCCTATAAACAGGAAAGACCGGAATTAAATGATTTAGAAGCCAATGGATTTCCAACGATTTTCCGTAAAATACAGGACTCACCCATCGAATATTATACTGGTGAACGAAATCCAGATGCAATGATTCACTGGGCCATGGGCAGACCGGCTTTAATCGCCGGTGGCAGTGAATCTGGCAGACCGGCTGTAATCGCCGGTGGCAGAAAAACCCATAACAAAAATCATAAAAATCTCCATAATAAAACACATAAAAAACATAAAAAATCATGCGGTGCATGTAATTCCGGTTTCTCTCAAACCATCGCAAAATTTTGGGGATGGAAATAATTTATTGTAAAATAAATGTCATTTGTATAATTCTATCAATATCTTCTTGGATGGTTTCATTTATTTTATTTTCGAATATAACAATTGGTGGTAACTGTTCTAGATTATTATATTCTAATAAATTACATATATTATTATGTAAAAGTCTACTTGTATAAAGAATCGATAATGTGGTTAAGAATCTCAACATTCAAATATATATTTTGGAAAAATAATTCGAAAATATATCAATTTTACACATTTTCACCTTTTTATATAAAATTGACCTCGTATACATCCATATAAAAAAAACATAAACATATCCCACTAATTCTATTAGAATTTACAAGTAAAACAATGTCTCTAAAACAAACTCGTTCTGTCGGTAAATATTTCCGATTACTCGATTTTAATGTATATGATAATAATACAAAACGTCCAATTGCATCGTCTTCAGATGATTCATCTGTTTCGACAGCATCTGCGCCGTCTTATACAAAATGTTCCGATATCCATTTTACGATCCAAATGTTCGGGCTGAATGAAAAGGGCGAAACTTGTTGTCTCTATATAAATGATTATAAACCCTTCTTCTATGTAAAAGTCGGCGATCATTGGACAGATAATATTACTTATGCATTTCTAGATTTTCTAAAATCCAATAAATCGATGAAATATGCGAGTTCAGCGATTCTCTCGGCAAAACTCGTAGAACATCAAAAACTGTATGGATTTACTGGTGGAAAAACCTTTAAATTCGTCCTTCTTACTTTCCAGAACCTCCAAGCAATGAATAAGGTCAAAAACCTATGGTTTTCCTATGACCCAAAGACAAATATGAGAAAAAAAACGAATTTATTCTTCCAGGGAACACAATTAGAACTCTATGAAAGTTCGATTGCCCCCGTCCTCCGTTATTTCCATATCCAAAATATCAGTCCCTCTGGATGGGTGAGAATTATCACTACAAAATGCATAACGCCTCTAGAAAAATCGACGACATGTACTTACGAGTATATTTGTTCTTTGAAGTCTGTCATTGCGGCACCAGAGAAGGAGACTCCCGTCCCCTATAAAATCTGTAGTTTTGATATTGAGGCCAGTTCGTCGCATGGCGATTTTCCCGTCCCCGTGAAATCCTATAAACGCCTAGCGTCCAATATAGTGGATGTGTTTTGGAAACAGGCCACGAATATCGATGGAAGTAAAAAGATGGCGGAGACATTAATCACAAAAGCAATCCTTACTGCTTTCGGATATGGATCCATCGATGATATCGATCTTGTCTATCCATTATCGCCACCCTCCAAAGAAACAGTGACCCGTCTGATTACGCATTTATTATCATCAGATTTAGACGACCCAAATTATACAGATATTGCAGATAATACCGGATCAGCACTAACCATAGAGAATATGTTTGAGAAAATAAAGGATGAGGCTACGAAAGAATATGTTATAAATAATGATGGAGATGATTCAGATGATGGTATAGATGAAAGTCACGATATACAATTTATACCGAAAAAAACGATTAAACAAACGAAATCCTCTGAAAAAATAAAAAAAACAATTATTGATATGTTATTAAATGGCGATTATAATCGCGAAGAAAAAGTGAATTTCACAAATGAGAAATTATGTAAAACATTTCCCCGGCTAGAAGGTGATAAAGTGACCTTTATTGGATCGACATTTTTAAGATATGGTGAAACGGTTCCCTATTTAAATCATTGTTTAGTACTTGGAACATGTGATCCTGTAGAGAATGTCGAAATCGAAACCGTAGATGATGAGGCCGATTTATTAGTACAATGGACCGCACTTATTCAAAGAGAAAATCCTGATATTATTATTGGGTATAATATTTTCGGGTTCGATTATGAGTTTATGTTTCGACGGGCTCAAGAATTACGCGTAGAACAAGAATTCTTCCGATTATCTAGAATACAAGGACAACTTTCTGCAAAGGAAATCAAAGATAAAGATACTGGGAGAGTGACTGGATATGATATTGAAAATACGAAGATCGCAATTGCGTCAGGTGAATATGATTTAAGATATTTCAGTATGTCAGGCCGCCTTCAAATCGATATGTATGCCTATTTCCGTCGAGATTTTAATCTCTCCTCGTATAAACTCGATGATGTCGCTGGACAATATATTAGCGACGATATTAAAAAGATAGAATTCGATGAAAATGGAAATACACGATTGTATAGTTCAAATCTCGCTGGTCTGAATAAGGACGATTTTATCCATATCGAAATTACCGGATTCTCTTCCGATTATTATAAGGATGGCCAGAAATTCCGTGTGTTAGATATAGAATATGGAGTAGAAGTCGAAGAGGTCTATAAAGGTGTTCTTAAACAATCGAAATATAATGTGATTATTATTAGTGGAACACATAATATTTTGGAAGAAGGAGGTGATAAAGCAGAAAAACAAAAAAAAGGTGTGAAATGGGGTATGGCGAAAGACGATGTCTCACCCCAAGATATTTTCCGACTATCGAATGGATCCGCTGCGGATCGTGCAGTCGTCGCGAAATACTGTATTCAGGATTGTAATTTGGTTCATCACTTGATGAATAAGATCGATGTGATTACTGGATATGTAGAAATGTCGCGAATTTGCTCTGTACCAATCAGTTATTTAGTATTCAGGGGGCAAGGGGTGAAACTGACCAGTTATGTAGCGAAGAAATGCCGTGATAAGAATACTTTGATGCCAGATTTAGAAAAAGGGAAAGGGAATGAAGGGTATGAAGGAGCCATTGTTCTTCCTCCAAAATGTTCGATGTATATGGATAATCCAGTCGCCTGTGTAGATTATTCGTCCCTATATCCAAGTTCAATGATTTCGCAAAATTATTCACATGATAGTAAAGTCTGGACAAAAGAGTACGATTTAGAAGGAAATATGATTAAAGAAACCGGTGAACGAGATCCATTATCCGGCAGATATATTTATGACGAACTCCCTGGATATGAATATATTCATGTGGAATTCGATACCTTTAAATGGCTACGTCCTGCGGATAAACCCAAGGGTCGTGAAATTAAAACGAAAGTGGGGAAAATGGTATGTTGTTGGGCACAACTTCCAGATGGACAAAAATCCATTATGCCGGCAATTTTAGAGGAATTATTAAAAGCCCGATCGGATACTAGAAAACAGGCCAAGGGAGAAAAAGATCCATTTATGCAGAATATTTTAGATAAGAGACAATTAGGTTATAAAGTAACTGCGAATTCTCTCTATGGACAGTGTGGTGCGAAAACATCAACCTTCTACGAGAAGGATGTCGCAGCATCGACGACAGCAACGGGTCGAAGTATGATTATATATGCGAAACGTATTATCGAGGAAGTTTATGGGGATAGAGTATATGAGACGAAAATCGGTAAGGCAAGATGCAGAGCCGAGTATGTATATGGTGACACGGATTCTGTATTCTTCACCTTTAATCTGGAAAATCCCGAGACTCAAGAAAAAATCCGAGGACACCAAGCCCTAGAAATGACAATCGAGATAGCACAAGATGCAGCCGATCTCTGTACAAAATATCTGAAACCACCGATGGCTCTCGCCTATGAGAAAACCCTGATGCCCTTTATTCTATTATCTAAGAAACGCTATGTTGGAATGCTCTATGAAGAAGATCCGAATAAGGGCAAGTTAAAATTCATGGGACTGGTCCTTAAACGTCGTGATAATTGCGATCTAGTGAAGGATGTTTATGGAGGAATCCTAGACTATTTATTAAAGGAGGATTTGAAAGGCGCGATTGATTTCTTAAATAAATCCTTGCAAGATTTAATTGATGGGAAAGTGCCGATGGATAAACTGGCGATTACGAAGGCCCTCCGTGGCGATTATAAGAATCCACAGCAAATTGCACATCGTGTCTTAGCGGATCGTATGGGGAAGCGAGATCCTGGAAATAAACCGAAACCTGGTGACCGTATTAAATATGTATATATTGTGAATCCGGATAAAAAGGCGCTGCAGGGCGATAAGATAGAGACTCCCGAGTTTATTATCCAAAATAAAATATTAATTGATTATACCCATTATATTACGAATCAATTGATGAAACCGCTCCAACAGTTATTCGGATTAGCAGTAGAACAGATATGGGAATTACAGAAGAAATCGCAATTGATTCGTGCGTTTAAAAAAGATATGGAAAATTTACAGCAACATGATTTTGATATGGAATTATTTATGAAAAAGAAGGAAAAATATTGTTCGCAAAAAGTAAAGACAATATTATTCGATGGATTTTTACAAAAGATATTTAATAAACAACATGGTATCCGTACATTAGATTGTTTTGGAGTAAAAGTGAAATAGATTGTAAAACGATGTAATCGACATTTCACATAATGAATATCATATAATTATATTCATTATCATATTCGGTTTCAAACTGTAGGAGATAATTAACTCTTTCCCTTGTTTTTTTTATGGTTCTCCATTGTATCCTCTCGGTTTTACCACCAGATCACCTAGTGTTTGAAAATCGAATTATATTTGTAATGGTGTAAAAGATATATAACTATCAATTATATGGATTTGATGAGAGATTTGAATAAGAAATATCAAATTCTACTGGGATATTTAAAGTACTGAAAAAGTCATTTACTGAATTATTTACTAAAGGAATTTGGTTTGTTAATTCATCCGTTAAAAATGCTCTGAAAATATTAGAAAGATTATTACGAATATATAAATTTCGCGTATTTTCATTTCGCGTATTTTCATTTCGTGTATTTTCATTTCGCATATTTTCATTTCGTGTATTTTCATTTCGCATATTTTCATTTGAACCATAATTATGAATATACATAGTTGATTGATAAATGATATCATCATCCATCATATTATTTAATGTATTTGAAATATCATTATCATGAATATCATCATCTATTAATTCACTTGATTCTTCATCCGATTCACTATAAGGTATATTTGGTTCATTCGTTACTGGTCTAGAAACAGAAGAACTTGATGGAACATAATCGCGTATATCATATCTACAAACAGGACAACGCACATTTGTGTCAAACCAATGCATTAATGAATCATAATTATACATATGACCACAATACCGAATCTTACAAACATTTTGTAAAGGTTCGAACCGTTCCAGGGAAATTGGACAAGTATTTTGAGAGAAAGATGCATCCCAACGAATGATTTCGGTCGATTGTAGTATTTGCTCTCTAGTTGGACGAATAACTACATTTTCAAAAACTAAATTATTAATAGGTAATCCAAAAGATCCTATTGGATTATTTAATGCATAAGAATTAAAGATATTCCATGGTCTTTGTGGTTGTGTCGATGGTTGTTGTGTTTGTGTATATGTCCTTGGATAATTATTTGATATATCTGGTTGTGAAGGAATATTCGTATTTATATTCGTATTTATATTCGTATTTATATTTGAAATATTATCATTATCTATAATATTTATACGATTTATTTCAGTATTCGTAATTCCTTCATATACTCGAATTAAATCTCTCATATTACGATTATAGTAATTTATATTATCATTATAATCAAAAATTATTTGTGTTATTGTAGTATGTATACCCGAAATATCCATTATAAATATATAAAGATTTGTTTTTATATATGTTAAATAACTCTGTAAATAAATGATAACTAATAAAAAAATCGATCTCTCAAAATATAAAGGAAAAGGGTATACTGGATTAGCGAATTTAGGAAATACATGTTTTTTAAATTCTTCTATGCAGGTATTACATCATATTTATGAAATAAATGAAATATTAGATAAAGTAACTACACCTCTTAATTCAGAAGATGGTGCTCTTATTAATGAATGGAATGAACTCCGATTATTAATGTGGGCAAATAATGGTGTTATTTCACCTAATAAATTCGTACATGGCGTACAAGTATTAGCCCATAAAAAAGGAAAGGAACTATTCACAGGATGGTTACAAAATGATATGCAAGAATTCCTAATGTTTATCATGGATTGTATACATAATGCATTAAAACGCAATGTTAATATGAAAATAAATGGATCTCCACAGAATAAAACAGATATGACTGCTATTAAATGCTATGAATTACTGCAAAATATTTATAAAAAGGAATATTCCGAAATAATGCAAATATGCTATGGTATAAGTGTTACTTATTTAACTACTATGGACGGTAAAACCATACATTCTATATGTCCAGAACAATATTTTATGTTAAATTTAGAAGTAATATCGGAAACTGGCGAGGCTCTAACTACCTTATATGATTGTTTTAGACAATTTACTAAGGATGAAGAAATGAGTGGTGAAAATGCATGGTTTAATGATAAAACAGGAGCGAAAGAGGATATTAAAAAAAGAATCCGATTTTGGAATTTTCCACAGATTTTAGTAATTACATTAAAACGTTTTTCTGTGGATGGACAACGAAAAATACAATCATTAATTGATTTTCCTTTAGTCGATTTAGATCTTTCAGAATATGTAGTAGGTTATCATCCAAAATCATATAATTATGATTTATTTGGGATATGTAATCATATGGGTGGATTAATGGGTGGACACTATACGTCTTTTGTTAAAAATTCGGAAAATGAATGGTTACATTATAATGATACATCCGTAGAATTAATGAAAGATCGGAATCAATTAATATCTACTAGTGCATATTGCCTATTTTATAGAAAAAAATCTTTATAAATATATAGATAATAATATAATTAGATGTTAAATTTAACTGCGAATGATATCATTAGTGCAATTTTTAATATAGTAACATTTACTATTATATTTTCATTTGTATGTAATTATTTTATTGCATATGTATTATCACTTATATTTTATAGTTCAAGAGATGACGAAGGTATGTTACTTGGAAGAGGATTTTTATTGAATATCTTAGTCTATACGCTTATATTTTTCAATATTTTATTTTATAATGGATCTTCTGATATAAATACATCTATAACAAATATATTGGTTGATATACAATTATTTTTAAATAATCCTGCGAGTATATTTTCAGTGTTATCATTTATATTTTGGTTTTATTTTATTATATATTTACTTGGTGTATCAATGACAAATGCAACGAAACCTAGTTCAGTATCGTTTATTGATATGTTAGCATGGCTACTATTTATAGTTGTTCTTATTTCCGATTGTTTTAATATTTTCTTTAACATATCTATTTCACAATCATTAATAAATGGATGGATTAAACAATTAAATATAAAAGATAATTCACGTAATGACATATCATTAAATAAATATAAAGATATTTCATCGAGTGTTGTAAATTCTAATCATATTGGCGATGAAGTATTTAATATTTCAAATAATTTATATACATATGAGGATGCACAAGAGGTATGTTCTATTTATGGAGCGAAATTAGCAACATATGATCAAGTAGAGGATGCATATAATAAAGGTGGCGAATGGTGTAATTACGGTTGGACAGATGGACAAATGGCGCTTTTTCCTACACAAAAGTCGTCATGGTCGAAATTACAAAAGTCAGAGGCAACGAAAAATCAATGTGGACGTCCAGGTATTAATGGGGGTTATATGGAAAACAGTGGTCTATTATTTGGTGTGAATTGTTATGGGAAGAAACCACAAGCAAGTGATAAAGAATTAAAACAAATGCAAGCGAATCAAAATATTAATATACCAGATGCTGCTACTCCTGAAGAAAGTGCTAGATTAAAATTCTTAAGAGAGAACAAAGATGTATTATTAGTATTAAATCCATTTAAACGGGGAGATTGGAGTGAATGGTAAGTACAGATTGGTTTTATCTGGCATAGGGTAAGTACAGATTGGTTTTATCTGGCATAGGGTAAGTACAGATTGGTTTTATCTGGCATAGGGTAAGTACAGATTGGTTTTATCTGGCATAGGGTAAGTACAGATTGGTTTTATCTGGCATTATTTGATTCCGCTGATTATAAAACGAAAATAAAAAAAACATACGATTTGTAAATATAGAATCATCATATTTGAGAGAGAATAACCCAATATTTTATGGATATTATTCACAGAAAATGCTATTCTATTTATTTTATGTAAGAAAATCAAATTCATTAAAAATACGAATAAAACACTATATTTAAATGATGGATAAAATGGATATTCCCAAAGTAGCCCATAGAAAAACCCCATAAATGTCTTCGGATCAGTACCAATCTGTTCTGTATATCGTGCAATAATATAATATAATTTATAAAACATACTTATATTTTCAACATATCTCTCAGAATAAGGACAATTCTCACAAATAATATAATGGAGTTTTAATAAAATACGATATGTTTCTGAAATACCGAGTTTTTTTACCTGATGAACAGTTTTATCAAAATCAAAGATCATATAATCCCCTCGATTGATTTTATGTTCTATTCCAAAATTAATAAATTCAGTAATAGTATCATTATTATAGTCGGTTAATCCAATAATCATACGGTAGACTTGAATATTTGCGAAATTAAATAAAATACAATCACGATGTGGTATTAGATTTGCAGCGGCACCGTATAAATTATTTGACATAAAATTCGGTTTTGGATTCGAATAATAGAGTTCGTTCATTTCGGGT
>Ga0114971_10002172_pt1 | contig 13516 bp, 11 predicted proteins | sample M_140625_MF_Meta_FD_87320 | JGI IMG/M metagenome (GOLD analysis project Ga0114971, IMG submission 87320) | Freshwater microbial communities from Lake Montjoie, Canada to study carbon cycling - M_140625_MF_MetaG | ecosystem: Environmental > Aquatic > Freshwater > Lake | place: Lake Montjoie... | reverse complement strand
CTTGTTTGGCTTGGTAGCTCAGTTGGTACGAGCGAACGACTGAAAATCGTTAGGTCGCCGGTTCGATCCCGGCCCAAGCCACAAACAATCCCTTAAAAAGTTGGCTCTAATAATTTATTTAGGGCTTCCGAGCAAATGCAATGACATTTTTTTTTAAGAATCCGACCGAAAACCCAGAAGCTAAGAGTCGGTGGCCTGTTGATTTGAAAAAAACATGGTCTAAAATTGACAATGGCAATATCCTGTCAAGAGTAAATAAGCATGCTTTGAAGAAGTGAGAAGTCATCCCCGCACGAGATCCCCTTGAAACAATATCCTCAAATCCAATATCAAATAAAAGGCTCCTAACTCTTTCAACTGAAGTTGGGAATCCATGTGACCAATCAATTTCATAGAATAGATTTTTATAGTCCCTGTAATCAGGTGAGACAATTAGAATGTATCCATTAGGTTTTAACATTTTAAAGCACGAAGATAGGAATTCACGTGCTTCATATTGATCACGCATATGCTCCAATACATGAAAGGCTAAAACAAAGTCATATCTTGAGATTTGCTTAGGATCAAAATCAGGCATTTGATGTGCCCATACGTTACCCATATTTGGGTAACTGCGAGAAGCTGAAATGAGATTACTCCTCATTATAGGGGTCGGTTCGATAGCTTCGTATAAGAAACCGCTTTTTAGCAACAACTTGGCAACACGCCCGGAACCTGGACCAATTTCTAAGACCCTACAATTTTTTCGATTCTTCTCCAGAAATTTTGAAATTGGAAGTTCAGCCAGGATTCGTTGAGACAGTTGAACTTGTAATTTCTCGCCAGGTCTATCATTTATTCTTTTGAGATGAGATTCATATTGTTGTGCCATGTTATGTTCCTTCCTAAATAATGATTGGTATCAAATAACAAAACTACAAACTCTTATAAATTTGTTTTCTAACTAATAGGTTTAATGTCGCCGGAATCCAAAATATGTAGTACAGGATTCTTCCTACTAAAATTAAGTTCCATGTTTGCATAATATATGTAAGGAAATTCTCTCGTTGTATGTTGGACATAGAAGTACTCCACGCATTTTTTGAAATAGTAAACTGAGTTAATGGTTTGCTTATGTAGCCCGCATTTTTTTTGGAATTTCTTAAAACTCTTAAATAGAACTCTAAGTCAAGTACATATGGAATCTCGGCATTCCAGGGCAAATTGGATTGTAGATCTGAGGTTCTGAATAGCACTGCCGAGGGCTCTCCGAGTACGTTGGTACCACGTAAAGAACACGCTATCAAAACACGTTTAAAGTTACTTGATTTTGAAAGCAAGCTGCCTCCAATGCTAGAGAGAATTTTCCTGTGAGTGTCATCAAAAATCGATCTCTGACTACCCACAAAAGCACAATTTGGATTTCGCTTTAAAAAATCTGCTTGTTCCTCTAGTGCGGTAGGTTCCAAAATATCGTCAGCACATAAGAGCTTTGTATACTCGGAGTCACTTAATCTTGATGCCTTTGTCCAATTCAGAGCCACCGGGAGCACTGAGTTCTCTGGTTCTATTACTTCAAAAATAATTTCACTCGGACAATGGTTTTTAATACTCACTGCAGTATTATAGGTTTCATCATTACCATTTACAACCACAATTATTTTCTCTGGAAAAACGGTTTGCTTGAAGACCGAATGTAAAGTATTGCCTAGTGTTTTTGAAGCCTTATAAGCAGGTATAACTACGGTTACTGCTCCATCAGCAGCCGAACTATCTTTTGTCATTTATAATTCTTTCTACCAGAAATAGTGGGCGACGTTTAACTTCCATGTAAATGCGCTGTAAATACTCACCAAGTAACCCTACAGAGAGAAGTTGAATACTCCCGATTGATGTTATTGCAATCATTATTGTAGGGAAACCCGCACTAGAGGATAACGGATTGAGGATTTTTTGACTTATGGTATATGCTGCATAAAGAAGGCTAAAGAATATTCCAAAAATACCTAAGTATGTCGAGATTTTGAGAGGCCTACTTGAAAATCCAAAAATTCCATTTTGAGCTAATTTGATCATTTTGAAGAGTGAATAACTGGTTTTACCAAGAAGTCTAGGCTCTCGATCATATAAAATCGCCGTGGATGGGAAACCTACCCATGAAATCATGCCTCTTAAAAATCGGTTTTCTTCAGGCATTTGATTTAGCGCTGCAACAATTGCTTTATCAATTAGGCGAAAATCTCCAGTATCTAACGGAATTGGATATTCACTAATTTTGTTCAAAAAACGGTAAAACATTTTCGCAGTATTTTTCTTAAATTGCGATTCACCGGCTCGTGATTTCCTGACAGCGTATACATTTTTGTATCCCGCTTCCCACTCCTCAACAAGTTTAGGGATTAACTCAGGTGGGTCTTGCAGATCTGCATCAATTATGACAACTGCCTGTCCAGTTGCGAAAGTCAATCCGCAAGTCACTGCATTTTGATGACCAAAGTTTCTGCTTAGTTTAATAACTGTTACACAGTCATTTATTGATGATAAATCTGTGAGGACTTTGAAGCTGTCATCACGACTTCCATCGTCTACAAATATTAACTCCAAATCGTAATTAAGGTGAGAAAATACTTCAGTTGTGCGTTTAGTAAATGTCTCGAGGTTTAAAACCTCATTGTGTACAGGCGCTACAACAGTTAAAGTCTTTTTTTCCATTTTTACCCCATTATTGAGATTATGGCGTTATCCTATGTTATTAATTGAATCGGATTCGGAGTGACATGCCAACTTTAATTTTGCCAGCAGCCGGTTTGGCCGAGAGAATGGGTAGTATCCCAAAATTTTTACTGCCCACTGGCAATGAGACAGAAAATCTATTATCCCGATGGATTGCCAGTTCATCTGGGTATGTGGATAGGGTCGTAATCGCAACAAATATCTTGTTCTTTGATTACCTGAGTGAGATGTATACGAATTCAACCACTGAAGTAATGTTGGTTAAGAGTCGTAGCATGGCGGAAACCGTCAAAATGCTACTTTGTCTTGAGGATTTAATTGTGGCCATGCCAGATACCTATATTTCAAATCCAGATGAATTTTTCAGAGTTTCAGGTGATTTCTTCAACGAAAGAAATAGCGCTCTTGGTGTTTCACTTTGGGATATAAAAGATCATCAAAGAGGGAAAGTGGGTCAAGTACATACGAAAAATGACAAAATCCTGCAGGTAGTCGACAAGGATCCAACCTGTCTACTCCCAAAATTTTGGGGTGCCCTGAGCTTCAACCCAACCTTTCATAATTTTATAAGCGAAGAAGACCCACACTTAGGTGTGTCAATTAATCGCGCAATTAAAAACAAAATGGAAGTCCGAGCGCTGGCGATGAACGGCACTTACAGCGACTGTGGGACTATTCTTGAGTACAAGGAACTTCTTCTCAAATCCTAGACCTTAATCACTTCTTCGAATTATTCAAGTTTCAAATCAGGAAAGTATCGCCCAATCTCAAGTAATATTCAATCAATATAGAGAACAGAAAAATGACAAATTATGCTCCTGTTTGTGCAGCGCTTCTTTCACCAATCACGTTGTAACTGTAGAGTAGAGTTGAACTTACCATTTGGGAGGTCAAGAGTATTTCTATGAAAAGAACGGCATTCTACTTTAGCCCATCACTAGCGTTCTTGGTTCTGGGGTTAGTTTATAGGTGGGAGACTTTTTCCTCCAATACAATCAGCTTGAATCCTGATGGAGCAGAACTCCTAGCTATGTCAAAAAATGTCGACTTGTCTCACTTAGGAAAAAATTATACAACTTCAACATTTGGACCTTTGCTTCCATACTTCATTAGGCTGATTCAATCTCTTGGTTTACCGGATAATCTTGGCGGTTTACATCTCGCGGGATTCCTATTCCTGCTCATTTTTCCGATTACAGTGAGCATATTTGGATATCGACAAAAAAGAGGTAACTACCTCTCGCAAATTTTGATTCTTATTGCATTTACGCAATCCTTCGGTCTAGTCTATGGAAGCACAAAAGATTACCTTAGTTTTTGCACGGAAATACTTCCCCTAGTATTCACAGCAGTTATTTGCATGTTAATGTGCACTAAAATTAGGTTCAAAGATTTCTTGTCTGGGCTAGTTTTTTCGTGCATTTTCTTCACGAAAATACAAGTATTACCTTTGACTCTTGTTTTCTATATCATTTTACGGATAACCATTTTCAACCATGGGCTAGCGTTTTCATCACTGAGAAATAATTCAAGATACTTTTGTTACTTTTTTTTGGGGAGCATCTGTGGGGTTATTGGACTTAGTCTCTGGCTCTTGCAATCTGGCGTATTTCTCAAATGGCTGTATTTGAGTTTCCTTTTTTCTCTTACTTACTCAAGCACTCAACTTGAGAGTGGACTAGGTGGAGGTAATTCTCTACCTACAAAATTCCTGGGAGCATTACGATTAATCGCTAGTGACGTCGTAGTCAGTTCAGTGGTATTAATCCTGCTAATTCTTCTATTAGTCGTGATACTCAAGGGAAAAAGTAGTTCTGGCAAAAAGTCGGTACATGAACACAGAATTCCTGGGTTACGCTGGAGAAGAGATCTTCAGGTATCTAATCTGTCTGCAATTGTCTCAACAATTATTCTAGCTGCATTCTTTGCAATCTCAGCTCCTGGTAATCTCTTCCCACACTATCTTTTGATTTTGTATGCTGCTACAACTTTTTCACTTTTATACTTCAGCAAGTTTTACTCTGAAATGCACAAGAATACAAATGAATCGGAAGGTCCAAGAATCCGTTTAGAATACCTTACGTCATCTTTGCTTCTGGTTTTAGCTTGTTCACTAAATTTTAGTACTGAACGCACCGCCTCGTTTAGGTACTCAAATTTCGTTATTGCGAATTCCACGATTGATAGCCATCTAGAGAAATATATTAATGTGCTGGGGAGAGAATGTCCAGCAAAATCAAATGTATTAATATGGGGTTGGGCTAGTGAATATTTCGGATATTTAGATTGGACACCAACCCCGGATTTTATCAACGATGCGAATCGCCTACTGGCTAAAGGTGGTAGCAGTGAAACTCTGATTCAGTTAAAAACTCTCCTCGCAAATGGAATTCCTGACTGTATACTTAGCGCCAGCGGAGCAAATTATGAATTTACTACGTACTCTAATGGTCCCTCAATTATAGAATATGATCCAGAATTTGAAAATCTCATACTTAAGAATTACAAACCTGTTCGAATACCTTCAGAAGCTGGGCTTTTGTGGGTAAAGAATCCTGCCTAAACGCTTTAAAATTTTCTTTAGATTGCTCGGTGAACTTATCGCACGAATGAGAAACTTAATTTGAACACTGAAGGTTCCAATTGCGAAAACTAAATAGTGCAAATAATTTCGTCTCATTAGGTATCGACCATAACGTCTACTACCGGGTTTCCACCAAATACGATTCATGCTCTTTAAATTCGACAAACTTGAAAAAAATAGGGATTGTCCGATTACATCGTAGGGACTCACTTTGTGCTTTACTAAACTCATAGCCTTTATAAACCATTCAGGGCTCTGTGAACCTAAGAATTCCAATCTTTCTAAAGTGGTAATCAGAGCTTTGTCGCTATTTTCTAACCAGGGGATCTCTGTAACTAGAGTATCTGCAAATCTCGTACTGACAAGATTTATAGCTCTGCTCCTAGAATCAATTACTTCTCTTTCAATTTTGGGTGATACAGATAGTAAAGTACCTTCTGGAGAGGAAAGCAAGACCTCAAGGATGTCAATGTTATCTTTGACTATGTCTTCATATTCCTTATAACGCTTTTGAGTATCGAATAGAAAACCTTTTTTACGTGGATCATGAGAGTTATGAGTTAGTACCCCCAAATAGAGCCCTACAAATTCCTTATTTGGGAAAGCCTCTTGAAGGGCATTTTGGAATGAGCCATTCCAGCCCAAATCGATGATGGCGATTTTCTGGGAAGAGCCAATATAATCTTTGTAAAAGTCAATAAAATTCCTTGATCCGTTATTCGAAATTGAAAAACTCTTCTTTTTGCTCTGACCAATGTAGCCAACACTATAATTATTAGCTTCGAGAAATCCTGATTCTATCGCGACTTTTCTCGAAGCTGGTAGGTAAATAGTTTGAACGCTACTTAAAATTGACTTATCCCATATACGCTTAAGAATATGGGTGTCACGGCTTAAGAATAGGATTTTATCTGCTTCCATAAGTCTTACTTCAGACTCAATCCAATTTAGAAAAGAAGAGAGTAGATTTCCAAGAGATTTAACCGCGAGATGAGATGGATCCACATTGAAATTAATTAAGCCTGCCTCTTGTTCTGTAATTACCCAAGCAAAATTTATGCCAGACTCTATTGCCATCATTCCGTCAGCATATAAATCATCACCAACAACTAGCGTCAGCCGATTAGAACTCAAAGCCTCAAACTTTACAACACCATACAACCCCTCTTTTTTTGATAAATGTTGGCTTGAGCTGGTTGAAATGTAGTCAGGAGTAAACGAGCCCAGCATATCCAAAATTTCCTTGAGTTGCGCTTCACTAAAATATGTATCTGATACAACATGGATTTGCGCGCCTTTTGATTGCAATTCAATCAACTCGTCAATAAGTTCTTTATTTAGAGTTAGCGATTCTATTTCTTTATTAATCTCTTTCTGAGCTGACCAAAATGGAAGATATCGAACAATTTCTTCTATAGTGGGAGTTTTTGAAATAAATCTGTAAATGACCTGCTCAATTAGTATTCGAAAAGGCGTAAGAATCCAATTAGTTTTTAAAAATACAGCCGTCGGTGAGCAGTTTCTTACGGCGATGGTGTCGAAGAAATCTACTAGAACTGTTGCATTACCAATTCCATCGGTACCGAGAAATTTACTAAGAGAACCAGGCCTATAGATAAACTCCATTGGCGTCAGTCTGATTCCTTATTCCAGGTGACTTCAACCCAGTGTGGCTCCAATTCAGAGGACACCCTTCCACCTCTAGATTCAATAAAACTTAAGAGCTCTTGATAGTTTCCATTATCTCCATAGTATGCAAATTGGTACTTATGATACTCTCGATTTGCTGCCTCTATTTGCCCTTTTGATGACGTGAAGACGTTGAATCCTGTCAAATTACATTCGTAGTACAGAGCTGGCCCTGTTTGAATATTAATTGCAAGAATAGGAGACTTTATCTGTGTACTCACTGGGCAATTAAGGAAATCCTGTTCGCGAGTAAATGTGTTTTGTATGTAGCCCTTACTACTATCTCCAATTAAAGTAATCAACAATCCAATTATCCAAAAAGCCCCTACAAGCAAATTACTATTTAACTTGAAATTTAAGACTTTGATATTATTTGTACTATCCATGAAAATAATTAAAATAAATGTTGTAGTCAATGTTAGGGGGATTTGGTAGTAAGTATGAATCAAATTTAAATTTATAAAGACTGAGACATATCCGACTGCGATGACTATAGTTGCAATTACAAACTTGCTTTTTCGTGATCTCATAAACAATAAAAGGAGAATGAAAGGTAAAATCGCAATATTATGAGTTAGTAAAAAACTTTTCAAAATGCTGAAGACATTTTCTAGCAAATTTGCATACTGATCTTTTGTTCCAAAGTACCACCCAAAGTTATCACTGGATGGTACCCACAAATGTCTTGGATCACTGGCAGGATATAGCTGCTTTTCCCAATTAGTCCAAGCAATTGATACTATGAATGCGATTACTGCTGGTGAATACAAAAAAATCTTTTGTTTATTAAGAAACTTGCTGCTAGGGTTAAAGTAGAGCCAAACCAAGAATGCTATAAGTGCACCAAAAAAAGAAATAGGCAACTTAATTAGTGCAGATGTTGTTAAGGCTGCCGAACCCATCAAGTAGTAAAACAGGGAACGAAAAGTCCGGTTATTTGCGTATTGAATAATTGCCTTTGCGCCAATAATCGAAAGGTAGATTGCTAACCAGTCACATAATCCGGTTGTACCCCAGTACAGGAAAAATGGTGTTGACGTTCCAAATACCAAAATAAATTGGCGTTTTCTTCTAGTCAGAGAGGTGACCTTCAACAATTCAAAGACCCCTCCAAATGCAAAAAAAGACGCGGTCAAACGCATTATGTAGTCCAAATGTAGTGGGAGTAATTTGGATAACATGTAACCAAGCCATTGGTAAATCGGGAATTCGAAAATCCAATTACTGTTATCGCCAATAAAAGGAATCAATGGATTAAAAGGTGAAAATCCAAATTTTCCCCAGTTTAAAACCGGAAAATTTGTTTGTGACTGTCGAAAGCTGTGGTATCCCCCTACCACTCTAAAACATAAGGAGAAAACAAAGATGAAGTATAAAAGAACGTGAAAATTGGGTCTGTATCTGGCCAAGAAGGTTTTCATCTCACAGAGACCAATGAAATAATTACTTCTTCTTGATTCCTAGGGCTCATAAGTCTAAATATCGCCTTTGGCAATCGCATCGGAAATCCAAGGGATAACTTCATCTAACATTTCGCTAAGGCTAGTTTTTGCCTCAAATCCTAAAAGTTCTTGAGCCTTTGCTACCGATGGAACACGTTTGTTAACGTCATATTCAAAACCTGGATCATTCTCAATCTGAAGGGGCTTATCTGAATGAATTTTCTTCCAAATTACTTCGACGAGCTCAAGCACTGTAGTTGATTCGGCTGTGGAAAGATTGAAGTCATCATTTAATGCTGTGTCGGACTCCATGGCTAGGACAATTCCTTTTGCTAAGTCGCCACCATAAGTATAGTGACGAACTTGCGATCCATCTCCCAGAATATGCACAGGGTTTTGCCCTCTCAATATCTTTTGGGTGATGTCGGGTACAACGTGGCTCATTGCTAGCTTCACATTTCCGGATGCAATTTCAACATCTCCCAGTGCGCGCCGCTCACCGATTCCTACACAATTGAAAGGTCGAACTATCGTGTATGGCAACTTGTATTGGTCCCATGCAGCTCTAGCGAAATATTCTACCGCCAACTTTTGGAAGCCGTAACTCGACAAAGGTGGCGCTACTTTTCGTTCATCCCCCTCCACAGATGGCCAGCGATCAGTGCTTTCAAACACCATAGAACTTGACAGGTAAGTAACTTTCTTAAGTGGTCTACCAGCCTTTAGTGTCGCGATAGCCGCATCACAAGTAGAGGCAATTATTCGCTCATTTTTTGCCAGTAGGTCATAAGCATACGTATGGAAATAAGAGATTCCACCAATGAGGGCTGCTCCTGCAATCACATGATCAACTTCATACATGAGTTCTTTCATCAACTCAACGTCTTGGACATCGCCAATCACTGACGTGTAACCAGAACTAGAATCGAATGAACGTGTGACCTCCCCATATTTGGAGAGATTATCGATGCCAATGACCTCATGACCCTTGTCCAAAAGCTCTTGAACAACATAGCCACCAATGAATCCCGCTGAACCTGTCACTAATACCTTCATTTTGAACTCCTGCTCATCGTTGTGTTGTCCTCAATTTTGGGCCAAAACAGTAAATATACCAACGCAGATATTTTGGTGCCCATTTAGCTACCTGGAATCTAGATTCACCAACCGTCCTATCAAGCCAAATTGTAGGGATTTCTGCGATTGGAAGCCTCAATCTATGTGCCTTAGCAACAAGTTCTATTCCAATTTCAAAGCCACTTCTACTCTCAATTCTAACCTGAGCTAGAAAGTCCTTGGAATAGGACTTAAATGAGTTGGTTGGATCATGCGTGCCAATTCCTGCAAACAAGAAAAGTGATTTGCCTGCTGATTTGGAGAGAAACTTCTTAAATCTCAGACCGCCAATTTGTTGCCCACCAGACATATACCTAGAAGCACATGCGACAGCCGCGCCTCTGCTCACAAGATTAGAAAGCTCAAAAATGGCGCGGATATCATCGGAACCATCAGCCATCATGACGGTGACACAAGCCGTTTTCGCTTGGTCAATTCCATAGCGAATCGCATTTGCGGGACCTGGTCCATAGTTTTGAATTACTAAGCTATAGGAGTCTGGTTTTTCAAGCCTACTGAAGTGGGAAATTGTAGAATCTTCTCCAAAATCGACTACAACTAATACGTTGATCTTATCCCCATACAAGTTCTTTAACTCATTAATAGTTTTGAGTATATTTCTACCCTCATTGTAAGCGGGAATAATCACTGTTGAAATTGCGCTCACTAGATTTGACTGCCATTTCCAATTAGATTCCAAATATCAATAATTGGCTTGTTAGTGACTAAATCTTTGTATGTCTTGTGCGGTGCACCAATAATCAATATGTCAGATTCTGCAAGAATTTGTTCTTGAGAGACCAACTTAGGATCCACGGTCACGTATGGATCAGACATTAGAACGCTTTTAGATTTGAATTCAAGAATCTTTTTCAATTTATAAGACAAGCTCGAGCGGATGTCATCTGACTCGCCCTTAAATGCAGCACCAAGAATTCCAACATTTAATTCCTTCAGGTGGTGCTTTTCTTCAATTTTACTAACAACATAAAGTGGCAATCCTTCATTAACCATCATTGCTGAGTGGCCTAAGCCAAAATTATTGTTTGAAAATGCAGCAAGTTGCATTGTGTCTTTGAATAGACAGGGTCCTGCGGAAAAACCTGCGTTTGGAAGATCTGAAGCACGAGGATATTCAAATGTAATCGCATCGCGAATTCTTGAGAAATCTAATCCTGCTTCATTACTCATCAGCCAGAATTGATTTGCCGCCGCAAACTTAATATACCTCCATACATTAGTGAAAAGTTTTGCTAATTCAGCCTCTTCCGGTGAGATAGTAATTGTTTTTACACCCAAAGTTTCAAAGACTAGAGAGGCACGTGTTGCGGCTCTTTTATCACTTGCACCAATAATCTGCGGTAGCTCGTAAAGTTCTTTCAATGCATGGCCTTCTAAAATACGCTCTGGGCAAAAGGTAATATCCGGAAACAAGTTACTTTCTGCTAAAAGACTTCTCACACGTTCAGTAACTCCCGGGAATATTGTGCTTCGTAAAATCACGAGTTGATCCGAATTCATGAACGGGACGCATTGAGATACAGCACGGGCCACAGAATTAGGGTCTGGGTTTAGATGTTCATCGACTGGAGTCCCGATAACTACAATTACAATTTCAGCAGTAGCGATTTCCCTATGGTCTACCGTTGCAAAAAAGGACTTTTTTTCCAATGTTTTTATTAAAAGTTGTTCTGCACCATCTTCGGCAAATGGCATTTTTCCTGAATTAATTTTTGACACAGTGTGTACTGAAGTGTCTAAAGCAACTACTTCAAAACCAGAATTAGCTAAAACAAGTCCAAGTGGGAGTCCCACGTGACCGCCACCGCCTACGATTACAACTTTCTCCACAGCTGAATCCTCGCATATTTCTCACAAAATATCCTCTAACTTGGGCTTATTGAAGTCAGTATCACAACAAATCATACTAATTGAAATCCAATTCGCTGCCATGGAGTTAGATGCAGAGCTCAATCTAAATGCTAGTGCCATTGCAATGAAAGATGGCTTGATAAGTAGCCAGAAAATCTTGTGTGACGTTTCGATCAAAGATAAAACTGTCGGACTTCCTCAAGGTTTGGGTGCACAACACTTGAGAGTTTCGCGTCAAAACAAAATTATAGAAATTCACTTTAACTAGTTCAAATAAATATTTGAACTATGAATTGCAAGATTTAGGTCACATCCACGAATAGGCCCAGGTCGTTATCCCAAATTTGTACAGGTTTTAGAATTCTTAATCCTCCATCTGCTCCAATAATAAATTCCCCTGATTTTGTTTCAACCAATGTTCGAATTCTCAAACCTGTCAAAATTGGTTCTGAGTAAATAACTCTATTATCTAGAATTCTCAACCGATAAAGTGTTTGACTTGCCATGCCAGCTACCAAAACATCCCCATAAGTTTTGGCTTTTGCGTCTGACCACCAAGTACGAAGCTTCATAGACTTTATCTGGTGGACCACACTCGTCCCAATGCTTGGGACCCACGCATACAAGGGTAGGTTAGAAGATTTAGCTGTGTTCGTGTTCGCAACTTGGTTATTAGAATCATTTGGGACATATTTAGTCCCAAAACTATAATTCGGCCAACCGTAATCTCTCCCCTTAATAATTAAATTGAGCTCATCTCCCCCTCTTGGGCCATGATCAGACAGGATAATTCCCGTTTTGCCCGGACTCCTTATGTAATCAATTCCTTGTGGGTTCCTAAAACCTGAGGCAATAATTCTTTCTTTTCCTGAAGTTTCAACTTCGATTAGAGAACCTAATAACGGTGCGGCAGTTTTTGAAATCTTACTGTCCAAATGAGCCCCAGTGAAATCACCAATTGTTAAGTAAATCTTCAAAGTGCCCTGAGACTTACTCTTCTCTATCGTATTTTCTAAGATTGCTCCTCCTGATTGATGAAGGAGAGCATCCCCCTCTGGAAAGCAGGGTGATCGGTACCAGCGCTTAAAACTATCAACTTTAAGGGTACCGTAGCTAGGTATTGAGACACTTATCAAATTCATATAGCGGCAGCGATACGTTAAACTGCTAGATGAATAGGAAATGAAAATGATGGTTTCAAAATTAGGCGACTCTAAAGTTGAGCTTTTAAAATCAGTGATTCTAAATCTGCTGTCATTTCGATATTTTAGATCGATGTCTATGGTGGATAATTTTTTTGGGATTTCAATGTCTGAGAAATCCAATTTGGATATTGAATATATCGAATTTGCTCCACCAGTTAATGAGCTATCCCCAAAGTCGCTATCGGAGCTCAACGCATAGTGATAGGCAGTTTTTGTTCCAACAACCCATTGGTAATTAAATTGATTTGAAAAATCATATTTTTTGAAGGTATAGAAGTGAGATTTTAACTCTATAGGCATAACAGAATCGGCAAGTGCCGTATTTTGCAGAATCGAACTCAATAACATTGTGGCAGCAAGAATCGTTGCTTTAAAAACTAACCTTCCGTTTAAATTCATATCTAATCAACCCTCACAACACCGTTTGGCGTCATCAAGTGTACGGCAACTATCCCAGACTCACCCTCAGTATCAGCTGGGCTCAGCCATTGCACTTCAACCTCACTGCCGAGCGCTGTTGCTAAGTCATTACCTAGCCATTCAGTGATGCGTCCTTCATCTCCTGCGATTTCCACTTTAACAATCTTTGCAATTGCCTTGCCATCTGTGGATGGGTGGTCTAGCGATTTCCACTCAATAAAGAATGGAAGTTGCTTATCTTCTAGAGTTCCTAGAACACCAATCTGCTTCCATGAAAGATCATGGCCATCGGGCTTTGTGCGATGGCCATCTACGGCTTGTCTTCCGAGGCGAGCTTCAACCTTTGAGACATCATCAACAGAGACAACCCATGTGAGCCATCCGCCACCTTCAGCAGCACGCTTTGATACAGCTTTACCAAAAGGTGAAGCATCTGATGCTGGGTGATCAAGTGGACACACAACTTCGATGTAGTG
>Ga0114971_10002171_pt1 | contig 13525 bp, 12 predicted proteins | sample M_140625_MF_Meta_FD_87320 | JGI IMG/M metagenome (GOLD analysis project Ga0114971, IMG submission 87320) | Freshwater microbial communities from Lake Montjoie, Canada to study carbon cycling - M_140625_MF_MetaG | ecosystem: Environmental > Aquatic > Freshwater > Lake | place: Lake Montjoie... | reverse complement strand
TGGTCTTGCCAACAAAGGAGGTGGCCATTTTTTTGGAGCTTCCGGGCGAGCATTCGATGTAAACGCCGCTCACAAGGGTTTCCAATCCAGTGATGCCTTGGAGCGAGATATTTGGTCGAACGACGGAATAAACCGCATCTTGGGTTCTGAGAAATTCGTAACCGGAGTTGAGGCGAGCGACCACCCAGATATGCTGATCCTTGGTTTCGACTTCTTCGACGATTCCGACCGGCACTCCTAGGTAGCGAAGCTCGCTGCGCCCTCCGACCAAGCCACGTCCATTGTCGAAGCGGATTCGAATCGGAGTGGATTCCGCTTGTGCCGTTTTTTTATCATCAAAAAGCTGAAACTCGGAAACAGGGACCTCGCTTTTAATCGTCGCGCCAAAGCTGTCGAACTCGACACCTCCTTGAACGAGGGCCTCGACACTTTCCAACTCAACCTGTAGTACACCAGGACCGACTTTGATCGAAGTGGCAGGAATCCGCCAGAAGCGGGAGTTTACCGAAATGAGATGGCGAAACTCGGGCTTGATAACGATATGTAGAATCGAGCGCCCTTTGTCATCGAGGGATTTTTTGAGCACCGATCCCGCAGTAAGTCCGCGATGAAGCACGGGGGCACCCTTGTCGATGGTCGGTAATTTCTTCGTGTAGAGAGTGAGCAACATGCCATTGCGCTCATCCTGAATGGCCTGCCACTCCCGATCCGAAACAGTGCGCCCAAGCAACTCTGTCGCAGGCTGGCCGCCGACACCTGGCTGCATGTCGATGTAAACTCCCGTAATCAGGGTGTCCAAACCTGTTACCCCATCCAAGGAAATCCGAGGGCAAATGAGGGAGAGCCTCGCGGAGGAATCCACCAATGCGTCGTATTCCGGGTAGAGGCGCATCGTGGTTTTAACGCATTGGGATGCCGGAACGACTTCCACCGTATCGATTAAGCCGATAGGCTGCCCGAGATAGCAGACCTTGGTCACTCCCGCAATCAGCCCACGTCCTTCCTGAAACAGAACGGTAAAGCTTTTGCCGCATGTACGAGCATCAAATTCATTTGCGCTGAACTCAAAGACGCTATTGCTGGCGGCCTCGGCCCCCGGCTCACCATAATGATCAAAGGAAATGCCGCCTTGGATGAGCGCGTCAATGCCAGCGATGTCGAGCTTGAGACCTTGCTGACCAAACTGCAGTGCGGTGGCCTCGATCGGCCAGAATCGCGAGTTCGTGCGCACAGCAGATCGAAATTCTTTTTCAATATACAAATCCAAAGTGGGACGCCCCTTCTCATCCAATACCTTCTCCCTGACTACTCCCACCTTGATGCCACGATTGTAAACAGGGGCCCCACGATTAATGAGGGGGATCGTTTGGCTCTGAAGCCGAATCATAAAGGCTCCCTTCTCCAAAGGCAAAAGGGGCGGCTTGGCGAGGCCCGTGAATTGGCTTTGCGGAGGCCCACCCTGCGTCCTAGCCTGTATCGAGTTACCCTGGATGATGGACTCGAGGCCGTTCAATTCCGTGATGGAAATAACGGGGCGCTCGATCCAAAAGTCCGTATTTTTCGAAGCCAAATCGGCAGCAAAGCCTTCCAGTTGCACTTTGACCACGACGTGGTTGAGATCTTTATTCAGCTCGACGGCCTCAACGACACCCGACTTGACTCCGCGATAAAGCAACTGGGTTTTCCCGGCTTGAATACCGGGAGCATCCTCAAAAGTGATTTCAATTTTCGGCCCGAGAGATTCCCACTGCTTCCAGAAAAGCCAACCCGCGACCATGGCGGCCAAGATGGGAAATATCCACACCCACGCGACATTGCCGGTGTGGGTAGCGACGATCTCACCGCGGTCTTCTTTTTCTTTTTTCGGTTCTTCTGTATTCATTGGGCCTTTTTTGGCGAGTCCTGCCAGATCATGTAGGGTTTATAGATATCCACAGCAAGAATACTGCAAACAAGCAAAGCAGAATAAAATAATGCACCCGGCTCGGCTCTCACACTAGCTAAGATGCCAAGCTGGCCTACGGCAGTCAGGATGGAGAGTAAAAAAATATCGATCATTGCCCAAGTTCCGATTTTCAGAAGAAAGGAGTGCATGGCCATGCGGGAACGACGGGATCGGTCGGACCCGTGTAGGGTGAGCATCCAAGCCATAACGAGCAACTTCACCAATGGCAACACGCCACTAGCCAGAAAGACAATGCCCGCAACAGGAACAAGACCAGTATTGTAAAGCTCCCGTACCCCCCCCATCACAGTCAAGGGCTCAACAGCGCCCGTGATGGTGATCGTCATTACAGGCACAAGGTTCGCAGGCAAATAAAGGATAAATCCCGTCACCACCAGAGCCCGTGCAAGCTGGAGACGCAGGCGGGCACTCAAAGTTGCTCCTCCTCTACATAAAGAATGAGTTTTTTCTGATCAAAGAACTGAATCGTCAAAAGGATACAAAGCGCGTAAACGACCACCCAGAAAGCTCCGATTTCCCAGCGCACCGATCCCAGCGTCCTCAGTTTCACCGTCGCGACCACGCAAGCCACAGTAAAAACCGGCACCAGATTCCACGATTCCAGGAAGGCGGCCACATTCAGAATGGTAGGGAGTCCTCGCCAGCGACGGTTGAGGCACCATGCCGCACAAGCATACCAAACTGTCACCAAATAGAGCGCCGGCGCCGCTATAACGCAGAAAAAAACCAACACCGATAGCAATCCGTAACCCTGAAACCACAGACCCACAATGCCAGTGACAATCAAGTTCTCCTGCGAGTTTCCAGCGATGCTGAAGCTCAAAATCGGATAAATATTTGCCAGCACCATCAGAATGAGACCCGTTGTGGAAAGCGCCCACGCAGCCGGTATCGTTCGACCAACAAAGGGCGTTTTGATTTCTTCCCCGCATCGCGTGCAACGCAAATACTCGTTTTTAGCGAGATTTCGGTCCAGGCACTCGGCATGGCAACGCGGGCAAATCAGCCAAAGATCCGATGGGATAGGATGGTTCATTACAATACTTCGGAATCTTATTCAGATCCGAGGATTGTGAAAATCACTTTTCGCGTTTGAATTAGCGTCTGGCTTGACTGCGCACCTGTGCGATTGCAGGGTAGCGGGGTGGATCTTTCTATCTTGCAACGTCCCCGCCGCATCAGGCGCTTCGAAAATCTCCGCCGTCTTGTCCGCGAGACAAGATTGCATACCGAGGATTTGATCTGGCCACTCTTTGTCCATGCGGTCGACACCGATCACCCCGTAGAATCGATGCCCGGCGTTTCGAGACGCAGCCTCGATTCGCTATTGGTAGCCTGCGAGGAAGCGCATCAATTGGGCATTCCAGCCGTAGCCATTTTTCCCTGTATCGAGGGCTCGCTCAAAAACACCAAGGGCACGTATGCCCATAAGGACTCAAACATCCTCTACAGGGCCGTGAGGGAAATCAAAAAACGCTTTCCCGATTTGCTTGTGATCGCCGATGTCGCATTGGACCCCTACACAAGCCACGGTCATGATGGCATCCTCTCCGAAGATGGAGACTCGGTGGAAAATGACACCACTGTGGAGGCCCTCTGCCGCCTCGCTGTGCAAGAGGCTGCTGCGGGAGCGGATATCGTGGCCCCATCGGACATGATGGATGGCCGAGTGGGAGAAATCCGCCGAGCCCTTGATGCCGCCGGATTTCACGAGACAGCCATTATGTCGTATGCCGCGAAATACAGCTCCGCTTACTACGGGCCCTTTCGCGACGCCGTGGGAAGCCAGATCGGCAAGGATGCCATTAGCAAGGCAACCTACCAAATGGATCCCGCAAATGCCCGCGAAGCCATTCGCGAGGTGCTCCTCGACGTCGAACAGGGCGCTGACATCGTCATGGTCAAACCCGCCGGCCCATACCTGGACATCATCCGAAGCGTTCGCGATGCCGTCACCATCCCGCTGGCCGCCTATCAAGTGAGCGGCGAGTATGCCCAGATCCATGCGGCAGCGAAACTCGGTTGGCTCGACTATGAGCGGACACGCGACGAATCCCTCCTCGCCATCAAGCGGGCTGGCGCCGACATGATTCTCACTTACTTTGCCCCCGAGGTCGCCGCTCGTTTGCGCAATTAAACCCATGAATTCTCGGCCAAAAATCGGACTCCTTTTGATTCTTACCTTGGTGATCGCGACGAGCGTGAGCATCGCCTTCCAATTGGATAAGCCAGTGCGTGACTACATCGTCGCCTCCCAAGGCCCAGACTGGAATAAATCCTTCGAAAAAAAAATCCATGGTTCCATTCGTACTTGGGGTGACTGGCCTCCCCTGATGGGCTTCGCCTTAGTTGGCGTCCTCATAGCCCACTGGCGTGGAAACTCGCACTGGAGACGGATCCTCCTTGCCGCCATGCTCGCTTCAACTCTCGCTGGAGCCTTGGCGAACACTTCACGACTGACGACCGGACGCACCCGTCCTCGCGAGAGCCCCAAACACGAGCAAGGCTTCTACGGCCCATGGAAAGATGGCCAACTTCTTATAGGCAAAGCCGGATTCAATTCCTTCCCCTCCGGTCACACTGCCACGGCTTTTGGTTTCGCCGCGGTGATCGTTCTAGCCTCACCCGCATGGGGCGTGGCGGCCCTTGGAGGTGCCTGCGCTGTGGCCTGGTCCAGCATCGTCATCGGGGCCCACCATCCCTCGGATGTCGTGGTTTCCATATTCCTCTCCTTCGGCGTGGGATGGTTCGTCTGGCGCGCAGTGCGTCAGCGATTCATGAAGCCGAAGGACTCGCCGGAACTTCGTTGAATTCTTCCTGCGCCGCCACCCAAGCGAGTGCTTCCTCCTTGGATTTCAGAGTCCCCTCGAGCTGAAGCGCCTGAACTACATCGAGGATTTTTTTGAAAATCGGCCCCGCTTTGCGACCGGCGGACATCAAATCGCGACCGGTGATGAGCGGTTGAGGAATCAAGGGTTCGCTGGAAAATTCCTCCCGCTTGCGAAAAAGAAATTCGTAATTATCCAACAACCCGTGTGAGCCCAAACAATCGACGCGGTGCAGTGCCAACTCGTCCTCAATCGTAGGCCGAGCCAAGAAACGCTTGAGCGTGGAGACGCGCATGTTTTGCACATCCTTGAAAGCCATGTGATTTTTTACGGCGACAATAGTCGATTCCTTCTCGGCGTTGGAAAATCTCAGGCGATCGAAGACCCGTTCGGTGATGCGGGCGCTGATTCCCTCATGTCCATTGAATCTCATGCGCCCAGTCTCATCGATATGAAATGCCGCTGGCTTGCCCGCATCGTGGAGCAGAACAGAAAAGACGAGCGGGACAGACACAGAATCAGGGAGTAGAGAAAGCATGAGGCGGGTGTGGACGAACACGTCGCCTTCGGGATGGAATTCCGGTGGTTGCTCGCAGCCCTTCAGCGTGTCGATTTCCGGAAGCAATACCGCCAGCAGACCACATTGATCCAGCAGATCAAAGCCCCTCACCCGCGACGAATGAGTGAAGATTTTCACCAACTCGTCCCGAATGCGTTCGGCACTCACGACCGTTATTTCGGGCGCTTTGCGACACAGTGCATCCCAAGTCGCGGTCTCAATCTCAAAACCTAAAACTGCTGCAAATCTCACACACCGAATGAGACGGAGCTTATCTTCGGTGAATCTCGCATCCGGATCGCCGATGCAGCGCAGTACCTTGGTCTTCAGATCCAACTCGCCGCCGACATAGTCGAGAACGCGTTTTTCCACAGGATCGTAGAAAAGCCCATTGACCGTAAAATCCCGCCTCTGAGCATCACCCTCGGCTGTCGTGAACACGACGGCATCAGGATGCCGACCGTCGATATAGGCCCCATCCGAGCGGAACGTGGCGACTTGATATTCCTCACCGTCCTCGAGCACAACGATCACGCCGAATTGAGCTCCGACGGCGACCGTGCGGGGAAATAGTTTTTGAACTTCCTGCGGGCGGGCGCTTGTGGCGATATCGATGTCGTGCGCGGACTTCCCGAGCAACATGTCCCTCACGCAGCCACCGGCGAAGAAGGCTTCATGCCCTGCCTCACGCAGACGCATGACGATGCGCGACGCCGTAGCCTCCATGGGGCTTATTTCAAAGCCGCCCAAACGCGGTGCACATCATCGTGATCCTCGAGCGCCTGCAAAAATTCCCCAACCTCGGCGCGGTGATCGTCCGAGAGGGCGGGACAAAGCTTTGCAATGTAGCCAAGCTCGCTCGTCACGACTGTCCAACCATTATCAGCAAGCCACTTTGAAGCGGTCGATGTGGCCGTGCGCTCAGCGATAAAGCGCGCGCCAGCAACCCCCTCGGGGATGTCGTCATTCTCCGAATGGGTGAGAGCCGAAAAATCATTCGCGCCGGCTTCGATGGCCGCGGTCTCGATATCGATCGCCGGATCGGGATGGTGCGCTTCGACAATACCCACGTTATCGAATAAAAATTTATTACTGCCCGCCGTGCCGAGTTGACCTTTTTTAAAGAGCAAGCGCATCTCTGGGGCTGTGCGGTTGATGTTGTCTGTGAAGACTTCGACGATGACCCCAATTTTGTGGGGTGCATAGCCCTCAAAGACCATGTGCTCGAGCACGAGTTTGTCATCGCCTACTCCTGCGCCTTTCTTGATAGCGCGGTCGATCACATCGCGTGTCACGGATGCCCTCCGTGCCTTTTCCAGAGCGGCGAAAAGCCGAGCGTTGCCTGTGGGATCAGCCCCACCGGACTTCGCTGCGACCATGATTTCTCGGACGAGTTTGCCAACGACTTGCCCTTTTTTCAGGTTTGCAACCTCTCGTTTAGCGTGGAGCCATTGTCTTCCCATATGCCTATGAAGCTATCCCCAAGAGCAGAGTGGCTGCAATCGGATTTGCGTCAGCTTTTTTTAAATCCGATAACTCCCGTCCCGCTCGATCTGCTCGCGAAAGATCACGTCATTCAGTTCCTCCCTTGCTGCTGTGAAAACAAAGAGACCGATAAAAAGCAGCATGGGATCCCAACCGAGCCCCACGATAACGAATCCTACTGCCAAAACCTGACCCGTGCGGGCTGCAATTTTTGTCGCCTTGAGGTAGTTGAGCTTCATCGCCAGCAACGCCCGTAGCACCCTTCCGCCGTCCATCGGAAATGCGGGGATCATATTAAACATCACCAGCGCCAAATTGATCATCATCAGATTGGGTAGGATCTGGCTGGATATAGGATGCTTGGGGTCCACGAGGTCAGGGAAGAGTAAAAGCACCATCCAGAGGACACCTGCAATCACGACATTCACCGCAGGACCAGAAACCGCTATCACAAATTCCTGCCAGGGCTTTTGCAGCCCCCCCTGCATTCGAGCCACGCCGCCAATTGGAAGTAATGTGATATCCGGAGTCCGAATACCATAATGTCTTCCAGCCATCGCATGACCGAACTCATGCAAAAGCACGCAAAGAAAGAGCAGCAAAATAAAAGCCATCGATAAAATGCCTTGAAACGCCCCCCCATCCCGCCAGTCGGTCACCCCGAAATACGCCAGCAAGAGCAGGAATGTGATGTGAATTTTGACGTCAATCCCCGCAATGCGGGCAATTCGATAGGACCATTTCATAAAATTTGATTTTCCGGCGGAATAGTTTCGGGCTTAATAGATGACACGGCAACCAGTCCGGCCACTTAGCGAAACTATTACATACATCAACAAACCAAGAAAATGTCACAAATCATACCCAAAGTTCTCGTCGCCGATCCCGTTTCTCAACGTGGTGTCGAAGAACTCGCCGCAAACGGTTCGCTCGAAGTTGTTGTTAAAACCGGCCTCCCCGAGGCGGAGATCATCAAGATCATCCCCGAATTTTCAGCTCTCGTCGTTCGAAGCCAAACCAAGGTCACCGCAGCCGTTCTTGAAGCCGCAACGAAGCTCAAGGTCGTTGGTCGCGCCGGTGTGGGCGTGGATAACGTCGATGTGGAAGCCGCCACCCGCCATGGCGTGATCGTCATGAACACTCCCGGCGGAAATACGATCTCAACGGCCGAGCATGCGTTCTCCCTTCTCATGAGCATCGCCCGCAATATTCCGCAGGCCGATGCCAGCATCAAAGCTGGCAAGTGGGATCGTAAAAAATACGAAGGCGTCGAGCTTTATAATAAAACCCTCGGCATTCTCGGCATGGGACGCATCGGCACAGAACTTGCCCGCCGCGCGATGGCCTTTGGCATGCGTGTTTTGGCCTACGATCCCTACCTCTCGGTGAGCCGCGCGCGCAGCATGCAAGTGGAACTCATCGAAGATATCGACTCCCTCCTTCCTCAAGCCGATTTCATCAGCATGCATATGCCACTCACCGATGAGACCCGCCACATGCTCGACGCCCGCCGTCTGGCCATTTGCAAAAAAGGCGTTCGGATCGTAAATTGCGCCCGTGGCGGACTCGTGGATGAAGCCGCGCTCGGAGAGGCTTTGAAGTCCGGCCAAGTCGGTGCCGCCGCACTCGACGTATTTGAGATCGAACCCCCGCCAGCGGACTTCGCGCTGCGCGATCTTCCTAATATTATTTTCACCCCGCACCTCGGAGCTAGCACGGCCGAAGCCCAAGAAAATGTGGGCATCGAAATCGCTCAAGCGATTCGCGCTGCCCTCCTCGACGGCGAAATCCGCAACGCGGTTAACATGCCTAGCATCGACGCGAAGACCGCCGAGATCGTAAAACCCTACATCACCCTCGGGGACAAAATGGGGCGCTTTGTAGCGCAACTCGCTCCGAAACGCAATGACCGCGTCGTCATCACCTACGGCGGCAAAGCCGTCGAAATGCCAACCGATGCCATCAGCCGTGCGATCCTCACCGGCTTCCTCAAACACGCCGGCGGCGAAGAGGTGAATAGCGTCAACGTCCGAAGCATGGCAGCTACGATCGGCCTTGATGTCGAAGAAATCCGCTCCAGCGAACAAACCGACTTCAACGAATGGCTGCACGTCGCCGTTCATAGCGGAGAAGCCAAAGTCTCTGTCGGAGGAACCTTTTTCGGAGCCAAAAATGATCCCCGCATTGTGCGAGTGAACGGCCAATCGGTGGAAGTGACTCCCTCCGGCGTCGTCCTCATCCTCGAGAACCGCGATCGTCCCGGCATCGTCGGCCACATCGGCACCCTGCTCGGCAAAGAAAACATCAACATCGCCAGCATGAGCCTCTCCCGCACCGAACTCGGCGGACGTGCGCTCACGTTGCTCAATCTTGATAGCCTTCCCGACGCCGATGTCCTTTTGAGAATCTCTGCCGACGCCGATATCCACTCCGCCCAAGTCATCGCTCTCTAAGCAAGCGACGACAGGCCGGACTCCATGGAACAAACCGAGGCCATTCTCATCCGCAAGCGGAAATGGAGTGATACCAGCCTCATTACGACTTGGTTTACCGCCAGTCACGGCAAAGTGACGACGGTAGCCAAGGCCGCACGGCGAGCGGGTAGCCCGTTTGCCGGCGGGTTAGATTTATTCCATCACGTCGAAATCGCGTATGTGTGCAGTCGCAAGAGCGAGGTGCACACCCTCCGTGAAGTCCGTCTCATCGAGCCCTTCAACTCCGTTGGCACCACGAATCTTTTCCTTTGCGGCTACTTTGCCGAGCTCGTCGATCTCGTCACCCAACCCGGCTGCCCTGCCCCAGAAATCTTCGATTTGCTCAACCGCGCCTACCGCCACCTCAGTAACAATCCGGCCAACACACGCGCTCTCGAGTTTTTTGAAAATGAACTTTGCCGGCTCATGGGCATCGAGGATTCCGCGACCTGCACGCTCGTTGCCATCGAAACTTATTGCGGACGCATCCCCACCTCGCGTAAAGCTGCAGTCGATTTATTAAATCCCCGAATCACACCGTGAAAAAAATCTCTCTTCGCCTACTTCAAGCCGCTCTTGCCCTCCTCTTAATGGCCCTCACGGGCTGCACGACGGTTTCCATCAAAGGCTATAAAACGAAGCCCTACACGATTCGTGGCATCCACTACCAACCGATGCAAGCACGCCAAGCCATCGGCTATGGGGATACCGGCATCTGCTCCCACTACGACGAAAGCGGGCTTCTTTTTCCGGGCAGAACTTCGACAGGCGAAAAGATCTGGCCTTGGACCCGCGCGGCCGCCCACAAGACACTCCCCCTCCCTTGCAAAATCCGTGTCACCAATCTCAAAAACGGTCGCTCAACCACAGTCCGCCTGAACGACCGCGGCCCATTCATTGCCGGACGAATGCTGGATGTCACAACACCCGTGGCCCGTGAACTCGGCTTCGTCAAACAAGGCCTCACAACGGTCAAAATCCAAGTCCTTAGCGTTGGCGACGGCTCTTACCGCATGCGCTAATGGAGCACCTTTGAAAAATCCATTCCTCGACTCACTGATCTCCTTGAGTCCAGGCCCGCTCCCGATGGGTTGCCACACTTTTTCGATCATGTTATTACTCCCTTTATGAACAACACACCTCCATCCTTGCCGCCTATAAATGACGAACCAAGCCTCAATCAAGGTGCCAAGAAACCAAAGGGGTTTTTCTCGCCAAAGGTTGTCCGCACGGCCGCCTTCACCATCATTTCCGTTTGTATCGTGGTCAGCGTTGTGATGTGCATTTTGGCAATTTGGGATTTTGCCAATGAGGACGCGCTTTGGCGGATGGTTGCCTCCTGCGTTGTCGTTGGCGGCGGGACAGCGCTTTTCGCCATTGTGAATGTGGTATTTGGTGGAAGCCAAGATGCCTAATGCGCAACCCCTGTAGCCGACGCCATTTGCCTTGGCCGAATTGGAGTCCCAGAAGCCTGCCAGCGATCAATCAGTGGCAAATCGTTTACTATCCTCGCTGCCAGACCAACGCTTCATACCAAAAGCCGCTTGTTTTGGATTTTAGTAGAGGGGCACAGCGCGTCTCGCCGAGCCGTAGGCACCGCCTGCCTGCTGCGGTCTGCTCCTTGGTTCCAAATGGGTATGCTGAGAGCGGGTAGACCAGTCTCGACTCGGCCAGGACGGCGATGCCCCCTTCTTTTCCGCTGCAAAGTCCAATTTCAAAGGGACAATGGTATCAGAACCGCTATGTGGACGCCTCTCGCAAAAAGAATTATTGGAATCGCGCTTCCTGCGGACGAAGGAGCAAACTCAACCAGCTTGTTCGACCGAAGAACGTTCTGTAAAAAAGACAGTCCATATTTTCTCTCTGTGAAAGGCGATCCATGCAGACCTTGGTTCCGAATCGCTTCGCGCAACCCTATTTTACGACTAACCTATTAGGAGCTTAGCGATCTGCGACGAGGCGGGCCATGATCGCTTTTTGGGTATGCAAGCGGTTCTCGGCTTGACGGAAAATGGTGTCGGCATGGCCTTCAAACGTCGCCTCGTCGATTTCCTTACCACGATACGCAGGCAAGCAGTGCAAAATGAGAGCTTGGGGAGCCACGGCCAAGAGGGCGGAGTTGATCTGGTAGCCGTGGAATTGCGCGATACGGAAGGCGGACTCCTCTTCTTTCCCCATACTCACCCAAACATCAGTATAAAGAACATCAGCGCCATCAGCGGCCTTGGCGGGATCGGAAGTCACGACGATATCGCCGCCAGCACGCTCGAGCAATTCTGCGGGCGGTTGGAATTTTCGCGGGGAAGCAATCGAGAGATGGAATCCGCATTTGGAGGCAGCCCAAATCCAGGAGCGGGCGACATTGCAGTCCCCATCGCCAATGAACGCTACGCGAAGGCCGTCAAGCGTTCCACGAGTCTCACGGATAGTGAAAAGATCGGCTAGAATCTGGCAAGGATGCTCCTCGTCAGTGAGGGCATTGATCGTGGGAATGCCACTGAAAGCCGCAAAATCCTCCACGTCCTTCTGCGCAAATGTGCGGATCACAGCCCCGTGCATCATTCGCCCCATCACACGAGCGGTATCCTTGATCGGTTCCCCACGACCGAGTTGGATATCCGCCGCTGCCAAAAAAATCGCGTCCCCGCCCAACTCACGGATACCGACTTCAAAAGAAACACGGGTTCTTGTGGAGGATTTGGAAAAAATCAGCCCCCAGCATTGATTGCTCAAAGGCTTTGATGCGGGTTGCGAGCGCGAGCTTTTCATTGTCGCTGTGGCATCCACGATCGAGGTGATTTCGGCCGCCGTGAGCGACTCGATGGAAAGAAGATTTTTCATTTTTCGTGATTAGGAGAAAGGGCGTTGAGAACGCCAATGAACTTGTCAACAGCCTCGTCGATTTCCGCGCTGGAGACGTTTAAGGGCGGGAGAAAGCGAACTACCGATTCTCCAGAGGGAATGAGTAACAAACCAGCTGCCATCGCGCGGATGACCACATCCAACGCAGGCGCGCGTTCGCCTTTAGGAAAGGTATCGAAAAGCTGAACACCGGCCATGAGCCCGATAGAGCGAACTTCCTTCACTAGCGGCGATCCCGTCGCCCGCAGGCGCGCGGCAAGATGGGCTCCGAGGTCGCGCGTGGATGACAGGAGTCCGTCGCGCTCGATGATTTCGAGGACCTTCATTCCCGCGGCACAGGCTACGGGATTGCCACCATAGGTCGTGCCGTGACTGCCAGCGCCGAGCAAGTCGCAGAGCGGACCACGCTCGTCGAGGGCGCGGTTGGAAATCCAAAATGAACCGAGCGGGAACCCATTTGCAATGCCCTTGGCCCAAGAAACAGCATCAGGCTCGACCTCGCGAGTAATGGTATGCCACCCGCACCAGTCGCCTGTTCGGCCCAAGCCGCACTGAACCTCGTCAAACATGAGTAAAAGCCGATGCTCATCACAAATCGCGCGGAGACCTTTAAGAAAATCTGCACTCGCAATATGGATCCCCCCCTCGCCTTGGATCGGCTCGACAAGGATCGCGACCGTATTTTCATCCACTGCGGCGCGTACGGCATCGAGATCACCAAATGGGAAATGGCGGAAGCCCTCCAAAAGAGGACCAAATCCCTTCTTCACCTTATCCTGACCGGTCGCCGAAATGCAGGCCATCGTTCGTCCGTGGAAGGAACTTTCGAAGGTGAGAATGCCATGCCTCCCTGTCGCGCTACCGAATCGGCGAGCGAACTTAATTAGGCCTTCATTGGCTTCGGCACCGCTATTGCAGAAAAAAATCTTCCCCGGTCCCGTGATCTCAACCAAGCGCTTGGCCAAGGCGATCTGCGGTTGCGTGCGATAGAGGTTGGAGGTGTGCACGAGCTTCGCCGCCTGTGCACTCACGGCGGCGGTGACTTCGGGATGTGCATGGCCCAACGAACAAACGGCAATGCCTGCACCAAAATCAAGATACTCCGTCCCATCCGACGCCCAGACTCGACAACCCGAACCCCGCTCCAGGTCCAAATCAAATCGACCGTAGCTAGGAACGATGTAACGAGAATATTCTTCGGAGAGGAAACTCATTTTTCGGAATCTTAAAAAATCAAGTATTCGTGTACCACTTCAAAAACCCATACTCAAAGGAAGCGAAACGGGCGGAACCTTTCGGTTCCGCCCGGTCCATCAGGGGATTTCCTCGGGAGAAATCATTCACCCATTCA
>Ga0114971_10002166_pt1 | contig 13534 bp, 13 predicted proteins | sample M_140625_MF_Meta_FD_87320 | JGI IMG/M metagenome (GOLD analysis project Ga0114971, IMG submission 87320) | Freshwater microbial communities from Lake Montjoie, Canada to study carbon cycling - M_140625_MF_MetaG | ecosystem: Environmental > Aquatic > Freshwater > Lake | place: Lake Montjoie... | reverse complement strand
TAATACAAAATGGTTTAAAAATATATTGTATATTTAATATAAAATGTCTAGTAAAGATTCAAAGTTTGGTAAAAAGAAGTCCGGAAATAAGTTTAATAGAGAGAAAACATTTGCTTCATCAGAGGCAGATATTTTGCTTGCCAATGAGAGACAAAAAACATATAACGAGGAGCGAAAAGTTGAGCGACATCAGCGTCGGGTAGAAGCAGGACTAGAAGAAGATACAAGAAATCAAACGGATGTCAAAGAAGATAAGAAAGATAAAGAAGAAAAGGAACCAATAAATAAATATGATATAAAGAAATTTGGTACAGCAGAGGAAGCAGAAAAATACTTATATCGATGCCATACTTGCGGTAATGATATTACAAAGGGCAAAGAATTTTGCTCTGATAAATGTAAAGAATATGTAACAGTGTATAATTATTCATGCAAGTGGTCGCCGGATTGCGTGTTATGTAAAAACTCAAAGCGGAGTGAAAAAAATCAATCCAATAGTGATGTGGATTCTAATTAATTATTTTTTGAAACTTTATTTCTACAGATTCATCAACTCTATAGTTTTGGATTGAATTTTATAAGAAGTTTTTAACAAGTTTTTATAATTTTATAAAATGAATAACTAATGAAAACATTTATTTTAATTTTCATTTTCATTTTCAGGTATAGCTCTTACGTAAAAGCATAAATAATTCATATGGTTAGTTATGTCACTCACTTTAATATTACTAGACATTCGCAGCGCATCTCCATTTTCAGCCATTGGCTGACCTGCTACAACTATATCAAAATCAGTAAGACCAAAATCTATCATTATATAAGGTTTAACAAAATCTATCAGTTGCCGAGTAGTCCAATCAGGGCAAACTGTATAAAACCGAATTGATGTGGTGTAAACCAATTTGAAACGAATAGTTACAGGTTCAAACTGATGGTCGTCATTTTGTTCGGGATTCAAATGCTCCCTGCGATTAGATAGTTGTACTTCGATTTGTCGTGGCATTTTATTATTTATTATTATACTGTATTGAATTATAAGTAATTTATAATTCAATTTTATTTTTATAAAGACTTTATTCTGGCTTAACAAAGAAATACAAATATTGATACTCATATTGTACATTTAATAAATCCACTTTGCTGTCTAAAATAAAGCCTTGTTGTTGCGCCTCGTTTACAATTGTATCCAATGTTGGCATATACATAATATGCTCATTTTTACGCACCTTACCATCAGCATCATTTTTAAATTTCTCTTCAAATGTCGCTATATTTGTGCTCTGATTTAGTTTGAAATCGGCACTATAATTAAAATCATTAAATTTCACTTTAGTTGACGTAATGCGCTTCTGAGCGTAACGCTGTGGCGACACATATAATAGTGGATTTCCTGGCGGCAAAATCGGGTCAAATTGGTCTCTGTCTACTAAATGAAGTACTAAATATCCACCAGGTCTTAACCACTTCATAGCATTCTGGAAAAATTGCGTCTTGTCTTGAATATAGTAAATTGTAAAATACATACATGTAATATGTGTAAATGAATTTGGTCCAAATTCGCCTGAATTGGTTGCGTCACCAACTTCAAACTTGTATTGAGGAAAATCATCCTTTGCCTTTTTGACCATGGATGGTGATATGTCAATTCCTAAAACATCTAAACCATGGGAAGCAAATTCAGCAACATGATGCCCTGTACCTGAACCAACATCTAAAATTTTACTCTCACTAGTAGGGGTTGTTTTATTTACAATTTCACCAACCTCATATTCATCCTTTTGATTGCTAAATACTAAATAGTCATAAATATCGGCATAAAACTCGTCATAAACGTCATTTCCGGATTTAAATAAAAACTGGTCGGACTGTTCAAATCCTTCTCGTATCTTGTTGAATTTAGATAATAATAACATACTGATAACCAATAAGGACGCAAAAAATAACACTTTACCCCATGTAGAAAATTTATTATATGTATTTGTCATTATTTTTAGTTGGTTTTCAATAATATTTGTCATATATAATTTATATATAAATTATATAAATTATTTTATTCATAATTAGTTATTAATTTGAATCTTGTTTATAAAACACAGGCCATCCTTTGTAAACCATAGAATCCACTTGAGTCATCCCTTCATCTGAATCAGGTATACCAATCAAATAAATATGTCCATCAGTTTTTCCATTTGTATCACAATCAACATTCCCTAATTCAAATTCATATACGCTGTAATCGTAGTCGTCATATGGACAACCACTACTGCGTTGACTTAGCTTAACAAACTTTCCAAGAGTTTTAATATCCGATGTCGGGCTAGTTTTAAATGATGGACTATGGTAATACAAATATTTTTCAGAAAATGTGGTTGCGAACGTAAGTAGTTTAATCACTGGCGTCCTAAAATACAATTGACTATTATTGAACATTAGGTCGTCTATTTTTGTGTAATGGTATGACATTTATTATGTATTATGTATTATATAATTTATATAATTATAGTTTCTATATGGTTTATATAATTCTATATTTGGTTATATAAGTTTTACAACGTATATTTTTTTCCTAATCTATAACAAATTATGAATGACTACGAAATTAATGATGTAAGAGAACAGCGTCATTTCAAAGGGGTCACGTTTTCGGAATTTAAAAAGACAGACGCAAAAAAAGAGCTAGTATCAAGTCTACAAAAGGCCAAAATAGAACCGGCATGTTACTGGAGTGCAGAACTCATTTGCGCCGGACATTACGCAGACTTATGGGACACCATTATTGGCTTCTATACAAAGCATATTCACATTGGCAATCCAAAGCTAGTAACATATTTGGACTTGCGCATTTCCAATTTTAAGGACCTTGTTACCAATGGATTTATAGACCAGGAATTAAGATTAAGGAATAGTGAAAAAATGCGTAAGCTATTTTGCGAAGTAATGTGCGTTCTATGTGAAGCCAAGAGGCGACATTGTTACTCTGAGGTAAAAGTCAAAAAGGAGGATTTTGATTTGACACATATGACAGAGCGATTTAAAGCACCAAATGTAAAATATGCCGAAACTGTCTTTTTAAAAGACGACCCGAAGGAGCTCTTTATTGCGGCAAACGAGTTCGCATATAATTTATCCGAAGAAGGCAAAAATAGTATGAATGCGTGTTATTGGATGGAATGGATTATTGAGTTTGAAAACATTTGTAAACAGAAAAAGGAGAAATTTAATTGCGAACGCAGAGAGTTTGCCAACGTGGACGTAAAATGTCAGATGGATATTATATGGATTGTATGGGATATATTTTTAGAAGAGGCGGCAAAGCGCAGCACGCTCATACAACGAATTGTCAATAGTGCGTTAAATATTTTCTGTTTAAGATACAGACCGGGTTGTCACAAGAAGCGAAGATTATTAATGTATTTCATTATAGAAGTATTTACTGAGCCATTTTCTATAGAAGAAGAAATAGTAAAAGATAAAGCAAAAATACTTGTAATAACGCAGAATATACACAAAATTTACAAACAAATTAAGAAAAATGAGCATTCACCTGGAACAGATTATTTATATCAAAATACAAAAGCGTCGAATTTAGAGAAAACAATTGAGAAACTGGAAATGATGAATAATTTTGGGGAAGAATATATACCACGTGTTTAAAATAATATAATTATATATATTATAAAAATGCGCAGTACAAAGGCAAATAGAACAATGATGAATAAAACAAGGTCAAATAGCAGAACAAGACGTCAAACTCTCACAAATAGTATAAGCGTAAGCAAAAAAACATATTCACACCAACATATTGTATGTATGTTTTTACAAATGTTAAATACTGTCAAGCTGTATCACTGGAAAACTACAAGCCATTCTCAACATAAGGCCACAGATGAGTTGTATTCAAACTTAAATGAAAGCATCGATACATTTGTTGAAACAATGTTAGGTAAGACTGGTTCACGAGTAAATCTAACAGGAATCAAAAGTATTCCATTATTAGATTATACTGATTTAAGTGACTTCAAAAAGGTAGTCGAATCATACAAGCACTTCTTAATTAACATGGGCTCTGATGCTATATTGAAGTCAAATTCAAACACCGATTTAATGAATATTAGAGACGAGATTTTAGGACATTTAAATCAATTTACATATTTATTAACATTTAAGTAAAATTACTAAAATGTACATTCGTTGTAAATCGTTATTATAATGAAATTTATTATATTTTTTTATTATAATGAGCACATTAACCGCAAGTAATAAAGACTTGACAAGTTCTTTGTCTAATATTTTTTCTAGCAAACCGAGTTCACCGAGTTCCAATACTTATGAACCAAACCAGGGAGTTTTTAGCAATAACAATAGCACTACTACAACTACAAGTAGTGACGGATTTTTTTCAAGTATTACATGGCAAACATGGTTAATTATCATATTAATTTTAGCACTTTTAGGATTCAATATATTCATTTATTTAGCAAAAGGAACCGGTGCTGTGGCTGAGTTTATTGATAAATATTTTGGACCAATATTAAAATTTTTTGGTATTAGTGTTTTAGAAACAACAAGACAAACAGTAACAACAAGTGCGACTGGAACCAAAGCAGGTGTTGACGCAGTAGCAAATACAACTACTGGTGCGATTGATACTGTACTTACTGGACAACAAGCGTCTAGTTCACAAAAAGGTTCTATGCAAATGTCTTCAATGAATCAACCAAGTCAGAGTCAAGATAAACTTGATAGTACTTTGAATGACGCAACAAAAAGTTCAGAACCCCAACCCGATGTTTCAGTAAGTACAGTACAATCATCTGGAAAAGCTGGATGGTGCTTTATAGGAGAAGACCAAGGAACTAGAGCATGTGCTGAAGTAGGAGTAAATGATAGATGTATGAGTGGTGACATATTTCCGAATCAAAGCATTTGTATGAACCCAAATTTAAGAGCATAATAACCAATAATAACCAATAATAACCAATAATAATACTAAATAAATATATTTTAGTATTATTTATTATAATATTTTTGAAATGAATATAAGTAATAAAAATATAAATTTATACTAAAGAAACGATATTAGATGCGTCTGATGAAATATTTCCACTTAAAGATGTAACATAAAATGTATCAGTTTTGTTAGTTATGTCCACAGTGTAACTAGTATTTGCCGTATTCACAAGTAATATATTATTTTTAAAAACATTATAGCTTGTTATTGGTAGGCAACTATCGTTAGTTGTCCATAACAGTATTGCTACATTTGTTTCAACAATAATAGACAAGATAGGCGTAGCCGGTTTAACAGCACTTAAAAGCTGAGCATTTACAGGCCATTTATCCCCGCTATTTGTCATAACATATTGTTGTCTAGGATACCAAGTTGGATTACCATCATTCCAACATAGGTCTTGAATTGGACCAGGTACATTTGAATCTGTTGTTGGATGACAATTATCCAATTTAATGGATGTAATAATTTCACCTGTGCATAAATTTTCTCTAGTACCACAAACAAGATTACCAAAGTCTTGAATGATTATTGGTATTATTTCAGGTATAAAAACAATTGGTATATCTGTACCTGATGTAGGACTTGGTGGTACTGGTGGAGGTATTATAGGATTATTAGTTCCAGGTACTACGGAAGGTAACATTTGATTTTTTTGAATTATATTTGAAGGACATGTGATAGGTAATCCAGTTTCTACACCAGACAATGTGACATTTGTTGCCCCAACGCGTGCTAAACTTTGAGTATTTGGATTAGTATATCCTCTAGTAGATTGTGACGCCCAAGTTTTTGTCCGATTTGTCCATTGACCTTTTGCTATGAGAGAATATCTTTGGTTTTTTGTTAAATTACTACTATTACTTTTATATTGTAATACATTCCCCTTATTTATCATTGCTAATTCAGCACTAAGAATAGAAAAAGGTACACTCTTGTTTGTGTACGGAACATTTACAAATTCATTATTTGTATTTTCATTTACTTGAGACCAGCTACGTTGTACTCTAGACCATTCCCTTGGTGGTTGTGGTAAATAACATTTTCCATTTAAACAAGTCATCTTAATATAGTAGTTTATATAATATATTAAATTTTATAGTAAATTTAATATAAAATATTTCCTTTTCATCTTTTTCCTCTCTAAGGATTAAATTGGGTGCCTGTACCAAAAAAGAACCATCTCATTGATAAATAGTCTGGATTCGTCATATTCATTGCGTCAGAGCTTGAACCCACCATCTTAGTATTTGGACCATCAGTAATCATTTTGTTTATTTCTGTAGAACCCAAGGCATAATTGTAATACCATAAATTAGAAACATATCCAGAGAAGCCACCATTCATTCCAACATAAACATTTCCGTAATTTTGTTTAGGTACACCATGTAATTCATGGCTTTTTGTAATAGTTCCGTTAATATACACATCTACAGTAGTATTTTGGCAACGAATAATGACATTTACCCATTTATTCAAAGGAATATTTGGAATAGTAATCTCTTCATTAATAACATTGTATGTATTCATAAAAATGACTAAAGCATTTGTATTTGGAGCAATATATAACCCTGGGGCATTATTTGGAAAATTAAGACCAACTGGTCCGTCTTTTTCATTAGCAAAATCATTTCCCTTGTAAAATATACATCTATACTGACCTGAATTATATGTTAGGTCATTAATGTATATCCAAGTAGACCAAGTAAATTCAATACCTTGACTCGCATTTGCTGAACGTGGAACCGTTTTAGCACCAGAAGAATTAGGGTCTTGGGGTATAATCATCAGTTGTTTTGCGTCAACCATTCCATTAATTAATTTTGGAGTTCCACTAGGTGCGTAAAAGTATCCTAAAATGGCAATGCCAATTCGCAATAATACAATAAATCCAAAAAGAATAAGTAATAAAAATGCAACCTTGGCTATTAAACTATTTGAGTCTAAAAAATCACGACTCGCATTAACGTAATTATTTGAAGAAAATTTATTAAAGGTGTTACTACCTAAACCTAGCCCAGATGCCGGCTCTCCAACATTCATATTATTTCCATTATTTCCATTCATCTTATATATATTATATATTATATATAACAAAAGAAAATGGATAAAATATGAATATGAATATGAATAAAATTTTTAAATATTTAAAAATTTAAATACTAAAACTACTATCTTCATTATTTCCTTCCATTAACGACACCTTAACCGAATATTTACCGAATAAACTTGATAGAATACTTGCTCCATATCCGGCTTCATAAATATTCCAAGCTTTTTGTGGGTCACATGAATCACTCCAATACTGGAATTTGGCAGTCCATCCAGAAAACCCACCATTTGGTGTAACATAAACAGGGGCATTGGAATCAATTTTGGCAACACCCGGCAATACACATGTTCTTACTAATTTACCATCAATGTAAATATCCATAGACCTTCCATAAGTACTAACTAACAAATTAACCCATTTTTGAATAGGGACATTTGCTACAGCACATCTATGAATAATTGATTTACTACCATCTGTTGAAGAAGGAGCAGTATCTAGACCTGGAAACACTGATAAAGATACCACAATATTATTTTCAAGCGCACCTAAAATAACAGAAGGACATGGCTCCATCTTGTTATTAGAAGCATTATTCATTCTACCAAATACAACCTTTTCTTCACCATATCGATAATTCCAATCATCAATATAAAACCAAATAGAATAAGTAAAATTAGTAGTGTTTCCTGAATTAGAAGATGACGCTAAAGATGATTGGTTTATTGTTTGCATTGTTTGCCCTGAAGTTAACCCAGTTAATGTATTAACATCTTTTGTTATATAACCTATGACAATATACGCTAATACTATAATAATAGCAAATAATAATACATTTTTGACTTCCATTATATTTATATTTATATTATATACCTAGAAATTACTTTTGTATTTTTTGGTTTAAATAACCTCTTTTATTTTTTGTATTATATTTTGACCAGGACCAGGAATAATTGGTGGATTTGATTTATACAGTGAATTGTATATTGTGCGAACATTCATATAATCAATATTTTTATCAAAATAAACCAGATTTGCTACATTTCCACTAATACCTTCATCGGAACCAACTGTCAACATATCAAATTTCATATATGGTACAACTTCTATTGCCGATTTAACTAACTCACCATTATAAAAAACATCTAAAGTCCCTCCGTTGTAATTAATAATAATATTATTCCACTTTTGTAATAATACATTTGGCTGCTTATATATTATACGATTACCCATATCATCTAAATCCATTGCGATTGGCATTGTCTTAACCTCTTCTATTTTAGTTTTAATGTCTGAAACATCAAAACCCTCCTTCATATTCCTATTTGTATTTGTATTATACATTTTTTCAGATTTTCTTAAAGCAATTCTACTATCACCATCATTTTTTACGGTTACTAAAATTGTGTTGTTAACTGCGTCATATCTTATACAAGGGTTTTCTCCATAAGACAATATATTAGTCACTTTATTATACGCACTGCTTGTACTTGGTGGGAATGAATCTAGATAAAACCAGAATGATATGGCATACTGGTAGTTATATTTTTCAGAAGTATTTTGTAAATCAGAATCCATGTCATCTGTTGTTTTATTCACCTCTTTATCCAAGTTTAATTCTTGATATGAAGCAACACTAGTCTGTTTATCTGTAGGTATAGGATTATTTACAAATATTTTACCACCTTGACCATAATACATTGTTGAAATGCGCGGATATAAAATAAATTTAATTAGGAAAAACCCGGCAAATATTCCAAGAGCTAATAATAATAATGAGACTTCTGTTTTTTTTGTTTGTTTATATTGTCCAGTAAAATAATCGACTATATTAACTAACAAACAAGGAATATATAAAATAGTATTAACAATTAATTGAAATACAGGGTTTTTCTCTAAATAACCACCAGAATTTACTAGCTTCCAAATTATTCCTAGCATACCAATAAGCATAATAAAATTTAAAATATGACTTGATGAATACGATTCTTGATTAAATGTACCGAGCCATGATAACATTCCATATATTAAAAATCCTGAAATACCAAGCGCACCTAATATATAAAATGACCGCATAAACGTGGCTAATGTCGGAGACTGACTAAACATATTATCCTTTGATGGATTTGTGAAAAAATAATGATATAAAAATATCATCAAGAAAATGATTAGTCCAATCGATACTGTAAAAAATGTGGAAACGCCAATATATTTTGTCATTATGTTCCACGGGTCATAGAAATATAATAATGAAATAATCATAATATATAATAAAAATATACCCGTAAATTTTGTTCTCTCATTATAAAATAACATTAAATTCCTAGGCAGATTTTGTTTACTGATTTCATCATCTTTTGTCATAACAATATATGAGAAACATGTTAATGCCAAGACTGAAAATAATATGTAATAGTTCAAGGAAATAGACTTATTTTTCTTGAATTCATCACTAAACAAAATAATTAGAATTATAATAAATGTACTTACACAGCCTATACCATATATTAGTTTACTAATAGGCTCGCTTGCGTTTGGGTCTGATATTCCTTTTTTCATATTTATAAATGATTTAATAAGGATTGTGGCACATATAAAAAATACGATTGTAGATACCATCATATAAATAATTTTGGTTGTTAGTTGGAATGGATTAAATATCTTTGTCAGAATAACAAATACTATAAAAACCGCAATACCAATTAACCATATTTTATATCCTTTTATTTTGTCTTCTAAATCTATAATAAATTTGTCTTCTGTTGGTAATAAATTTGTATCTGCTATACACCCTTCATTTTTTAAATTTCCATTATTACTCATTAATATATTATATTATATTTATACAATATATTTTATAGTTTTTATAGTTTATATCATTCTCTTTTTATATATCGTTTACATATTTTCTGCTGCCGTCTTTTGACCATGACATTCTCTACAAAGTGCTACTAGATTTGTTGGGTCATTTCCACCTCCATGTTCCAGTCGAATTTTGTGGTCAACTTCAAAAGTGTGTGTTAACTTATTATTACAATGCCCACATTTCCAATCCTGAATAGAAGCCACATATTTTTTCTTAGTCTCACTAACAGAGCGTTTTGTCGCCTTTTGACCTGATAATTGATTTCGTAGATTTAATGAGCTACCAGCACTATTTAAATCTTGAATACCATTTAATCCGGACATAAAACTTGTTTCGCCTTTACTAGTAAAATCAAAAATAGGCGAAATCATATCTACTGTGTTTTTGTCAATAGGCATATATTTTATTAGGTTGTTAGTATACAATAACATTTTCTTTGATTGTCCTGGATTTCGTTTTAATAGTAAATACATTGAGACGCCTAGAATACCAAATATTACCATCTTATAGTATTTTTTATAGGCAGTAAATATTTTGCTATATTTTCCATCATGATACGCGTTGTATATCAAAAATCCCGTTATACCAAATATTATTAATTCTAATTTCATATTTATATTATATTTATATTATAAATATTTTCTTTACATTTTTTACATTTTACGAGTAAGCCGAACCCTTTTATTACGATATTTATTTTTTTTACTCCTTTTATTTTTATTTAAGTGTCTTGTCTTTATAGCACCACCACTAAATTTTATAAAACTTGGTATATTATCAATTTGTAATGCTAACATGACAAGCAAAACATTGATTTCGTTTCTATTATTATCAATAATATCTTGAGATGTTTCCGCATTTTTTTGTTCAGAATTTGTTATTATAATGTCGTACAATAACTTTAGTCTATTATACATTTCTGATATTATAAAAGGGTCATGATTTGATAATCTGCTTGCTATATTTGGTCTAGTAGTTATAACTAAATACATATAAAATACAATAATCGCATTTTTAACTAGAATTAGTAATACATTTATAATATGTTGTGTATCTGATATGTCTAATAAATTGAACGGCTCTAATAAATCATTTGTTTGCTCAGATAATGATGCTAAAATTGGCAACAATAATGCTGTTTCATTGCTTGGTTGTGAAACAATATTTGTTGTATCTGTATTTTGTTCTAGACAACTTTCAGAAATTTCACCTATTTCATTTTTTTCCGAAATTTTTGGATTAAATTTTATAAACAAATTGTAGTCTTTTGTTAATTCATTGGTTGTGTTTTTTAACACGTCTTCTTCTGTTTCCTTTTTTTCTTTATTTGTTACTGATTCATTATATTTATCTAACATCATAATAATAGTTCTAATATAAACAATTGCGTCAATATATACAAGTTCTTCCATTTTCATTAATCTTTTAGTATCCTCAAATAAATCATCATCAATACTACTACTATTTCCAATTGAATGTAATAATTCCGATACTTCCAATTGTAAATCCTTAGCCTGTTTATCAATAATATTGTTCATTATGTTATCATAAAGTGAATCAAAATGTACTACAGACCACCTTAAAGGTAATTCTGATTTTGATTTTGATAAATAATTTGAAACATCATCAACTAACATAAATTTATACCAGTCCTTCCGACCTTTACTATTTACATTAATAAAAATCTTATTTACCCCTTTTCTTTTATCATCAGAAATTTGTAATATTCTGCCATATTCCTTGGATATACCTATTTTATTTTTTTTTTTATGATTTATTAGAGGACCTTCATAAATATATTTACGCCCCTTTATATCTGGTTCAAATATAATTATGCCTTTTTTAGACTTATTTGTTAGTTTTGTATCATCTATTAAATATTTGTTATCATGTTTTATTTTTAAAATGTCTTTACTATTTATAGCCATTTATATTTCACTAATATATAAATATATTATTTATTGTGGTAAATACATAATATATTTTATTTTATTCTATTTTATTCTATTCTATTTTATTATTTTCTATTTTTACGAAGCGCCTTTGTTTTCATATGTTTTCTTCTTAACTTTTTACTATTATTTTTCTTATTCTTATTCTTACTATTATTCTTCTTATTTTTCTTTGAATGTTTATTATATCTTCTTTTATGTTTCTTAGTATAACGTTTACCTCCAGCGGCGAGTGTTACTGCTAGTGCTCCTGCTACAGACCCAGCTAGAGTTAGTAAAAATGATTCTGCTGTTTTAGAATTATTATTAACAACATCATCTGATGTCTCATCAATTTCATCTTTAGTTGTAAGAGTTGAGTTTATAAGTGGTACAAGCCGCTCATACGATGTTTTAAATCCATAATATAAATTTAATGATAGTAATAAATATTCACGCTCTTCTTTTGTTACAGCTATTTTACTATAGACAATTAGATATATATACAAAATAAGTATTATATTTTTATTTAAAACTAGCAATAATTCATATACATTTTCTTTAGTTATTTCTATTTTGGCCATTAGATTTTTGAACAAATCTGTTTTCTTAGTTTCTTCAGATACAGATGCTAATATTGATTTAACTATAGTATAAACCAATGGGTCAGTTTCATAAGAAGTACTAGCCTTTTCATATTGTTTCTTAAATAAAACATATCCAGATTCTTTATGAGTTAACTGGGTAGATAATTGTTTTATAAATTTATTTAGCTGTTTTTCTGCTTCACTTTCTTCTGCTTCAATTTCTTCTGTTGCTTCAATTTCTTCTGTTGCTTCAATTTCTTCTTTTGTTTCACCTTCTTCTTTTTTACTAGAGATATCAAGTGGTTTTACTTTTAATATTGGTTCTTCTTTTAAATTAGATTTTTTTATTCTTAAGGTTGACAGAGAGATTGGTCTTGTCATTGGTCTTGTCATTGGTCTTGTCATTGGTCTTGTCATTGGTCTTGTTGTTGTCCCCTTTAGACCTGGATTAAAGTCCTCAAACAGTTTGATGCTTTTTTCACGGTTTTTACCCTCCGCATTCATTCCTAAGGCCAGCTCATATGCTGTTTTTCCATCATTGTTCTTAATAGTCACATCTGCTCCGCTAGTCAATAGGACTTTAACTTTAGCTGGAGTATCTTTATTACTAAAGATAGCATAGTGGAGTGCTGTAAATCCTTTGTTATTTTGAAGGTTGATGTCAGCACCTTCTTTCAAAAGAAATTTTATTCCATCTGTTGTACCTCCAAATGCCTGGGACATGAGAGCTGTACCGTCAAACCATTCACTATCTCTAACATCAACGTCAGAGATAGCACCTGATGCCAACATTTTTTCCATGAGAGTAGTATCACCATTATTCATTACAAAATAGTAAATATTTTCAGGAGTATCAACATTTGATGTAGATGTTGTTAAACTTGTTGCTGAATTTGTTGTTAATGATGATGGATTTGCTGTTGTTAAACTTGTTGATAATGATGGATTTGCTGTTGTTAAACTTGTTGATAATGATGGATTTGCTCTTGTTAAACTTGTTTCCGGACTTGCTGTTAAACTTGTTGATAATGATGGATTTGCTGCTGTTAAACTTGTTGATAATGATGGATTTGCTCTTGTTAAACTTGT
>Ga0114971_10002161_pt1 | contig 13545 bp, 15 predicted proteins | sample M_140625_MF_Meta_FD_87320 | JGI IMG/M metagenome (GOLD analysis project Ga0114971, IMG submission 87320) | Freshwater microbial communities from Lake Montjoie, Canada to study carbon cycling - M_140625_MF_MetaG | ecosystem: Environmental > Aquatic > Freshwater > Lake | place: Lake Montjoie... | reverse complement strand
TTTTTTCCGAAGGTGAAAATTTCTTTTCCTTCTTTATTTAATGCGATAAACCCAGCAAAATCAACTGATTTTTTTCGAGTTGTATACTCTGAAAGCCATTTTATATCGTTATCTAAATCGTCGTAACGGTCCAATTGTGCTTTTAATATTTCATAGGTTGCCATAGTATCCGCTTCGGCAGAATGCGCATTTTCTAGATTGGCACCACAATAAAATTTTAAGGCTGCACTTAAAGTGCGTTCCTCTTTTTTATGAAAAATAGTTTGTACATCTACCGAAACTCTATTTTTCATATCAAAATCTACCTCAGCTCGAAGCAGTTCTTCAGCTAATAGAGGTATGTCAAATCTATCGGAATTATAGCCTCCCAAATCGGAGTCTTTAATCATATTATGCACTTGCGAAGCCAATTCTTTAAAGGTTGGTTCGTTGGCAACTTTTTCATCAGTAATACCGTGCACAGCAGTTGTCTGAGGCGGAATTGGAATTGTTGGATTTACTAACCAAGTTTTGCTTTCGGTCGTTCCGTTAGGGAAGACTTTGAAAATAGATATTTCTACAATTCGATCTTTTGCTACTTCAATTCCTGTAGTTTCCAAGTCAAAAAAACAAATAGGTCGGTTTAATTTTAATTCCATTTTTTAAAATAATTTAATCACAAATATAAAATATTGTAGTTACCGATAATCTATTTTTTGGATTTTTATTTTGACAAAAAAGAAAACCCTTTCAATAATTGAAAGGGTTGATTTATAGCAAATTAGTATTGTTTAGTAAGTCTAATATTCTCTGTTCACATCAAATGCCTCTAAATACTCGGCTACACGTTTCACAAAACTACCTCCAAGTGCACCATCTACAACTCGGTGGTCGTAACTGTGTGACAAAAACATTTTTTGGCGAATTCCTATGAAATCGCCTTCTGGAGTTTCAATAACTGCAGGCACTTTACGAATTGCACCAAGGGCAAGAATACCCACTTGTGGTTGGTTGATAATTGGTGTTCCAAATACCGAACCGAAAGTACCGACGTTAGTAACTGTGTAGGTTCCGCCTTGTGTATCGTCTGGTTTTAACTTGCCAAGTTTAGCGCGATTGCCTAAATCATTTACTGCTTTTGCCATTCCTACCAAGTTCAATTGATCGGCATTTTTAATTACAGGAACAATTAGATTTCCATTAGGCAATGCAGCAGCCATACCTAAATTAATATTTTTTCTTTTAATAATATAATCTCCATCTACAGAAATATTCATTCCAGGAAAGTCTTTTAATGCTTTGGCAACAGCTTCCATGAATATCGGAGTGTAGGTTAATTTTTCGCCTTCGCGTTTTTCAAATGCTATTTTAGCTTTATCTCTCCATTTCACAATATTTGTAACGTCTACTTCAATGAATGATTGAACATGAGCAGAGGTCTGAATCGATGCTACCATGTAACCCGAAATCAACTTTCGCATTCTATCCATTTCAACTATTTCATCGCCTCCATTTACAGAAACGGGTTGGGCTTTTTGGATTGTAGATTGTAAGTTTTGGATATTAGGTTTTGAGTCTTGGGTGTTAGGTTGATAATTTTGAGTTGTTGTTTGTGATTTGTTGTTTTCGATGTATTTTATAATATCTTCTTTTGTAACACGTCCATCTTTTCCAGAACCGGAAATACTTTCTAATTCGGCAACTGAAATACCCTCTTCTTTAGCAATGTTTTTAACTAATGGTGAAAAGAATTTATCCGATGTTGAAAAATCAGCAGGAGCAACCACTTCTTTAGCAACTTCAATTGTTTTTTCTATAGCGGAGACATTTGAAACAACAACTTGTTTTGTCGATGAAGCTTCCGCAGTTACTCCCTCTGTTTCAATAATAGCAATAGTTTGCCCAACCTTAACCACGTCGTTTTCTTGAAACAACACTTCAACTAGAGTTCCTGAAACTTCACTTGGCACTTCGCTATCTACTTTATCGGTAGCAATTTCTAGAACCGCCTCGTCGGCAGCAATAACTTCACCTACTTTTTTTAACCAGTTGGTAATGGTTGCTTCTGCAACACTTTCTCCCATTTTGGGTAATTTCAATTCGAACTTTGCCATATCTTTAAACTAAAGTTGTGTTTTGTTATTCAGTTTGCAAAATTAATGATTATTTTTAGGTTTAATCAAGAATTATATAATTTTTCGCTTTTATTTTATTCATTAAACACTATTACTTCTCCTCTATCATTACTGCTATTACTTCCTAATATGAAATTGGAATTTGGCGGAAGCAATTTAAAAGTGTGATTTTTTTTCTTATTGCTTTCCATCCAATGAATTGCTTTTTTGAAGGAAATCGTATTTAAGTCGATTATAAATTCGATTCTATTTCCATCTGATATCATTTCTGTAAATTTCACGTTAAGTTTTTCTTCTAAAGCATTAATTAATTGCGATTTATTAGAATTTTCAGTAACTAAAACATAATTTTCAGGCTGCACTTTTTCTTTTATTTTTCCTTGAAATCTTTTTACAATGGAAAATAAAACGATTCCGATTTTCATAAAAATCTTAAAGAAAATGGAAACTTTAAAGTGTTTTTTATAAAAGAAATTCATCGCTTCTTGAAAGTGTTTCATATACTTTCCGTCTCTAATAGTACTTTCTCCTTTGTAATGAACTACGGTAGTTTCATGAAAGTAGTAATTGTGTTTTCCTTCTTGAAGCACTCTATAGCTAAGATCAATATCGTCAGAATACATAAAGCAATTTTCATCAAAACCACCAATTTTGTTATACAATTCTCGTTTTATAAGCATGAAAGCACCAACAAGAATATCCACTTTTCCGGATTCATTTTCATTTAGATGGTGGGCGTAATATTTCCCTAAGGAATTTGAAAATTTATATAATCCGAAAATCTTGGTAAAGGCTACCCATGGAGTTGGAACGCCACGTTTACTTTCTGGAAGAAAATTTCCAGTGCCGTCAATTAGTTTACATCCTATTATTCCTGTATTCGCTGACCAATTTTTGGGATTCAATATTTCAGAAAAAGTATCTTCAGCAACAACTGTATCAGGATTTAATATGCATAGAAATTCTCCTTTGGCTTGAGCCACTCCAATGTTATTTCCTTTGGGAAAACCTAAATTTTCTTTGTTTGCAATGAATTTAATTTCTGGAAATTTCCGTTGCATCATAGTGCAACTAGCATCCGAAGAATTATTGTCAACTACAATTATTTCGCCGTCAATACCTTCAAGTGCTTTTTGCACACTTAAAACGCATTGCTCTAAAAAATAGCGGACATTATAATTGAGGATGATTACTGATAATTGCATTGCACAAATATAATCAAAGATTTAACTTAATATAAGTGTCAAAATATCTTGGGTTTTGTTTATTATTCCAAAAGGCTATTAAGTCAATTTGAGATTTATTTTCAAGGATGTCATAAAACAAAGTAGTTTGTTTAGAAATACCTAATGAATAGGTATTCATATCTTTTCTATAAATACCAATTTTAGGATTTTTACTTAGTTTAAGGATAGTTCTTTCAACTAAATCAGTGAATTTATCAACCTCTTTTAAATTCCATTTTTCTAAAATAAATTCTATTTCTTTAATGTAAGTATATTCAGAAGATGGCAACCAATTAATCAAATACTCCATTTAAGATAGAGAATATCTTTTTTTCATTTCTTTCATTACTTGAGCATGAGGTTTGCCTAAACCTTGTTCACTTTGTGCTTTTCCAATTTCAATTAATTTCACTAAAACTGGATGCAATTCAGAATCCTCTACTGCTTTAATTTCTAAATTAGAGGCAGTAGCAGGCTCCTCTACTTTAGAAATAGAATCTGGTTTTTGGTATTTTTTATTAGAATTTTCCATTGCATTAGAATTTGATAGTCAAATATACAAATTTTATAGTATCAAAGCAACCTAACTAAGACATCAGGATTTTTAGAATTATTCCAGAAAATAATTAAGTCAATTCTTTTTTCTTTTTCATGAATCGTATAGAAAAGAGTGGTTTGTTTTGACAAAACAAGTCTAAACATATATTTTATGGGAATTCCAATTTTGGGATTTACAGATAATCTTTTAAGATTTTCCTCTACTAAAAGAATGAATTTTTGAACTTCTTTGTAGTTCCATTTTTCAAAAATAAAATAATTTCATCGAAATAAGTTAAAGAAGCATTACTTAACCATTTGATCTTATATTCCATCAATTAAAGGATATTTTGCTTTAACTTTTTTCATCATCTCTTCATGAGAAATCCCTAAATCTTGGTCTGATTCTTTTAAACCTTTTTCTAGTAGTTTTTTTAAAACCTCAGGCAAAGCATCCCATTCTTCATTGGAAGACGATAGTACTAATTTTTCAATCTTAAAATATTCCAAAGCAGGCTCCTCTACTTTAGAAATAGCATCTAGTTTTGGGTGTTTTTTGTTAGAATCTTCCATTGTAATTGAATTTGATAGTCAAATATATAAATTTTATTTTTTTTAAAGAAACCCAACTAAGCCGTCAGGATTTTTAGAATTGTTCCAGAAAACAAATAATTCGATAATAGAATTTTCTTGAAAATATTTATAATACAAAGTAGTTTGCTTTGAAATTACTAAGGAATACAAATTGTATTTTGTCTCCTGCTTTCCCAACAAGGGGTTATTTGAAAGCCGTTCTAAATTCACATCAACTAGTTCCATAAACTTAATGACCTCTTTATTGTTCCACTTTAAATTAATAAAATCAATTTCTTCATAAAAAGTAGTATATGCCGTGGGTTGCCAATTTATTTTACACCCCATTTAAAAAAGGATAACGTTCTTTAAGTCTTCGCATCACTTCTTCATGGGGAATACTTTTTCCTTCCTCCGATTCTTTTATTGCTTTCAGAATAAGACTTTCTAAAATGGGATTATATTCTATTTCTTTCTCCAGTTTTTCAGTCTTAGTATATTCCAAAGCAGGCTCTTCAACTTTAGAAATAGAATCTGTTTTTGGGTATTTTTTATTAGAATTTTCCATTGTAATCGAATTTGATAATCAAATATACAAATTTTATTGTTTTGTATTTTGAAAAATAAAACAAAAAAGCAACAACCTTTCCTGCTAGTCCCGAGTGAAGTGAAAATCCTTTTCATTTTTTCTTAAAAATGAAAAGATTGAAACGGAAAGCGGGAATTGCCTTTACAGATAAAGCCCAAGCCATTCGCTACAACAAACTTGAAACTTTAAACGTCAAACTTGAAACAAAAGACTATTTTTGCAAAAAAATTACACTTGTGAATTACCTTTCAGTAGAAAATATATCGAAATCCGTTGGCGAAAGAACATTGTTTAAGGACATTTCGTTTGGAATTAATAAAGACCAAAAAATTGCTTTTATTGCCAAAAATGGTTCCGGAAAAACCTGTATAATGAAAATCATTAATGGGGAAGACGAACCCGATTCTGGGCAAGTGGTGATGCGAAAGGAAATTAAGATGGCGTTTTTGTCGCAGGTGCCCCAGTTGCAAGACGAATTGACGGTGGAGGAAAGCATTTTTGCCAGTGATAATGAGATTCTTCATGTTATTGAGCGCTATGAAAAATCGATAGAAAATCCAGACGATAGCGATGCTTATCAGGCTGCTTTTGACGATATGGATCGATTGAATGCTTGGGATTTTGAAACGCAATTCAAGCAAATATTATTCAAATTGAAGTTGGAAGATTTCAAAATGAAGGTAAAAAACATGTCGGGTGGACAGAAAAAACGTCTGTCGTTAGCTATTATTTTAATAAATCGTCCTGAGCTGTTGATCCTTGATGAACCTACTAACCACTTAGATCTAGAAATGATTGAATGGCTGGAAAGTTATTTTGCCAAGGAGAATATTACTTTATTTATGGTGACGCACGACCGTTTCTTTTTGGAGCGAGTTTGTAATGAAATAATTGAATTAGATAACGGTAAATTATACAATTACAAAGGAAATTATTCTTACTATTTAGAGAAAAAAGAAGAACGAATTGCCTCAGAAAACTCAAGTATTGACAAGGCGCAAAACCTTTTTGTGAAGGAATTGGCCTGGATGCGAAGACAACCAAAGGCAAGAACGACCAAGTCTAAATCGCGGCAAGATGATTTTTATGTGATTAAAGAAAAGGCCGAAAGTAGAAGAAAAGAAAATGTTGTAGAACTAGAAATTAATATGGAACGTCTTGGGAGCAAGATTATTGAGTTGCATAAGATTTCAAAGAAGTTTGGCGATAAAAAGATATTAGAAAACTTTAGTTTTGATTTTCAACGTGGTGCCCGAATTGGTATTATTGGGAAAAACGGAACAGGAAAATCAACTTTCTTGAATTTATTGACGCAAACCATTCCAACAGATTCCGGGAAAGTTATTACTGGCGATACAATTAAAATTGGCTATTATACTCAAAGTGGTATTAACCCAAAACCGGGACAACGTGTTATTGATATAATTAAGGAATATGGCGAATATATTCCGTTGATGAAAGGAAAATTGATTTCGGCTTCGCAATTGTTAGAGCGTTTTCTTTTTGACAGCAAAAAACAATACGATTATGTTGAGAAATTAAGTGGTGGCGAATTGAAACGTTTGTATTTATGTACCGTTTTGATTCAGAATCCGAATTTCTTGATTTTGGATGAGCCAACCAACGATTTGGATATTGTAACCTTGAATGTATTAGAAAGTTTCTTGTTGGATTTTCCTGGATGCTTGCTAGTGGTTTCGCACGATAGGTATTTTATGGATAAAATTGTAGATGATTTATTCGTTTTTAGAGGAGATGGAATTGTAGAAAATTTCCCTGGGAATTATTCTGATTTTAGAGCCTACGAAGATTCGGCTGAACCTGCTAATAAAGACGATAATAAAGAAAAGACAAATTGGAAGCAAGCCAAAACTATTTCGGCTGGATTGAGCTTCAACGAGCAAAAAGAATTTAATAAAATAGAAAAAGAAATTAAAGATCTAGAATTTCAAAAGAAGCAAATTGAACAATTATTTTCAGACGGTAAAGTAGCCGATAATGAAATTGAAGCCAAAGCATTAGAATTGCAAAAAGTAATTCATTTGAAAGAAGAAAAAGAAGAACGTTGGTTTGAATTGAGTTCTAAAATGGAGTAAAATAGTGTCCAGTGATCCGTTATTTACTTGAACAATGAATACTAATTTAATGTTGCAAATAAAAAATCTAAATTCTGTTTTTTAGATAAAAATATTATTAATCATTTTAAATTTGCGAAATTTGCGATTAAACCTCTACAGAAATGCAAATAGAAGAGAACTTTTCTTTAAAAAAATACAACACTTTTGGCATTGAAGCTAAAGCAAAACAATTTGTTGCAGTTCATTCTCAAAATGAATTGAAATCAATTTTAGAAACTCATAAAAATGATGCTAAATTTATTTTGGGTGGCGGGAGCAATATGTTGTTAACTCAAGATATAAATGCTTTAGTAATTCATATTGATTTAAAAGGTAAAAGAATTTTAAAAGAAGATGAAGATTCAGTTTGGGTGGAGAGCCAAGCAGGCGAAGAATGGCATGAGTTAGTTCTTTGGACAATTGATCAAAATTTTGGTGGTTTAGAAAACATGTCGCTTATTCCTGGAAATGTAGGAACCACGCCCGTACAAAATATTGGCGCTTATGGAACCGAAATCAAAGATACTTTTATTTCTTGCGACGCGATGAATATTGCTACCCAAGAAATAAAAACATTTGTTAATAGTGAGTGTAATTTTGGTTACCGAGAAAGTATTTTTAAAAATGAAGCTAAAGATCAATATGTGATTACATCAGTTGTTTTTAAACTTACTAAACGCAATCATAAAATTAACACATCCTATGGGGACATCACCAAAGAATTAGAAAAAAATAACATTGTTACCCCTAGTCTAAAGGACATTTCCAATGCCGTAATTGCAATTCGACAAAGCAAATTACCAAACCCAAAAGAACTCGGCAACAGTGGTAGTTTTTTTAAAAATCCTATTATTTCTAAAGAAGTATTTGAAAAAGTGCACGCTTTACACCCTGAAATGCCACATTATGTAATTTCAAAAACGGATTTTAAAGTTCCAGCTGGCTGGCTAATTGAACAAGCTGGTTTTAAAGGAAAACGTTTTGGCGATGCCGGAATCCATAAAAATCAAGCACTCGTATTAGTTAATTATGGCAATGCTACAGGTCAAGAAATTTTAAATGTTTCTAAAGACATCCAAGCCACAGTATTAAATAAATTCGGAATTTCTATTGAAGCAGAGGTTAATGTAATATAATTTTGGAATTAAATTTTCAAAACATAACTCGTAATTTCAAAATGGAATTACCTACTTTTACACTCTTAAAAAAAGACCATTAAGCCATTATGCTACTAATTTTACTTTGTTTATTTATTGCTGTTGTTGTTATTCAATTTATATATTATATAGTTTTCTTTGGTAAATTTTCATTTGCTAAACAACAAATTTCTACTCCAAAAAGAGTACCTATTTCTATAATTGTTTGTGCAAAAAATGAAGAAGAAAACGTAAAAAATTTCATTCCATTATTAGCTGAACAAAATTATCCCGATTACGAAATTGTATTAATTGACGATGCTTCAAGCGATGAAACATTAGAAATTTTCGAAGCATTTGAAAAACAATATTCTAATGTTAAACTGGTGAAAGTTCAAAACAACGAAGCATTTTGGGGAAATAAAAAATTTGCTTTAACCCTTGGAATCAAAGCGGCAAAAAATGAATATCTATTATTTACCGATGCAGATTGTTACCCTAAAACAAACGAGTGGGTTAAGGAAATGAGTGCGCAGTTTACCAAAGAAAAAACCATAGTTTTAGGCTATGGTGCTTACGAAAAAATCAAAAATTCATTCCTTAATAAAATCATCCGTTTTGAAACTTTATTAACCGCAACCCAATATTTTTCTTGGTCCAAATTAGGAAAACCTTACATGGGTATTGGCAGAAATATGGCTTATAAACGTGAGGAATTTTTTAAAACTAATGGTTTTATCGAGCACATGAAAATACGTTCGGGTGATGATGATTTGTTTATTAACCAAGCTGCGACTAACAAGAATACAACCATTTGCTTTACAACCGATAGTTTTACATTTTCAAAACCAAAAACTACTTTTAAAGAATGGTTTACCCAGAAAAGAAGACACGTTGCTACTGCAAAATATTATAAATCTTTCGATCAAAGTCAACTAGCCATTTTCTACACTACTCAATTATTGTTTTTTATACTCCCCATTATATTATTGGCATTTCAATTTCAATGGATTATCGTTTTAAGCATAATTGTTTTTCGTTATATTTTCGCTTGGATTTCCTTAGGGTTTGCTGCTGGAAAACTTCAAGAAAAAGATGTAATGTATTGGTTTCCAATAATTGAAATTATTTTAGTATTTTCGCAATTAAACATCTTCTTCACTAACACATTTTCAAAACCTGTGCATTGGAAGTAATATTCTATATAGAAAAGGCTAAAAATGGCGATCAGGTGGCATTCACTTATTTGCTTGACCATTATTGGAACGAAGTATATGGATTTATGTTAAAACGTACTGAAAACGAAACCGATTCAGAGGATATTACCATCGAAACGTTTTCTAAAGCATTTGATAAATTAGCTACTTACAACCCTGAATTTCAGTTCAATACTTGGCTAATTGCGATTGCTAAAAATGTGCATATTGACCTACTTCGCAAGAAAAAATCCAATATTTTTATAGATATTACAGAAGAAGAAGATCAAAAAGCACAAAACATTGCCGACAGCTCACCATCTGCAGAAGATGAACTCATAACCGAGCAAAATCTGGCACGACTACTCCATTTCATCAAAGAATTGAAACCGCATTACCAAGAAGTTATTCAACTGCGCTACTTTCAAGAAATGAGTTACCAAGAAATTGCGGAGCAACTCCAAGAACCCTTGAGTAATGTTAAAATAAAACTACTTCGCGCCAAAAAACTACTGGCCGAAATCATTCAAAATCATCGTTAATAAATTTAATTCTATTAAAATAAACAGATAAGTATATTATAAATTTAGCATTTATTTCAGTTTTGTTTTTCTGAATTCTAATTTCAATATACTTATCTTTGCGACTGAAAAAAATTAAGGCATGGAATCAATTACGGAAAATACATTACCTATCGGAAAACCAAAATGGTTGAAGGTAAAATTACCTATTGGACAAAAATATACCGAATTAAGAGGTTTGGTAGACAAATATAAATTGAATACCATTTGCACCTCGGGCAGCTGTCCTAATATGGGCGAATGTTGGGGAGAAGGAACCGCAACCTTCATGATCCTTGGAAACATATGCACTAGATCTTGCGGATTTTGCGGAGTAAAAACAGGACGTCCAGAAACGGTAGATTGGGACGAACCAGAAAAAGTAGCGCGCTCCATTAAAATAATGAATATTAAACATGCCGTTATTACGAGTGTAGATAGAGATGATTTAAAAGATATGGGCTCTATTATTTGGTTAGAAACCGTTCAAGCCATTCGTAGAATGAATCCTGAAACCACTCTTGAAACTTTAATTCCAGATTTTCAAGGCAATACTAGAAATATAGACCGAATTGTAGAAGCCAATCCAGAGGTAGTTTCCCATAATATGGAAACCGTTCGTAGATTGACTCGTGAGGTAAGAATTCAAGCAAAATATGATAAAAGTCTAGAGGTTTTACGTTATTTAAAAGAACAAGGAATCAAAAGAACCAAATCGGGAATCATGTTGGGACTTGGAGAAACAGAAGCGGAAGTTTTGGAAACTATGCAAGACATTCGCAACCAAAATGTAGATATTATTACCATTGGTCAATATTTACAACCTAGTAAAAAACACCTTCCCGTAAAAGAATATATCACCCCTGAACAATTTGAAAAATTCGAAAAGATAGGCAAAGAAATGGGATTTCGTCACGTAGAAAGTGGTGCTTTAGTGCGTTCTTCTTACCATGCTGCCAAACATATTCTTTAAATTAAATACAAATTGAAAACAAGAATTGCGATTAACGGTTTTGGAAGAATTGGAAGAAATCTCTTTCGGTTATTGCTTAACCATCCTACTATTGAAGTAGTCGCCATCAACGATATTGCCGATAATCGAACGATGGCACATTTGATAAAATACGACAGCATTCATGGAGTTTTACCTTGCGCTGTTTCGTTTGATGAAAATGCAATTATTGTTGATGGAAAACCCTATTTATTTTTTCATGAGAAAGAAATCACCAATCTTAATTGGGATTCTATTGATTTGGTAGTTGAATCTACCGGAAAATACAAAACATTTGAAGAAATTAATGCCCACATTTTATCAGGTGCAAAAAAAGTAATTCTATCGGCACCATCAGAAGTTTCCGAAATAAAAACCGTTGTACTTGGTGTTAATGAACATATTTTAGACGGATCGGAAAAGATAGTTTCCAATGCGAGTTGCACCACTAACAACGCAGCACCAATGATGCAAGTCATTAAAAAATTGTGCGGAATAGAACAAGCGTATATTACCACTGTGCATTCGTATACTACCGACCAAAGTCTTCACGACCAACCACATAAAGATTTGCGACGTGCAAGAGGAGCAAGCCAATCTATTGTCCCTACCACAACCGGAGCAGCTAAAGCATTAACTAAAATATTTCCAAATTTGGAAGGAAAAATCGGAGGTTGCGGCATCCGAGTTCCAGTTCCAGATGGTTCCTTAACAGATATTACATTTAATGTTACTCGTGAAGTTACTATTGAAGAGATCAACTTAGCGTTTAAAAAAGCTTCGGAAACCAACCTTAAAGGGATTTTAGAATATACTAAAGATCCTATTGTTTCTGTGGATGTTATTGGCAATAAAAACTCTTGTGTTTTTGATTCCCAACTAACTTCGGTAATCGATAAAATGGTTAAAGTGGTAGGTTGGTATGATAATGAAATAGGGTATTCTTCAAGAATTATCGATTTAATTCAATTTATGAATGAGTAGTTGACACGAATTTCACGAATTTTCACAAATGCCTTTGATTATTGAATTACACTAAATGAAATATCTAAGCAATAACTTTCATTCGTTATAGTAACAAAGTCATTGAAAACTTGCAGGATAAACAGATAAATTTAAAATATAATTTGTAGTAATTCGTATAAAAAACTAATACTGAATAATCAATTCTTTAATTAATTTACGAACAGAAGGCTCTGCCTTTTCAGCTGCTTTTAGAACTTCGGCGTGGTTTACTTCTTCAATATTTTCTTCATCACCCATATCGGTAATAACAGATATCCCGAAAACTTCCATATTCATGTGCCGAGCTACAATAACTTCTGGAACAGTAGACATTCCAACGCAATCGGCACCAATATTTTTTACCATTCGGTATTCTGATAAAGTTTCAAAAGTTGGTCCTTGTAACCCCATATAAACTCCGTCTTGTACTTCAATGTTTAATGAAGCCGCAACTTCTTTTGCTTTATGCGACATTGCTCTACTGTATGGTTCACTCATATTTACAAAACGAGGACCAAAACGTTCGTCATTTTTCCCGCGTAACGGATGCTCGGGCATCATATTTATATGGTCTTTGATAAAAACTATAGTTCCCACCTTGTAGTTTGGATTTACGCCACCCGAAGCATTAGAAACTACTAATTTAGTTACTCCCAAAAACTTCAGCACCCGCACTGGGAAAGTAACTTGCTTCATATCATAGCCTTCATAATAGTGAAAACGACCTTGCATAGCAACTACTCTTTTGGTTCCAATAGTTCCAAAAACCAAAGCGCCTTTATGCCCTTGAACTGTAGATACTGGAAAGTTTGGGATTTCTGAATAGGGCAAGGTACATTCTACCTCGATATCGTCCGTAAAACTTCCTAATCCCGAACCTAAAATCACACCATATTCGGGCGTAAAACCTATTTTTCCTTTGATATAACTAACGGTTTCTTGAACTTGTTCCCACATAATTTAAAATTTCATTATTTAATTCTTCCGTTTTATCAAGGAAACTACTTTTTATTGGCAAATAATATATTGGTATTTTCAAATGGTGCTGCATTAAACGAACGAAGTCTTTTTCGGTGGTGATAATTACCTTATTATTTGCTTTACTTTCTATTTGATTTAAATCTTTTTTGGTAAAAAAATGATGATCTGGATACACCAAACAATCGTCTTTTGAAACTTCTAAATAATTAAAAAATGGCTCTGGTTTTGCTATTCCGGAAATTACCAATTTGTCTAAAGACTTTATTTCATTAACTTTTTTACTTTCGCTTTGATTGTAAACCAAGTCATCGTATTCAATATAACTAAAATAAATAGGAACCTCCAACCCTATTTTATTCTTGATATTTTGCTGTTCAATTTTCGATAAGTCTTTTGGACATTTAGTTATAATTATCAGATCGGCGCGCTTTGCTCCTTTTCTGCTTTCGCGCAGATTGCCTGTAGGAAGCAGGAAGTCATTACAAAACAAATCATCGTAAGACGAAAGCAAAATATAAAA
>Ga0114971_10002160_pt1 | contig 13546 bp, 11 predicted proteins | sample M_140625_MF_Meta_FD_87320 | JGI IMG/M metagenome (GOLD analysis project Ga0114971, IMG submission 87320) | Freshwater microbial communities from Lake Montjoie, Canada to study carbon cycling - M_140625_MF_MetaG | ecosystem: Environmental > Aquatic > Freshwater > Lake | place: Lake Montjoie... | reverse complement strand
GCTCAAACATGCATGGACTCAAAAGTGGTTCGTGCAGATTTTGGCAGCGGACTGATTTGCCCCCGGGCTCAAACATGCTGCGCCTCGCCTACGCGGACTCCGGCTCGGCTTGCAAACTCGCCGGGGTTCAAATCATTCCACTGCCCACGTTGGCGAAGCAAATTCTCGCTCGAACGTTTTTCAGATCCGTCGCGAATCTGTTTGCGTGCCCAGCCGTTGGAAAGTTCTCTCGGGCGAGTTCCGCAGGCGGCCGACGGCGCTTGTAATAAAATTTCGTAAACCAGATCGTGTCGGTCGCCGAGGACTGTTTGAGCCCCGAGAGGACTTTTCACGGCTGAACACTTATGCGTTTCCGTGGCTGTATCTGCAGTTATATCTTCGGCTGTTCCCGCAACTCGACTCAGCCTGTCCAAGGTCCGCTTGATGACCACTCGCCCCGCGCTGGTCCATCTGGATGATTGCCGCTTGATCGCGTCGCTCCAGATGATCGAGGTGCTCGCGCCAACTTCGCGGCCAACAACATCGCTTCGCGCATCGCACTCGGGTCTGCTTTGCCTTCGCCTGCAATACCGAATGCGGTTCCGTGATCGGGACTTGTTCGAACGATTGAAATGCCAAGCGTCACATTCACCGCGGATTCAAATGCAACCATCTTCAGCGGAATCAATCCCTGATCGTGATACATCGCCACAACCAAGTCATATCGCCCATTGAGCGCGTCACGGAAAATCGTGTCGGCAGCCCACGGGCCCGACGCATCAATGCCCGCGCTACAAGCCATATCTATTGCGGGTCGAATGATTCGTTCTTCTTCATCGCCGAATAATCCGTGTTCGCCCGCGTGCGGATTCAGCCCGCACACAGCGATTCTCGGCGACGCGACTCCCATGTCTTTGCAAAATCGATTGCCCAAATCAATCGGATCAAAAACTCGACCAATAGTCAGCAAATCTCGAATCGTCATGAGAGGGACGTGCGTCGTCGCCAATGCGACGCGCAACTTCGGCGCAGAAAATGCCATGCAATGACGGCGCGCGCGCGTGCGAAACGCAAACAATTCTGTGTGCCCAGGCCAGCGATAACCTGCAAGCGACCAAGACTCTTTACTGATCGGCGCCGTGACAACTGCGTCGACTCGCCGAGGGTCACCTTGAGCACGCATCGCGTCCGCGATCGCGGCTTCAACATAAGCCTTGCTTGCCAATCCGCCAACCTTCGAAGGCTCTCGCCCATCGAAAAGTCCAAGCACTTGTCCGTGATCGAGCACAACATAATCCGCATCAATTTCATGTTGAGCACGCTCGCTCTCCACAGCAACCCGAAGCCAATTCACCGGGATTCCGCTTCGCTCTGCTGCAATATGCATCAAATGATTGGAACCATGAACGATCCATTTCGCAGCGCGTCTGACGATCGGATCGTGAAGGGCCTTGACGGTGACTTCGGCGCCGATGCCGCAAGGATCACCCAAAGAGATTGCGACCGTTGGTCGGTCCATATTCATATGTGGAATGCTAGCGAAGTAAATGTGCAGATTTATGGTCGTTTCGACCGATTCGGCACAGTACAGTAATTCTTTCCGCTGGAGCGAAAACCAGCACTTCCGCCTCGGCTTCTGCAAAGTCCTTACATACAAACACCATCTTCCAACAAGCTATGAACGATCCCGATCCCCGCTATTGCCCGCACATGGACCTCAACGATCATCGTTGCACGTCGCGGTTTGCGCTTGGCGAGGTCGAACAATTGTTCACATATTGTTGCGGTGGATTTCATGGATGCGCGCTTTATCACCGAATCAATATGGAAGTGCGATTTCGCGAAACAGTTGGCGACAATCAAAAAGGCATCCTTCAGAAAAATCTTGTTCCCGCACTCATGCAACCCACAGTCCATGGAAGTTCTTACCGTAGCCGCCCGAAGACGCCGTGACTTTCTGGCGTTCTGCCGGATCGAATGCGGACTTGCGACTCTGACTTTAGAGGCGTACGGTCGCGATTTAGATCTCTTGGCTTTATATCTCAATACTCGCGGCAACGAAGATCCTTCGACAGCGACGATGGCGGATCTGACAAACCATATTCGCTGGCTTTCCAAAGAGCGGGAATATCAAGCGACCACTGTCACGCGTCATCTTGCGACAATTCGAGTCTTTTTTCGCTGGCTTCGTGCGATGGGAACCATCACTCGTGATCCCGCACGATTGCTCGAGCGACCAACTGCATGGAAGCGATTACCTGGTGCGATGACAGCAAAGCAGATGAAGACACTCGTCGAGTTTCCATCACCAGCGCAAGGGAAATTATGGCTGAGAGATCGTGCGATGTTGGAACTTCTGTACGGTGGCGGATTGCGCGCGAGCGAAGTCTGCACCGTGAAGGTGAATGATTTTCATGAGACGATTGGTTCGCTCGCGGTCACTGGCAAAGGCGGCAAGATGCGCATTGTGCCCATTGGGGTTCCAGCAATTCGCTGGACGCTGAAATATCTTGCGGAGTGTCGGCCTGCGCTGGCAAAAGTTGGCGGGGGGAAAGATGGATTTCGATTGCTTCTCTCGTTTTCTGGACGACCACTCGACCGCGTTGCAATCTGGCAGTTGGTGAAAAAAAATGCAGCGCTTGCAGGATTGAACGATGTGCATCCGCACACACTTCGACATTCATTCGCGACGCACTTGGTCAACGGCGGCGCGGACTTGCGCGTCGTACAAGAATTACTCGGGCATTCCAGTATTACAACCACGCAGATTTATACCCATGTCACGCGAGAACATTTGAAGGAAGTGATCGCGAACTGTCACCCGCGCGAAATGAAGATGCGCAAAGTGAATGGAAAGCCGGTTCAACCTAGCGTCAGTCGACGCGGGAAATAAGATAGTTTCGCTGCGTCCTTCACCATCGCAAGGGTTTCTTCAGCAACTCGATTTGCGCGCACACATCCATCTCGAAGAATGTCAATGATCGCATCATCACTGCCTTCGTATTGCTTGCGACGCTCGCGCATCGGCTCGAGCAAATGATTGAGCGCCTCCGCAACTTCTTGTTTCACATGACCATCACCAAGATTGTCACCGCGTGCATATCGATCTTTCAATTCTGCGACTCTCGCCGCATCAGGGATGAACGCATCAACATATTGAAAAAGCGCGTTGGTGATATCGCCTGGCTCGGTGGGACTTTGTCGACCTGTGAATATCTTGCCCATCTTTTTCTGCACCTCTTTTGGGGGATCTGCAATGAATATCGCGTTCCCAAGGCTCTTGCTCATCTTGTTCACGCCGTCGATTCCCATCAGACGTCCAACCACTCCAACATCTGCACGAGGAATTGGGAAAGTTCCACCCAATTTTTCATGGTCAGAATCTTCTGCATGTTCAGTAACGCCGCAGAAAATCTGATTGAATCTGCGAGCAACTTCGCGCGTCATTTCGAGATGCGGAACTTGATCCTCGCCAACAGGCACGCCCGTTGGGCGAAACGCCAAGATGTCTGCAGTTTGGCCAACGGCATAGAGCGGGAAGCCGAATGAATAAGTCTCGCCAAGATTCTTGATCTTGATCTCGTCCTTCAGAGTTGGATTGCGCATCACGCGATTGAACGGCAACAGCATGGCGAAAAGAAATGTCAATTCTGCGATCGCCGGCACTTCGCTCTGCAAGAAAATCGCAGACAATTTTGGATCAATTCCCATCGCAAGATAATCCCGCACAATCTCGATCGAGTCGCGGCGAATATCAGCAGCGTGATCGACACGCGTCGTGAATGCATGCATATTGGCGATCAGAAAATAGCACTCGTGAGTTGTTTGCAATTCGACGCGGCGTTTGACGCTGCCGACCCAATGGCCTAAATGCAATGTTCCAGTTGGCGTATCACCAGTCAGAATGCGCGGCTTGGAATTTGGTGCGTTGTTCGAAGGCATGCTGTTGTTGATCCTACGAAACTCTCGGCTGCTTCGCCGCCATCAACCAAACCAGAAGATCATCAGATTGACAAGATTGAAAAGCGAGTGCGCAGCAATTGGCGCTGCGATTCGTCCTGTGCGCTGCATCAACCAACCAAGAATCAGCGCGAGTAAAAAAAGAGTCGCCAGTCCAGATGCAATTGCCCCAGCTGCAAGGACGGGGATATGGACTGCGGCGAAAAATGTACTTGTGATGATGATCGCCCACCACGGCGAAAATCCTGAACCACGAATTCCCATTTGCATCGCTCCACGAAATGTGAATTCTTCAGTGATCGGTGCACAAATAATGACGATGACGACCATCGCACTCTTCAGCATCATGTCTGGCGAATTGCGGAGAAGATCAAAGGTGGTATGCCCCTCTACTGGCGGCTCAAGACCGCCGAAATAAAGTTGGATCGACGCAACAATGCTGCCCACCGCTTGCAGTGGAAACCATGCGATCAACAAAACAAATACGCCAAAGAAAATCGATCGAAAAATTCCCCAAGGCGCAGCAGTGGTTGATGCGGCGAGAACAGGTGGATCGATTGAAATCGATTTACTGCTGCGAAGGACGAAGAAGAGCAAGAGTGCTTGCACGATGAACGCGCCAAATCCTGCGATGACCTTGGCCTTCATCGAATCATCGCTTGCGAGCAGACCGCAGACCGCCAACAACGCAGCACTGCCAAATGACCCTATCAAATACAGGCCCCCAAACAGTAAGAATGAGCCGCCAGCATTCAATTTCCAAACCGTTACGGGCGCATGCGTCAATCGCATTGCGCGAGTCGCGACAACCAAGACGATGATTGCTGCGCCTATTCCAAGTAAGATAATTGGCCAATTCGATGCGGGCACGGCAGTCGACGGATCGCCGACTTCCGATCTACTCTCTGTTGCCAGAATCCCAAGTGCGACTATGACTGATGTACTCAAGACAATTGTTCGGCGCAAACGCAAGGAAGTGGCCGCTGCAAAAATCGCCGTTCCATTGGAAGAACTTCGCGAGCGAATTTCCGAACTTGGCAGGACGCGCAATTTTTTCCAGGCGGTCTTCGACCATGGAAACACTTCGCGCACTCGACTCATAGCGGAAGTCAAACGTAAAAGTCCATCTGCGGGAGTCATCCGCGAAGATTTCGATCCTGTCGCCATCGCACGACAATATCACGCAGGCGGTGCGACTGCGATCTCCTGCCTGACCGATTCGGAAGATTTCGGCGGGAAACTCGAATATATACACGCCATTCGAGACGCGATACCCCTTCCTGTGCTTCGCAAAGATTTCATAATCGATACGTATCAAATCTGGGAATCGAGAGCAGCTGGCGCAGATGCCGTGTTGCTGATTGCCGAATGCCTGCGCGAAAGTGAGATCATCGACTTTCAGATTCTCTGCGTTGAACTTGGTATGACCATTCTTTTGGAAGTGCACGACGCAGAAAATCTTTGCCGCGTATTGAATCACCTTGGGTTTCCACACGCGGGCTATTCCCTCTTAGGGATCAACAATAGAAATCTTCGGACGATGAAAACGGACTTGAATCACTCGATGCGTATGGCAGACTTGGTCGAAGATCCGCGGATCCTCGTCAGCGAATCCGGAATCACAACTCCCGAAGATCTGAAGCGACTACGATCGCATGGCATCAATATTGTTCTTGTTGGCGAACATTTAATGCGCCAGCCAAATGTGGAACAAGCCACGCGCGATCTGCTGGCGTGATTTCGACGAAACGTGTTCTCTCCAAGCTCTGGCGCCCAACTCTCTCGCCCAATTCACTCACCAATCCGCGCGGCGATCAACTCTGCGATATTCCAACCAGTCAATGCTGCGCCAATTCGAATTTGATCTCCTGCGACAAACATTTGCAGGCCCATTCCTGGGGGCAAACTCCAATCCGCACGAATTCGCCCCACAAGCACAGGATCCCGCCCAGCTGCATTGAGCGGTTCAGGGAAACGATTGTTGATTCGATCATCGACCAATTCCACGCCGGAAGTAGCACCAAGAATTTCGCGCGCACGCACTTCCGTAAGCGGTGTCTCAAATTCCAAACCGATCGCTTCGCAGTGGGCTCTCAGAACTGGCACGCGAACGCATGTCGCAGTGATTTTCACGGTGTCATCCGACCAAATCTTGCGCGTCTCGTGCAGCAACTTCGCTTCTTCTTCGTTATAACCCTCGGGCCCGATCGTAGAGTTATGGCTGAAACAATTGAAGAGATATTGCCTGCCAAAAATTTCGGTTTGCATCGGAGTCTTTTCCGCAAATGCATGCGCTTGCGATTCCAACTCTCGCATCGCAGCTGCGCCCGCGCCGCTTGCGGCTTGATATGTCGCAACAGTCATTCTCCGAACTTTCGCCACGCGGTACAGCGGCGTTGCGGCGATAAGCGCAACAATCGTCGAACAATTTGGCACTGCAACAATTGAAGGGCCTTTACATGCGTCCAGCGCGTTGGCATTCACTTCTGGGATGATGAGCGGCACATCGGGGTTCATGCGGAAGGCACTCGAATTGTCGACGACCCACGCACCAGATGCGATCGCCTGTGCGGCCCAGGACTTGGAGATGCCCTTCCCTGCGGAGAAGAATGTGATGCCCACGCCATCGAAACAACCTGACTTGAGGGCTTCGACAACGACAGATTTTCCCCCAACCAAAATCGACCGACCGGCCGATCTCTCGCTTGCGAAGAGCCTGACTCTGTCCGCAGAAACCCCATTTGAACCCAGCAATTCGATAAATTCTGATCCAACGGCTCCAGTTGCGCCGACCACTGCGATCGTGAAATTCTTTGACTTCATAAAATTTTTCACAAGAAATCAGCCTCTACATTTGCCATCGTAAAAATGTATCGTACTTTATTCACATCTGAGACTTTCGATTGCGTAGATCGCAAGCCTTCAGCTCACGGAAAGAAATCTTCATGTCACCAAAGCCAGCGAATACGTCCAAGACGTCAAAGACCAATACGAAGTCCGTAAAACTGTCCGATGCGGATCTTGCCAAAGCAAGCGGAGGCGGCGCAAGCCGTGTCGCTCGCAACTCAAGCGCCGCACGCCAATCTCGGACGCCGAAACGCTAAAAGCGTTGTCTGCGCCAGACGCTCGACCGCGTTGTGTGATTGAATGTATTGCAGTCGGCGTCCGTTCTTGCTCCTGAACGGCCGCTGACTGCTTTTTTAATTGCACACGTTTAAATCTGTGAGTCATCTTTTGCATCGATCATCTGACGACGCGCCATTTCTTTGAATGGACCATCGACTTCGACGAGTTCTGTGAAGTTGCCAGACTGAACGATCCGACCCGATTCCATCACATAAATTCTGTCGACCATTCGGACCGTGCTCAGTCGATGCGCGACGATGATGCGCGTGGATTTCAACCTTTCGAGACTTCGCACAACCTGCGCCTGAGAAATTTCGTCAAGCGCGCTGGTGGCTTCATCGAAAATCAAGATGCGAGGGCGAGTGACGAGTGCTCTTGCAATCATCAACTTCTGCACTTGACCACCAGAGAGAGTTTGATCTGTGACATACGTGTGAACGCCCATGGGCATTTTTGCAACTTCATCCCCAAAGCCTGCAGCATCAATCGCTGCTTGCGCATCTTTGACAGTAAAGAGCGTGCTTCCAACGATATTGTCCAAGATGCTGCCGGAAATCACTCGCGTGTTTTGAATCACCGCTCCGATTTGACGTCGAACCGACACGACATCCAATCGTCCAAGAGCTTTGCCATCGAAAACAATTTCGCCCAAGCTTGGCTGACGCATTCCAAGTATCAGCTGAGTCAACGTTGACTTGCCGCTGCCCGATGCGCCAACGATGGCGATGCTCTCGCCTTCTGCGATATGCATGGTGACTCCAGAGAGCACCTCATTTGCACTTCCTGGATATGAAAATCGAACATTTTCAATATCGATCCGTCCCGAAAGCACTCCAGGCTGCTCGCGATTCGCAGTTCGTTCTGATGGCGCTGCCAAAATCGGCGCGATGCGACGCAAGATTGATCGCAGCGATGCGAGATCGCCCAACCTCTCGCCAAATTCAAGGACTGAATAGAGCGCTGCGACAAATGCACTATTAAATACGAGGTATTGCGCCACGCGTTCTGTCGCACCAAACTGTTTCAATTGGGGCACGCCGCCTGAATCCGTTTGGAGAAAGAAAATCCAAAAAATCATCAGACATATCAAAGGAAAACCCATAGCGAAAATGTCAAAGATTCGTTCAAGACGACGAATTCTCATTGTGGCTGACCGAACGCCTCGGAAGCGATTGATCCAGCGCAGCATGGCAAATTGCTCTGCAGATGCGCTACGAATTGTGTCGATACCGCCAATAAATTGCAGCACCATTGTGGAAAGTTTTCCCTGTCCCTCCAAAATCACCGTCGAGAGTTGAGATCGACCAGCACTCAGCAACACACTGAAGAGAACAGCCACAGTCAGCAGACCTACTCCAATCAGTGCAGCCGTTGTATTGACATACAACATCACTGCGAGATACATCACCGAGAAAACGCCAGCCATAATCGCCGAGATTGCCGCTCCAGACAGTATGGTTTGTAAATCACCCACCGACAAAATGCGATCCGCAAGATCACCGCTTGTGAATGTGCGGAAGACTTCGGTCGGCATTCGCAAGCAACGATCCAAGATTCCTCCAAGCGCTCGACTTGCGATGCGAGTCTCTGCACGCAGCAGGAGATTCGAGACGACATACCCACACGCCGCGGCGGTGAGAGTTGTTCCTAGAAGAATGCAACCGAGGAAGACAAGCCCCATTTTATTCCCACTCGGCAAGACGCTTGCGACAAGAACTCCAGTTGCAATTGGGATTGCAAGATTGACCAGAGAACCGAGACCAGAAATCACAAATGCGCGAGTGAAATCCCGTTCGGACCCTTGGATCACGAAGCGTAAAAATTTTGGAAGGGTTGATTGATAGTTCGAGAGCGTGGGATGAAACTGCGATGCAACACCAGACAATCCAGACGCAAAAATTTTGTCAACGACGATTGGACCCTGCGTCGCCCCCGCGGAGTGAACATACGCCACCAATTTTTTCGCAACAGGCAAAATTGCAACCGGCGATTGATCGTCAGCTTTGAAAGCCAAGAGCGCGCCGACTCCAGAATTCCACCAACCCGCGTCAAGAAAAACTGGACGAATACCAAGACCAGCAACATGAGCAAAAATCTGTTCGGGGCGTCGAGTGTTATCTCTTGGAATTCTGCTTGGAATTGTTGAAAGGTCGCAGCCGATGCTCTGGGCGATCTGCGTGCACGCGCGCACGATTGGTGGAAGTCGCGAATCGGGTAATTCACGTGCATTCCCGGACTTCTGCGCAATCATTGATTTTAATTCTGCAGGAAATGCCAATCGCGCGCTTGCGACATTGACCAGTCGCCGCATATGTCGCGCAAATGACGTTTCAATCACCGAGACTCCTCGGCGCGACAGTTCCGTCGCGCATCGACTTCTTGCAATAGCCAATGTCGCATTCGCAGGCAATACAGATCCGCAAGCAGCAAGAGTCGAGCCAATTCCAACACAGAGCGCAACTTCGAATAGAGAACCCACAGGCAAACTGTCAACTTTCAAGAATGGAATTCGGATCGCCTCGGCTTCAGTCACTGGAACAATTTCCACTCCTGGAGCAAGACCAACGAGCACAGCTCCTGGCAAGACGATGCCAATTCTGTGACGTCGTTTTTGTGGAGAACTTCGCGCGAAAAGCACGACGGGACCCTTCACTATCACGATGAAATCTCTGCAATTTCCCAAATCAATATGACTTCGCCGATCGATATATATATTTTCGCCACCAAGCGCGATCGCCGCTTCAACTGCGGAAATGGTTGCATCGCTCATGATCCCTCTCCTGCAATCAGATTCTGATACATACCGCCGAGCGTCAATAATTGGGCGTGCGTACCGCGTTCCACAACGATGCCACCATCAAGCACAACAATTTCGTCCGCGTCTCGAATCGTGCTCAGTCGGTGTGCAACAACAAGACATGTGATGCCTCGGCGACGAAGCGCCGCGTCCAGTGCAAGTTCGGTGACTGGATCAAGCGCGCTCGTTGCCTCATCCATAATTAATATTGCTGGTCGCCTCGAAAGTGCGCGGGCGATATCCAATCGTTGCGCTTCGCCTCCAGAAAAATTCGATCCGCCTTCAGAAATAATTTGATCGAGTCCGCCACGACTGACAACCAGATCCAAAAGCTGTGCATCTTCGAGCGCCTCAACGATCCACGCATCAGGAATATCTGTATTCCACAGCGAAAGATTCTCGCGAATTGTTCCTTCGAAAAATGCAGCCCGCTGAAAAACAGTGGCGACACTTGCAGCTCGCACATGCCTTGGGATATCTCCAAGAGAATGACCGTCAATCAAAATCTCGCCCTCCCACGGATCGATCAACCCCGCGGCGAGACGCGCAACAGTTGATTTGCCAGATCCAGTTCCTCCGACGATCGCGACGCGACCTCCCGAAGCGACCTTGAGTGAAAAATTCATAAGCAGTGGCTCCTGACCATGACCATAGCCGAAGGTGATATTGCACAACTCCAAGGCACCATCCGAATATTCAACCGCGTGCGCATCGTCAACGCTCGGATCACATGCAAGTTGATCAACTGCATGGCACATCACATCATCAAGTCGTGCGAGATCCGCTCGAACAGTCTGGATTTCTCGAATCAGCTCCGCCAACTGTGTCACTGGCGTCATAAACCCAAGTAAAAGAATCTGTAAACCAAGCAACATTCCAATTGTCAAATCTCCTTGCATCACTTGCCATCCACCAAAGGAAAGAACGAGAACAGTCACAACGAATGCTTGGAACCACGCTGGAATAATGCTGACAGCATTCGAAAGCGAACTTGAGCGCTGGCGTGCAGCGCTGACTCGCTCTGCGAATCCCATCGAGCGGCCAAAGAAATCTGCTTCGCGACCGCTGGCTTTCACGGACTCTAACGTCAGCAGGCCCGCAATAATTGCGCCCTGCTTCATGCCTTCTTGTTGTTGGAGCGAATGCGCTTGATCGACTCTCGATCGCGCCACGAAGAACAGCAGTGACAAAGTCGCGCTGACCGCGAGAAAAGAGATGATTCCCATCGGAACATTGATCCATAAAATCGCTGCGAGAAAAGCCAGAAGCGTAAAAACCTGAATGATCGCTGGCGCAAACTTTGAAGCCAACAATCCTGCGACTGCGTCGTTGCTCGCCACGCGTTCTGCAATATCACCTGGATATCGCTGCGCAAAAAACGTCGTCGGCATACGAAAGAGTTGTTGCAGAAAGTCAGACGTGCGCTCCAACGACAATTGCTGTTCCAGTCGCGCAAGAATCAGTTGCTGAATCACGATCAAGCCCGATTGAAGAATCAGCGCAATGAGCGCTCCACCGAGAATCCACTTCATCCAATCGGCGCGCTCTTCTGCGAGAACGCTGTCGACAAATGTGGCAGCAATTCCAGGAATTGCGACCATTGGCACGGCAAGCAGTAGACCAACAAACACAGTCAACCACACGGCGACGCCAGCGCCGCGCATCCAGCCCATGATCAAACTGAGAGATGAAGGAGGACTTCCAGTTTGTACGAAATGTTCCCCAGGCTGCATCTGTACCACGACGCCAGTGAATTCTTGATTGAACTCATCGACCGAAACCAAACGCCGACCGAGTGCAGGATCCATAATGCGGTAACCGCTCTGACTCCATCCTTCTAAGACCACAAAATGATTCAGCCCCCAGTACAGAATCGCAGGCAACGTGATTTCGTCAAAGTTTTCTGGCTCACATCGCAAGCCTTCTGCTTCAAGTCCAAAGTGTCTTGCCGCACGCACGATGCGAAGTGCATTTGATCCATCGCGATCAACTCCAACTACTTCGCGTACTTCTTCGAGCGGTCGATATGCACGAAAATACCCAAGAATACTGGCTAAACTTGCTGCTCCGCATTCAGCAGCAACCACTTGCATTGTCGTTGGCACCCGAGCCATGCGAGACTTTCCAGGTGGAACCTCAGGCGGAATTTCTTCAGAATCAATTGGTTCTTCGGCGCTCAATGCACTCATGGCGACAAGCCATCATCTTGGCCGAAGCCAGGCAAGATAAGCGACGCTGGGCGAATCTCACGCACGATGATCTCGATGTCACACGGAGTTCCACTCGTTACTGTGCTTGGTCCGGACAAACGAGACGACCATTGAAGTCCCGCTTTGCCCTGTGGATCCAGTTCGAGCGCAACAACAATTGCAGTGACGTTTCCAAATCGTTCTTGTATTGAAGCGACGAGCGTGTGACTTGGTACGCGTCCAAACATTTTGTCGGGGCTCGTGACGAAATCGTCAATTGATTCAACCCGTCCGATCGCTTGAGCATCACCATATGAATCGCCGTGGCGGAACGAAATTCGAACGGGCATTCCTGCAACGACACGCTTTCCTTCCGCCAACGAAACAAATCCGATACAGATTGGATTGACATTTCCAGTTGAAATCACTGCGACAACTTGGCTGTTTGCCACGAAGTCCCAATCTTCGGCTTCAATTGAAACGACCACTCCATCCTCGGACGCAAGAACTTGCCTATCTGCTTCTATGGAACTTGAGCTCTTGCAAATCGTGGCGATGCATTCTCCTGCCTTGACCCGATCTCCAGTGTGCTTATTCATCTTGCGAATCAGTCCTTCGCATGGCGCATTCACCGTATCCAACCTCGCCCCGCGCACAAAAATTCCACTGCCCTGCACGGTCAAAGGAATACGCCCCGCGAATCCCCAACTCACAACCGCCAACAGAAGAAGCCCAAGTGCTGACGTCAGCACCCACATCTGAGGAGTGATCATTGGACTGAGAGAATTGAGTCGATTGCGTCCACCCACCGATTGAATCGCTTGCGTTCTGAAAATCTTTGTTTCACCTTCAGCGCCAGGATGCATTACAAACAAGAATACCGCTGAAAAAAGATTTCGTCGAATACAGAACGCACGCAACAGGCTCGGTCAAGTCGTCGGAGCGGCGAAATAGAAACGAGCGACCTGCGCTTCGAATGTTGACTTGTCTTCGCGTTCGAAAAGAAAGTGTCCTTCCATTGTTCCCCATGCTGTAGGCAATGGACAAAAACTGGAATACTCGAACGTTTCACCTACTGCCAAGTCTGGATGTTGGCCAACAACGCCTGGCCCATTGACTTCATTGTTCGTTCCGTCTGCATCAACAATTTTCCAAGCCCGGCTGACCAGTCGAACACGCTCGGTACCTTCATTGGTCATAAGAATTTTGTATGAAAAAATGAATCGACCTCGTTCGATATCCGAATGAGAGTCCATGAAACTCGGGACAACTTGAATGCGAAGGCCATGGGTCGTCGCTTCAGATCCGAGGGGTTTGGTTGCACTGCCGATCATCACAAGAGAATAGGCAAAGTGATGGTTTCGGTCGAGGCATTATTTTCGATCGAGTTCGATCTCGACCGGCTTCTTGGCGTCGACTGCCTGCCAAATCAATGCACGCCGTCGCATCAAATACTTTTCTGCGGACGCAGTCACGATCAACTCCGAAAAATCTG
>Ga0114971_10002157_pt1 | contig 13552 bp, 10 predicted proteins | sample M_140625_MF_Meta_FD_87320 | JGI IMG/M metagenome (GOLD analysis project Ga0114971, IMG submission 87320) | Freshwater microbial communities from Lake Montjoie, Canada to study carbon cycling - M_140625_MF_MetaG | ecosystem: Environmental > Aquatic > Freshwater > Lake | place: Lake Montjoie... | reverse complement strand
TACTTGATTCCATGAGTTATAAGTGGTTCAAATAGAAATTTATCAATTGAAGGTAGTGTATATTTTAAGGATCTTGTTAAACCAAAAAAACAAAGTGCCACCCTAACTTTTTTTATAAAGTTGTGGTAACATGCAACTTCAGGAATATATTTAAATTTATTCTCATGCTTTTTAAAAATTTTTTTAATGAATCTGAAATCCCCTGCTGATCTGTGTACAGCCCATCTGGTAGAACCAATGAGTTCCTTGGGAACTATGAATTGAGATGTATCTATTTTTTCCTCTTCAATTTGACCACCCTTTAAGATTCGCCCTTCCTGTATTCTATTTTGATCCCAGGTGTAGACGAATTCAGGATCTAAGGTGTCTAACAGCTTCCAGAAATTAGGGTGAAAAATATTATCATCGTCCATGATATAGACAAACCCCTTTTCAATAAGATCTAGGGCATAATTAATCTGAGGATGTCCTGCGAATCCAGGCTCGTCACAAGTTAATTCAACAATCTTTTGTGCATGAGTATCTAGGGTGAATTCAAAATCATGTCTGCGACACTTAGATGAATCATATACAATGTACCATTTATCTAGCTTTTTGAAATCAATGGATTCATAGATTTCCTTTAAATTCTGTGGCCTGGAACAAGCCGTTATTATAGAAACCATTCTTACTTATCAATAAGATATATTTTTGGGTCAAAAATTGACCCGTGAGGGGGTCCCTTGATTTAACATACACAAATGGCTGATCAGTATAAGAAGCATACTCACCGTGAGCATATTCTGGAGTTGCCTGACACGTATGTCGGTAGCACAGAGACTCACGAGGAGGTTCGTTGGATTTATGATGAGGCTTCAGGGAAGATGGCTCACCGTAAGGTAGGTTTCAATCCAGGGTTTTACAAGATTTTCGACGAGATCATCGTAAATGCTCGGGATGCCCTTGTTCGCTCACAAACCAAGGGTCTACCAATTAAGCATATTGATGTAAGCGTAACTCGTATAACCGACGACAGCGGTAAGACAAAGGTTGTCGTGGATGTGGAAAATGACGGTGATGGTATTCCAATTGAGCAACACGCTGAGCACAAGGTCTACGCCCCTGAACTAATCTTTGGTCATCTCTTGACTAGTGGAAACTACGATAAGACTGAGGAGAAGATTGTTGGTGGCAAAAACGGTTATGGTGCCAAGCTTACAAATATCTTCAGCAACAAGTTCACTCTGAAGACTCGTCACCCTGCTTCAGGTCAGACCTACACTCAGGTTTGGCAAGATCACATGGCAGTAGCAGGGAAACCTTCTATTGTGAAGGACAAGGCACAAGCTGGTAAGCTTATAAAGGGTTTCGTGAAGATTACATATGAGCCTGACTTGAGTCGCTTTCCTGGCTTGGACGTAGATGCCATGCTACAGGTTCTTCACACTCGTGCTATAGAGCTAGCTGCTATGGCTGGTAAGGAGGTTAAGGTGACTTGGAATGGTACTCTTGTCCCTACCAATACATTTGAGAAGTTCATTCACTTGTTCATCAGGGATGGCACGTCACATGCATACGAGCGCTGTGGTGATCGTTGGGAGGTGGGCGCAGTTCTAGCAAAGAATCTCTTCGCCGAGGATGATTCTCCTGATGACAGACACATTTCCTTTGTCAATGGCATTAATACTAGGAAGGGTGGAAAGCATGTAGAGACAGTCTTGAAGACGGTACTGGGCAACTTCACTGAGCTGGCTAAGAAGAAGAAGATTGACATCAAGCCTACTCAACTCAAGGATTCCGTTGTCTTCTTCATCAATTCCACCATTGTAAATCCTGCCTTTGATTCCCAGACCAAGGAGACTCTGACAACTCCTGCTACAAAGTTTGGTTCCGTTTACAAGTCTGAGAAGCTTGCTGACCTCTTAGTCAAGATTGGTCTTCTAGAGGAGGCTCAGTCTATCCTTGATGCAAAGTCTGCCAAGGACGCCAAGAAGACTGATGGATCTAAGAAGAAGACTTTGCGTGGTCTTCCTAAGCTGGAGGATGCTCTGTGGGCAGGTACTGCTAAGTCAGTGGATGCTACTCTGATTTTGACTGAGGGAGATTCAGCTGCGGCCAGTGCTATCGCAGGTTTAGCAGTGGTGGGTCGTGAGAAGTGGGGTGTCTTCCCTCTTCGTGGTAAGATGTTGAATGTGAAGGATATCAGTCAGGATAAGTTCAACAAGAATGAGGAACTGACCTCAATCAAGAAGATTTTGGGTCTTGAACAAGGAAAGGTGTACAAGGATACGAAGTCTCTTCGTTATGGTCGTGTGATGATCATGACCGACCAAGATCATGACGGTTCGCACATCAAGGGACTTCTCATGAACTTCTTCCACACTTTCTGGCCATCTCTGCTTCAAAATGGCTTTCTCTGCTGTTTGGCTACTCCTCTACTCAAACTCACCAAGCGCGGAGTTGTTCAGTCATTCTATTCACAGGGTGAGTTCGAGGCTTGGCGGGATGCAAACGGGGGTGATGCGGCGGTCAAGGGTTCTACCATGAAATATTACAAGGGTTTGGGTACTTCCACGGCTCAGGAGGCTCGTGAGTGGTTCAAGAATATGTTTGACATGAAGTACGAGTGGGACGATTTGGCTGATGATGCCATTTGTCTAGCGTTTTCCAAGAAGCGTGCTGATGATCGTAAGGAGTGGTTGAAAACCTATGATTCCAGGCGTACCTTGGCCGTGACAAAGGGAGGTAAGATTCCCTATAATCGTTTCATCAATGATGAGCTAATCCATTTCTCAAACGCAGATAACTTGAGGTCTCTGCCTCATGTTATGGATGGACTAAAGCCCTCTCAGCGCAAGATTCTCTATTGTTGCTTGAAGCGTGGTCTGCGTAGTGAAATCAAGGTGGCTCAACTCGCAGGTTATGTCTCAGAGCATGCTGCCTATCATCACGGTGAGGCATCTCTCAATTCCACTATTACTGGAATGGCTCAGAACTTCGTAGGTTCAAATAACTTGAATCTTCTAGTGCCTGTAGGGCAATTTGGATCTCGTTTAATGGGTGGTCAGGACGCAGCCCAGCCAAGGTATATTCATACCTACTTGGAACCCATTGTGGATTCCATGTTCAAAAAGGAGGATTCTGGTATTCTGAAGTACATCAATGATGATGGAGAGGTTGTGGAGCCTGAGTTCTATCAACCCGTTGTGCCTCTGCTAGTTGTGAACGGCGCACTTGGAATTGGTACTGGATTCTCAACCAATATCCCTCCTCACAATCCCAGTGATGTGATTTCACTGCTGAGAGATCGTCTATTCTTGAGACGTCCATCACTCGCAGGACTCATTCTTCAACCCTGGTGGTATGGATTCACTGGAACCATTCATCGCACGGCTGAGTCAACTTGGGTGACAAAAGGAAAGGCAGCGTGGGATGATGCTAAGCACACGATTACTATCACAGAGTTGCCTGTGGGTACGTGGACAAAAGATTACAAGGGTTACTTGGACACTCTGTGTACGGGTGATAAGGAGAAGGGAATTAAGCCAGTACTTGAGTCATTTGATGACTTGTATAATGACACTGAGGTGAAGTTTGTCTTGTACTTTGATTCTGACACGTACTTTGAGATGCAAACGGATCCGGCTGCCGCTGAGAAGATGCTACAGCTAAATACGACATGGCATACGACAAACATGGTATGCTTTGATCCTTCCATGAAGATCAAGCGTTACGGGACAGTGGGTGATATGATGGAGGACTATTACCAGGTTCGTCTCACAGGTTATGAGACCCGTAAGGCATTGGAGGTTGCGCGTTTGAATAAGGAGCTTCAGGAATATGATGCGAAGGCGAGGTTTCTCCTGGCTTTGCTGGAGGATCGCATGGATCTACGGCGTAAAACGGACGAGGAGATCGTTGAGGCATTGAAGGGACAGAACTTACCGGCACTAGATTCGATGGATCAACCTGATTCCGTTGATTCTTATGAGTATTTGCTGAAGATGCGAATGGACAGAGTAAAGGCTTCGGCAGTAGAGGATGCTCGTAAGCATGTGGAGGCAACGAAGCTTTCCTTGGAGATTCTGAAGTCTACGAGCGCAGAGAATCTGTGGCTAAGGGATCTTGAGGTGATTGAGAAGTCTTGGGTGGCGCTACAGGCGGCACGCGAGGCTGCTTCATCTACGGCACCTCTCAAAAAGGAGGTGAAGAGGGTGATTAAGGTTAAGGCTTAGGGCATAGGCGAAGCCATAGCCCCTAATACCCCATCTATAGGACTTAGGCGAAGCCATAGCCCTACACGAAGGGATTCTGAGCCAATGACTTTGTTCCAGCGGAACTCAAGCTTACGGATCTGGCTAGAGGCACCGGCATGTGACTGATGTCATTCAAGTAATAGTGGTAGTGATCTACGGCACTTAAGATATGAGGTACCGACCAGTTTAATACTTTTTCATTGAGGTCACTAAGCTGACCGGCAAGATCATGGGGTAGATTTTGAGCGTATTGTAAGTACATTGTTCGCATTATGATACTGAGTTCATCCGCAGATTGATCATCAATCACGTATTTTTTGGGTCCAGATTTATCGTATACGGCCTTACGGATCGCATTTTGAATTAGCTTAACGTTATCTTTGCTAAAGAATGCCTTAGATAGCGTAGTTACTTCCCAGTTTCCACGAAGTGCGTCAGTTGCAAAGGATTGTTCAGTTGTTGTTCTATAAGAAAATCCAGGTACTTCGGCATGACCACCTGAACTTGAAGAGGCATTTAGATTTACACGTCCATTCATTCCACCTACCGGCGTTGGATTCGTATTTGGGAAAACAAAGGCGTCCTGGGAATCCATTCTGCTTGGTGGCAAGTTTCCCTACGGCGTAAAATTTTACCCACCTGCGGAATTTTTTTCTTGGCCGGAAGTATAAACAAATGGCTTCTGGTTCTCAAGGTCCTAAGCAGTCTCGTGGTTATTTCGTCCCTCTCGGTAGCTGTGTAGGTAAGGTCTACTCCTACACCCCTGGTTCTGGTGCCGGTGGTGCTTACCTACCTGGTTCCTTCGCCGTCGCCACCTGGTCTCAGGCTGGTGGTGCCGCTGGTGCACTTCTCTCCTCCATCTCCTCCATTGGTCAGGGTGGTCTACTCCGCGACATGGGTAAGACTGTCGTCTCCTCCAACCGCACTTTCCGCAAGGTTCAGCTCCTCGGCCCCTCTCTCGCCGACGGTGTAACCAACGGTAACAACTCTGCCACTGACTTCAGCTCCCAGACCACCAACCCCTACCTAACTGGTTACGTTGAGCTATCCACTGGTCGCAGCGGCCCTGGCCCTGCTGCTAGCGTAGCCCCCCTCGCCTACCTCCCTGGCCTCATGATGTAAGCCGCAGGCGAGATAAAATCAAAAAATAAATTTATTCTCAAAAACTTAGTCATGATATGACTTGATTTTTGTGATTTGTGTTTAATAGTGATATCAATAGGAAATTAAGAAAAAGACAACTAGCTAAGTTTTTGCTTAGCTTTTTTCCAAAAAGCCTAGTAGTATGATATTCTTTGGTGTAGATTTATCGAAAATCAACTGGGGTCTAATTTTGTATGTAATAGCCTCTATATTTGGAATGGTCTACGGTGTCCAACGTATTTATCAGACTGGTCAGGTTCGCGCTACTATTTTTGCAGTGGGTGGTATCCTTGTCTTAGTATATTTTGGGTTTCGCTGGTTCGGTGATAGTATTGTAAAGCCAAAAAGATGGCCTCCTGTAATAAATATGTGTCCGGATTATTTGACATATATTCCTAGACTACCAGGCTGTATAGACATGCTTGGTGTGACTACTGGCTCAGCTGGCCTAGTAAAGACCTTGCCATCTGACATACTAACACTACAAAAGTCCAATTCAAATAAGGTTTTTGAATATACGTCTGAACATGTAAAGGATGCGAAGCAGGCTTCCGACCTTCAAGTTATCTGCGATCGTTGTCACGCAGCTGGTGTAACCTGGGAGGGAATCTATGATGGAGATGTCTGTGTTGGAATAGCTAGAAAACAACAGGATAATGATGAAAAAGAGAAAAGCTGTTTAGTATCTGCCTAGATTGAAACGCGCAAAGCAGTGTCTATAGATATATAAAATTATTATAGAGGTTATGGAAACTCCTATAAAAATTTTAATAATGATTATTTCGTGGAAAGGTAATACCCATCTATGGGATGAGATATTAGATCGCGGTGTAGATGATATAGTTATACTATGTGGGGGGAGTGATAGAGATTCTTTTTTAGAAAATAAGATTATTAATTTAAAGTGTTCAGATTCATACGAGGGATTGCCAGAAAAAATAATTTGCGGAATTGATTTTATTTTAAATAATCCAACTTTTTCTTCATTCACTCACGTTTTAAAAATAGACGATCATGACACGTACTTCAGAAAGGAAATCATAGATAACATAGTTCTAAAACACTCAAATACAATAAGGTCAAATGATTACGTAGGTCAATTTGTTGCAACTTTCTCATACCCTAAATACCATTATAATAGAGTTGATAAAGATTCATACTGGCATAATAGAGCATATGTGGGACAACGTGAACCATTTGTTCCAGGTCATGCTACATATATACTAAGTAAGCATGCCATGCAATGTATTAATAATACTTTTAATTTGAAGAATCTCAATTTTGTAAGACGTAATTTTATTCTTGAGGATGTAATGATAGGCTTAATATTAGCAGCTTATGATATTCGTCCAATTCTCTTGAAATATGGAATGATCTGTAATGTTGAATGGGGTGTGGTAGATGGTTCTAAAGGAAGATGGGAAAAGATAGGGTCTGAAAATACTACATTAACCGTAAAAACCGGTACTCATCTGCGGTTTGGGAAAGGCGATAAATGGATAGAAAAAGTAAATGAACATGAAAAGTTCAATGGAGATGTAAAATACTTTGGTTCTGATCCCTGCCCTGGAATTCCAAAAGAAATACATAAATTTGTAGTTCTATAATGTAGTATGTAATGCGATAGGATATAAAGATTTAATCCTGAAACAAAAGAAGATGGTGTATACAAGCCTTCATCCAAGTGTAGAAGACGCACTTAGACGATGGTTAAAGAATCCCACAACACCTGCTTTTCTCCTAGTGGGTCCACCTGGAGTAGGAAAGACGACCTTAGCCAGAGAAATTTTAAAAGAACAAACTTATAAGATTGTGGAACTTAATGCAAGCCATACTCGCTCTGGTCAGGCTTTTAAGAAACAAATTATTCCACTGTTAGTACAAAAGTCTGTTCTAGAGGCAATGTCTCCAGCCAGTAACAAGCACAAGTTAGCAGTTCTTCTTGACGAGATAGACGGCCTAAGTCTTGGAGAGAAGGGTGGTCTAAGTGAACTCCTCGATTACATGAGAGCCTGGAGACAGGGTCAGACAACTCATCCTCTGCTTTTAATCTGTAATGAGATTAAAGGTCGTGCTTATCAACATATCGTCCGTCTAAGCACCTACATTCAAATGGAGTTTCCTATTCAGTCAGTTCAAAGTTGGCTAGGAAAAACCCTGAGGCCTGAAGTACTGGCATCCGCTGATCTAAGGGTCATCTTAAGATCACTGGAAGGTCGTGATTCAGTTTCCATCTTTCAAGGAAAGGAAGGAGAAACACTTGAATTAATAGGAGATGAGGAAAAAGAAGAGGAAAGCACTGAAATTCTGAAATTCAGTCATTCATGCCTCTACGATTACTGGGATCCTCTAGTTATTCCAGAGGTTGAAAATAATCTAGGTAACCTATCTGGTCTATGTGTTCACGAAAACATTCATAAGAGATTGGATTCGGCAGAAGATCCATGGACACATTACAAGGAATTTATGACTCTCTTTGATATTAGTGATAAGGCAGATTACTGGGCATTTTTCTACCAGAATTGGAACTTGTTAAGACCTAGTTTCCAGTTGAAGCTGAAAATTACAAATGCCTTCTTATCCGAATATCCTGTTACACAAACAATAACACCAAATAAACTACAATTCACACAAGTTCTAACTAGACAATCATCTATGTACAATACATGGAAACAGATGATTCAGTTTTCTGATGAACACGCATGTTCAGTTGAAGAAATTCCTATTATTCTCAATCAAGTTCTACAAGCCAGACAGACAAAGATTCCAGCAGCCCAGGCTAAAAAGATAGAATCCATAAGTATTCCTAAACAATTATGTATTTACAATAATTGAGTTCTCTCTTCTCCCTCATGTAATAGACGAATTAAATTCAGTTGTTCATTGCGTCCAAGACGAATTGCACGACCGATAATCTGTCTCTCTTCCTCAGTCTTCATTAAATGCATCAAGACTACGTGGCTAGCAGATTTCAAATCCATTCCTGCTCCTGCTTGCATACTGTTCATCAAGAGAACCTGGATCTCACCTCTTTCAAATTGCTTCAAGGTACTTGAAATATGATCCTTGTTTCCTTTGACCGTAGCTACGCGAATACCACATTGTAGCAATTCGCCCTCTAATTCCAAAAACGGATTATCATATCTATTAAATACTAAAAATTTACCACCCTGTGTTTCTTTAATTAGTTTCAACAGTGCATCCTTTTTCTTGGGATTCTTTGGCCTTATTTCAACAACTTCTTTCTCAGGAGTGCCTTCCGAATCTATTTGTCTCAGACGATGGAAATCTAGGGGCGCTCGGCACAAGGGACAAGCGGGCTTACACTGAATGGCAGTAACAATACACTGACCACAGAAAAGACGCTCACAACACAAGACAAAGGTGGGAACCTTAGGTTCCTCAAAACAAATGGCACAGATTTCGTCCTTCACATGTAAGATACGTTGCTTGAGAGAAGTAATTTGTTCCTTGATAGAGGTAATCTTCGTTTTCAATGAGGCAATAGCTTCCTCTTTTGCCCTAGGAGTGGCATATTCCATGGACTCCTTGAAGGCCAGGGTTTTCTCAAGTCTATCCAAGTCTTTCTCTCTGGTTTCACACAAAGCTGTAATTAAAGACGACTGTGATGTGTTGTTTACGCCAAGCTTCTCTAAGGCAGTCTGAATATCTCCTGCGTGCAAGAGTTCCTGAATTTCATTGTTCACATACTGCGCAATAATTCTATGGGTTATAGGGGCTTCACATATAATACGCTGCTCAACTATAGGAGGGGACCTCCAACTCTGCTCCATAAATTCTCCATTTGTTCTTAAAACCAAATGTCCACGAGAAGGGTGCTTGGAAATAAATTCCGAGAAGAAGTTTGAACTTTTAATTTCATATCTGGAATAATAATTATTTCCATTCGTCACTTGGTCTTGTCTGAGAAGTTCAACCAGATCTGGGTGAAGACCTGCGGCTGCTCTTTGATTCAGGCTTGTACTAGGCATATACATATAGAGACCCTGGAACAATATATTCGGCCAAGTAGCCGTTATTAACCAGTAGAAGTTTGCTCTAGGCATTGGAACAGTAGAAGTAAACTGGATACTATCTACCTCGTCAAAAATCACAGTAGACCACTGTAATAAATGTCTATTTTCCATATTCATGAAATTTCTTATAATTGTGTTTGACATAAGTGTAATATCGCGAGTTTTAATGAGTTCATTAAAATCAGTTTTCTCAAGTTGGACCTTGGTCTTCACCTCAAAGAAAGATAAGCTAGTCTGCTGCTGGATAGCGTGTTTCCACTGGTGAAAGAGAGTATGAGGAACCACAATTAAAGTATTTCCAGAACATTCTGTAACATGAACTGGCTTTTCACTCCAGAAGGTTGTCTGTGATCTTTCATGAATTCTATTGAAAACAGACGTAATTGGATTTAGCTTTTTATATGCAATAAATCCGAGAGTAGTCAGAGTCTTTCCAGAGCCTACCTTATCTCCTAGAATGGCAGCTTGACTATAATGTCTTTCATCTCTTGCTTGAAACCCCTCTACGCATTCAGTCTGTTTCTTGTACATTGCATGAATCATAGCAAGCTGGTGGGGTCTTAGTGGTACTTTAATATCGGTAGGCTGAACTGCGTACCCCGATGTATCAGTTACAGCGTTAATTAATGGTTGCTCATAAACATCCAGAATTTTACTTACGGAATCTTCTCGAGCAGACATTCTAGTAAGTCCTCTATAAGAACGAGAGACGATTTGTTTAGACTATCGCTTTTACTGGCTTCGCCAATAAAAAAGTCAACCTTACAGTGAACTAAAAAATTCATAGAGTCCCTGATCCTTGATGAAGTCACTCATCTTCAAGGAAGTCTTCACCAACAATTTATTTGAAGACTTTCTCAACTCAGTCTTATCAAAGGTATTATCTGAGTGACTCATGACTAACATAACTGTCTTGGGATTCAATTGAATCAGAGGGTTTTTGAATTCCTCTAAGAATGATCGCTCCTCTGCGAAAGCGACGGATTCGTTGTATTTATGCGTATCCGCATATTTCTTCGTCCACGCCATTGTACCATTTGTCGCATGACCATTGAAATATGGACCGGCTTTCCAGATTTCCCTAGTATCCGTAAAATACATATATACCTCACTGGATCCAGCTAAGTGAACACCTGGATTCATTGTTATGGCCGTTACTGCGTCTTGAACTCGTTCAGGGAAGTAGAAATCGTCGTCATCCATGGCAACTATAATGTCCCCTCTGGCCTCTTCATTCAACCTGTTGCGTTTTTCACCGAGAGTCATCTTGTCCTCAGACCAGATGAATTTCAAGGTGGGCAACTCATGACGCATGGCTTCAAAGAGATCTTGCACTTCCTCCTGTCCATCATCATAGACAATCCACTCCATCTTATCCCTGGGATATGTCTGGGTTTGAACCATTTTAATTAGAGAAGGAATGAAACGTCGGCGATTATAGGTCGGCGTTACAATACTTACAAAAGGTAGAGCTAACATATCTGGATTTAATTATAACTTAGTCTTTAGGGCTTTAGGGGCTATGCCCCTAAGACCCCACTCATAGGATCTATGCCCCTAAGACCCCATCCATTAGGATCTATGCCCCTAAGACCCCACTCATAGGATCTATGCCCCTAAGACCCTCCATATTGGGGATCTGGGTAGCATGCTGGTCTAGGTGGCCCCTTAGGTTCATCTGGACCAACTATTAAACTTTTCGCGTATGCATTAGAATACAAGAAATCTACCGCAGCCTTAGCTGCCGCATAATTTGCATCTTCAACATAACAAAAGGGTTTTAGTAAGATTTTCTCCGCATCGGTTCTTGGAACAAAGGTTGAAACTGGTAAAAAAGCATAGTTGTGATTTGGTAAACCATACCAATATCTTCTAATTAGAAATCTGGGAATTACAAAAAAGAAAAAGATTTGTCCACAAATAAAACTAAAAATACGAAAGGGCACATTATATCCTATTGCCTCATTTGCACAAAGATGTCCTGCGTAGAAAATAATAATCAATAAAAATAAATAGAAAATAGTTTTTAAAATACCTCTTGAAACATTTCCTGCTGCTCTTACTGGCTTGAATTGACTTCTATCTTGTAATTTAGATGCCTCCTGGTCTGATTTTACTTTAGCAGCTGCGGCTGCTACTGTGGCTGCTGTCTGTTCAGCTTGCCTTTGTCTAGCAGCTTCCTCTTGAGCCTGTTGGTGCGCTCGTTCTCTTGCATATTTATCAGCCTCAGGATCATCTATTGCTTTTGCTATTGAATAATTAATTTTATTTGATACTCTGGTGACTAAATCCATCTATTTTAAGTATAACTTAAAACTAAAGATTAACTCGCATATTTCATTCCTCCCATACCTCCTTCAATCACTAGAAAATTAATACTCTCTACATAGATTTCAAAATCATAGAGGTATTGGGTATTTTGAGGAAGAGGCCATACGTCTACATCAATCTGGAAATTCTTAACTCTACTCGTATTCAAGCTACCACTTGGTTTCATCCATCTAGATGTATCTAGAGCGAAACTATAAATCGCTAGACCTGGAGGGAAGACGCCCGTAGCGTACTTCCAAGAACTCAGTTCCTTGAAGAATTGTACTGGTTTTATTTCTTGTATATCATTACCATCACATAGAATTCGCATTTGTCTTATAATATCCTGCTGCATGGCAGGAATATTTACACCAGAATATCCTCCACTCATGGGGGAACTAATGGCAGGTGCAAAAGGTGCTTGGCCTGATCTCAACCAGTTTGTATAATTCGTCCATGAATTCAAATACTGTTTAGAATCAGACCTTCTTGGTATTATAATAATTCTTGGAACAGGATTGTGTGTATAAAGATTAAACATTTGCCTTGCTGAAACACTTGGAAAAGGATATTTTGTCACCTGTCTTACAATGTAATTAAGTGGCTTAGAGGCAAATGTATTTCTTTCTTCATCTGTAAGATATATGTAGGTAGCCTGAAGTCTTGGATTGAGAGGCCATGAATTAATGGAAGGGGGGGTATATCCAATATCAGTTAGATACTGATTAATGTAAATTCCAGGGTCGGGATTTGGTAAATATGATACATTACCTGACTGAATTTGTTCAGTTGTAGCATTTATCATTGTTTCAGGGCGAACACGAAATCCATTTGGATCTAATAGAGTATAGAGGTCACGAATTGGTCTTAGTATAAGCTGTACCTCGCACTCGTGATATTGTAAGGCAATTAAAGGTAAGGAAAGTTCTGGTTTCTGAGAGAACCAGAATGATAGCGGTAAAGTAATATCACGTCCAGGAATGGAGGGAAAGTTATTCTGTGCTTGTAGGGCAGGGTCTTCATTCTTGAAAACATTAGGATAGAATCCAGATGTTCTAGATAGTGAGTTAGCAGTGCCGCCGGAGTATTGACCATTAGCAGGGTCGTAGAGTTCAGGAACATCACCAACCAATTGTTGCCATTTATTATACTGGGTTTCATCTTGATCCGTGAAGGCAGTTGAAATAATATAATCACTGTCAAATTCTTGAACCTGGGTTCCTCCAATTAGAAAGCTGGCGTTTTGAATTATTTGTGCACCGATATAGCGAACCCATTGGAATTGATATTGGGAGCGATCTTGAGTTGGTCCTGGTAAACTAGGGTCAAAGTACTTTGAATAGATATCAGGCAAAGTAAAGGTGAAATAGAGGTCAGATAGCAGGTCACCGATACGCTGAATTTTAGCACGAAGCTTAATGGGTTCATCAAAGAAGAGTTCCTGGGGACCTTCTAGAGGCAGAGTGGCAGATTCAAAGGAGAAGTGACTGTATTTTTTCATGACCATGTAGAAATAGGTGAAATCTGGATTTCCACTGAGAATAACATTTTGAGAACCGTAGGCAACTAAAACATATAAACCACCGCCGGCCATGACAACTCTTCTTGTTATTACGAAACATTAAGATAGGAGGTTACTTACGCTATAGGGGCTTTGTGCTAAGGCACCCTATGACCCCAATCATTAATCTCTATAATGATTCATGATTGGGTATAGATTATAGGAGGGTAGGGGTTGTGGTGGGGTTGTGGTGGGGTTGTGGTGGGGTTGTGGTGGGGTTGTGGGGGTTATAGGGGGCGCAGCCCCCTATGGGCCTTCCCTGTTAG
>Ga0114971_10002154_pt1 | contig 13564 bp, 10 predicted proteins | sample M_140625_MF_Meta_FD_87320 | JGI IMG/M metagenome (GOLD analysis project Ga0114971, IMG submission 87320) | Freshwater microbial communities from Lake Montjoie, Canada to study carbon cycling - M_140625_MF_MetaG | ecosystem: Environmental > Aquatic > Freshwater > Lake | place: Lake Montjoie... | reverse complement strand
TTTGTCTTTGCCGGACTGATAATGAATACGATAAGCGCCATCAGTTACCCGGACATCTCAAGCATCTACGTGGACCTGGATACGCAGCTACCGATAATGACAGTGACTTTTTTGGTTGTGACCATCTGATGCGAACCTATTGGCACATCCACATTGCATTACATCTGTCGGGAATGTTGTTTTCACACATCACATCACGAGATGAAGCCGGCAAACACAAAACTGCCGACGCCTTGTCGAACTGTTGAAGGAGCGTCCTTGGCTTCAACCGATGTTGACGATCATGGTGGAAGTGGGTTACGAAATGGAACGATTGGTCGAAATGCTCGATAAATTTGTAGACATTTAGAATCGTTATGTCAACTCGATCTTAATGGGACTGACACCCGATTTCGAAACAACAGAGAACCAATCGTTATCTTGATCCTCTAAGGCATCGTCGGAGCACTGCCTGTCGTGCCATGGTGCCCATTTATCACCTAATCTTCATACGCGTTGGATAAGTCATCACCTGATAACCAGTCTCCAACGTGCTTTCACATTGAACCCGACAACTCCGCTGGGATATACTCTAAGTAGGTATTTTTCCCGCAGAAATCGGATTTCCGACATTACGCACTGTTTATTGTCGGTATCCAAGCGATGTGGAACACCGCACTTCTCATAGTAAGGACGCACCCTGTATGGCACTGGACGGCACAATTGACGAGTTGAAGGCGCGCATTGCGCATCTGGAAATCGAGCTCAGTCAACGAAACAAAATCATCCAAGATCTAAACCGTCGCGTACAGGAATCCAATGATTCAACACAGCCGACCGCTGAAATCAATGAAATTGAAGAGACGCTTCGACGGTTGATGACTCGTATCGGGATGATTGTTCAGGGCACGAAGTGTCTGTTGATGGTCTATGATCCCCAGACGAATGAGCTTATTGCTGAGCGACCTGCGCTTGGATTCGATGAGTCAAATCTGGATGCACTTCGGGTTGCAACTTCGGATGGTCTCTCTGGACACGTATTTACATCCGGTGCACCGGCAATCATGTACGATGCCATCACCGATGAGTTTGGCTCAAAGGAAATTTTCAGCCAGATTGGCGTCCGCAACGGTGTCTGTGTGCCTCTCATTGTTGAGAAGCGAGATGAAGAAACGAACAAGGTTGTCCAACGTAAGACAATCGGTGTTCTACATGTCTTCAACCAGCGCTTTGGTGGTGTCTTCACCGATGAAGACGTTGCACTCCTTGAGCGGATGAGCCGTAATGCGGCAGCCGTCATCAATACAGCAACGACATTCCGCCGTGTTGTCGAAGAAAAGCGCGAACTCGAAGAGCAGATCAACGCTCTGTCAATCGGATTGGTGATGATTGGTAAGAACGAGCGTGTCTCGCAGATGAATGCATCCGCCCGGCAGATTCTAGGCATCGCACTCGATGAGAGCCTTCACAACCGTCCAATGGACTCAGTTGTCTCGAACGAGGATGTCGTAAAACTTTTGCGTACGGCGACTAGTTCAGATGTTGAAGTCACCGATGAAATCACGATTTCCGAGCCAGGTGCTCCTGAAAACATGCACACATTCCAAGTGCAGTCCGCTGCGGTAAACAATGAATCCGGTGAGCGACTCGGCACAGTAGCGATTTTCAACGACATCACCGAAATCAAAAATGTCGACAAAATGAAGACCGCCTTCGTATCCACGGTCTCGCATGAGCTTCGTACCCCGATGACGTCGATCAAGGGCTTTGTCAGTACCCTATTGATGGACGAAGACGGCACGATGTTTGATCAAGCTGACCGAATCGAGTTCTACGGAATCATTGACAAAGAATGTGATCGTCTTCGCCGCCTGATTGATGACCTCCTCAATGTGTCACGTATCGAGGCAGGCGCAAGCATGCAGCTTGTGTTCGATAAAGTCGATATTCCAGAGGTGCTGAAAAAGACCATCACGATTGAAAATGGAAGTACGTACAAGCGGGAAACCCATTCGATTTCGTTTGAAGCGGAACCGGATGTTCCTCAAATCATCGATGCTGACCCTGACAAGTTCGAGCAGATTCTTCACAACCTGATTGGAAATGCACTTAAGTATTCTCCTGATGGTGGCGCAGTCAAGGTCAAGGCATCCATGGTTCCAGGCAATGAGTTTGTACAATTTGCCATATCAGACCAAGGCCTTGGGATGAGTCCTGAGTTCCTGAAGAAGTTCGGCGAGAAGTTCGCCCGTGCAGACAACCGTGATACGCGTTCCATCAATGGAACGGGTATCGGTGTCTTCCTAGTCCGCAACTTTGTCGAGGGGCATGGCGGAACCATGTGGCCAGACTCTGATGGTATTGGCAAGGGTACGACGATTACCTTTACGATGCCTGTGAAGCAATCAGGTGACTTTGCTGCGAACCTTTCCAGCCGGGTAGCTGGATAAAATTAAGAGCATGGCTTCCGTGAATGTTGACATCGTTTTGTTGCCACACGCAGCAGACATCCCAGTCCCTGAATATGCAACCGCACACTCAGCCGGAATGGACCTACGAGCGGCTATCACGGAAGCAATCACCCTAGCACCTGGGGAGCGTCGTCTAGTTCCGACAGGCATCGCCATCGCTCTTCCACCAGACTTTGAAGCGCAGGTCCGTCCTCGCTCTGGACTTGCCCTAAAACACGGTATCGCGATGGTAAATGCCCCAGGGACCATCGATGCCGATTACCGCGGAGAAGTAGGCGTCCTCCTAATCAATCACGGGCAGCAGGACTTTGTTATTACCCGTGGAGATCGCATTGCCCAGCTGGTCATCGCAAGCTACACGCGGGCAGTTTGGGTACAGCAGGACTCACTTGATGAAACAGAGCGGGGTACCGGGGGCTTTGGGCACACTGGAAAGTCCTGACGCAGAAGCGCCGACGCTTGCCGAAATCAATCTGTGTAAGCTCCGGGGACAATCATCGGTCGCGATAGCTCTCGCACAACAGCGTCTGGAGTCAGTCCCGGATTGTGCCACCACCCACGCACTCCTCGGTGAGCTGTATGAAAATGCTGGACTTATCACAGATGCCCGCCATCACTTTGCCCTCGCTGTTGATTGCGCACCTGGTAATCAGGACCACGCTGATCGGCTTCGCCGTGTAATGGGGATGCGTATGGACACAGGTTCTAAAGCGCTAAAGTCTAAGCGCCAACCCGCATCTCGCACGACACCACAGAAGCATGAAACAGGGACTCTGATTGCGGCGGCAGCGACTTGGTATGCGGCTTTGCCCCAGTCTGTAAAACTTGGCCTGTTAGTGGCGGGAGCAATCGCATTTACACTTGGCGGTATCGCCGTCGGAACCTCACTCATCAACCGAGGACCCGATGCCGCGCGTGCAAAGCAACAGTCTACCTACCCCAAGTTCGACCAGCCACGACAGTCATCCAGTAGTGGTGAGGATGGACAGCAATCCCTATCGAACCTTGCCGAAGGGGCAAAGCCCCCCATTCTCGGAGCATCGGCTGAGACATCCGGAGCAGGACTCCCCGATGATGACCCAATAGACCTCCCGGGCACACAAAACCTAACCTGGGATCCAGAACGGAAACGGCTTACATTCGATGTCACTACAGACATCCCAAAACTAGGCGTGCAGCAGCAACGTATGCAACTGAGGCAGTTGGCACTGCAGTGGCTCAATAATGCATTGCTAGCAGAACCAGATGCAGCAGAAGCCGTTGTCAATCTTGTATCAGGCTCACCCAAAATGACGCTGGTCACACTAGGCGCTACACGCAGTCAAATCGAGACTGCTCGTAGCGCTGAGTTGCCAGTCGATAGTGCTGTGAGCATTGAAACGTGGGCGACGCCATTCAAGAACTAACATCGCCCATTCCACGCGTTACGCTAGAATCGATTCCTGTAAACCATTGTCCGCCCAAATAAGTTCAGCTGTCGCCCCAAGTCCTGCGGCAAGCAACACCTTAAGCGATGTAACCCCTTGAACCGGAGTAGCCTCGCCACTTGTCCGCATCCCGACACCAAACCAGAGCGTCGACAAATCTCCCGTGTTGGGACAAACCAGCTGTAACCTCTTGCCAGCAACCAGGACCTCTACAAAACCAGGAAACAGCGGGATACTGTTACCAAAACGGGATGCCACACCACTCCCAGGCACCAAACTGATCAGACCCGTCAGGTCTGGACTAACCCCATCGGATGCATCTACCTGAATCGAAACAGAATCCACAGTACCAGGAAGTAACAGCTCACCATCCCGAATAACCGTCAGGCCATCGGACTGGGGACCGCTGAAGAATACATACGTTGTTGTCAACTCGGCGGCGGCGACGCTTGCTGCAGAGGGTCGATTCATGAACTAGGCTCCCAGCAAGTCGGTGATGATCACCTCATCACGGAACAGGAAGCGATTCTTATACACAGAAATCACTGCCTCCACCAAGTCGTTACCAGCATCGATGTTCACAACCAAATCAACCAGCTGATCGCTTACATCTCGGCCATCCAAAAAAACACGCGTACCCCGAGCATCCACAAAAGGCGTGAGGTTTTCAACAATCACCTCATGAAATGGAAACCGTAAGGTAACACGCCCCGGAAGCGCATCAAATGGGGCATCCGGGTTTTCCATGGGAGAGACAAATGCCGTCATGTCACAGCCTTCCCAGATACCGCCATCCATAGGTTCATCGAACTCATCACGGCCAGCACGAATCTCAAGCATCAGCTGCTGCGCAGCCAACTCAAAGCCATTGTTATGCAGCGTCGTGGAATCCCAGTCGCCTCCCGTTACAAAGACTAAATCTGTCATCTCCTGCGGCCTCCAAAGCCACCAAATCCACCGGAACGGCGTCCGCTGCTACCACCACCAAAGAAGCCGCCACCACTTGAGCGCGTACTGCTTCCTCCACCGAAAAAACCGCCGCCACTTGAGCGCGTGCTGCTGCTTCCACCACCGAAGAAGCCTCCACCACTTGAGCGCGTGCTTCCTGAGCTCGATGCACCTCCGCCAAATGGTGCACGCGTAGAGCCAAATCCACTAGATGGTGCACTCGATCCAAACGAGCCTGTGCGGCCCGTTCTGGATGCGCCGAACCCGCTTCCCGTTGTCGCGCCAGCGGCCCCGCCACCAAACGGCGTACGCGTTGACGATGAACCAAAGCTGCCTCCGGATGTCCGGGCACTTCCACCGCCAAATGAAGAACGGGTAGATGATGAGCCAAAGCCACTACCAGATGTCCGTGTACTTCCACCGCCAAACGATGATCGTCCACCAGCGCTTCCAAACGAGCCACGGCTACCGGATGCAGATCCAAACGAGCTGCTACCCGTACGGCGGCCAACGGTGTTGTAGTTATACGATGGCCGGCTGCCCCAACCGACGCGCCCAATTGGATTGCTCCGGTAATACGAAGAATAGCTGTTCCAGCCGTAATACGGCCGGCCACCAATATTGATATTCAACCCAACCATCGGGGAATACATCAGGCCTGGCATCCACGGACGATAACCATAATAGCCGCCGTAGTAAAGCATCCCTGGGTACCAAGACATCGCCACATAGTCAGACCATGTTGGTGCAAGCCCCATATAGACAGGACGTGTGTATGCATAGTTCTGTGGAAATGGATACCACTTCGCACCCTGCGCAGCTGCATTTTCGAGCCCTGCACCATTTGGTACATACAAGGTTGGTGTACTGCCATCGCTTACGAAGTACATCCCGCCGTTCTCAGACTTGCCAAACTTCATCACGTACATGTTTTGATTGGCGAATGGGACAACTATTGTCTCACCCGTGGATGCGTACAGCTGGTAGCCACCCTGATCAAAAACGGCCCGCGTGATGACAATTTCCTGCCCCTTAGGGACATCTTGCCATTGGTAGACCTCACCATTTGAAGCTGCCGCAGGCGGTGGAGCGCTGACAGGCGGCGCCATTGCCACCGGCACCTCACGCCGACATCCAGTGAGCGCTCCAAGTGCCAGCAGCGATATCGTCGCGAGCATTAATTGTTGTTTCGCCATTTCAGACCCTAACTTCCGGCACACTCCGGACATGTACATCGTGTCAATTACGACAATAACATATTGAATTGTTCCGCATCCCATAACATGCGTGGGAACGGCAACCTATCTGTCCATGGTACGATTTTCCGTTATGGTTGTCACCCCACGCGAATTCAATGTGCATACGGCTGTCCGCCCGCGCATCGTGATGCTGTGGGTCTTCTTTTTGGTAACCGTTGTGGTTGTTGGACCCAGTATCCCAGCATCCGCATTTGTTTCCTGCACATGGCACCACAGCCAGCTTCCAGGGGAACATCCGGGCACCGTCACCGATGACACCAAACCATCAACAGTCGTAAATGCAAAAGTGGATCAGCCGCAACGTGACCGCACGCTGTGGAGTCCATTGGATGCATCCGAAGACACAGCCGTCGCGAGCGCACCCACTCCGGTCATAGCCATTCCCCGAACGGGAATCGCTCCTCGCGCACCTCCAGCCGCACGCTAAACACGCCGACAATACTGAACAATGCGAAACTTGTTTAGCCATGGCGTGCCAAGACAATAACCATCCATTTATCCCCCCTTGGCGCCTTACCGCTGTAGTGGGCTGATGTTGCACCTGAAAGTACCCGTATGAATTTCCTGCGTAAGCTGTTTGATAATAATGAGCGTGATGTTGCCCGTTACCGCAAAGTCGTCGAGAAGGTCAATGCCCTTGAAGCGCAGTTCAAAGCCCTCACCGATGACCAGTTAAAAGGTAAGACCGAAGAATTCCGGGCCCGTGTCCGCGAGGTTATCGGGGATGAAGCTCAGTACAAGACCCGCAAGGACATGACGGAAGCCTACAACAAGGCCCTCGATGACATTCTCCCGGAAGCCTTTGCTGCCTGCCGTGAAGCATCCTGGCGCTATCTCAAAATGCGCCACTTCGATGTCCAGCTTATCGGTGGCATGGTGCAACACGATGGACGTATCTCCGAGCTGCGTACCGGCGAAGGAAAAACCCTGACATCCACGCTTGGGACTTACCTCAACGCGATCGCTGGCAAAGGTGTCCACCTTGTCACTGCAAACGACTACCTTGTAAAGCGTGACGCCATCTGGATGGCTCCTCTCTACGATGGCCTCGGCATGACCGTTGGCATCCTCCAAGGACACTCGCCAGAAACCGGCGAGGGCGGTGGCACGTTTGTCTATGACCCCACGTACACAAATCCTCAGGAAGATGGCCTGGATGACCGCTTTAAGTTCGCCCGCCAGGTCTATGACCGCCGGGATGCTTACTCCTGCGACATCGTCTACGCAACCAGCGCTGAGCTCGGCTTCGACTACCTCCGCGACAACATGGCTCCAACAAGCAACCAGATTGTTCAACACCGTGGCCACTGGTTTGCAATCATTGATGAGTGTGACTCCAACCTCATTGATGAAGCCCGCACACCACTGATCATCTCTGGAACCGCTGAAAAGTCATCGGATCTCTATTACGTCTTCGCTCGCATCATGCCGATGCTCGAGCGTGGAGATGAGAAGAAGGATAAGTACGACAACACCACGGATGAAAAAGACTTTGTGGTGGATGAAAAGCAGAAGACGGCCCACTTTTCCGAGCAGGGCCTCGTCAATGTCGAAAAGCAGCTACGCCGTATGGGCTTTGATGTCGAAGACATTTCAGCACTTGAAAATGTGCAGTACATGCAACATGCAAACGCAGCGCTGAAGGCACATGCCGTCTTCCACCGTGACCGCGACTATGTCGTGCGTCAAGGCAAGGAAGGCAAGCCGGAAGTCTGTATCGTAGATGAGTTCACGGGACGTATCATGTTTGGCCGCCGCTGGTCGGATGGCCTTCACCAGGCTGTAGAAGCCAAAGAAGGCATTAAGATCGAGAACGAGCAGCAGACGATGGCGACGATCACCATCCAGAACTACTTCCGCCTCTACGCAAAGCTTGCCGGCATGACCGGAACAGCGAAGACCGAAGAGGATGAGTTCCGTAAGATTTATGCCCTCGATGTCGTCCAGGTTCCAACGAACAAGCCGATGGTTCGTCTGGATCTCGCGGATGTCATTTACAAAACAGAAGAATCCAAGCTCCGTGGCATCGCGCTGGAGATTCTCCAGATTCACTGCCGCAAGCAGCCGGTTCTCGTTGGTACACGTTCCATCGAAATGTCCGAGCGCGTCAGCGAATTCCTCACCTTCCAAAAGCTGGAGCTTCTTGGCGCCGTTACCATTTTGCGCCACGCCATCGATGAGAAGAAGAAAGAGCTTGGGGATGACTACGGCAAGTTCGTCAGTCTGCTAATCACCAAGTTTGATGAGCTTACTCTCCGCAAGCTTGAGCCAGTGGGAAAAGCAGTTGGCATCCCAGTCTCGAAAATGACCGACCCAGTATTGGTGGCGAAGTTTGCTGACCGCTTGGGTCTACCGCAAGACCAGCGGGATGAGCTTCTTGAATGCCTAATGCACGGTATTCCGCACAACATTTTGAATGCGAAGTTCCACGAAAACGAAGCGCGCATTATCGCAGAAGCTGGGCGACTCGGAGCCGTCACGATTGCAACCAACATGGCTGGCCGTGGAGTTGATATTCTTCTTGGTGGAACCCACATCGCAAGCGAAGCCGAAAAGTCCATCTCATCCGATGAGTCTTATCGCCGTGGTGGCCGTCGTTCGATTGCACACGTTGTCACAAAGCGTGATGCTGCGGACACTCCCGAAACCAGCGGTGTGGCAGGTGCTGGAACGACAGTTATTGGGGATGACTCCCAAACACCGGAGCAGCTGGCCGCAGAGCGTTTGGCAGTGCACAAGGCAGGCGGTCTGTACATTCTTGGAACAGAGCGACATGAAAGCCGCCGTATCGACAACCAGCTCCGTGGACGTGCCGGACGCCAAGGTGACCCAGGTTCGAGCCGCTTCCATGTCTCTCTTGAGGACTTCCTCTGGCGTGCATTTGGTGACCGCACCAACTCCATCCTGATGAAGCAGTGGGAAGATGACCAGTCTGTCGACATGCCAATCCTCTCCAAGATGATTGAAAATGCGCAGAAGAAGGTCGAGCAGCACAACTTCGATGCACGTAAGCACGTTCTCGAATACGACGATGTGATGAACGTACAGCGCGAGGTGATTTACTCCGAGCGTAAGCAGATCCTCGAAGGGGCTGACCTCCGCGAGACCGTTCTTAGCTACCTTGGAGATGCCGTAGATGGCGCGATCACCGCTGGGATTCCTGAAGGTGTCTCGGTGGATGACTACGACATCGATGGCATTCTTACACCTCTGCGTGAAGTCTTCCCAATCGATGACCAACTGGACATCGAAAGCCTTCCCGGCAAGAACCGTGGTGAGCTCGCTGACATCCTGCACAAAGCCGCCGTGGATGCCTTTGAGGTTCGCGAGGCTGACATGGGCGCAGACCAGATGCGTGAGATTGAGCGCCAGGTGATGCGCCAGGTGATCGACCGTGAATGGGTTGAGCACCTGCGTAACATGGACTACCTCCGTGAAGGCATCGGACTCCGTGGCTATGCACAGGTCGATCCGCTTGTTGCCTACAAAAAGGAAGCTCTCGAACTCTTCAATGTGCTGCAAACGACCATCATTGCCCAAACCATGGCACAAACCTTCCGTGCTCAGCTGCAAGCTGCGCAGCCAAGCGAGGATGAGCTCCTCCAGATGTTGCTAAGCGGTGCATTTGGTCAGTTTGAGACGTCTCAAACGGACGAAGAAGCATCTGACGAAGATGCGAGCGACAATGATGTCCAGGCAATTGACACAGCAAAGGTCGAGCAGGAGATGAATCGTCTGTTGCAGGCTGCTGCGATGGCGCCGACGACAGCACCAGTGACTCCAGAGCCGAATGATCCATGTCCATGTGGATCAGGAAAGCCTTACAAAGCCTGCCATCGGGGACGGCCACTGCCAGCAGCTGAGTAAAGCTGAAATCCTGATTTTGGGGACTCACGCGGGTCCCCAAAGTCTTTTTTGGAGCATTCTATGTCCACGAATAACTCGGATGAACCTCAAGGCAACGCGCCTGTCCCCAATGATGCTAACGAGGTGGTATTTGTCCCCGATGCACCGAGCGGCCTCCCGGTTTACTTTGGAGGGAACGTACGAGCTGAAGTGCAGCACACACCATCAGATGAATCTGGTGAAGAAGACGATGTGAACGCTAGCAGTGATGACAGTCAGGAAACGCCGATTGATGTCAGCATCGCAGCGGCAGACCCGGACAGGATTCTTTCATCGGCGGTTTCCGCACCTGAAGATGCCATTGTGGCGCTCCGCCAAAGCCCAAGCTTTAGCGTTTATACAGAGCGCTTGGCGGCGGCTCGTGTTGCGGTACGCGATGGCATTCGCAAAGCCAGCCACCCGGATGTCCTTCATGCGTTGAATTGGGATATGGATCAGCTAGATAAAGTTGCCGCGCTACCCGAGCCGGCTCAGTTTGCTGCATGGATTTGGGCACGTCTGGTCTTTGGTCGGGGATTTGCGGTTCTCGCTATTCTGACCGTGCTTGGTGGTATCGCGTGGGCAGCCTGGATCGTAATCAGCAACCGCTAAGCCCTGCCCACAAAGGATAGCTCGAATATCAATGAACATCGCGGTGATCGGACTTGGTGGCACGGGCTCAGCGGCGCTGCGTTTTCTTGCGGGTGCTGGTCACAAGGTGACGGGCTATGAGCGCTTTCAAATCGGCCATCGGCGTGGGTCCAGCCATGGAAACTCGCGGATTATCCGCTACGCCTATCCGGACCCGCTTTACACAAACCTGATGACAGCTGCGTTTCCACTTTGGGAATCCCTGTGTGAAAAGACCGGGCGCGACCTGATGGTCAAGTGCGGAGGGGTTACCTTTGCTCCGGATGGGCATCCAGAGCTGGCTGCGACTATTGCTGCGCTCACGAGTGCGGGTGTTGCCCATACGGTGATGTCATCCGGCGATGCGATGCAGCGCTTTCCCGCATTTCGCTTTTCGAATGATGAAGTGGTTGTGTTCCATGCGGATGCGGGATTTCTCCGAAGTGGTGAGATTGTTGAGGCGCAGGTTGCGCTGGCGCGGGATTCGGGAGCCGAAGTCAGAGCGGGTGTGCAGGTTGTGGATGTCCGTGAATCGCAGACGGATGTGTTTGTTCGGACGGCATGTGGGAATATCAGTTTTTACGACAAGGTGATTGTCGCGGGTGGTGCGTATTTGCCGATGTTGTTCCCTGAAGTAGGGTTGCCACTTACGGTGACGCGACAGCAGATTACCTATGTGGGTCTTGAGGATGCTACGAAGCATCACTGTGCGCACGAGCGGATGCCGGTTTGGATTGATGCATCGACGTATTGGTATGGCTTCCCTACCGATGGCCGTGTGGATGGTGTGAAAATCGCAAGGCATCAAATGGGCGATGTTGTCGACCCATTGGTCGATGACCGCGCTGTGCGTGGCGGCGACGATGATGCAGCGCTGCGCGTTGCGGAGAAGCGTATCGGCGGTGTTTCAGGACAAGTTGTGCACTCGGAAGTCTGTTTGTACACAAACACCCCAAACGAGGACTTCATCTTCGATACGGCACCGGGTGGGAACAATGTGTTACTTGTCAGCGGATGCAGCGGTCATGGGTTTAAGTTCACCATTTTGCTTGGGAAGGCAGCAGCTACCTGGGCGACATCGGGTGTATTTTGCCATGGGCTAGCCGATGACCGATTTCGGCTCAGGCTCCTTTCAGTGTGATGTTTACTCCTTCGGCCCGTTCAGCATCATGAACCAGCTGGGCTGGTGGTGGAACTGGCAGCCGCTGATAATCGCCCCGTGAAAAGTACTTCTCCAACCAGCAGTAAATGGCGATGAACAGATACCGGCTCCCCATTTCTTTAATTTTGAGCTTACTCTCACCATGCCGCCGGTTTCTCCACGTGATGGGTACCACTTGCCACGAGTAACCTCGTACGATGATTTTCAGCGGGAGCTCGACCGTCAGGTTAAAGTGATGCGCGAGGTAAGGTGAACATCCCTTAAGTGCACTCATCCGGTAGGCTTTAAAGGCGTTGGTAAAGTCATTGAGCTGGACCTTAAAGAGGCGACGGAGAAACTGATTTGCTATCCGATTTAGCATCAACTTAACCCCCGGATAGTCAATCACACCTCCACCTTTGACAAATCGGCTCCCAAAGACCGCATCGTAACCCTCATTCAGGATGTGCCAATAGCGCACAACGTCGCGGCAGTCATCTGACTCATCTGCCATCATGATGCAAACAGCATCCCCGCTGCACTTGTGAATTCCATGCACGATAGCGTGGCCAAATCCGTGTGGCTGCTGTTTTCGCTGTGGCGCAAGCGTCGGAATTTCATCCATTAATGAACAGAGGACATCCCATGTTCCATCTGTACTGCCATCATCCACGACGACGATTTCGTGCGGAATTCCATTGCGACGCAGCTCGACATAGAGGTGCTCGATGGTGCTTGGAAGAGCATCCTGTTCATTTCGAGCAGGGATGATCACGGACAAAAGTGTGAGGTCGTTTGGCATTGTTTAACTATCCCGATCTAAGCGGCGCTGATTTCCAGCCAGTTTTCATTTGCGACAGCATGTTTTGCGATGTCATCCAAGATGCACATTGCGCCTAATCGGGGGGTCCAATCGTAGGTTTGCTGGACGATTCGTCCATCGATGACGAGCCAGGGGACATCGTAGGGGCGTGGACCTGGATCGGACTGAATCTTGTGCTCGCCAAAGCGCTCTTTGCACCACTGCGTGAGCTCAAAAAGTGACATTGAATTCGCTTCCCCACCGCCGACGTTGTAGATGCATCCCGATGCAGCCGGTTGAGCCACCTGCTTCATGATCAGCTCCGCTAGGTCTTTTGGATGCAAGATGTCACGGACTTGAAAGCCCCTTCCATCGAATCCTGTGTAGCGAAGCGGCAAGCGGTGCAGGTAGCGGTTGATCCAATAGGCAAAAATCCCCTGACTGGCAACACCAAACTGACCACTACCAGCGAGGACACCGCAGCGGTTAACCCAAACAGGAAAGTCAAATGCGCGACCATATTCAAATGCAATGACTTCAGATGCCAGTTTGCTTGCACCGTAAAGACTCACGGGTGCCGCGGTTGAGAACTCCTCCGAGATGCCAAACCGAGTGACTCCATTTGGAAGCGCTTTCACTGGATCGATCGCGTAGCGGGATGCGGTCTCACTGAGTGGGATTATTTCGAGTGCAAGCTGTGAGTAGACACGGCTGGTGGAGAGGAGGACCAACCCGGCACCCGATTTGCGGCAATACTCAAGGACATTCAGGGTTCCGACGAGGTTGGTGTCGAAAAGATCGCGCGCATCATCTCCATTTGTCCCGGCAAGGACGCTTGCGTTAGCTGCAGCATCGATGACCAGATCGGCATCCGGCAGGCGATGCACATCCGCCGGGACGCGAATATCACCGTGGATGACACGGATTCCGAGGTGATTCAAGCGCGAGCGGTTTTGCTCGGAGCCGGACCTTACGAAGCTATCGACACCGACAATGTCCATACTCGGATAATTCTCTAAAAT
>Ga0114971_10002153_pt1 | contig 13570 bp, 13 predicted proteins | sample M_140625_MF_Meta_FD_87320 | JGI IMG/M metagenome (GOLD analysis project Ga0114971, IMG submission 87320) | Freshwater microbial communities from Lake Montjoie, Canada to study carbon cycling - M_140625_MF_MetaG | ecosystem: Environmental > Aquatic > Freshwater > Lake | place: Lake Montjoie... | reverse complement strand
CTCCCGGGGGCCGAGGAGGAGACCCCGGGGGCAATACGACCCCCGCGCCTCAGGCAAGGCGACACGTTCCTTGGGAACAGTCCGCAAGCGCTACTCCAAAGGCCTAAGACCTGTCAGATGCGGGCGCTGCTCAGCGCTCTACCGCCAGCTTCACGGCTGGCACACCGCGCCGGGCAGCGCCCGCGCCTCCCAATTTCCCTGAGGGATCAATGCCACCCTCGCAAAGGATCGAACATGCCCCTGTCTCCCCCGTGCCGCGACCGCCCGGCGCTTGACCTACCCCCCTCCCAATGCCAAACACCGCCCAACATGATTGACACCGCACACATCCGGAATTTCTCCATCATCGCCCACATCGACCACGGCAAGTCGACCCTTGCCGACCGGTTGATCCAGCTCTGCGGCGCCGTCGCCGACCGCGACATGGTGAACCAGATCCTCGACTCGATGGACATCGAGCGCGAGCGCGGCATCACCATCAAGGCCAACACCGTCCGCCTCGACTACACCGCGAAGAATGGCGAGAAATACGTGTTGAACCTCATCGACACACCCGGCCACGTGGACTTCGCCTATGAGGTCTCGCGCTCGCTCGCCGCCTGCGAGGGCTCGCTGCTCGTCGTCGACGCCTCGCAGGGCGTAGAGGCCCAGACACTGGCGAACGTGTATCAGGCGATCAACAACAATCACGAGATCGTGCCGGTCCTCAACAAGGTCGATCTGCCAGCGGCCGACGCCGACCGCGTGCGCCAGCAGATCGAGGACGTGATCGGCATCGACGCGTCCGACGCCATCCCGATTTCCGCCAAGACCGGCGTCGGCGTGCCCGACGTGCTCGAGGCCATCGTCCACCGCCTTCCCGCCCCAAAGGGCGACCGCGATGCGCCCTTGAGGGCGCTTCTCGTTGACAGCTGGTATGATGCCTATCTCGGCGTCGTCGTGCTCGTGCGCATCATCGATGGCGTGCTGAAGAAGGGCATGAAGGTGCGGCTGATGTCCACCAATGCCGTCTATCAGCTCGAGCGCGTCGGCGTGTCGCGTCCCAAGAAGGAAACCGTGGACGAGCTGGGCCCGGGCGAGATCGGCTTCTTCACCGCCTCGATCAAGCAGGTGGCCGACACCCGCGTCGGCGACACCGTGGTCGACGAAAAGAACCTGACGGCCACCCAGCTGCCGGGCTTCCGCCCCGCACAGTCCGTTGTCTTCGCCGGCTTCTTCCCCGTCGATGCGGCCCGCTTCGAGGACCTGCGCGAGGCCATCGGCAGGCTGCGCCTCAATGACGCGAGCTTCACCTATGACATGGAGACCTCGGCGGCCCTTGGCTTCGGCTTCCGCTGCGGCTTCCTCGGGCTGCTGCATCTCGAAATCGTCCGTGAGCGGATCGAGCGCGAGTTCAACGTCGATATCATCACCACGGCACCCTCGGTCATCTACAAGGTCAACCTGCGTGACGGCACGCACATCGACCTGCACAACCCGGCAGACCTTCCCGACCAGACGCTGATCGAATCGATCGAGGAACCGTGGATCGAGGCCACCATCCTGGTGCCGGACGAATATCTGGGCTCCATCCTCAAGCTCTGCGAGGACCGCCGCGGCCGCCAGAAGCAGCTCACCTATGCGGGCGCGCGCGCCATGGTGGTCTATGATCTGCCGCTGAATGAAGTGGTGTTCGACTTCTATGACCGGCTCAAGTCGGTCTCGCGCGGCTATGCCTCCTTCGACTACAAGATGACCGATTATGAAGAGGGCGACCTCGTGCGCCTCGGCATCCTTGTCAACGCGGAACCGGTGGATGCGCTGGCCATGATCGTGCACCGGGCGCGCGCCGAGCAGCGCGGCCGCGTGATGTGCGAGAAGCTGAAGGAGCTGATCCCGCGCCACATGTTCCAGATCCCCATCCAGGCGGCAATCGGCGGCAAGATCGTAGCGCGCGAGACGCTGTCGGCGATGCGCAAGGACGTCACATCCAAGTGCTACGGCGGCGACATCAGCCGCAAGAAGAAGCTTCTGGACAAGCAGAAGGAAGGCAAGAAGAAGATGCGGCAGTTCGGCAAGGTCGAAATCCCGCAGGAGGCCTTCATTTCCGCGCTGAAGATGGATGAGAACTGAGGCGGCTGATCCCATTTCCGGGCTGGACCGTAGTTTGGAATAATTCTAAATTGCAGTCCTCATCTTTGGGGCCGTGCCTGTCTTGAAAAGCTTTTCCGATCTCACCGAACAGGAACTCCTCGCCCTCGCCATTTCGAGCGAGGACGATGATGCCCGCGCCTATGCGGGCTTCGCCCATTCGCTGATGGACACCTATCCCGCCTCTGCCAAGGTTTTCATGGAGATGGCGGAGGAAGAGCACGAGCACCGCCGCTGGCTCACCGATCTCTATGCCAAGAAGTTCGGTGATTACATCCCGCTGATCCGGCGCTCCGACATCCAGGGCTTCGTGCGCCACAAGCCGGCATGGACCATCGGCAAGATGAACATCGAGGAGATGCGCCAGCGTGCCGAGGTCATCGAGCTCGAGAACTACCGCTTCTACAAGCAGGCCGCCGAGCGCAGTGGCGACCCACAGATCAAGAAGCTGCTGCTCGACTTGGCCGAAGCCGAGAAGGGCCATGAATCAATCGCGGTCAAGCTTGGCCACACGCATCTGACAGCCGATGCCAAGATCGAGGAAGGCGAGGCCAAGCGCCGGCTCTTCCTGCTGCAGGTCATCCAGCCGGGCCTCGTGGGCCTCATGGATGGTTCAGTCTCGACGCTCGCCCCGCTCTTCGCGGCCGCCTTCGCCACGCATGACACCTGGCAGACCTTCCTCGTCGGCACCGCCGCCTCGGTGGGCGCGGGCATTTCCATGGGCCTTGCCGAGGGCCTGTCGGATGACGGCAAGCTCACTGGCCGCGGCCACCCGCTGATCCGTGGCCTTGCCGCCGGCATCATGACGGCGGTGGGCGGCCTCGGCCATGCGCTGCCCTATCTCATTCCGGATTTCTGGACCGCCACCTGGCTCGCCATCGCGGTCGTTTTCGTCGAGCTCTGGATCATCTCCTGGATCCGCTTCAAGTACATGGACACGCCCTTCCTCAAGGCGGCCTTCCAGATTGCGGTGGGCGGCTTCCTCGTCTTCCTCACGGGCATCTTGATCGGCAGCGCCTAGGCCAGCCGGATCAGCACCGCGCCGATGACGATCAGTACCGCACCCGCGAGGCGCGGCAGGCTGACGGTCTCCTTCAGCACCCGCATCGACAGCAGCATCACGATGAGGATGCTCGTCTCGCGCAGCGCGGCCACGCTGGCGATCGGCGCCTTGGTCATCGCCCAGATCACGATCCAGTAGGCGCCAACCGAGAGTGCCGCACCCACCACACCGGTCTTCCAGTAGGGCGCCACCTCGCGCACGATGCTAGGCCCGCGCAGGCTTACGGCGGTTGCGGCGAGGAAGATCGCATCGAACAAAAACACCATGCCGGCATAGGACGATGGCTGCCCCGAGGCGCGCCCGCCCATGCCATCGACGACCGTATAGGCCGCGATGAACACCGACGTGCCGATGGCGAAGAACAGCGTCAGCCCATCCAGTCGCACACCGCGGTGGCCGAGCAGGCTGATCATCCAGATGCCGATGACCAGAATGGCCACGCCGGCGCCGCCCATCAGCGTCAGGTCCTCATGCATGAAGGTCCACGTCACGGCGAGGGTGAGCAGGGGGGCCGCACCCCGCGCGATCGGGTACACCTGGCTCAGGTCACCCGTGCGATAACTCCGTGCGAGGAAGAGATTGTAGCCGAGATGGAGAACTCCGGAGGCAACCGCATAGGGCAGACTGGCCAGCGACGGGAGCGGGAATACCAGCAGCATCGCCACGCCCATCACGCCCATGATCGTCTGGATCAGGCAGAGCGACAGGAACCGATCGAGCTTGAGCTTGACCAGCACGTTCCAGCCTGCGTGCATGACAGCTGCGGCGAGCACCGCAAGAAAGACGGAAAGTTCCAAGACACGCTCCTGCCGGTCCGCTTAGCCCAGCAGCAGGTGCGCCGCCAGCAGGTTCAGCAGGGATTCGCGCAGGACAGCGTATCGGACAGTCTGGGGCGCTGGACATATCTCGTCTCGATCGTTGTGTTCCTGAGATACTGAAACCCCGGAAAATCGGCGGCTGGTGCATTGAACGGCATGCAGGCGACCGTAACCACGACATCGGAAACTGGTATAAGCACTGCAATTTTAGCATCCGTTGCCGTCGGACGTGTACATTTGCGGCTGCCTCCGTAGAACTTGGACCACTTCACAGCGCCAGTGGTCTTGTTGAATACGTAGATATCTATCCCCAAGTTACTATTGACCCAAGTTGCGTCGATCGGCGCGAGGAGGAGCTCCGCGCCCACGAAGTAGTCATCGAGAAAGCCGGAGGGGATTGTCTTTTCGCTCTGCGCAACCAGATTCGTAATCAAGAACGCAGCATCATCGACCTTCCGCACCGCAAATATATATTGGGAGAGATTGATCAGTCCAAAGAACAGCAGCAGCAGTATTGGCAGGACCAGTGCAAACTCAATGGCCGCCACGCCCGCCTCACGGCGGCGTGCGACATGCCGGGTGGGGGCCGGTCGTCTCATTGTTCCGTCATGAATACGGAAATGCCATGCAACCGGCGGATGTCGGTGCGGCCGGGCACATTCGCAAAGCCCACTCCCGTGCCCCAGGAACCCATGTAGCCCCCTCCCGGGAAGAGCCTGCTGAAATCTCCTATGAATGGGAACAGGAATGTCCAGTCTCTGGTCACGATAACGGATGTGGCAGTTCCGCGCGGGATAGCGTCGAAATGGTCGCTATCGACGTTCACGATCTCTCTTGGCTGAAGAAGTCTGAATTTTGTCGCAGTGCGGACGTCGACATGAATATCGTTGATGCAGTTGGGGTCGAGGCTGATATTTGAGCACACCTTCGTCTTGAATTCGCTTGCTGTGGTGATCCTGTTCGTCTCCAGCAAGCGGGCCGCTCTCTCCGTGGCGAGCTGAAGCTGATACTGGATGAGGAGGAACGCCCCGACTTCGGTGATCGCACCGATCAAGAGTATAAGGAACGGAGCTACAATGGCGAACTCGATCGCCACGCTACCCTTACGGCAGCGCAGGAACCGGCCAGTGCGATTTGCAGCAATCTTCGTGCGCACCTACGCCACTCCACGCTTCTGTGGGCCCAGCACAGCGATTACTTGGACTGGATGACATATAGCAAAATCGGATGAATGAGCAATTAAAGATTGATTAATCCGCTAAGGCGCCACCCCGGTGGTTATAATCGTCGTTGGGGGTATGCTGTTGACGTTCTGACTTGCTGACTGTCCGCCGGTTGCCTGGTCTTCTGCCAAAGAGGTCTTGCCGGTGACCTGCTCGATGTTCGTGGAGAAGTAGTCGTTCGTGTCGCCAATGCGCACCGTCGGTTCGCAATCCTTGCGGCACGTAAATGTATGGCGGCCCTCGGGCCCGTACATCGAGACGCTGTAGCTGTCCTCGTAGATGACGCGCACCTGGTAGTCGCCCAGCTTCTTGCCGGCCTCATCTAGCGCCATGACATTGGTGAGCCCGAATCCCTTCGGATGGAGGAAGAGCAAACGTCCTTCACTGGTGACGTCCGCAATGGCCGGGTTGCCGACCAATACCGTGACCGGAGTCTCCGGCAGCTTGACGATCTGTGACTGGTCGCTGACCAGCACGATCTCCTGTGCAGCCTGAGCGTCAGTAGAGAGAGCCAGTGCAAGCAGACAGCTCTTTAATATCCCAATATTTCGCAAGTAATACCGCATGACTGACGCAACTCTCCACTGACCCGATCTCTCGCGTTCCAGGAAGATAGTGGGGAAGCGGTGAATCTTCCCTTAACCCCTTAACCCGGTCGGCGTTCCACAGCGCTCGCACAAGATTCCTAGATGTGGCCAAAATGTGCCAATCCAGTATAGCGTTGGAGGAAAAAGCTTCCTTAGGAAGAGATGGGAGGGTATTCTGTCCACCGTAACTTATTGGCGAGAAATATAATCTTAAAGTGCAATTGATTACATCTTCTGAATTCAGCCAGAGCACTATCTCCTTTGGCCGAGGAAGTGTTTATGACGAAGCATTAAGTTCAGTAAATCTTAAAAATACTCAATTATAAATAAGTTTATATTGCGTAAGAAATATTCAGAACATGCAACTATTATCAACTTGCGCGTAGAGTTCACTTGACTCTCTGTTTTACTTCTCCTTAAAGAAAAGTGTGAAAAATGCCACCCATGGTTTCAGATCGGTCAGAGATCTGTCTGCTGCCACATGCTTCAAACCTCTTTCGGAGAAAATCCATGACGAAATTCATTCGCTTCTTGCGCGATGACTCAGGTGCCACCGCCATCGAGTACGGCCTGATCGCCGCATTGGTTGCAGTCGTCTTGATTACCGGGCTTACCACGCTCGGCACCACCCTAAACGCGAAATTCAGCAATATCGCGTCTTCGATAAAGTAGATCCGAGCTAAACTCTGCCAAACGACCGCGAGGCTTGTGGGACGCGCTTGCTACCGCGAGTTAATGTTCTGCAAGCCCCGCGCATTCAACGCTTGATGCTGCATCTTGGAGATGTAAGTCATGGCATTTATGGCCGGACAGCTCGCTCTCTATGCTTTTCTGCTCTTGATGCTTCTGGCCGCAACATTGGATGTGCTTTCGCTTCACATTCCCAATTGGATTGTGATCGCCTTGGCAATGCTCTTTTTTCCCATTGCTTTCATCACGGGCATGCCAGGCGTTGCCCTGGGTTTGCATACGGCGACCGCTGTTGTCCTGCTGATCGCAGGTTATGGCCTCTTCTCATTCGGCATGATTGGTGGTGGGGATGCAAAGCTGATGTCTGTGGCCGGCCTGTGGCTCGGCTTCCCAGTCGTGCTGCCGTTCCTGCTGTTTGCGGCGATTGCCGGGGGAATTCTCGCGGCTGCCATCGGGCTTTGGGCTGTTGTCAGCCTTGAAGCGAGGATTCGCGGTGATCGGCTGGAACGTGCGGTGACCCGTTTGTCGCCTGACCTGCCATATGGTTTTGCACTGGCCGCAGGTGTCATTCTGGCAGTGCCGTTTAGTCGGTGGATGGCTTTCGTCGTCTGAACATAGTTAACGCAAATTTGACGAATACACCTCAAGGTAGCCAAATGTCTCCAGTTTGGTACCTCACAGGATTGAAGCAATGAACAGAATGCGGCTCCTGATCTTGGTGGCGGCAATTCTGGCCGCCCTGCTTGCGGCATATCTGTCGACGGGTCTGCTGCGCAGGCCGGCGCCCCAAGTCGTTCAACCGCAAGTGCAGAAGAGCGATAACGTGGACGTGCTCGTCGCGGGCACAGCCTTTGCTCCGGGCCAAAGGTTCGGCAGTACCGGCCTGCAGTGGCGGGCCTGGCCGCGTGATGGCTTGGCGGCCGACATGATCACACGCGAGACGATGCCGGATGCGCCAACCCAGATGCGTGACGCGCGCGCCCGTGTATCGATGATCGCCGGCGAGCCGGTCCTGCCCGGGAAAATCGTGAAGGCCGGCGAGGCAGGCTTCTTGAGCTCCGTTTTGCCAGAGGGCATGCGTGCGGTGGCCATTTCCATTACGGAAATCTCGTCCGTTAGTGGATTCGTGCTGCCGAATGACCGCGTGGACGTCATTCTCACACGAACCACCGCGGACTCGCTCGGCAACAAGATCTCCACCGGCGAAGCCGTGATTACCAACGCGAAGGTGCTGGCCATCAACCAGACGCTCGGAGGCGGAACCACCGATGCCACCGTCCCAGAAGGCCGAACTGCGGTGTTGGAACTAAATCCAAAGCAGGCGGAAGTCCTCGCAAAAGTCGCTGCATCGGGTGAGATCTCCCTCGCATTGCGTGCCCTTGCAGACGGCGGAGACGGCAAGCCGGTGCTTGCCGACAACTATCGGAACCCCAGCCGTGCCACGAGCGGCCCCCTGATCATTCGATACGGGCTCCAGCGCCGGGCGTCTGGACAATGAGAACATGATGATGATTATCCACAAGGTTACCCTAATCCCTTCAGCAGCAAGGCTGGTCTTCTGGCTGCTGATTGCTCTTGCTATCCCGCTTCCCGCAAGCACAGCGCCGAGCAACGCGTCTGCCTCGGACACCATCGATCTCACGGACGGGCAGCAGGCGGGACGCTCATTGCGGCTTGGCCTTGAAAAGAGTGCCGTTCTGAAACTGCCCGCCGCGGTCAAGGACGTCATCGTCGGCAATCCCGAAATGGTCGACGTGGTGCTGAAGAACCGCAGCACCGCCTATCTCTTCGCGCGCAGTGCCGGCCAGACCAACATCTTCTTCCTCGACTCGGCGGGCCAGCAGATCCTGCAGCTCGACCTTGAGGTTACCCTCGACACCAAGGCCCTCAGGTCGCTTCTCGACAGGGCCATGCCGGGCAATGCCATCCAGCTCGACAGCACCGGATCAAACATCGTGCTCAAGGGCGTAGTCAGCGATGCCCAGCAGGGAAAGACGGCAGAAGACCTCACCAAGCGCTTCCTTACGAGTTATGGCGGAGATGACCTGTCCGTCCTCAATCTTCTCAAGATTGCCGAAGGCAACCAGATCACGCTGAAGGTCCGGGTTGTTGAACTGAAGCGCTCGATTCTCAAGCGGATCGGCATGAACCTTGACGGCGAGATCACTGCGGGTCCCTTCAACTTTACCTATTCGAACCAAACAAACCCGCTCAACTTGCCTCACACTTTCGACGGCACGGCTTCGTTCCCGGCTCCCTTCAAGGTCGATGCAACCATTCACGCTCTCGAAGATAACGGCCTTGCCACGGTTCTCGCTGAACCCACGCTCACGGCAACGTCAGGGGCGCCCGCCAACTTTCATGCCGGTGGAGAGTATCCCTATCAAAGCTGCCAATATCAGAACCTGGATCCGAACACGACCACCACATATCTCAATTGCACCACTCTGTTCCGCAACTACGGCATCAGCCTTGCCTTTACCCCCACGGTGCTGAGCGAGGGCCGCATCGCACTCAACGTATTCACCGAGGTGAGCGATCTTGCGCCGAACCCTTACGGCACCGAACCGCTGATCGACACACGCAACGCTCAGACCTCAGTGGAACTGCCGAGCGGTGGCTCTATGATGCTCGCCGGCCTCATCAAGAACGTCACCCAGCAAAAGATGGAAAATACACCTGGCATCCGATCGGTGCCCATCCTTGGGGCGCTATTCTCCAGCCAAGAGTTCCAGCGGCGGCAAAGCGAACTTGTGGTGATTGTTACCCCCTATATTGCGAACCCCTCTGACGAGTCGAAATTGGCAACGCCCATCGACCGCTTCAACAATGCCACCGACCTTCAGCAGTTCTTCCTTGGTCGCATGAACAAAGTCTATGGCCTGCCGGCCAGTGCCGGTGCTGACGCCAGCGGCATGGGGACCGACACCTATCATGGCCAGGTCGGCCACATCATCGAATGAGAGCGGAACAGGACTGAACATGCTCAAGTATAGTGCCCGCCATCTTCGCTCTGCGACCGTTGCCTGTGTGCTGGGGTCAATGACGGCTCTTCTTGCCGGTTGCTCTCCAGAACTTGCGAGTTTCGATGACACCTACGTGCCAGCCAGCGTCGAGGAGAACTTCCCGATCAAGGTCGTCGAGCGACCCGTCAAACTCGCGCTCGATGTGACCCCAGGTGGTCTCAGGCCTGGAGATGTCAACGACGTGATCCAGTTTGCGCGTCAGGCCGAATCCCGCGGCGCCACTCCCGTGGTCGTTAGCTACGCGACAGGAAGCAAACAGTCACGCGAAGCGGCAAACCAAGCTGCCGGAATCCTCGCACGACAGGGAATTGCGCGGCATTCCATCATCGTCACCCCCTATGATGGAACCCAGAACCGCGTGGTCCTGGCATTCTCCACCAAGGTTGCCGAGACAAAACCCTGCGGAGACTGGTCACAGAACATGCGCGCGAACCAGTTCAACGACTCAGGCCCCAATTTTGGGTGCGCATTCCAGCAGAACTTCGCAGCCATGGTTGCCAACCCGGAAGACCTCGAGCGCCCGCGCCCCATGACCGCCGCCCAAAGTGCCAGCCAAAGCCCGGCACTCAAGAACTACTCCGATGGAACCTGGACCGAGCAAACCGCCGATCCGGTTTTCTCGCCTGGACAGTAAGGAGCAGAGCGGATGAAAGTTGAAGTGAGCAGTGGATGACGATGCACGGTGAAGCACCCGGATTGCGCGGCAACGCTACCCCCGTAGCGCTGGTGCCGCGCGTCAATATCCAGGCCTTCTGCGAATTGCCGCGGACCGCCGAGGATGTGCAAGCGGCCTTTGCTGACCGCCGCATGGCCCGTGCCCACGGAACAGTGATAACTGGCGGCATTCCAGCGGCGATCAGGCTCTACCAGACCCAGTCTACGCCAAACCTCTTGATTGTTGAATCTGATGCACCGCGCGACGAGTTGCTCACCAACCTTGCTTCCCTTGCAGAGGTTTGCCAGCCCGACACGAAAGTCGTGGTCATTGGGCACATGAACGACGTGATCCTCTATCGTGAACTGATCCGCCAAGGCGTCAGCGAATACATCGTCGCGCCCATTGCCCCATTGCATCTGGTGGAGACCATCGCCTCGCTGTACCGGAATGATAAGGCAGCGCCTGTTGGTCGAGTCATCGCTTTTCTGGGAGCAAGAGGTGGCACAGGGTCCAGCACCATCGCTCACAACTGTGCCTGGGAGATTGCGCGCGCGGTCGACATCGAAACCACCATCTTCGATCTCGACCTTGCCTATGGCACGGCCGCACTCAATTTCAACATCGATGCATCAGGCGGCATTCTGGAAGCCATATCGCAACCGGAACGCGTTGACTCTCTGCTGCTCGATCGGCTTCTCACCAAGCTGGGCCAGAAACTGAGCCTTCTCGCGGGCCCCGGTGGAGTCGACAAGGATTGCGCCGTTGAGGCTCATGCGGTGGAAACAATCCTGACTGCAATGCGAGCGACCGTTCCGATAGTTGTGGTGGATCTGCCAAACCTGTGGGCACCCTGGGTTAAGTTCACACTCCAGCATGCTGATCAGATCGTTCTCACCGCCGAACCTGACCTTGCCAGCCTCCGCAATGCCAAGGCGCTGTTTGACATGTTCACGGTGTCCCGACCGAATGACCCGTTGCCAAATCTTGTCTTGAACAAGGTGGGCGTCCCCAAGCGACCAGAGATACCTGCAGCAGATTTTGCCAAGGCAGTAGGCACCAATGTCGCTGCCTCAATTCCCTTTGATCCGTTGAGCTTCGGGACCGCCCTAAACAATGGCCGGATGCTCCTCGACGCCACGCCAAAGGTTAAGGCCGCCGAGGCAATACGCAAGCTGGCGCAGGACTTCGGCGGTAATAAGCCTGCAAGACCTGTCGCGACCACCTCATCTGTTCTGAAGAAACTTCTCGCATTGGGTAAAAAGTGATGTTCGGAAAGCGCTCGGGTGAAAGCCCATCCAAGGACGTTCTTGCGCCGCTCCAGCCCTCACGCAGCGATGTGGGCGCCGAGCAGAACCGCCAGGTTTTCAGGCCAGGGCAGGAGCAGCGCAGTCCATCTGTCAGTCCTGCCGGAGGGTCCACGCCAAACGCGCCCGGCGGCCGAATTGACGGCTCGAACAACCGGCGGTCAGAAACCTACTACGACATCAAGAGCACAATCTTCAACGCCCTGATTGATGCCATCGACCTTACGCAGCTCTCGCAGATAGACCGCGAGGCAGCGCGTGAGGAAATTCGCGATATTGTCAGTGAGATCATCACCCTCAAGGACGTGGTGATGTCGGTCTCTGAGCAGGAGGAGCTTCTCGAGGATATTTGTAACGATGTCCTTGGATTTGGTCCCCTTGAGCCGCTGCTTGCCCGCGATGATATCTCCGACATCATGGTGAACGGCGCGGGCACCACTTTCATCGAAGTTTCCGGCAAGGTCTTGAAAACTGGTGTCCGCTTTCGAGATAACACACAGCTTCTCAACATCTGTCAGCGCATTGTCAGTCAGATCGGTCGGCGCGTCGATGAGGCTAGCCCCATTTGCGATGCGCGTCTGCTTGATGGTTCGCGTGTCAACGTCATCGTGCCGCCACTCTCCATCGATGGGCCTGCGCTCACGATCCGAAAATTCAAGAAGGATCGTCTGAAGTTGCCTGATCTCGTTCGGTTCGGTTCAATTACTTCGGAGGGAGCGACACTGCTGGAGATCATAGGCCGAGTCCGTTGCAACGTCCTGATTTCCGGTGGCACGGGTTCAGGCAAGACCACACTGCTGAATTGTCTCACTGCATACATCGAAAACGATGAGCGAATCATCACCTGTGAAGACGCCGCAGAGCTGCAGCTGCAGCAGCCGCATGTCGTGCGTCTCGAAACGCGACCGCCGAACCTTGAAGGCGAGGGTGAAATCACCATGCGTGACCTGGTGAAGAACTGCCTCCGCATGCGGCCTGAACGCATTATCGTTGGTGAAGTTCGCGGACCAGAGGCTTTCGATCTCTTGCAGGCGATGAATACGGGCCATGACGGATCGATGGGAACTCTCCACGCCAACTCACCACGTGAAGCACTCTCGCGCCTCGAGTCCATGATCACCATGGGTGGATTTTCGCTGCCATCCAAGACGATCAAGGAAATGGTTTGTGGGTCGATCGACCTGATCGTGCAGGCTGCCCGCCTGCGGGATGGTTCGCGTCGCATTACGCACGTAACCGAAGTGGTGGGCATGGAAGGTGACGTGATCATCACGCAGGATCTGATGGTCTATGATATCACCGGCGAGGACGCAAATGGCAAGGTTGTTGGGCGGCATCGCGGCACCGGTATTGCGCGACCACATTTTTGGGATCGGGCGCGCTATTACAACGAAGATCGGCGCCTCGCCGAGACACTCGAATTGGCAGAAATCCGTGGTGAGGCGGGATAAGGAGCCATGCCGTTCGGATTGGATCCGCAGCAACTCGCCTTTCTTCTTCTTGTCGCGGTGGCCGCCGGCGGTGCGGTTCTCGCGTTGGCCCTACCTTTGCTCTCCTCTTCGGAGGGAGAGTCGCGTGTAAAATCCATCGCGGCGAAGAGCTCAGTGGCGGAGGCCAAGACTGGGTCTGCGTCTGGACGACTGATTGGTGGCCAGAAGGACAATCGTCGCCGCCAGATTCAGGACTCCCTGAAACAAATCGAGGATCGTGCCCAGCAACGCAAACGGGGTGTGTCTCTGCGTGCGCAGATCGGCCGCGCCGGACTTGGCATCTCGGTGCGAAATTTCTGGGTGGTGTCCGGCGCCGTGGGGCTTGCCATGGCTCTCCTTCCCCTCTTGCTGGGCCTTCCGATCTTCGTCGGATTTCTGAGCGGAATTGCTGGTCTCCTCGGCCTTCCCCGCTGGTTCCTGTCATCCATGTCGAAGCGGCGGCAGAACGCCTTCCTCAGAGACCTGCCGGATGCATTGGACGTTATGGTCCGGGGCTTGAAGGCAGGCCTTCCGCTCTCCGATGCCATGCGCGTGATCGCAACGGAGGCTGGACCGCCCATAGCTCCTGAATTCATGGAAAT
>Ga0114971_10002150_pt1 | contig 13582 bp, 10 predicted proteins | sample M_140625_MF_Meta_FD_87320 | JGI IMG/M metagenome (GOLD analysis project Ga0114971, IMG submission 87320) | Freshwater microbial communities from Lake Montjoie, Canada to study carbon cycling - M_140625_MF_MetaG | ecosystem: Environmental > Aquatic > Freshwater > Lake | place: Lake Montjoie... | reverse complement strand
CTGAACTCCGGGGCGATGGTGCGGACCATGTTGCCGTCCGGTGAGAACACCAAAATACCCGAAGGACCGTCGGTGCTGACATAAATCAGGCCCGCACGATCCACCACTACGCCACCGTGAGTAGGACTGAGCGTCGCTGGCGAGGGAATCTTGGCCCAACCCGTCTCCACTTGAAAACGCCACGCCCCCGAACCGAGCGGGCCGGCAGGGATTGGCGCCGCCGCGACTTTTCGAACGGTCGAAGCAGGCTGGTCGTCCGGATGGGCGACGGCGAGAGAGGCGAAAGCACAGAATGCGAGGGCGAGGCGGCGGGAGGTGGACATGGGGAATAATGGGACTGAGCGATGAGAGACTGGGAGAACGGGGAACAGCTGAAGTAAACGGAACCGGATAGTTCATCCGGAAAACGTCCCGTCGTGTCCACCCAAAGCTGCGGAAATTTCGCGATCGTCGATTGCAGCCCAGTGACCGGCTGGTGCAGCGTGGGTCATGAGCCAATCCATCGCCACCGTTTCCCTCGTCGTCCGCGACTACGATGAGGCCATCGCCTACTACACCGGCGCCCTCGGGTTTCGGCTCGTCGAAGACCGCGCCCAGCCCACCGCGTCGCAGCCCGCCAAACGCTGGGTGCTCGTCGCCCCGCCGGGCGCCGACAGCGCGGGCGCGTGCCAGCTCCTGCTCGCGAAAGCGAAGAGTCCCTCCGAGCTCGCCGCCGTGGGCAATCAGACCGGCGGACGCGTCTTTCTCTTTCTCCACACCGACGATTTCCACCGCGACCACCGCGCCTTCCGTGAGCGCGGGGTCGAGTTTCTCGAAGCGCCGCGCGACGAGGACTACGGCACCGTCGCGGTCTTTCGCGATCTTTACGGCAACAAGTGGGACTTGCTGCAGCCAAAGTAGCCTCGCTGACCCAACGCTGGTTGCGCGAATCCAAACACGCGTCGCGAAGGCCGCTCAGCCGCTGGAGGCATTGTCCTAGGCGAGAATTCGGTGTCAGGGCTTGGCGGCGCGAATCCGCGTAAGCTCCATCTGCAGGCGAGCCACGAGTTCAGACTCCGCCGCGATCACGTTCTGTTCCTCGGGGAGATCGCGCTCCAGATTGAAGAGCTGCACCGGTTTCATTTTTGCGTCGAAGATCAGTTTCCACGGCCCGCGGCGCACTGCGAATTGTCCCGCGCCCGAGTGCAGCACGACGGCCGGGCGCACAGTCGCGTCCATCGTCGCTCCGCGCAGAGCCGGCAGCACGTTGAAACTATCCGGGGCCGCTCCCACCGGCAGGCTTGCACCGGCCAAGCCCGCGAACGTGGCCATCAAATCGGTGAGCACCACGAGCGACGCGTTGGTCTTTCCGGCCGGCGCCTGCCCAGGCCAGCGCACGAGAAAGGGCACGCGGTGGCCGCCTTCAAAGAGGCCCCCCTTGGAGCCGCGGAGATCGCCGTTCGATTTGTGACCGAAGTCGTCGCCCTCATCGCTTTTCGGCACGGCGCCGTTGTCGCTCGTGACGATCACGAGGGTGTTTTTCGCGATGCCCAGCTCATCCAGTTTCGCGAGCACGCGGCCCACGCTCCAATCAAACTCATAGACCATGTCACCGCGCACACCGGCCTGGCTTTTTCCGCGGGCGAATTCCGGCGGCGTGCAATTCCGGTGCGGCGCCTGCGACGCGAAATAGAGGAAGAACGGCTTCTTCATGGCGGCGCTCGCCGCGATGAACGCCTCCGCCTTCTCGGTGAGGGTCGGTCCGACCGCTTCGTCGCTCCACCCTTCCGTCATCCAGCCCTCGTGGACTTCGAGTCCCGAGGTGCCCGCCCGCGTGGGCGCAGCCTGCGCACGCCAGACGTTGGGTTTTCCGACCACACGATCGTCTTCGAGCCAGAAGTGCGGTTCGAGATTGATGCCACCGGGCAGCAGGAAGCTCGTGTCGAAACCGAGCGCGAGCGGGCCGCCCTGCACCGGCTGCGTGAAATCCACCTCACGCGTGCCGCCCGCCCCGTTCATGTGCCCCGTCTTGCCGCGGACAAAACCGCCGCCGGGTTTCGCGAAGTTGAGTCCTAGGTGCCACTTGCCGACCGCGGCCGTGCGATACCCGGCACGCTGCAAGACCCGCGCTACTGTCTCCCGCGTCGGCTCGATCAATGGGTCCTCGTATTCGGTCCAGAGAACACTGTTCTGCAAGCGCGTGCGCCACGAATAACGGCCGGTCAAAAAACCGTAGCGCGTCGGCGTGCAGACGGCGGCGGGCGTATGCGCATCGGTGAACCGCTGCCCCTCGGCCGCCAGCCGATCCATATTTGGGGTCGGGATTTTTGAGGCGGGATTGTAGCAATGCGGATCACCGTAACCCATGTCATCGGCGAGCATCACGATGATGTTCGGCCTCGTCTCAGCACCGAAAGCGGCCTGCGGAGCGAGGACCGAGAGCACGAGCCCGCAGAAAAGATTAGAACTTGATTTCATTCGTCCAAGTGAAGACCCGGGGTTGGTTGTCGAAGGTGGCGTTGAGCAGCGTGGGGGTCTGATAGCCGCTGTTCGCGTTCGGGAGAATCAGGACATGATAGCGGTTGAAGAGATTCGCCACATTAAGCTGGGTGGAGAAGATGAAGCGGCCGAGCTTGCGGGTGTAGCCGGTGATCAGGTCGAACTGCACCTGCGTGGGATACGAGAACAGGGACCGCGAGATGCCCGGGACGATACCACTCGGGTAATAGTAGTAGTTGCGGTATTTCCAGCCGAGGCGTGTCGTGCCGCCGATTTTGAATCCCCGCAGTGGCCCCGCACTGACGTCGTAGAGATTGGTGAAGCTCGCGCTGTAGAGGGGATAGCCGACGGTCTTTTCGCCGCTCAGGGAAACGGGGATATTGACTGGCGGCGGACTCGCAGGGTTGGGCGCGATCTGCAACGCCGAGATCGGCAGCCCCGCCACGCCCGTCAAAATCGGACCGTGCACCGGGTCCGTGCTGCGCAGAACGGTGGCGACCGCCGAGCTGGTGGTGATGGCGGCCGTGATTGCCTGAGGGTTTGCCCAGTAGGGACTCGTCGGCGTGTTCATCAGCGCAATCGTCAGCGGCACGGCGCCAACGGTGCCGACGGGCCGCGTGGGCGCGGCGGCTGAGGGCGTCGTCGGCACCCAGACGGCCGACCCGTCGGCATAGGTCACCACTCCGTCTTTGGCGTAGAACTGGTCGTTATACAGCTGCGGGTAGATGCGGGTGCTGTTGATCGTGCCGTCCACCGTCGAGGCGCTGAGGCGCATGCGCCAGTTGCTCGTGGGCGCAGCCGTGAGCATGAACTCGAGGCCTTTGGATTGCCGGTCGACGTTCACCCACACGCCCGAGGGCCCGCGGCCATTTAGCCCCACGGGGTTGATGTCCACCTGCAGCGGAGACGTGATCCGAAACTCCTCATTCTTCGAATCCACGCCGTAAGCGGCGATGGAACCGGAGAACGTGCCGGAGCGGTTCGCAAACTTCAGACCGACTTCGGCCCCGAGGCCGTGCGCCGGCTTCGGCACTTCGCCAGTCGGCCCAAGGGCCACGACTGCGGGCGGCTGATTGGAGTCGGAAATGCCGATATACGGCCGGAGCCAGCTCAGTAGGGCATAGTTGGCACCCAGATTGAAATTCACCGTATCCGAAATCGCCTGCTTATGATTCACCGGTGCCTGCTGGTCGTAGCGATTGTAGTCGGAATAAGCGAAGCGGAATCCGGCCAAGGTGTTCAGGCGGTTGTCCAACCAGCTCGTGGTGTTCGCCCCAAAGAGGCCGCGATTGACGAGGCGCGATACCACGTAGGAACCTCCGCCCAGCTGGATGCCGAGCGGGTTGGCTGCGGTGCGCAGCGCGGGATTGGGCGGGGAGGTTAACTGGCGGACATAGTTTACGCCGTTGACCGTCGACGTTTGCCCGAACGGTTCCCCGAGCGGATTCAACACCACGCCGTCGGCCAGCGACCAAAACTGCGCGGGCATGATCGTGCGACCGTTGTTGGCCGCAATGGCGGGATTCACGACCGCGTTGAAATTCCCGTCGGCGAGAAAGGAGCGGTAACCGATTTCGCTCAGGGCCGTGCGCCAGAAGTCCGCGCCGACGATGGTCTGGCTCTTGCCCGCTCCACGAAACAGGTCATGGGTGGCGAGGGCCGAAAATCGGACGCCCTTGGAAATCGCGGGCAGCGTGAGGTCGGAGAAGAGGCCCGACATCGACCAGGATGGGAGCGCATTTCCATTGGCCCCGGGCCCGCGCAGGTTCAGGCCGCCGTTCGTCACCTGATTCCAATAGTTGTTGTAGCCGACCGCGAACTGGGTCGAGAGCCAGCGGCTCCACTTTGTGTCCGCCGTGAGCTGCACGAAGTCCGTGACCGTGAGGTCGCTGCTCAACTTGCCGGCGAGGGAGTTCACATTGTCCCAATCCAACTTTCCGTTGAGCAAGGCTCCACTCGAATACGCCGCGCCCGTGACGGGATCGGTCGCGCCGGCCTGGTTCGTCGCGAGCAAATACTGCAGCGAGTAACCGTTGCGCGGGTCGTTGGTGCGCAGGTTGACGTTGAAATTGCTGTTCGCGATGCGGGCAAACTTGGTCTGTTCGAGCGACAGGCGGACCGTGGTATTGCCGAACAGGCTCGCCGCAAACTGGAGATACTGGCCGTTGATCGTCCCGCCAATATTCAGACGACGGCCCTGCTGCTCCTGGCGCAGAAACGCCGCCCGCACGGCGAACTTTTTGTCGCCGTAGTTCAGGTCCAGCTCGGCCTGCTTCTGGCCGTATTGGTTCACGCGGAAGAGTGCGCTGCCATTCCGGCGATTGAAGTGCGCCATCTTGGACGTAATGTTGATCACGCCGCCGGCGCCGCCGGCGCCGTAGAGCAAGGCCTGCGGTCCGCGGATCACCTCCACGCGCTCCACGTCAAAATTGCTGGTCATGCCCACGCCGGTCGATCCCGGGGCGTTGTAGGATCCGACCGGCATAAAGCCGTCGCGCTGACTGAGCGGCGTGCTCAATCCGCGGAGCTGGATATACGAGGTGCCCACGAGGTCGCCGGGCTGGACCTGCGCGGCGTTGCCACCGGGATCGGACGTCGAGAAACCGGCGCCGGCGGAATACTCCTGAATCATCGCCTCGACCGAGGATGCCGCGACGTCGTCCATAAACGCCTTGGTAAATATATCCGCCGACACGGGCATTGTCGCGAGTTCGGTGTTGAAGCGGGTGATCGAGTTCGAGTTAAGCGCGCCATAGCTCGTGTCGGTTGAGGCCTGCACCTCAAACGCGTTGAGCTGGACGGCCTCGTCGAGTTCCTGCGCCGGATTTTTTTTCGGGCGGCCGCTTGGCGTCGTGGGCGCCGCCCGGTCGGCTTTTGGGGCCGGTTGCTCCGCGTGCACGACGAAAGCGCCGCTCTTTTCGTCCTGCGTCGCGACAAAACCGGTGCCGGCCAACATGCGGGCGAGCGCCTCCGGCGCGGTGTAGTCGCCGCGCACGCTATTCGTCCGCGTGGCTCCGACGGCATCGGCGCCCATAATCAAGCCGCGACCCGACTGCTCGCAAAAGAGCTTCAGCGTCTTATCGGCGCTATCGGCCGGGAGGTTGAAGGGCCGCTTGGTTTCGGCGGCCACCGCGGGCAGGACCACAGAGAGCAAAAAGGAAAAACCAAGCGATCGGAGGTAATTTCGAATCATGAGGTAGGGTGAATGTCAGAGGTAGACTAACGACCCCGCCGTTTTCTTTACGCCAAACCGAAACTTCCGTCGCCGCCCATTCCACCCGCGTTCAACGCGACTGCAGCGTAATACGCTGGCTTGCGCGCGTAGCGTGCAGCGCGAAGCCCGACTCAAGCAGGCGCACAAAACTTTCCGGATCGTCCGCCCAAAAAATTCCACTGATCGCGATGCGCCCGACCGCCGGATCGGCCACGGCGATCTGCACGCGATTCTGGCGATTGAAGACCCCGACGGCCTCCGCGAGCGTCGTGCGCGTGAACTCCACGCGGTGACCGCGCCACGCCAGCGCCGCGGCCATCTCGGCTGCTGAAACCGGGGAAACGCGCGTCGGCAGATCGCGCGGACCGGCCATCGGCACCTCTACGCGCCCGCCGGCCGCGACCAGAATCGGCACCGCGTCCGCCCCGCCCTTCGCGGATTCCGGGGCGGGACCCGCGCGTTCGACCGCGACGCGTCCTTCGGTGACGAGCACGCCCACCGCCGCCGCACCCTGGCGCACGGCAAACGCCGTTCCCACCGCGCGCACGGCCACATCTCCCGCGCTGACCACGAAAGGCCGCGCCGGATCTTTCTGCACAGAAAACAGCGCCTCGCCCCTCACGAGTCGCACCGCACGCACGGCTGACGTGAACTCCACGGCGATCTCCGCGCCGGCGTTAAGTTCAACCGTGGAGCCATCGGGCAAACGTTGCGCATCGGGCCGCGGCGTGACACCGGAAACGACCGCAGGTTCGCGAGGGGCCAATCGATCGGCATTCGCGCCGACGAACGCCGCCGCAGCGAGGACCACCACGGCCGCTGCCACCGCGAACCGCCGCCGCCCACGCCGCACGGCGCGCGCGGCGAGCTGGCGCTTCACCTCTTCGCCCCGGCCGATCTGCCCGGGGAAACTCAACGTGGACCACACCGCCTCAAGTTCGGCCAGCGCGACGCCGTGCCGCGCATCCGCCTCCAGCCACGCCGCAAAACGCCGCGCCTCATCAGGCGCGAGTCCGCCCTGGCGGCGAACCACCCACGTCGCGGCGGCATCCTCGATGGCGGCAGGGATCGCCGTATGTTTTTTTCCGACACCGCTCATCGCATCTCCCCCTGCTCGCGCAGAAACCGCGCGCACTGCTTCACGCCGCGGGCGAGTTGCACATACACCGTGCTCTCGGCGAGCCCGAGTTGGGCCGCGATCTCCGCCGGCGACTGCCGCTCCAGCGTCGCCAGCATGCAAATCTCGCGGCAACGTGGCGGCAGCTGGTCCAATGCCGCCACCGCCAGTTCCATGCGCTGTTGCGCGTCGACGACCTCCGCCGCGTCCGGAGCCGCATCCGCGACCCGCCACTCCGGCAGTTCGCTCACGGGCACATCGGAAAAAAGTCGCCGACGACGGAACAGCGTCAACGCCGTGTTGCGCGCAATCGTGAAAAAATAGGCCTTGGCCGACTCCACTTTCGCCCCGCCGCGCCACAATTTGAGATAGGATTCCTGCACCACATCGTCGGCCTCGACCGAGGGGAACTGCCGATGCAAGTAGCCGCGCAGCGCAGCTTCGTGCGGCTGCACTTCTTCGGCAAACCAGCGGGCATGGTCGGTGTGGGGTTGCATCGCGAGGCCGCGCAGGCGACGGGAAACGTGCTCCCAATTCAAGCATCGAATCGAAGGCTCGCTCCTTTCCGCAGCAATCCGGTCTCCTTCTTCTTTCGCGGTTGCCGCCCTCCGCTCCTCACGCTGACCACAGCACGAATGCGCGCAACCTCGGCGCTATATTCGGCCGCGCAAGCGCCTCCGCCGAGCACAGGTCGGGGTATTCGTGGGGATCACGCTCCGGGTTAGACCGATCCGACGAATTCTCCTTTGCGCTGAATATCGAATTCCACCGACCGCGCCTCACCGTGATCCGGCCCGCGAACGAAGACAACGCGAGGGTCCGGTGCTTCGGCCGATCACCGCTTCGTCGTCTTGAGCGATTTAGCACACACCGATTCAATCGGCCCGCGACGTTGACTGCCCGATGGCGCCGATCTGCGGGGCCCTCATGGCCGGCAGACTCTGGTCGCATCATGCGCAGTCAGCGCGCCGGCGGCGCCAGTTGCCGGAACTGACCGAGCCCCTGCCATGCGATGCGTTGCAGCTCACCGCGATCTTTGTCGGAAAAGATTCGGGTCAGCGACCCGCCGTCCCGGTCCTTGTCCTTGTGTTGATCGTCGAAGCGATTGTCGGTCACGGTGCCGAAGCGAAGTCCCTCCGGACTGCGATTGAACAATGTCCCGTAAAACGTGCAGGCGGTCAGATACGCCATCGTCTGGTTCAAATGGGCATCGTTGACGAAACGCAGCGTCAAATCCGGCCGCGCCTGTTGGCAGCGCAGGGCGACGAACGACATCGGCACGACCTCAGCGCCGATGCGCTTGGCGAGCGCGGCAATGGCGGCGGCTTTCGCGAGAACGGGCGCGGCATCCGGCGGGGCGGTGAGCGGCTTCGCGTGCTGGGTCGCCGAAGTGGTTTCATAGAGGATTACCCGCGCGCCTTCCGCTTTGGCGATCGCCGCGAACTTCGGCGCGAACTCGAAAAACGGTGAACGCCCACTTGCGTCGAGATCGTCGAGATACGACTGCAGCACCACAATATCCCACTTGCGCCGCGATTCCGTCAACGTCGCGGCGAGTTTCTCCTGATTACGCACGGCACCCGTCACGTGCTGCAGCGTGTTGCCCCCGGTAGGGCGCGGGGAGCCGGTTTCTTTTTCTGCCAGTCGCCGCTTCTCCAAATCCGCTTTGAGCACCGCAATCGAGGCCTGCACCTCGGAGGCGCGGATCGTCGCTTGCCGGATAAAATTGGGCGTCTGCAACTCCCAGTGGTGAGCCAATGTGCGCCCGCCGTAGATCACCGTCGTGACGTTGAAGGTCAGCCCCGGCTGACCTTCTTCGGCGAGGGTTTTGATCACCCGGGTGAGTTCGTGCCGGGCGGTGAAGCTGTTGCCGATGAAGAGCACGTTCAGCTCGCGCGGTTCAGCAGCAGCGGCGCGCGTCGCGGCCAAGCAAACTACGCTCAGCAACACGGCGGTGCGCAGGAAATTGACGGCGAGCAGGAGACGGCGGTTCATGGGTGGTGGGCGTTAAGGTTTACGGCTGTTTCTTGCCGAGAGAATTTTGATGGAGGCCTGCGCTCTTCGCGATGGCGGCTCGCAAGGGTTGCACAATCGGTTCGATGGGCTGTTCGGCATCCGTGACGAAGCCTTCGCGGTAGAGTATCCCCCGTCGCTCAAATCGGCCGCTCTCCTTGGCGTCGCCTTTTTCCAAGGCGTCCAAGTAGGGTTTGCGGAGGCCGCGCATATAGCCGCAGTGATGCCAGCCGATAAACCACGGCTGGGCGAAAAGCCGGGTGAGGGTCTCGCCGTAGATCTTGCCGAGGTTTTCGTAAAACTCCGGGTTCTCCCCTCGCATAGTATTATCGGGCCAGAACGGCGTGCAGGCAGTATCTCCGTTCATCACCGGCAGTCCGCTCTCGCGATGGACAGTGGCGAGTGTCTCCACCTGCTCGTCGGCGGGGGCGTAGTATTGCACGCTGATGACGTCCACGAGGCCGCGCATCTGGCGAAGGCTGTCGGCGAGTTGCCCGGGAAACTTGCGGTCGCGGTTCATGTTGAGCTTGTCGCCCAGGATGAGGTGATGCGGGTCGTGCCGTCGGATGCTGCGGGCGCGCTCTTCATACCAGCGGCGGATCATGAGCGAGAGAAACGCCGTGCTGTCCGCCGCGGCGGCTTCGCGATCGCCGATTTCGCTCCACGTGGTGCGGGCGGCGAGGTCGTCCCAACTCCCGGCGTCGATGCCGTAGACGCGCGCGACCCGGGCGGCGCTCGGATGACGCGCCTGCATCAACGCCAGCCAGGCCCGCTTGCCCGGAGCGGTGGCGGGCAGTGACATCAGCGCGTGAACCCACGGATGGAGGTGCTGCTGCGCGGGCGAGAGTTTGGCAAAGGCCGCACTGGTCGTGTCATCGTCTACGGTCCAAGGCGGACCGTCGGTGTAGGCGTAGCCCAGCAGCCGGGTATCCTGCGCGCGCGGCTTGACGAGCAGATCGGAGACTTCGTCGAGCTGGGCCCGGAAGTTTTCGTCAAAAAGATCCATGGGCCGTTTCGAGAAGTGGCTCACGAGTTCGGAGCGTTTCATGTTCCACCCCCAGGCAACGGCGATGGGCAGATGACAGACGTAGTAGCCGCCTACAGCCTCCTGCAACGTGGGCGAAAGCGGATTGTGAAACCCGAGGGTATTGAAGCCCCAGTCCTTGAAATTGGCGCCGACTCGCGCGGCCCAGAGCTTCACGGACGCAGCGTTCTCGTCGAATGTGCCGTCGCTGCGAAAGGTCTCGCCGCCATAGGTCGCGCGGACGAACGCGGCATTGCGCGGACTCTGCCAGTAGAAAGGTTCGACGTGGTTGGCCCCGATAGAAAGAAATTGTTGGCCGGCGGCGGAGCGAAACCACCAGACGCCGCCCTTCTGTTCCACGCTGACAACCTGCGCGCGGTCAGCGCCGGCCCCGGTGAGCGGCGCGACGGCGAACACGAGCGCGAGCAAGACGTGACGAAACGGTCTCATGATTCCCGGTGGTCGCGGTTTGGATTTAGCCTCACTTGGCTCCTTCCGGACCGTCAGCCGTTCCTGTCCACCAGCGCTGCTCGTTGAAATCGGGATTCTTCGTCGGAAATTTGGCTCCGACGTTTTGCCACCACGTGTCGAGGGCCGCGCGGAGTTCGCGGGCCTTGGCTGGCTGCGTGGCGGCGAGGTCCCGCGTTTCGCTGATATCGTCGCGCAGGTTGTAGAGTTCGGTGCGCGGGCCGATCACGAGTTTGCCGTAGGGCGTATTGTCCGGTGTGAGGCCCTTCGTGTCGAGGTAGTCGCCGAACCAATGGATGAGTTTCCAGTCGCCTTGGCGGATCACCGCGCACGGCGAGCGTCCATAGGGCACCGTGTAGGTCGGCATGTGCCAGTAGAGTGTCGTGCGCTGCAAAGAGCCCTTCCCGCGAAGTAGCGGGAGCAGGCTCTCGCCATCGAGCACCTGGCCGGCCGGGGGCCGCGCCGCCGCGATCGCGGCAAACGTCGGATAGAAATCGACGAAGTGCACCGGCACCGCGCACTCGCTGCCAGGCTTCACGGTGCCGGGCCAACGCACGATGAGCGGCACGCGAATTCCGCCCTCATAGGGCGAGCCCTTGCCTTCGCGCAACACGCCGTTGTCCGATACGCGCGACAGCCCGCCGTTGTCGCCGGCGAAGATCACGATCGTGCGCTCGCTGAGATTGAGTTCGTCGAGGCGACGCAGCAGCCGGCCGACCTCGTTGTCCATGTGTTCGAGCATGGCGAGGTAGTTGGCCGTGGGGCGCTCGGAAAACTTGCCGCCCGGGTTGGAGCTGCGCTTGAAGCCGCGCGCCACGTGTTTTTCGACGAGCGCCTTGGGCGCCGCAAACGGAGCGTGGGGCGTGAGGTGCGCAGCATAGGCAAACCACGGCTTGGTCTGGTTGGCCTCGATGAAACCGATAATGTCATTCGTGATCGCAGCCACGGTTTTGTCTTCGCGATCCACCGCCGGATTGGCCTCCCCCGCGAAATCGAAACCGTAACGATCAAAGTATTTTCCGTCTTCGCGCTTCCGGAGCCCGGCCACGAAGGCATTGTTGGCCACGTGCCATTTGCCGCTCAAACCGGTGGTGTAGCCGGCGCTCCGCAGCGTGCGGGCCAAGGTCGCGAGGTCAGACGACAGCGTCAGATCCGTCACCGGCGGCCGCATGTAGGCCTTCGGGGGCTCCTTTTCGGCGATGACTTTGAAGAGCCCCGTGCGGCCGCCGTATTGCCCGGAAAGAAACGCGGCGCGCGTCGGCGAGCACTGGGCATCGGCATACGCCTGGGTGAAACGCATGCCCTGCGCGGCGAGCCGATCGAGATTCGGCGTAGCGACGTCCTTGTTGCCGTAGCAACTCAGTCCCGTCCAACCGAGGTCATCGGCAAGGATGAAGAGAATATTGGGCTTGATCGCCGCGGGTGACGCGACGGCGGCCGAAAACGGCAGCGCGAACGACGAAAGGAGCAGCGGGAGAAAAATGGCTTTCATCGCGGTTACTTGCCGTTCGCCGCCACCGCCCGCAAGTGCGCCGCGAGTTGTTCCTTCAGGCGGGCAACCCGATCGGCGTGCCCGGGATCGGCGGCCAGATTGCGGAGCTCATCGGGGTCGGTCTCATAGTCGTAGAGTTGGCGGCCGGCGCGACCGTCGTCCCATTCGATGTAGCGAAACCGGTCCGTGCGAATGCTGTGGCCCGTTATCCGGGTGTGGGTGGAGACCATCGTGCTGAACACGGCCGCCTTGCCCTGGCCGCGAGGAGCGGCGAGCAGGGGTTGCAGCGAGACGCCCTGGATGTGCCGGGGGACTTCGAAACCCGCGAGCTCGGCCAGCGTAGGATAGATGTCCACCTGCTCGACGAGGCCGGCGCTAACGCCCGGCTTCACGCCCGGCGCGACCACCATGAGCGGCACGCGGGTGCCGTTCTCAAACAGAGTCTGCTTAGCCCACAGGCCGTGCTCGCCGAGATGGTAGCCGTGGTCGCCGGTGAGCACGATGATCGTGTTCCCGTCGAGGCGCAGTTCCTTGAGTTTGGCGAGCACCCGGCCCACCTGCGAATCGACCCACGCGGTCGAGGCGAGATAGGCGCGGCGCGCCTCGCGGGCAGTGGGCACATCGGGCGCCTTGAAACTGAAGACATTGTTGTTTGGACGCAGCGCGGCGTCCGGGATCAACGCGGTGTCCTCGCCGCCCGCGCGGTAGAAGGGCGGCATCGCGATCTTCCGCGGGTCGATGAGATCGAAGTAAGACTGTGGCGCGACGTAGGGCGTGTGCGGCCGGATGAAACCCACGGCGAGGAAGAAGGCCTGATCCCTGAACGTCTCCAGCGCGCCGATCGCGCGGGTGGCGATGTCGTAGTCCGTGAAATCCTGCGGTGGGCGCGCCGAAGCGGCGTAGTTTTGGTTGTAGCTCCGGTTGGCCTTGCCCTTGGTGACAGGCGGATCGGACATGGCGTTCTCGCGCGAACGCGCGAGCTTCGCCTCCTCCAGCACGGCGTTATCCTTCGCGAGGGCGGAGGCGGACATCACGTCGAACTGCGACATCGGGTCCGGCACGTGAAAGACCTTGCCGATGCGGCCCGTCGCGTAGCCCGCATTTTTGAACAGCTGGGGCATGGTCACGACGTCCGGCAGCGCCCCGCGGAAATTTTGCTCCAGATTGAAAACCTTCGTGCGCTCGGGGTAGCAACCCGTGAGGAACGAGGCGCGCGAGGGATTGCACAGCGCGAACTGCGTGTAGGCGCGCTCGAACCTGACTCCGCGCGCCGCGAGCGCATCCATGTGCGGTGTGCGGGCGTCGCGGTCGCCGTAGCAACTGAGCGTCGTCGTGAGATCGTCGACGATGATGAAGAGGACATTGGGTCGGCGCTCCGCGGCGAACGACGGCTGGCCCAAGCCGAGGGTTGAAAGCAGAAACGCGAAGAGCAAACGGTGGTGTTTCATAGTGTAGTAGGTCTGTTCGAGATGGGTTCAGGCGACGCGCTCATCGGGGTGCGGCGGATTTCTGCTTCGCCCTTTCGGCGGTGACTTCGGCGGTGCGCCGCGCGATCAACGCCTGCTGTTCGGGCACGCGCGACCACCAGTATTGCATGGTGCCGTCGGCGAAGGCCGGCGCGTCGCCTTTCATGTGCTCAATCAACCGCGCCTGCATCCGGGCCAAAATTTCCGGGCGCGTGGCGGCGAGGTGAAACAACCGAGGCATAGGTCAGAATTCTGTTTCGACCGACAGGATGATCTGTCGCGGCGCCTTGTAGGTATACACCATCGTGGT
>Ga0114971_10002148_pt1 | contig 13593 bp, 16 predicted proteins | sample M_140625_MF_Meta_FD_87320 | JGI IMG/M metagenome (GOLD analysis project Ga0114971, IMG submission 87320) | Freshwater microbial communities from Lake Montjoie, Canada to study carbon cycling - M_140625_MF_MetaG | ecosystem: Environmental > Aquatic > Freshwater > Lake | place: Lake Montjoie... | reverse complement strand
TTCTTCGGGGGCCTTCCCATCGTTCAGAAAAACATGAAGTTGGTTATTCTTGGGATCATCGTTGTTTCGGTCCTTCCCATCGTGTGGGAAGTGGCAAAGGCTTGGCTGGAAAAACGGAGAGAGGCTGCGCGATAGCCGTTGGCTGGAATTACGGGGAGTTGCTATACTTGCAAGGGGGGGCGCATTTGAGGCATGATAATTCTTATGGATTACCTTGAACGTGCGCGACGGGTTTTTGAAATCGAGTTGGCAGAGGCCTCTGCTACAGCCTCGCGGTTGGATTCCCAGTTCATTATCGCTGTCGATCTGATCCGTGATGCTCTCGAGCGCCGAAACAAAGTCGTGGTTCTTGGCGTGGGAAAATCTGGGACGATCGGTGAAAAAATTGCAGCCACACTGACTAGCACAGGATCTACGGCTGTCGTATTAAATTCCCTTAATGCTCTTCATGGTGACCTTGGCATCGTGGCTGATGGCGACGTTGTTCTGGCTTTGAGTTACAGCGGGGAGACTCAGGAATTGCTTTCGGTATTGCCGGCGGTCGTGCGTTTCGGTCTGCCGATCATCGCGCTAACCGGAGATAAAAATTCCACTCTTGCCAAAGCCGCGAGTGCGGTGCTCGATGTGTCCGTATCGCAGGAGGCCTGTCCATTGAATCTGGCGCCGACGTCCAGTACGACCTCGATGCTCATCCTTGGCGATGCGCTGGCTATGGTGCTTCTGGAAAGTCGGGGTTTTCGTAAAGAGGACTTCGCGAAATACCACCCTGGCGGCAGTCTCGGGCGTTCTTTGTTGCTCCGAGTGAGTCAAATCATGCGAAAGATCGATGAATTGGCACTGATTTCACCAGCGGCGCCGGTTGTCGAGGCCATTCAGTCTATGACAAAGCATCGTACCGGTGCGGCTGTAGTCGTGAATGCTGATGAAACGCTCGCGGGCATCTTCACCCATGGAGACTTTGCTCGTCATTTCCCTGGGAATCCTGGAATCGGTTCCTTACCTGTGGGTGACTTCATGTCGCGAAATCCTATCACCATCACCGCCGATCGCCTTGCGGCGGAGGTGCTGCAGGTGCTCGAGCACCATCGCATCGATGATCTTGTTGTTCTGGATGAAAAGCGGAGGCCAGTAGGCATAGTGGATTCGCAAGATCTCAGCCGTCTAAAAATTCTTTGATTCTCGCTTTTCACAAACCCTGCGGGGTGCTCTCGCAGTTCACCCCAGATGGCAGTCCGAATCGCTCTCTAGCAGAATTCGGATTCCCTTCTTCAGTTTATCCGATCGGGCGATTGGATGCTGATTCGGAGGGATTGCTTTTGCTTTCTGACGAACCCCAGTGGAATGCCCGCCTGCTAGCCCCAGGGAGACATGTCACAAAAACCTATTGGGCCCTTGTCGAGCGATCGCCTTCCGTCGAGGTGCTGGCCCAACTGGAATCGGGGATTCCTCTCGAGGGTAAACTGACTCTTCCCGCGAGTGCACGTATTCTTGATCCACAGCCAAACGTGCCGCCGCGTGATCCGCCCGTACGAGTTAGAAAAAGTGTTTCCGATTTCTGGATCGAACTTCAAATTCACGAGGGCCGCAATCGCCAGATACGAAGAATGACTGCCGCTGTTGGTCACCCCACGATAAGACTTTTGCGTGTCGCGATAGCGGATTTTTCCTTAGGTGATCTAAAAACAGGAACTTGGAAGGAAATTTTCCCGGATGAGCGGTTGGGTCTTCTGGTTGGATAAACTGTTCCTTCTTTCGAGATTTGCAGAATCATGATGAGGGGGGTATTTTTTTGGCATTATGACAATTGCTAATCAGATCACTATTGCGCGGATCTTACTGATACCTGTCTTTGTCCTTTTCAGTATTTATTACGGCAAAAGCGTGGAGGCTGGGGTCCCGCTGGAGTGGCAACGTCTTGTTGCGATAGGGGTATTTATTCTCGCTGCCTGTACGGATGGAATCGATGGCTATGTGGCTAGGCGCTGGAACCAACGCAGTAGGCTCGGGGCTTTATTAGACCCGATTGCCGATAAGGGATTGCTTCTCACTGCCATCATCACTTTGAGTCTCACCCATTGGACGCATTCCCTCCCGTTGTGGTTCGCTGTATTGGTGATCGCCCGTGATGCCTTGATTTTGCTGGGATGCGGGCTCCTGTATTATTTCCATCAAAATCTGGAAGTCCGACCCTCATTTAGTGGAAAAGCGACTACAACATTTCAAATGATGGCTGTTGCGATGATCATGCTACAATTGCCGAGTTATCTGGTGCTAGTCTACGTTGCTGGTATCTTCACCTTTATCAGCGGGGCGGAATATTTGATTCGAGGGATCAGCCAGCTCAGGCATAACGAAAAAACACAATAAATTAATCATGCGAAACGTCGCCATCATAGGTCGTCCCAATGTCGGAAAATCTGCCCTCTTCAATCGCCTAGCTGGCCGTATGATCTCGATCGTACACGATCAGCCTGGGGTGACGCGCGACCGCATCGCCTCGGTTTGCAAGTTGGGTTCAGCCCCGTTTGAGATCGTTGATACTGGCGGTATCGGCTCCGAACCCGATCCTGATTTTGCCGAGAGCACGCGAGAAGGCGCTTTTATTGCGATGGAGTCCGCCGACGTGATTCTTTTCGTTACGGATTCAATCGATGGGGTGACGCCCCTTGATGCTGAGGTCGCCTCAATGGTTCGGGGCACGGCACGTCCGCTCATTCTCGTCGTCAATAAAGTGGATACGGATGGCCACGAGCCCCGCGCTTTTGAGTTTTCCCGATTGGGGTTCAAACATACTTGCTCGGTGAGTGCGGCACACGGACGCGGTATTGGCGACCTGGTCGAGGAGATTGAGTCCTTGCTTCCCGAAGCCGAAATCGCCGACGAGTCCGTCCCTGTTCGCCTTCCTAAGTTGGCCCTCGTTGGACGTCCGAATGTGGGCAAATCCTCATTGGTGAATTCTATTCTCAACGATAACCGCACGACTGTGAGCGAAATCGCGGGGACGACCCGCGATACGATCGACGTCGAGGCCGAGAGGGATGGCAACCGCTACATCCTTTGCGACACTGCAGGAATCCGCCATCGTTCGAGGCATAGTTCTTCGGTCGAGGTTTTCAGTGTGATGCGTTCGGAAAAAACGATTCGTCGTGTGGATCTGAATATTCTCGTGATCGACGCGACAATGGGCGTGACCATGCAGGACAAGAAGATCGCTGGGCTGATTCAGCAAGCCAAAAAGCCTGCTATCATTGCGCTTAACAAGTGGGATCTTATCCAAAAGCAGGGCGGCGATGAGGACGAACTTCTTCGTGAGCACATTGAGCACATTCGTCAGGAATTGTTTTTTCTCGATTATGCCCCGGTCGTAGTTCTTTCCGCCCTAACGGGAGAAAATGTGCGCCGTCTTTTTACGATGGTTGAAAAGGTTCGCCAGCATTCTACCCGACGCGCAGGAACGGGTGAGTTGAATCGAGTCCTCCGCGCGGCGATGGAACGCCAGTCTCCGTCGGTGAAATCCAATCGCCGCTTCAAACTTCTCTATGCGACGCAAGCCAACGAGAGAAGCGAATCGCCGATTTCTTCCCCTCTGTTTATTCTTTTTGTGAATGATCCGAGTTTGCTCATGGAGAGTTACGTGAATTATCTTTGCGCCCGCATTCGTGACAAGTGGGAGTTCCCTGGCCTGCCCATCCTTCTTCGCCTTCGCGGGCGTGAGGGAGCAACGGCCAATCTGATGGAAGGATAATACGCACCTTTGCCTTTGAGTATGGATCCCAAAGTCATTCGCATCGGAATCACGCGTGGGGACCCTGCTGGGGTTGGTCCCGAGATTGTCGCTGCCGCTTTGCGGGATTTCGTATTGCCCGATGGTTGTGTCTTTGAGGTCGTCGGTGAAACGTCTGGCCACATTCCCGGACATCCCACCGAGGGTTCAGCTCGATCCGCATTGCATGCACTCGAGATCGCCGCTGCGAAATTGCTATCGGGTGAATGGAATGCCGTCGTCACCGGCCCTGTCTGCAAACATGCATTGCATAAAATCGGGTATCATTTTCCCGGACAAACGGAATTCTTTGCCGCGCGCGCGAAGGTCGAGAATTTTGCTATGTGCCTCACCGGCGGTGCGCTCACGGTCGCACTCGTCACAGCACACATGCCAATAAGTCAAGTCGCTGAGAAGTTGTCCGCTGAGGAGATCGTGCGCGTTGGTGAATTGTTGCGTCAGTTTCTGTTGAGTCGAGGGATAGCAAATCCCCGAATTGCTGTTGCGGGATTGAATCCCCATGCAGGGGAAAATGGAGATCTCGGAAGCGAGGAAATCGAAATCATTGAGCCTGCGGTCAAGCGTTTGATAGAAAGAGGGGAGTTTTCCGGTCCGTTTGCGCCAGACACGATCTTCCATCGCACTATTGCGGGAGAGTTCGATGGGGTGCTTTGTATGTACCACGATCAGGGCCTGATTCCTCTCAAACTTCACGCCTTTCACGAGGGGGTCAACGTCACTCTTGGCTTGCCATTTATTCGCACTAGTCCTGATCACGGCACGGCCTTCGACATCGCCGGCACAGGTCTGGCCCGCTCCGATAGCATGAAATCCGCACTGCGTCTCGCTTTAGAGCTCACTCTCTTGCAAAAACAAATGTGATTGGTTTTTTCCGCCGATTGACGCTTCGTAGGCTGCTGGGTATGATCTTTCATTATTGAAATGACGATACTCGACCGCTACGTCCTTAAAAAATTCTTAGTCCCGTTTCTCTATTGTTTAATCGGGTTTATTGCCATTTGGTTTGTCTTTGATCTGAGCGATAATTTGCAAGATTTCATGCTGGGTAATGCTTCTTTTCAATCGCTCTGGGATTATTACGCTTCCCAAATCCCGGAAATCGTTGTGATGAGTGTGCCGATTGGCACATTGCTCGCCATTCTTTATTCTTTCTCGGCGATGTCGCGATCGAACGAGATCATAACCATGCTGGGTGCTGGTCGTAGTATTGTTCGAATTTTGCTCCCGTTGATGGTGGTGGGCGTTTTTCTCACGGGTTTGACCACGTATTTCAATTATGAGAGTGCCCCGCATGCGAGCGGAATCAAGAAGGTTCTTGTCGGTGATATCAGGCGTGGGGCGAAGGCCGAAAAATCGATTCGAGCCCATCTTTTTAGGAACAGGGAAGACAGACGGACTTGGTTTGTATCCCGAATGCCGCTTAGCGGAGCACGATTGACGGGAGTTCAAATTGTCCAGCAGGATCCCGAAGGTTCGATCGTCCAGCAGTGGTATGCACGGGAGGCAACGTACGACACCAATCTTCTTCAATGGAATCTCGCTGATGCGCGCTATGTCGAAATGAATACGGAGGGGGATATTTTAAAAGCGGAACTGAAGGATCTGATCCGAATTGACGGTTGGTCTGAAACGCCTTGGCGCATCGCGAGTTCGATGCTGAATGCTGATTTTCTTTCGGTCGAGGAGTTGAACGATTATCTCAAATACAATAGTGATTTTCCCGCCAGTCGGTTGGCCCCCTATCTCACGCATTGGCATTACCGCTGGGCTATGCCAACGATATGTTTTCTGGTCATCTTTGTGGCTGCTCCTTGTGCGATTGTCTACTCTCGGAGGGGTGTGTTGGGCGGGGTGGCGACCGCGATTGGCATGTTCTTTTCGTTGGTGTTCGTGAGTCTTGTCTTCATAGCTCTGGGCAAGGGAAATCGAGTGTCGCCAGCGGTCGCTGCATGGGGGCCGATGTTTGCGTTTTTTCTTATTGGTCTCTTTATGCTTTGGATGAAGTCGACCAATCGCGATATGCCGAAACTTAAAATCCCGAGGATTCAATAATGCAGGCGGACTGGGACATCAAATCAAGGTCGCATCGGTGCTCACAGTCGGGTTCCGAATTTCAAGAGGGGGAGTATTTTTATACCCTTCTCATTCGTGATGCGGAGGGCTTTCGTCGTGAGGATCTCTCCGAGGCAGCTTGGAAGGAACGCAATGAAAACATCCAGCCGTTTTCTTTTTGGAGAACGAAATACGAACCCCCCGCTCAACGTCCGCCTGAGGCTATCCCGCGTGATGATGCCGAAGGTTTACTTAGACGTCTCATTGAGGAGAACGATCCCGCCCATCACAATACCCGCTATATCCTCGCCCTTATGCTTGAAAGAAAGCGCCTACTTCGACCAATGGAAAGTCAGGATAAGGATAGGCTTGTCTATGAGCATATCTCCTCTGGGGATACGTTTGTCATTACAAATCCCCACCTGAGTTTGGAGCAAATCCCGAATGTGCAACGTGAGGTGAGTGACATTTTGACTCCTCCAGCCTAATGGATGCCCTCGCTGGTACAAGGCCTCTGTTGTTTTTGGCTCCGATGGCTGGGGTCACGAATACTGTCTTTAGGCGCCTTTGCAAGGATCTAGGTGCTGATGTCCTTACGACCGAATTTGTTTCCGCCGAGGGCATCTTGCATCGGAACGAGCGCACGAGTCGCTACTTGGAATTCCAGCCTGACGAACGCCCTCTTGGGGTCCAACTTTTCGGTGCTGATCCGGCTCGGCTTGCTGAAGCGGTGAAAGCGGTGATTGATTGGGTTGGGCCAGATTTTATCGATCTGAATTTTGGATGCCCAGTGAATAAGGTGGTTTCTCGCAACGGGGGATCCGCTCTTCTCAAAGACTGCCCACTACTTGCGAGCGTCGCTAGATCCGTGGTTGCTGCTGCGAATGGTTTGCCGGTCACAGCGAAGATTCGCATTGGTTGGGATTCGCGATCGGTGAATGCGATTGAAACGTCCCGCATTCTCGAGGGGGAGGGGATTTCGAGATTGGCTGTTCATGGGCGCACTAAGGAGCAGGGGTATTCTGGGGAGGCTGACTGGGAAGTGATCACCTCCGTCGTTCAATCGGTAAAAATTCCAGTCATTGGAAATGGGGATATCGATAGCGCCACGGTTGCCCTTGATCGATGGAGGCAAAGTGGCGTCGCTGGTATCATGATCGGTCGCTCGGCGATGAATCACCCTTGGATATTCCGGGAGATCCGAGCTGCTCTTTGCTGTGAAGCCAGTGAGTGTGTCACTCTTGCTGATAAATGGGCATTTATCGAGAATCACTGCAGTAAAGAAATCTCTTGGTGGAATGGGCAGGAAGCCCAAGCCATGAAATCGATGCGCGCTAGGCTGATGGCTTATACACGTGGCTTACCTGGAGGAGCTCGCCTTCGTGAACGACTCCAGCGTGTCGAAACGCTGACCGGATTACGCGAAATTGCTGCAGATCACATGGGAGGAAATACGGCTTGAATACACGAAAATCTTTGCGGAATTCTTCTCTGGTGAATACGCTCGATTTCAATGTCAAATCGTTCTGAATTAAAAATCGGCCCGACTGTCCTAGGTGGCCGTGATTTGCTCTTCATTCTAGGACCTTGCGTGATCGAAACCCCTGAATTTACGCGCCGAATGGCCACTAAAATCCAGTCGATCTGTAATGGCGAGGGAGTGAATTTTGTTTTTAAGGCCTCCTACGATAAAGCCAATCGCACCTCTGCAAAATCCTTTAGAGGCACATCGGTACGCGATGGATGCCAGTTGTTGTGCGAGATCGGTGCTGCTCACGGGGTCCCTGTCACAACGGATGTTCATAATCCCGAGGAGGCCGCGATTGCAGGGGAGTTCATTGACATTCTTCAAATTCCCGCGTTTCTTTGCCGTCAGACCGATCTCATTGTCGCAGCTGCCAAGACCGGCCGGATCGTCAATGTAAAAAAGGGCCAGTTTCTTGCTCCTTGGGATATGAGGAATGTCGCCGCCAAACTCGAAGCCAACGGCTGCCAAAATTATTTTTTTACGGAGAGGGGCACGACATTTGGATACAATAATCTTGTTGCTGATATGCGCGCCATCCCGTGGATGCAGGAAATCGGATGTCCCGTTATTTTTGACGCGACGCATTCGGTGCAGCGTCCTGGTGGAGCTGGAGAGACAACGGGAGGTGATGGGAAGTTGGCTCCGGTTCTGGCTCGCGCTGCCGTTGCAGCCGGATGTGATGGGGTTTTTTTGGAAACCCACGAAAATCCTGCATTGGCCTTTTCCGACGGTCCCAATCAAGTTCCTCTTGAGGATCTCCCTCGCCTCATTAGGCAACTCAAAGCCATTCGTGATGCCGTATTATAAACTTGCCACATTTCTTTGCCTTCTCTCTATCGGGAGTTCGCTCTTGCTTGCAGCGCCTTCTCCCATCCCCGCTTCAAGCGAGAAAATTGATGTGCCGATTCCGGTGGGAATACCCGTTCTTGGGCTAAAAATCCCTCATTATGATGAGAACGGAAAGTTGGCGATGGCCTTCGAGACGGAATCGGCAAAAAAAATCGACGAGAGTCAGATTGAAATGACCTTTGTTAAGTTGGAGGTTATTGATAAAGAGGGGGACAAGATTTTCGTTGAACTCCCCCAATCGTTATTTAACCTTGATACGCGTATTCTTACAGGTCACATGGGGGCACTCATCAAGCGTTCCGATTTTGTCATCACCGGCGATCAAGTCGAATTCAATACCGAAACACGTTTCGGAACGATCCGCGGAAATGTAAAAATGGTCATTTCGACCGAAAATAACCTTCAATGAAACTCATCAAAAATTCCTTCCCGCCCCTCTTTTCTCTCATTCTGACTTTGTGTCTTGCCAATGCCCAGCAACCTGAGGCCAGTCCCTCACCTGAGACCAAGAGCAAAAATGCCCTCGGCTTTATTAACCCTATCGGTGGCGAGCGTCCGAAGGGGGCGCAAACCGAGATCACTGCAAACGGGGAAGCCTCTTACGACAACACAAAAAACACAGCTGAGTTTAGTGGGGGCGTGGTCGTTCGTGATACTCAATTTACTCTCACTTGTGACAACCTGCTTGTCTATTTGGGTAAGGATCAAAAGGGACTGGAAACCGTGGAAGCCACCGGAAATGTGGTGATCATCCAAGAAAAATCGGACCCTAAGAGCACGGCTGCAAAATCCATTGGACGTGCAGGTGAGGTGACTTACAAGCCAGCGACAGGCGAAGTCGTGATGCGTAAATGGCCATCCATCCAGCAAGGCATCAATCAACAGGTCGCCACCGAGGAATCCACTGTCATGATCTTGAAAAACAGCGGTCAGTCTCGGACTATCGGCGGAAGCAAAACGCTCATTACCGATTCCCCCGACCAGAAATGAGCGCCTTGTCTGATAACGATAGCCCTTTGCTTCGCACCGAAGGATTGGTGAAAATCTATAATGGTCGCTCGGTGGTCAATGGGGTTGATATCAATGTCAAAAAAGGCGAGATCGTCGGATTACTTGGACCCAATGGGGCCGGAAAGACCACCACTTTTTATATGATCGTCGGTTTGGTCCGCCCCAATGGGGGAAACGTCTATTTTCAAAATGCGGATGTAACCTCGATGCCTATGTATCAGCGCGCCCGTCACGGCATGGGCTACCTGCCACAGGAGGAGTCGATTTTTCGCAAGCTTACCGTGGAGGAGAATATTCTCGCGATTCTGGAAACCACCAATGCTACAAAGAAGGAACGTAAGGAACGCTGTGAAGAGCTTCTCACTCGCTTTGGGATCGAACACATCGCCAAAAATGAAGCTCTCACTCTCTCTGGTGGAGAGAAGCGACGACTGACCATTGCCCGTTCGCTGGTGACAAATCCCACTCTTCTCATGCTGGACGAGCCATTCAGTGGCGTAGATCCAATCGCTGTGCACGATGTGCAGCAGATCATTCAAGATCTCCGTGCCCAAGGTTTGGCGATTCTTATCACGGATCACAACGTCCGAGAGACACTCAATATTGTCGATCGCGCCTATCTTATTTTTGAAGGAAGGGTCGAGAGTCAAGGGAACAAGGACTTTCTTCTCAACGACCCGATCAGTCGCAAGCTTTACCTTGGCGAATCCTTCACAATGTAGGTCGATTCTTTTTTTCAAAATCGTTATTGCGCTGATCTTGATTTTGCCGACCTTTGAGATCTCAGCCTATTTTTCATACCCATGTTGAACAAACTGCAAAAAAAAGTCTCCCACATCACGGTCGGGCATTTTTATGCAAACCATGCGGAGAAGCTTGGAATAAGGCTCGAGGGAGGGTCACGCGGACTCAACCGTCTCATTCGCGAGCCCACCATCAATCGTCCAGGCCTCGCGTTGTCCGGTTTTTTCAATTATTTCGCTGAAAAGCGCATTCAAGTTTTGGGTTCCGCAGAGTTGAGTTACCTCAAGAGCCTGAGCGCATCCGTGCTCAAGGAACGTTCGCGTGCTTTATTTGCCCGCAAAATGCCTTGCATTGTCGTGGCGCGTAATGCCCCCGTGCCCCAAGCTCTCCTCGATGCCGCCACTGAGTTTGAAACTCCAGTTCTGCGCACGAACATGATCACGATGAAATTTATCAACGCGGCCACGATTTTGCTCGAGATGGATTTCGCTCCATCGACCACCGAGCACGGCAGCATGGTGAGCATTCTTGGGATTGGAACTTTGATTCGCGGTGCGAGCGGTATTGGCAAAAGCGAGTGTGTACTCGGTCTGATTGAGCGCGGATACAGTCTCGTGAGCGATGACATCACGCGTTTCCGCACTGCCGAGGGGAGTGAGTTGATTGGAACCGCAGATAGTATGTCCCGTTTCCACATGGAGGTTCGCGGCATTGGAATCATTAACATCGCATCGATCTTTGGCGTCGGTGCTGTGAATCCGCAAAAGCGCCTCGATTTTGTTGTCACACTGAAAGATTGGCAGGATGTCGAAAATGTGGATAGAATCGGAATCGATCGCGAAACCTACGAAATTTTGGGTATCAAAATCCCGCACGTCACACTGCCGGTGCGGACCGGACGTGACATTGCCCGACTAGTGGAAGTCGCGGCGCTGGATCAGAAACTCAAAGACATGGGCGAAAACAGCGCGCAGGAATTTAATCAGAGACTCTTACATATGATCAGTGAACGCCGGAGCAGATGATGGGAATTCTAACCAAAAAAAAACTTTCAGATGACCTTCAGCGTTGCAGCGGCGAAGTCACCATCGATAATCGCAACGGTCTCCATGCGAGACCAGCCGCCATGTTTGTCAAAATCTCCAGTCGATACCGGGCCGAAGTCTGGGTCGAAAAAGACGGGGAAAGGGTCAATGGAAAAAGCATTATGGGACTCATGATGCTGGCTGCAGGCAAGGGTTCGAAGCTCACCATCCATGCCGAAGGCGTGGATGCCGATAAGGCTGTCGCAGAAATTAAAAGCCTCGTGGAGACTCGATTTGGCGAAGAGTAGTTCTTCTCATTGATCAAGTTTTAAATTGTGATACATCTCCATTTGGAATGGAGAGTCAGACACAAAAAGAGGAGAAGCGATTTAGTGGCATACCTGCTGCGCCGGGCATCGCCCACTTTCCTGCTTTTTTGCGTCACGAGGTTGATGAAGAAATCCTTTCGCATCCAATTGATGATGCCGATGTGGAGCGCGAAATCATTCGATTTGAGGATGCGCTCATAGCGACCCGTGTCGAGTTACTAGAGATCCAGCAACGCATTGTCGCCGCAATCGGTTCTGAGGATGCCAGTATTTTTGATGCCCATCTTCTTGTTGTGGAGGATCGGACGCTGATCGACGAAGTGCTTCGAATGTTGGAGCGCGAGAGGTTGAATGTGGACTACGTCTTCCAGCAAGTTGCTCAGAAATACTGTGCCACGCTCGAGGCGATCGATGATCCTTATCTGCGCGAACGTGTCGTGGATATTCAAGACGTGACCCGTAGAGTGATTCGCAATCTCCTTGGTAAAGCCCCGCATAATCCTGCGGCGCACGACCATCAGCACATTGTTGTTGCTCATAATCTGACTCCATCCGATACCGCGCAGTTGAACCGCGATCTCGTGTGTGGTTTTGTGACCGAGATCGGAAGCAAGACTTCCCACACGGCCATCATGGCGCGGTCCTTGGAAATTCCGGCCATCGTTGGCATGCAGGGAATCTGCCAGAATATCCAACTCGGTGATGACATCCTCATCGATGGGTATAACGGGCTACTGATCCTCAACCCCTCGATGGAGACGCTCATTGAATATGGCCGCATCGAGCAGCAAAAAGAGGAGGTCGTCGAGCGGCTTCAGCTTATTCGTGAAACGGAATCCACCACCCGCGATGGAAAGCACATTATTCTCTCTGCAAATGTGGATCTTCCCGACGACCTTGCCGATATCAAGGCGAGCGGAGCGGAGGGGATCGGTCTCTACCGCACGGAGTTTCTTTATCTGAATCGCGACACTTGTCCGGACGAAGAAGAGCAGTATGGCCATTACTTGCGGGCTGCGGAGGAGTCACTGCCGCACAGCGTCATTATTCGCACACTCGACATCGGTGGAGATAAATCTTCAACCAGTCTCCTTTTTGAAGAAGAAGCGAATCCCTTCCTCGGTTGCCGAGCTATTCGCTTTTGTCTCGAAAACCTAGATATTTTTAAAATTCAGCTTCGCGCCATCCTTCGTGCCTCGACGGTTGGTAACATTCGGATTATGTATCCGATGATCTCGGGATTGCAGGAGTTGCGCAGAGCTAATGCGGTCCTCGAGGATTGCAAAAACGAACTCGCAGCAGCAGGGATTCCATTCCAAGCCGATATCGAAGTCGGCATCATGATCGAAATTCCTAGTGCTGTTTTGGTCGCGGATCACTTGGCGCGTGAAGTCAAATTTTTCAGCATCGGAACTAACGATCTCATTCAATACACGATTGCCGTTGATCGCTTAAACGATCGCATTGCGCATCTTTACAATCCGACCCATCCCTCGATTCTTCGGATGATCAAGATGACGGTCGATGCAGCCCGTGCTCAAAATATATGGGTCGGGGTTTGCGGGGAAATGGCGGCCGATATTCTTCTCACTCCGATACTCATCGGACTTGGATTAGAGGAATTGAGTGCGACGGGCGCTTTGGTTCCAAGAGTGAAAAAGGCCGTTCAATCTCTTGATTCTTCGAGTTGCAGAGATCTGGTGAATACCGCGCTGACGATGGATGACTCCCATGCGATATTGGAAATGAGCATCGCTATGGCGCGTCAAAATTACGGCGATTTACTCGATTAATCGAATCGCCGCTGATATTCCGGCAACATGTGCTGCGACTCTGGCCTCAATGCCGAACTCGGATGCAGTTTCTAAAGTGAAGGTTCTTTTCGCGTAGCGGAAGTGGAGTGCGATGGCCTCTGGCCAGTCTGTCATCATGTCCTCTGTGATCCGTCTGCGGATGACGCCTCCTTTGGCCTTGTTCCCATCGATGTTTTTGCGCGGGTCGATAGGTATGCCCGCAGACATGGCTTCGATGATTCTTTCTCCCCAGTGATACCATCTCTTCAAGATAACCCGACGGCTAACTTTTCGCAGTAGCGTTTGCTTGAGACTGTAGCCATGGGCGACCAATAAGTGAGAGGACCGCTTGAGTGTCATCCCAAAAGCGTTTCAGTCCTGGGTGCAGAGCTTTTCTTAGATTCTCTATCGATTCAAACAACCCATTGGCGAAGCCTTCCGTGTCTTTGAGGACATCCCAGAGTTGCTCACAGGGATT
>Ga0114971_10002147_pt1 | contig 13595 bp, 11 predicted proteins | sample M_140625_MF_Meta_FD_87320 | JGI IMG/M metagenome (GOLD analysis project Ga0114971, IMG submission 87320) | Freshwater microbial communities from Lake Montjoie, Canada to study carbon cycling - M_140625_MF_MetaG | ecosystem: Environmental > Aquatic > Freshwater > Lake | place: Lake Montjoie... | reverse complement strand
TTTTTCAGGGGATATTACTATTGGAAAATATTGTCAAATTGGTGGTGATGTAGCAATTCATAGTTCCAATCATCCTATACATTTTATGTCGACATATATTAATAAAAATTTGTTCAATGGCGAATTAAAAAAGTTGAAAGAAATAAAAAAAATTACTATTGCTAACGATGTTTGGATTGGTCATAATGTGATAATTGTAGGAAACGTGACCATAGGAAATGGAGCAATTTTAGCTGCTGGAGCAGTTGTTACAAAAGATGTTGCACCATATTCGATAGTAGCAGGTGTTCCGGCTAAAAAAATTAAAATGCGATTTTCAAATCCAATCATCCAAGAAATTGAAGATATAAAATGGTGGGATTTAACACATGATAAACTGGAAGAAATCAAACCTTTTTTTATGAAAAATTTTCTAGATAAGGACAGTATTTATGAATAAAACAATCGCTATAATACCAGCACGAGGATCTTCAAAAAGATTACCAAATAAAAATATTCTTCCTCTAGGAGGTATTCCATTATTGGTGCATTCCATTCAATTTGCGCAAGCCAATAGTTCTTTTATTGACTCAATATATGTTTCTACTGACGATGTTGCGATAAAGAAAATAGCTGTTCAATATGGCGCCCAAGTTATAGATCGCCCAAGTTCTATTTCTGGTGATTTTGAGCCAACAATTACAAGTTTACAACATGCTTTGAGTTGCCTAGATGCAAGTATTGAAAATGTTGTTTTATTGCAACCCACTAATCCTTTAAGACCAGAAAATCTTTTGAAAGATTGTTTTGATAAATTCCTAAACATGAACTGTGATAGTCTTTTTACGGTTAGTTCTAATGATCATAAATTAGTTAAAATTGCTGCAAATAAATTCATCCCATTAAATTATGAAATTGGGCAAAGAAGTCAAGATTTAGAGCCTCTTTATTTTGAAAACGGACTTTTATATATCTGCAAAGCCTCTAGTATTAAACAAGGAAAAATTATCACAGAAAATGCATTTCCTTTTGTTGTAAACCATATTTTCTCCAATGTAGATATTGATACACAGGATGATTTTGATTTTGCTGAATATTTATGTTCGAAAAAAAAGAAATTATAAAATAGATAGTTATGAATCCATTTATAGAAATAGCCGGAAGAAAAATAGGCCCAGATTTTAAACCGTTAGTTATTGCTGAAATCGGAATTAACCATGAAGGTTCCCTAATTGTAGCTAAAGAAATGGTAGATGCTGCTCATCGTGCAGGTGCGGAAATGGTAAAACACCAAACACACATTGTTGCAGATGAAATGAGCGGTGCCGCCAAAAAAGTTATTCCAGGCAATGCTGATGTTTCTATTTATGAAATCATGGAGCGTTGCGCTCTAAACGAAGAAGAGGAAATAGAACTGAAAAATTACGTAGAAACTAAAGGCATGATTTTTATTTCTACTCCATTTTCTCGTGCAGCGGCTGAACGATTAAAAAAAATGGATATTCCAGCCTATAAAATAGGTTCTGGCGAATGTAATAATTATCCGTTATTGGAACATATCTGTACATTTGGCAAACCAGTAATTTTAAGCACGGGAATGAATACCATTGAAAGTGTTAGAAAAGCCGTTGCAATTTTTGATAAACACAATATTCCTGTTGCATTGTTGCATACCACTAATTTATATCCAACGCCTATTCACTTGGTACGATTTGGCGCAATGTCACAATTGCACGAAGCATTTCCTGATAAAGTTTTTGGTTTGTCCGATCATACTTTAAATAACAATGCTTGTCTTGGTGCTGTGGCTCTTGGTGCAAGTATTCTTGAACGTCATTTTACGGATAACATGTTACGTACTGGACCTGATATTGTGTGCAGTATGGATGAAAATGCGTGTGCTGAACTGATTATTTCTTCCAATGAAATTTGGCAAATGCGAGGCGGAATAAAAGAACCCTCTCAAGAAGAACAAGTAACCATTGATTTTGCTTTTGCAACGGTTTGTTCTATAGCATCCATAAAAAAAGGAGAAATAGTATCAAAAGAGAATATATGGGTAAAACGCCCTGGAACTGGTAAAATTCTAGCAGAACATTACAACGATTTACTCGGAAAAATTGCAACTAGAACTATTGAAAATGACGAACAACTAGATTTTAATGATTTTGAATAACACCAAAAAGATACTTTTCCTAACCGGTACCCGAGCTGATTTTAGTAAGATAAAATCACTTATTTCTGATTTGGAAAATACGCCAGAATTTGAAGTTTTTGTTTTTGTCACAGGAATGCATTTACAAGAAGAATACGGCTATACATTGATTGAGATTAATCGATGCAATTTTAAAAATGTGCATACTTTTGAGAATCATACCCACGAAACCACAATGGATTTGACCTTGGCAAAAACCATTGAAGGCTTCTCTGTTTATTGTAAAGAAGTGCAACCCGACTTAATTGTGGTGCATGGCGATAGGGTAGAAACCCTTGCTGGTGCTATTGTTGGTTCGTTAAATAATATTTTGGTAGCACATATTGAAGGTGGCGAATTGTCGGGAACGGTAGATGAATTAATTCGGCATAGCGTAAGTAAATTGAGTCACATTCATTTTGTTTCCAATACAGATGCTGCCAATAGATTAGTTCAAATGGGCGAATTGCAGTCTTCAATTTACACCATTGGTTCCCCAGATATAGATATTATGTTTTCTAATACGTTGCCCGAACTTGCTGTGGCTAAAGAGTATTATCAAATTCAATTTGAAAAATACGCAATTGTCATGTTTCATCCAGTTACTACTGAGGAAAACAAGATGGAAGAATTTATCAATAATTTTGTTTCTGCATTGATACAAGATGACACTAATTATGTTGTAATTTATCCCAATAATGATTTAGGAAGCCAACAGATAATTAAAAAATATAAAGAATTTCAAGGAAATTCTCGTTTTAGAGTTTTTCCTTCCTTGCGATTTGAATATTTTTTGACCTTTCTTAAAAATGCACAATTCATTATTGGAAACAGTAGCGCCGGAATTCGAGAAGCACCTTATTACGGCATCCCAATAATTAACATTGGAACTCGTCAACAAAATAGAGCATTAAATTCAGAAATAGTGAATGTCGATTATGATATAAATTCAATTAAAACTGCTTTAAAAAACATCTATTTACAGAAATCTAAAAAAATAAATTATCATTTTGGAGCTGGAAATAGTGCTATTTTATTTAGAAATTACTTATTGAATTCAGATATTTGGAACTTAAATCATCAGAAACAATTTAGAGATATTTGAATTTTATGTTAGAAAATTCTGAAGTAACAACTACTGTTTTTCATTATTTCATTTCTGATGAGATGCTTGACTGTAAAATTACTTTGGATGATCTATCTTTTGAAAATTTAAATTCCTTTGATATTATAATTGAATTTTCTTCTCCTATTGCCAGTTTTAGAAATCACGATTATACTTGGGTAACTGTTTCACAAGTTAGGATTGCTAACGATTTTTCGCCAAAAGTAATTCAATTACAGAACGGATCATTTATTCAAGCTAATTGTAATATGGGTATTTGGGAAGTGAATGCAAAAAAACCAAAGCAATTGCTATGGCGATTTAACCCTGAATTTGCTGCTCCAATCACACAATATTCTAACGAAAATAATACTAAAAAGATAGTTTCAGCTCAAACGGCTTTTAATTTTGCAGAGAAATTAGCGTTATTAATTTCATCTTCAGGAGCAATAGAAATTAGTCGTTCTCCAATTCCGTTTTCAGCAGTTGCTTGTTTTACCGATCATTGCGATTTTGATACTGCAGAAAATTTAAAGATTCAAAGAGAATTTTTTAAAGAAAAGGGAATCAAAATTACCAAAGGTTTTTTCTTAAATCATTTTTCTAAAAGAGAAGATAATGCTTCCTTTGAAAAAAACAGTTTCGAAATAGAAAAATGGATACTAGACGGACATGAATTATGTTACCATTCGTTAACACAATCCATCCGAAAGGATAAAGAAGCATTATACGAATTTGAAAATTTCATTCCTCCATATAATAATATCTCGGTTTGGATTGATCATGGATTTCAACCTTATAATTTTTCTGTATTTCAAAAAAAAGGAATATCCGATAGTTACTTTTCTAATAATTTAAAAAATAAAAATATCCATATTCTTTGGAATTATATTGATTGCGGAACTGCAACTTTTGAAGTTATTAATCAATTAAATCCTTCTCAATTCAATTTAAAATCTTTTTGGAAAGGTGTAAAAAGAAAATCCTTTAAGAAAAAAATATCTTTATTTATAAAAAATTGCATTTATCATTTTTATGCAGATAATCAATTGATGTATGATTACACTAGATTAGCTTCTAGTTATAAATTCTTTTCAAAAAATAAATCAATACCTTCTTTTTTTGAATTACTAAAAAAATGTAAACCAGTTTTTATTCCACTATTCAAAATTATTTTATTCTGGAATACTATGAAAAATAAAATCTATCCTTTGGCAAAATACAGCCCGATTTTTTTTGAACATAAAATTGGAAATGAAAAATTTGTAGTTTTTCAAACTATTGAATTATTAGACTTAAAGGAGAGTTTGAATAAAAAATCTATTGATAAATTAATTTCAGAAAATGGTTTGTTTATTGGGCATACCTATTTTTCTGTTTTAATGGATTATCACGATGGAAAATTTTTTAGTTCTAAAGATGAAATAAATAGTAAAGTTGATATTAATTTCAACTACTTAAGGAAACAAATTTCAAAAGAAAAGTTATGGAATCCCACTCTTTCTGAGTTATTGGGTTACTATAAAAACTACCAAAAGACCTATTTTGATATTGATGAAAAAGGCATTATTTTTATTACAGAAGATTACAATATTCCGTATAGGTATTTTTCTTGATTTTATAAACTTTCTTAAAAGTAGAATAGTTGTACATTTATAGATTAATAATTTACTTTTTCTTTTCTTTGAAAAAAAATCAATAATTGAAATAATAGATGCAAATAAAAATTTGATTTGAATAAATGAGTAAAGCTGATTTTTATAAATTAATAGTATGAAAATTTTATTATTAGTTCCGGATGGTTTTGCCGTTCGAAACTATATTTATTCTGATTTTATTAAAGAATTACATCAAGCTAATTTTGAAGTAGTTCTATACCATCAAATCCCTATTCCAGCAATACAAGAAATTAAAAATATACAAGGTGATTTATTATCCCAATGTCTCAGAATACCGGATTTTAAAGAGCGTTTTTTTAGTCGGATTTTAAGAGAAAGCACAGCTTATGCCCGATTGCTTCACAATGCTAAACTTTTAGAAAACAAAACGATTCGTCTTTTTTGGAATAGTAAATCCAATAAATTAAAACGAACTTTTTTATTACGGATTTCCGAAATTTTAGGTTTTTGTATTTCTCAAAAGTATTCTTGGATTTTGAAATTAGAAAAGTGGTATGATTTGACGATATTGAATAATCTTTCAACTAAAATAATTGAAGCCGATCTTACTAAGATTAATCCAGATTACATTTTGAATTTACACCAACGTGCTGTAATTACTTCTCCAATAATTTCATGTGCAAAGCAATTAGGTATTAAGACAGGAACCGTCATCTTTTCTTGGGATAATATTCCTAAAGCACGATTAATATCTAGATATAATTCTTATTTTGTATGGTCCGATTTGATGAAACTAGAAATGGAAATAGTATATCCAGAGATTAACACAGCTTCTGTTAAAGTGGTTGGATCTCCACAATTTGAGTTTTATCTGAAAGAAAATTATAAATTATCGAAAGAAGATTTTTTTGTTAAACATAATTTAAATCCCAATAAAAAAACGGTGTGTTTTTCGGCAAACGATACCTCTTCCCCTTATGAAGCAATTTATTTAGAAAATTTATGCGAGTCATTAATGACAATTGAAGAAACTAATCGACCTCAAATTCTGTTTAGAAAATGTCCTGTAGATGTATCAAATCGATTTGATGCTGTTATAAAAAAATATAAGGACTTGCTAATCCCTATTAATCCAGATTGGCGTATTGCTTCTGCTATGGAAAATTCTTTTACTGAAATTTATCCGAGTTTTTTGGATATAAGTTTGTCAGTAAATACCGTTTTTCACAGTGATGTAGTGGTAAATTTAGGGAGTACAATGGCACATGATTTTGCAGTATATGATAAACCTTGTTTGTATTTAAATTATGATCCTATTGAAAATTCCACTTTTCAAGTGAAAGATATTTTTGGATTTCAGCATTTTAGGAGTATGGATGGAATTTCCCCTGTTGGTTGGATAAATAACCGATTGGATTTTAAAGAAAAAATACTTCAAGCTCTGTACAATCCCGAAACTATTGGTCCTGATCGATTAAAATGGACGCAAAAAATTGTAAAATATCCGTTACAAAACAACAGTAAAAATCTAGCTCAAGAAATAAGTACACTATGCACCTCTGTTTAATTACACATGAATATCCAAAAGCTGGCTTTGCTCATGGCTGAATAGGAAGTTTTATTAAAACTCTAGCTCCAAAATTAGTAGAAAAAGGAGTTATGGTTTCTGTGGTGGGTTTAAGTTATGATTTTAAAGAGGAATATCAAGAAGATCGAGGTGTTCGAATTTATAGGATTGGATTTCCTAATATAAAAAAGGTGGGTTGGTATTTTGCTATGCGAGCTATGAATAAAATAATCGCTCAAATTCATTATGAAAATTCCATTGATATAGTTGAATCTGCCGAATTAGATTTAGCTTTTTTGAAAAAGTTACCTGGAATAAAATATGTTATTCGATTGCATGGAGGCCATCATTTTTTTGCAGAATCGGAAAACAGGAAAATTAATTTTATTAAAGGACTTCAAGAAAAATCATCCTTTAAAAAAGCCGATGCTTTTATTGCAGTATCTAATTATGTAAAAGTGAAAACAAATGAGTTTTTAAGTTATAACAACAAGCTAGTTGAGCTAATTAATTACCCAATTGATATTAATTTTTTCACCCCTAAAATTAGTGCTGTAAAAAAATTCAGTATTATTTTTGTAGGTAGTGTTTGCGAAAAAAAAGGGGTTCGTCAATTGATACAGTCGTTTCCAATTGTTAAAGAAAAATTTCCCGACGCTACTCTTGAAATTTATGGGAGAGATTGGTTCTATCCCAACGGAAAATCTTACATTGAGTTGCTTCAGGATATGGAAATTCCTAAACTTGGAAACATTAATAAAGATATTCATTTTCATGGTGTAGTAAACTATGAAACTATTCCAGAAGTTTATGCCCAAGCGCAAGTTTGTGTTTTTCCCTCTCACATGGAAACCCAAGGTTTAGTTTCTCTAGAAGCAATGGCAATGGAGAAATTAGTTATTTTTACAAACCAAGGGCCAGGTTTAGAAACTATAATTCATCAAGAAAACGGCTTACTTTGTAATCCTTTTAGTCCTGAAGATATTGCAGATAAAATTTGTTGGGTGTTTTCAAACGAAGAAAAAGTAAAGAAAATGGAAAGTAGAGCAAGAACTTTTGTTTTAGAAAAGTTTTCCTCTGAAGCTATAGTTAAAAAGAATCTTGATTTTTATAAATCTTTATTAAAAAACTAAATTATGTTTAAATTATTAAGGACAGATTATTTAAAATATAAAAGCTATGGAGGACATTTTGTAAGTATTCTATTTCTTACTCAATCTTTTTGGGCGTTAATTCAATATCGAACTGCGAATTATTTTTACACAAATTTAAATATTCCAGTTATTCGTGAAATTGTTTTATTTATTTGTTTATTGTGGAGAAAAGTTGTTGAAATAACAACAGGAATTTCAATACCAGCCTCGGCAAAAATTGGTTCTTCTTTTTATATTGGTCATTTTGGAGGAATAATATTGAATGCCAAAGTTGTTATAGGATCTAATTGTAATATATCCCAAGGTGTTACTATTGGTATTTCTGGGAAAGATGAAAATCGAGGAGTACCCATAATTGGAAATAATGTGTTTATAGGTGCAAATTCGGTAGTAGTTGGGAAAATTGTAATAGAAGACAATGTGCTTATAGGTGCCTGTTCCTTAGTCACTTCAAATGCTCTTGAAGGATCGGTAATGCTTGGAGTTCCGGCAAGAAGCATATCGAATAATACATCAAAAGGTTACTTATAATGAAACTATTAGTTATTTCATCAGCCCCATTTATTGAAAAGCCGGACGGAATTTATGCTTATAGTCCTTATGTGAAAGAATTGGAAGTATGGAGCAAAAATGTAGATAAAATAAACTTTGCGTGTCCGTTTTGGAAAACCGAGAAGGATTTATTGGTTGCAAGAATTCCTTTTAATATTGATAGTTTTTATAGGTTAAAAGAGTTTCATTTTACAACATTTTCCAGCGCTGTTAAAGCAATTCCCATAATAATTACTAATAGTATAATATTGTATAAAAGCATTAAAGAATCAGATGCTATACATTTAAGGTGCCCGGGTAATATAGGTTTTTTGGCATGTTTTATACAGATATTATTTCCATCAAAAATCAAATCTGCAAAGTACGCAGGAAACTGGGATCCTAAGGCAAAACAACCTATAAGTTATGTAATCCAAAAATGGATATTAAGTAATACCTTCTTAACAAGAAATTGTAAGGTTTTAGTATATGGTAATTGGGAAAATAGCAGTAAAAATATTAAACCATTTTTTACCGCTACTTATTATCATTCTGAGTCTACAGATGTTTCTCCAAGAATTCTAGAAGGGAAAATAAATATGATTTTTGTTGGGATGTTAACTAAAGGAAAACAACCTATTTATGCAATAAAAATTGCAGAAGAACTTAAAAATAGGAATTTTGACATTCAATTGTCTTTATATGGTGGTGGTGCTGAACAATCTAATTTGCAAGAATATATAGATAATAATAATTTAAATTATTTTATTTTTATTAAGGGTAATAGAGATCGAGAATTGATAAAGAAAGTTTATCAAAAAAGTCATTTTTTAATTCTTCCTTCTAAAAGTGAAGGATGGCCTAAAGTTGTTGCCGAGGCAATGTTTTGGGGATGTTTACCAATAGCTACCGCAGTTTCTTGCGTGCCAGATATTATTAATTATGGGGAAAGAGGAGTTATTATTACTGAAGATTTGGATAAAGATGCTAAAGCAATTGCAAATTTAATTACTAATCAAGAATCCTATAATAATAAAATAATTCAAGCATCAAATTGGTCTCGTAATTTTACAATTGATAAATTTGAAGAAGAAATAAAGGAACTACTTAGAAAATGAGAATAATTCAAATAATTGATTCTTTAGATATTGGAGGAGCCGAGAAAATGGCTATAAATTATGCTAATTCTTTGGCTAAAAGTACTGAATTTTCAGGCATAGTAGCCACTAGAAAAGAGGGTGAATTGAAAAAAAATATTAATGAGGAAGTTTCTTATTTGTTTTTAAACAAAAATAAAACTTTAGATATTAAAGCAGTTTTGCATTTAAAAAAATATTGTAAAAAAAATAAAGTAAATTGTATTCAAGCGCACTCTAGTTCTTTTTTTATTGCTTTTATGGTTAAGTTGTTACTTCCAAAAATTAAGATTATTTGGCATATTCATAGCGTAATTTTTTCGAATTCATCTAGGAATAAAAAATATTTAATTCAACTTTTCTCACTTTTTTTTAAGGGAATTATTACTGTCAATTCAGAATTGGAAGAATGGGCTAAAAATAAATTGTACTGTAAAAATGTAATTTATTTACAGAATTTCATTATTGAAAATGAAAATTATTTAAAAGAAACCATTCTGAAAGGAAATAACGGGAATAGGGTTTTGTATTTAGCTAATTTGCGGGATCCAAAAAATCATTTAATGCTTGTTGAGGTAGTTAATGCAATTCATATAGATTTTCCGTCTTGGACATTTCATTTGGTGGGAACTGATTTTATGGATGTGTATTCGGAAGCTATTAAAAAGAAAATAGAAGAATACCAACTTCAAAATGTTATTTTTTTATATGGTTCTAAAACTGATATTGAAAATATTATTATGCAATCCGATATCGGAGTAATCACCTCTAATTCTGAGGGTTTGTCAGTTTCGTTAATTGAATATGGATTTTACGAAAAACCTGTTGTGGTTACTAATGTTGGCCAGACTCCATTTGTAGTTGATCATAATGTATCGGGGTATGTTTCGGAACCTCAAGATATAATTGCTTTTTCAGAATATTTATCTATGTTGTTAAAAGATGAAAATTTAAGAATTAAATTTGGAAAAGTACTTCTAAACACAATTACAGAAAATTATACTGAAACAGTTGTCATTAATAAATATATTTCTTGGGTTTCCCAATTTAAATAAATAAAACCATGCAAAATAAGCACTATTTAGCATTAATTTTCGGTCATATTCTTTTAGGAATACTCATTTTTTTTGTTCCTTTAATTGCTTTTATTTATGGGTATGCCATTATAGTAATAGGTGTTTTAAATGTTGTAATTACTCAAAATAAAAATAACCAAGTTCTTTATGTTTGCTCCTATATTGTAGGTAGTGAGGTTTTTTTAAGAATGACAAATGGAAGTCCCTTACATGAATTTGGTAAATATTCTATTATTATTTTTATGCTGTTGGGAATGATATATTCTGGATTTTCAAAATTCGCACTACCTTTTTGGCTTTTTTTACTGCTTTTAATTCCTTCTATTTTTATTGCAATCGATTCATTAGCTTATGATAGTGATTTTAGAAATAGAATTGCCTTTAATATTTCAGGACCTGTTTGTTTAGGCATTGCTTCAATTTATGCAATAGGAAAAAAAATAACTGTTTCAGAAGTTGGTAATTTACTTCTCTTAATTGGTTTACCAATAATTTCAATGGCAGTTTTTGTTTCTTTATATACTATTGATATAAAGTCGGTATTAGTTAGTACGGGTTCTAATTTTGATTTATCTGGAGGATTTGGTCCAAATCAAGTTGCGACTGTTTTAGGTCTTGGGATGTTTATTTTTTTTGTTAGAAGTATTTTATTTTCAAAAACAAATTTTATTTTTTGCGTCAATTTATTTATCACTTTTTATCTAAGCTATAGAGGTTTATTAACTTTTTCTCGCGGAGGAATTATTACTGGATTTTGTATAATTGGGACATTCATTTTTTCTGTTTATTACAATTCTAAACTAATAGGAAAAGGTAAATTAAATTTTTTAATGTTAATAATGAGTATTCTATTTTTTATAGCTTGGTCTTATACCTCTTTTTTAACGGATGGTTTGATTAATAAAAGATATGCTAGTAAAAATGCTCAAGGAATTGAGAAAAAAGATCTTTTATCCGGAAGATCCGAATTAGCAGGAGACGAGATTGAAATGTTCTTAGACAACCCTGTTTTTGGAATTGGAGTTGGAAAAGGAACTGAAATCCGAACCGAAAAAAATGGCTATATTACAGCTTCGCATGACGAAATCACTCGAATGCTAGCAGAACACGGATCTCTCGGAATAGTTGGGTTAATAATTTTATTTTTCATGCCTTTTATTTTTTATTTGATGAACAAACAAAATATCTTTTTGTTTTGTTTTTTTATTTTTTGGTTATTAACAATTAATCACGCAGCAATGCGAACTGCATCAACAAGTTTTATTTATGCTCTTGCATTGTTAAATATTAGATTTGATGAAAAATAGAAGAATTCATTATATCGGTAATAAATTATCCAAACATGGATCTATAACTACAGTTATGGAAACTTTGGGAAACTTACTTACTTCCGAAGGTTATACTGTAACTTTTGCTTCTTCGCAAAAGAATAGTGTGCTACGTTTATTTGATATGATTATTACTACAATTTATTATTCTAGAAGTATTGATTACGTTCTTATAGATACTTATAGCACGCTTAATTATTGGTATGCTTTTACTATTAGTCAAACTTGCAGGATTTTAAAATTAAAATATATTCCAATATTACATGGAGGTAATTTACCCTCAAGAATAAATAACAATCCAAATTGTAGTGAATTGATTTTTAATAATGCCTATTGTATAGTTGCCCCTTCAGAATATTTATATGAAATTTTTTCAAAGAAGTATTCTAAAGGATTGGTCATTATTTCTAATTTTATTGAAATAAATAATTATCCATTTTTTCTAAGAAATTTTGAAGTTCCTAAAGTGCTTTGGGTACGTTCTTTTAATTCAATTTATAATCCTAAAATGGCGATTCAAGCATTGGCAGAATTGCAAAAGGAATTTCCTAAAGCCGAACTTACTATGGTTGGTCCGGATTTTTATAATTATAGAAACGAATGCGAATTATTTGCTAAAGAACTAAATGTAATTGTGAATTTTACTGGAAGGCTTACCAAAGAAGAATGGATATCACTTTCAAAAAAACATAATATATTTATTAATACTTCCAATTTTGATAACATGCCCGTATCGGTTATGGAAGCTATGGCGCTAGGATTACCAATAGTTACTACTAATGTTGGCGGAATACCTTTTTTATTAAAAGATCAAGAAAATGCTATTTTAGTACAATCTTCTGATTATGTAGCAATGAGTAACGGAATTAAAAATATGTTTTTAAATCAAGACTTTAGAAATCTACTTATTGAAAATTCTAGAAAAAAAGCTGAAACCTTTGATTGGGAAGTAGTTAAAAAACAGTGGTTTCAAATATTAAAATAATTTGGGTATGTCTTTTTTTAGTAAATTGCGCTTTAAATAATAAAATATTTAGTGTTGAATAATAAAAAAATACATTTTGAAATTTCCGAACGAAAAATTCTTCTTAAGGTGTTTGATTTATTTTTTGTGCTACTTTCTCTCTGGTTTGTAAGTTGTTTTTTTGACTTTAAATATTTTAGATTTTCCACTGTCAACTTTTACTGGACATTAGTATTAGCATTGTATCTTAATGTTTTTGGATCCGTATTTGAGATGTATAATCTCCAAGTTGCTAGTAGTCAATTTCAAATTATACGAAGTATTATTCTTACTACTTCCTCTACGGTATTATTTTATTTATTAACCCCTATTTATACCCCTTTTTTACCTTCTAATAGGTTGCAGATTGTAATATTTTTTGTTTCAATATTTTCTTCACTATTTATATGGAGAATCTTTTATGTTAAATTTTTGGCATCTCATAGATTTGTCAAAAAAGTAATTTTAGTTTGTGACAAAGACCAGCTTGAAGAATTAGTTTTAGGTTTAGCCACAATAGATCCGCATTTTAAAATTATTGGTTTTGTGAATTCAGATGGTGATATAGATAGTGATGCTGAAAAGAGTTCGATTATTACAATTCCACTTCCTGATTTAGAAAATTATGTTCGCGAAAATTCTGTTTCAGAAATTGTAATAGCATCGCGAAAAACCGAAGCAATCACTATAGAACTTTATAATCAATTAATTCAATTACTTGAAAACGGCTTTATTATTCGAGAATATACCCAAGTTTATGAGGCTATAACTCAAAGGATACCAGTGCAATATGTTTCAAAAGACTTTTACAGGTATTTTCCATTTAGCAGAAGCAACCAAAACCAATTTTACCTATCTTTTGTAAGAATTATTGAGGTGTTATTTTCTATAATTGGATTGTTT
>Ga0114971_10002146_pt1 | contig 13597 bp, 17 predicted proteins | sample M_140625_MF_Meta_FD_87320 | JGI IMG/M metagenome (GOLD analysis project Ga0114971, IMG submission 87320) | Freshwater microbial communities from Lake Montjoie, Canada to study carbon cycling - M_140625_MF_MetaG | ecosystem: Environmental > Aquatic > Freshwater > Lake | place: Lake Montjoie... | reverse complement strand
TATACCCGTATCCTTACCATCGCATTTACTGCTGTTCAAGCATTTGCTTATCTTTCGAATATTGTTAACTCTGAAGCCAATAGAGCGGCATTGTTATTCAATTTCAATGATCAATTGCTGTCAAAAGAAATGTTTATGTTCACCAATATTATTCTTTTAACTGCTGGTACAATGTTTACCATGTGGATGGGAGAAAGAATCACCGACAGAGGTTTAGGTAACGGTATCAGCTTAATTATTATGGTTGGTATTATTGCCCGCATGCCTTCGGCTTTGATAAGTGAGTTCTTAATTCGCTTGCAAGGTGGTGGTTTGATATTGTTTATCATAGAAATGGTAATATGGTTTATGGTTGTATTGGGAGTAATTTTATTGACCCAAGGAACCCGAAAAATCACTATTAATTACGCAAAACGTGTTGTTGGAAATCGTCAGTATGGTGGAGTAAGACAATATCTTCCTATCAAAATATTGGCGGCAGGAGTTATGCCAATCATCTTCGCTCAAGCAATTTTATTCTTACCAGCTACTATTGGAAGTTTCTACACTGAAAATACGGCTCCAGGATGGTTGTTGAGTATGATGAATCCAAATAGTTTTGCTCACAATGCATTGCTGGTTTTCCTAATTGTTGTATTTACTTATTTTTATACAGCAATTATTTTTAATCCAGTACAAATGGCAGATGACATGAAAAGAAACAACGGTTTTATTCCAGGTATCAAACCAGGAAAACAAACTTCAAATTTCATTGATGGTGTTATTTCAAGAATAACATTGCCAGGTGCTATATTTATAAGTTTGGTTGCAATACTACCGGTAATGGCTACTTCACTACATATCAACCAAGAGTTCGGACAATTTTTTGGAGGAACGAGTTTGTTGATTTTGGTGGGTGTTGTATTGGATACATTGCAGCAAATTGATAGTTATTTATTGATGCGTAAATATGACGGATTAATGAGTAACGGTGGCAAAATGAAGGGTCGAATGACAAACGCTTATTCACAAGTTGATTTTTAAAAATAAATAACGTACATTTGCAGCCCTTTTGATATGTCAAAACAAGACGCTATAAAACAAGACGGATTAATTGCGGAGGCATTATCCAATGCTATGTTCCGAGTTAAGCTCGAAAACGGTCATGAAATTATAGCAACAATTTCAGGTAAAATGCGTATGCACTACATACGTATCCTACCTGGCGATAAAGTGCAAGTAGAAATGTCCCCCTATGATTTAACGAGAGGTAGAATCTCTTACAGATACAAGTAATTTATATGAAAGTTAGAACCGCAGTAAAAAAACGCAGTGTAGACTGCAAAATCGTACGCCGCAAAGGAAAAGTGTACGTGATTAACAAAAAGAATCCTAAATTCAAACAAAGACAAGGATAAAATAACACATGGCTAGGATAGCAGGTATAGATATTCCCAAAAACAAAAGAGGTGTAATAGGTTTAACCTACATCTACGGGATAGGTCGTAGCAGAGCTGCTGCGATTTTAAATAACACAGGGATCAGTCACGATAAAAAAGTGAGCGAGTGGAATGATGATGAATTAGGATTAATTCGTGGTTATATCACTGAAAATTTGAAAACTGAAGGTGAGTTGCGCTCAGAAGTTACATTAAACATCAAACGTTTGATGGATATTGGTTGCTACCGTGGCCAACGTCACCGTAAGGGCTTGCCAGTTCGTGGACAACGTACTAGCACAAATGCTCGTACTAGAAAAGGTAAACGTAAAACAGTTGCTGGTAAGAAAAAAGCTACTAGATAATTAAGAGCGTAACAAACATTATGGCAAATCAGAAAAAAGTTCAAAAGAAAAAAGTAAAAGTTGACCCAAACGGTCAAGTGCATATTCGTGCTACTTTTAATAATATTATTGTATCTGTTACCAATACAGAAGGACAAGTTATTTCTTGGTCATCTGCTGGTAAAATGGGATTCAGAGGTTCAAAGAAAAATACTCCTTATGCAGCTCAAGTTGCTTCGTTAGATTGCGCAAAAGTTGCTTTTGATGCAGGCTTACGTAAAGTAGAAGTATTTGTAAAAGGACCAGGAAGCGGACGTGATAGTGCAATTCGTAACCTTCAAACCGTTGGTTTAGAAGTTACTTCTATCATGGACATAACCCCATTACCACACAACGGATGTCGTCCTCCTAAACGTAGAAGAGTTTAATTTTATCAATAATAAAAAAACGAAATGGCAAGATATACAGGTCCTAAATCTAAAATCGCTAGAAGATTCCGTGAAGCAATTTTCGGAAGAGATAAAGCGTTAGAAAAGAAAAACTATGGTCCAGGTCAGCACGGTAACAGCCGTCGTCGTCCTAAACTATCTGAATACGCAATTCAGTTAGCTGAAAAACAAAAAGCTAAATATACATATGGTGTTTTAGAAAAACAATTCAGAAACACTTTCAAAAGAGCGGCAGCTAAAAAGGGTATTACAGGTGAAAACTTGTTGAAATTCTTAGAAGCTCGTTTAGACAATACCGTTTATCGTATGAGTATTGCTCCAACGCGTCGTGGTGCTAGACAACTTGTTTCTCACCGTCATATCACTGTAAATGGTGAAGTTGTGAATATTCCAAGTTATCAATTACGTGCAGGTGATGTTATCGCCGTTCGTGAACGTTCTAAGTCGTTAGAAGTAATTTCTAACAGCGTAAGTACGGTAAATAATAAATTTAGTTGGATTGATTGGAATGGCAATGATTTGAAAGGTACTTTCCTTACGTTCCCAGAACGTTCTGAAATTCCAGAGAATATCAAAGAACAGTTAATCGTCGAACTTTACAGTAAATAATAATTATTTAAAACTAAAAGGCATGGGTGTAATACCATTTCAAAAACCAAATAAGGTTGTAATGACCAAATCTACAGATGCTCACGGAGTATTTGAGTTTTCTCCTTTAGAAAAAGGATACGGTGTTACAATCGGTAACGCAATGCGTAGAATCCTTCTTTCTTCTTTAGAAGGTTATGCAATTACTTCCTTGAAAATTCAAGGAGTAGATCATGAATTTAGTACTATGAAAGGCGTTGTTGAAGACGTAGTGGAAATAGTATTGAACATGAAACAAGTTCGTTTCAAAGCCAATAGTTCTACCGAAGACAACGAAAAAATCTTTATATCTATTAAAGGTAAAGATCAATTCTTAGCAGGTGATATTGGCCGTTACACTAACTCCTTCACAATTCTTAATCCTGAATTGGTGATTTGCAACATGGAGCCTACCCTTAATTTAGAACTTGAAATTACAGTTGCTAAAGGTCGTGGTTATGTTCCTGCAGAAGAAAATAAGATTAAAGAAGCTCCAATTGGTTTAATTGCAATTGATTCTATCTTTACTCCTATTAAAAACGTTAAATATAACGTTGAAGATTTTCGTGTTGAACAAAGAACGGATTTTGAAAAGCTTGTAATGGAAGTTACTTCTGATGGTAGTATACACCCAGAAGAAGCTTTGAAAGAAGCTGCTAAAATACTTATTCAACACTTTGTGCTTTTCAGTGATGAAAATATCATGCCTGAAACCAAAGCAGCTAAAGTGGTTGAAGAAGTAGACGAATCTTTCTTGCAAATGCGTAAGATTTTGAAAACTCCTTTGGCAGATTTAGATCTTTCAGTTAGAGCTTACAACTGTTTGAAAGCTGCTGAAATTAAAACTTTGGGTGAATTGGTAAATTATCATATCGATGACCTTCTTAAATTTAGAAACTTTGGTAAAAAATCATTGTCTGAATTGGAAGAGTTTGTAAGAGAAAAAGGGTTGCATTTCGGTATGGATGTAGCTAAGTATAATATTAATGACGAATAATACAGATGAGACACGGAAAAAAAAATAATCATTTAGGGCGTACAACCTCTCACCGTAAAGCGATGTTAGCCAATATGGCTTCTTCTTTAATTAAACATAAAAGAATCATCACTACGGTAGCTAAGGCTAAAACTTTGAGAATCTATATTGAGCCTTTGATTACAAAAAGCAAAGATGCTACTACGCATAATTACAGAACAGTTTTCGCTTATTTGAAAGACAAAGAAGCTGTAACAGAATTGTTTACTGTGGTTAGTGGTAAAGTAGCTAATCGTCCAGGTGGATATACCAGAATATTGAAAACTGGTAATCGTGCTGGTGATAATGCTGATATGGCTATGATTGAATTGGTAGACTTTAATGAATTCTTTGATGGATTTGCTAAAGACAAAAAGAAAGCAACTACCCGTCGTTCTCGTCGTTCAGGTTCTACAACTGATACTGCTACCGCTACTGCACCTAGAACCGCTGCGCCAAAAGCTGCAGTTGTTGAAGAGATTCAAGATGCAGTTGTTGTTGAAACAGTTGTTGAAACAGCTGCACCAGTTGTTGAAGCAGTGGAAGAAACTCCAGCTGTTGAAACTACTACAGAAGAAACTCCAACTGAAGAAACTTCTTCAGATGAAACTTCTACAGAAGAAACTAAATAAGATTTTATCTAATAACAGAAAAAGCCGCATTTATGCGGCTTTTTTTATGCTTTATATTTTGACTCTATTTTGCGCTCAACATTTTTTGTTGCAACGTATTTGCATCAACCACGCCTGATTGTCGCCAAATTTGTTTGCCGTTTTTATAAATAATCAAAGTGGGCACCCCGCTAATATTCAATTCACTTGCCAATTTTTTATTTTTATCGACGTCAATTTTTAATATCGTACCATTATCGCCAACTTTCTTTTTTACATTCTCTAAAATAGGCGCCATTGTCTTACAAGGTCCACACCATGTAGCAAAGAAATCTACCAGAACGGGTTTGTCTTGATTAATAATCTCTTTAAACGATTTCATATTACATATATTTATTTAAACTTGACCAACTTCCTCCATTGTGAACATTTGAGAAACCCGCATTTTTTAACATGCCCTTTGCCGAGGCACTGCGCATGCCTGATGTACAACAAGTAATGATTACCTGGTCTTTTTTGATTTTATTTAACGCGGATATCAATTTATCTAATGGAATGTTCTTTGATTGATCAATATGACCTATATTAAATTCAAAAGGTGTTCTAACATCTATAATAATTGCTCCGTTCTTCATCAATGCCCCGAAATCTACTTTTGATTTCTTGCCGAATAATGCTGTAAATATTCCCATATTGATGCAAAGTTGCTTATAATTAGCTGAAGAAAAAGTGACTTATCTCACATATTGTAAAATAAATGATAAATTTTGTATAAAAAGATTATTCTATTTCCGAAGTCAATGTCCTTCAAAAAAAAACTGCACAATATTTATTGTACAGTTTAATTTTATAATTGAACGAAAATTTTATTGATTTTATAAATCTAGGTTCAATTCTTTTAATATATGATCAGCTTTGCCCACATACTTAATGATGTACAAGGCATAACGGATATCGCAACCAATACTTCTTGAGTAATTTTCATTCCAAGCATAATCATTGATTGTTGCGGTGAAGCTTCTGTCGAAGTTAATTCCAATTAATTCCCCTTTGTCATTTAAAACAGGACTTCCACTGTTTCCACCCGTGGTATCTAAATTATATAATATCCCAACAATGATTTTTCCTGTTTTAGGGTCTTTAAACACTTCAGGAACATTGGTTTGAATCAAGTTATCCTGTACCAACTTCGGTAAGCGATAATCACTGTTTGTATTTGCTTTTGCCAAAACACCGTCTAAAGTGGTGTAAGGACTGTGCGTTTCTCCATCGTTTGGACTAAATGAGCGAATATGCCCATAGGTTAATCTCAAGGTACTATTAGCATCAGGAATGAATCTAGATTTTAAATACTGTTCTCTTAAGCCTATATACTGCGGCATCAAAGATTTCAATTGAACGTCTGTGCCGTTCCAAGTTTGGGAAATTGATTTACTCGTAGGTTTTAATTCGCTTATAATGTCAATAATAATATCATTGAATCCAATAAATTTCTCGCAATTTTTATTGACCATTTTCATTACCGCTGCAGTATCAAATAAAATTGATTTATTAATCTTTGATATTATTTTCGTATTTAAACCTTGCGCATTGCCGTATTTGAAGACCGAATTAGGCGAATACAGTGCCAATTCTTTATATGTTCTATTAATAAGATTTACAAAAACTGCTTTCTCCATTTCAGGGCTAATGATGGCATAATCTTTTTTCAATTGCATTTTGAAGTTTTGCAAAATGGTTTCCTTTGTTACAACATTTCCAGCTGCATCTTTTTGAGGGACTTTTAATGTTTCAGAAAAGGTGAGCATTAAATCTGCTAAATAGGCCGTATTGCTTTGTCCTGGCAAAAACGAATTCAACAAGTATCTCAATTTTGCCGTGCTTGTTTTCATTTTCCAAATATCATTGATAAGTGTGATTACAGATTTGGCTTGTTTTGACTCCGCACTGCCCTCAGGAAATGCCGACATCATAATTTTATCTTCGTTAAGACGTGAATCAACAATGTCTGTTCTTCTTAAACCTTGTATTTTGCCTCTGTAGTTCTTTTCTACGTTCTCTAAACTTTGAATTTCACCGGCAAATGCCAATCCCATATTTACATTTCCTTTAGAAAATTCTTTCATGTAATCAATGTAAGTTTTGTACCAATCTTGAATAATAGGAAGTTGATTTTCCTTTTGGAATTTCATGTAAGCGCCGCTTTCATGTCGGAAAGTACGACCTGGATATCCCATAATGAAAACAAAATCACCTTCTTTTGTTCCTGAAGGATTGATTTTTAATTTGTTCTTAGGCTTAAATGGTACATTGTCTTTGCTGAATTTGGCTGGTTTGCCATCTTTTCCAACATAAGCCCTAACCAAACTGAAATCACCGTTATGTCTCGGCCATTCCCAATTGTCTCTGTCGCCACCAAATTGGCCAATAGGTAATGGTGGAGCCAAAACCAACCTAACATCTTGAATAAAAATATAGCGGAATAGGGTGTAACTCTTTCCAACAAACATTTCTGAAATTTCAATTGATAGTTCAGGATAGATTTTCTTTTCTGCCGCCACAATAGCCGCAATATTGGTAGCAATTGTTTTTAAACGCAAAGCAGGATCCATATTGGTCGTTGTTCCAGACAATACTTTGTCAGTAACATCTTCATAGCTTTGTGTGATTTTACAAGGCATTGAAATTGACAGTTCATCAGGTTTTGACTTTGCAACAAACCCATTTTCTAAATAATTATGATCTGAATTACTCAAATTCGCTACATCTCCATAAACGCAATGGTGGTTAGTGATTATAAGTCCCTCATCAGAAATAAAAGAACCCGTGCATCCACCAACTTTTACAAGTGCGTCGGTAAGTGAAACCTCACCAGGATTAAAAATATCTTTGGCTTCCAATTTCAAACCCGCATTTTTCAAATCTGTGATGTTTAGGTAATTGAGAGGGAACATTCCTTCATCTGGTCTGAAGGAGGTGCCTAAAATTGTAAGTGCTGCTGCAACTAAAGCCAATTTAATTATTCTTGATTTTTGCAAAAAATTCATCATCTATTTACAAATCTACGTTGTATCGCCGTTGATTCACAATAAAACAATTGTATTTTTGCATTTTATTATGTCCATAAAAGTTATTATCATACTTGTTTTTATTCTTGTAATACTGAGTTCATTGGTTCTTGATTTAGGCTTGTTTTCTAAGAAAAATCAGAATTCATTAACGTTAAAGCAGAGTATTTATCGCAGTTTGTGTTGGTTTTCACTTGGCATTTTGAGTGTTGGCGCGGTGTATTGGTTGCATCCATATTTACATAATTTAAAAAGCAATGCTGATTTGCAATCTTATATTGCCAATTATGGTATATCGTTTACCGTAGTTTCTGATTTTAATCAATCGTTACAAAACTTCAGAATAGCTTCAACAACTGCATATTTTACAGGTTATATATTGGAATATGCTTTGAGCGTCGATAATTTATTTGTCATGCTATTAATATTTCAAACATTTAAAATTTCAGCACAAAACGAAAAGCGCATTCTGCTATGGGGCGTAATTGGTGCCATGGTGTTGAGGTTTATTTTTGTTTATTTGGGAAGTTCGGCAATCAATCAATTTCACTGGATTTTATACGCCTTTGGTGTGCTACTCATATACTCAGGGTTTAAATTAATGTTTCAAAATTCCGAAGATGAATTCGATCCGAACAAGCATTTCATAATTAAGTTAGGTAATAAAATTTTCAGCGTTGAAAATTCACCCCAAAATCCTGATTCATTTTTTACAAAACAAAATCTTAAACTCCAGGTAACTCCGCTTTTTTTAATTTTACTGGTAGTTGAATTTACGGATGTGGTTTTTGCAGTAGATAGTGTTCCTGCAGTGTTCGGAATAACAACTGACCCGTATTTGGTGTTTTTTTCTAATATTTTTGCAATTTTGGGATTGAGAAGTTTGTTCTTTTTACTTGGATATGGGTTAGATAAGTTTTATGCCTTAAAGTATGGTCTGTCAATTATTTTGGTATACATAGGTGGAAAGATGCTATTGGAAAAATATGCGTTGCAACTCGGGTTTACACACCTTCACAATCTCATCGTGATAATTGGAATACTTACCATAAGCATTTTCTATTCATTGAAATTCCCATTACAGAATCAATCCGGTAATTCAGACAAATAGTTCACTATTTATAAACATTATTTTGTACTTCAATGAGAATATGAGAGATTTGTATCCTTGAAGTGAGTTCACAATTAACTAAAGCCTTACTAGTACTACAGGATGGTACTTTTTTCGAGGGAAATGCCATTGGCAAGATCGGAACAACAAGCGGAGAAATCTGCTTTAACACTGGAATGACAGGTTATCAGGAGGTGTTTACAGACCCTTCATATTTCGGACAAATTCTAGTAATGACAACGGATCACATTGGAAACTACGGTGTGAAAGAATCTGATGTAGAAAGCGAATCAATTAAAATTGCAGGGTTGGTTTGTAAAAAATTCTCGAACAACTATTCAAGAGCCATGGGTTCTGATAGTTTAGACGGATATTTTACACAAAATAACCTAGTTGGTATATCAGATATTGATACCAGAAGTTTGGTTGCTCATTTAAGAGAAGCTGGAACGCAAAATGCAATTATTTCAAGTGAAACTTTTGACGTTGAAACATTATTAAAACAGCTAAATGAAGTTCCTAGTATGGACGGACTTGAACTTGCGTCTGAAGTTTCTACCAAAGAGTTTTATACGGATGGAAATCCTGATTCAGCTTACAAAGTTGCTTTGATCGATTTTGGTAGCAAAAAGAATATTTCTCGTTGTCTAATTGAAAGAGATTGTTATTTGGGTGTTTTCCCATACAACGCTACAGCAGAAGAAATTTTGGCATGGAATCCTGATGGGTTTATGATTAGCAATGGCCCTGGTGATCCAGCCGCTATGGATTATGCAATCAAAACCGTTCAAGGTGTTGTTGAAGCAAACATTCCAACTTTCGGAATTTGTTTGGGTCACCAATTGTTAAGTTTGGCAAGTGGTTTAAAAACATACAAAATGCACCATGGTCATAGAGGGCTTAATCATCCTGTGAAGAATTTAATTTCTGGTCGCAGTGAAATTACAAGTCAAAACCACGGTTTCGCCGTTGAATACAATTCTGAATTATCTCAAAAAATTCAATTAACACATATTAACCTAAATGACGATTCTGTAGAAGGGATTGCGCGATTAGACAAACCTGCTTTTTCGGTTCAACACCATCCGGAAGCATCTCCAGGACCTCATGATTCGCTTTATTTGTTTGATCAATTTGTTGAATTAATGAAATCTCACAAAAAATAAAATATTAAAATAAATAATGAGCGAAATTACACACATTCAAGCCCGTCAAATTTTGGATTCTCGCGGGAATCCAACAGTAGAAGCGGAGGTTTTTACCGAAGATGGAGCTTTTGGTAGAGCGGCTGTTCCTTCTGGAGCGAGTACGGGTATTCATGAAGCGGCAGAGCTTCGCGACAATGACAAAAGTCATTATATGGGTAAAGGAGTGCTAAAGGCAGTTGACAATGTAAACAATATTATTTCTGAAGCATTAGAGGGCGTTGAAGTTTCATCTCAAAATGAAATCGATAACCTAATGATTGAGTTAGATGGTACTGAAAATAAATCAAATTTAGGTGCAAATGCAATATTGGCAGTTTCATTGGCGGTTGCAAAAGCAGCAGCAGATGAAATGGGTATGCCTCTTTATCGTTATGTTGGTGGTGTGAATGCAAATGTATTGCCGGTTCCAATGATGAACATTTTGAATGGTGGTGCACATGCCGATAATAAAATCGATTTTCAAGAATTCATGGTGATGCCGGTGAAAGCCGAAAGCTTTAGCCATGGTTTGAGAATGGGTGTTGAAATTTTCCATCACTTGAAATCTGTTTTAAAAGCAGCTGGTTATAGCACCAATGTGGGTGATGAAGGTGGATTTGCTCCGAATATCCAAAGCAATGAAGAAGCAATTGAAATCGTTTTAAAAGCAATCGAAAAAGCAGGTTACAGACCTGGTGAAGATGTTTATATTGCAATGGATGCTGCAACCAGTGAGTTTTATGATGAGAAAACTGGATTGTATACCTTCAAGAAATCTAGTGGCAAACAAATGAATGGTGATGAAATGGTAAACTATTGGGCTGAATGGTGCAATAAATATCCAATTATTTCTATTGAAGATGGTTGTGCTGAAGACGATTGGTCGAGTTGGAAAAAATTAACCGATAAATTGGGAAGTAAAATCCAATTGGTTGGAGATGACTTATTTGTTACGAATGTAAATCGCTTACAAAGAGGAATTGATGAAGGAATTGCAAACAGTATTTTGATTAAAGTAAACCAAATTGGTACATTAACTGAAACGTTAAATGCGATTCAATTGGCTACTAGAAACCAATTTACAAATGTAATGAGTCATAGAAGCGGTGAAACTGAAGATAGTATCATTGCCGATTTGGCAGTTGCCATGAACAGTGGTCAAATTAAAACAGGAAGCGCTTCTCGTTCTGATAGAATGGCGAAGTATAACCAATTGATTCGTATTGAAGAAGAATTGGGCGACAATGCTATTTACGGAGGAGAAATGTTCCGTTTTGTAAAGTAATATCAACTTTTATAGAATATTTTAGGCCAGCATTTGCTGGCCTTTTTATTTTTAACTTGTAGTTCTACCTTTTTTTTACGAAATTTGTAAATGAATTAGGTCTGTTTTTTGAGGCTTTTCTCCTAAAACTAATTCCTAATGTTTAACTAATTTATTAAAATATGGAAATCCACTCTCCTGAATTTTATGGCTATTACGGAGCTTTCTGTTTGGCTGCCTATTTCCTCGGGTCTATTCCTAGTGCTGTTTGGATTGGCAAATCCTTTTACAATGTTGACGTTCGTGAACATGGTAGTGGAAACGCCGGTGCAACCAATGTTTTTAGGGTTTTAGGAAAAAAAGCAGGATCAATCGTTCTTGCTATGGACATGCTAAAAGGATATTTTGCTTGCATGCTTATTTATTTGTTTAAATTTTATTATCCCAATTTCGACTGGAATCCATCGAGAATTGTCAATATTCAACTCATGTTTGGTGCCTGCGCAGTTATTGGTCATTTATTGCCAATTTTTGCCGGCTTCAAAGGTGGAAAAGGTATTGCAACTTTAGGCGGAATGATCATTGCATTAAATCCATTTGCCGCTTCAATAGCAATTGGCATATTCTTGGTCACGCTATTCGCAACTAGATTCGTGAGTGTTGGTTCTATCTTGGGTGGAATTTCAATACCTGTATTATTTGTAAGTGTTTTCGGCAAAAGTATGCCAGAATACAGACAACCTTCGGTTATTATTTTTACCATTGCAATTGCCGTATTGGTAGTTGTTACACACCGTAAGAATATCAACCGCCTCATTCATGGAAATGAAAACAAAGCGAAATTATTACCAAAACACCGCAGAACAAATTAAGAATGATCATAAAAGCTGCTCATAAAACAGATGTAAATGAACAAATTTCTTCCCTTTTAGAAGAAATTTCGGTTGGCGGTTGGACAATTGTTTTATACAACGACGAAGTCAATACTTTTGATTGGGTAATTAATTGTTTAGTGAAATATTGCCAGCACGATACTGTTCAAGCTGAACAATGTGCTTGGTTTGTGCATACCAAAGGAAAATATGCGGTGAAAAGTGGTTCTAAAAGTAGATTGGCTCCAATTTGTGAAGCCTTGTGTGAAAAAGGATTGTCGGCCGTTTTAGAATTTAAAGACTAAATGAATAAAATTTATCAAAATGCCGATTTGGCAACCGCCGATATTCAAGATGGGCAAACCATTATGCTTGGAGGTTTCGGATTGTGCGGCATTCCTGAAAATTCAATTACTTCCCTTGTGAATAAAGGGGTTAAAAACTTAACCTGTATTTCTAATAATGCAGGTGTCGATGATTTCGGAATTGGACTCATGCTTCAAAAACGTCAAGTAAAGAAAATGATTAGTTCTTACGTAGGTGAAAATGCCGAGTTTGAACGTCAATTGCTTTCTGGAGAATTGGAAGTAGAATTGATTCCTCAAGGTACGCTGGCTGAAAGATGTCGTGCTGCCGGTGCTGGAATTCCTGCGTTTTTTACACCAGCAGGAGTTGGAACAGAAGTAGCTATTGGCAAAGAAACGAGAGAATTTAATGGCAAAACCTATTTGATGGAGTTTGCGTTTGATGCCGACTTTGCAATTATAAAAGCTTGGAAAGGTGATAGACATGGCAATTTGATTTTTAAAGATACAGCCCGTAACTTTAATACAATGATGGCCATGGCTGGTAAAATTACCATTGTAGAAGTTGAAGAATTGGTAGAATTGGGTGAACTTGATCCAAACAATATTCATGTACCAGGTATTTTTGTTCACCGTATTTTTGAAGGTAAGAACTACGAAAAACGCATTGAACAAAGAACTGTACGCAAACGCGAAGCCTAATTACTCATGAAAAAGTGGGTTTTCGCAACCAATAACCAACATAAAATGGATGAAGCCAAGCAAATTCTTGGTGATTTCGCCGAAATAATGTCCCTCAATACCATTGATTTTTACGATGATATTGATGAAACCGCAGATTCCTTTGAAGGAAATGCGCTAATCAAAGCCCAAACCGTTTTCGAAAAAACTGGGTTCCCTTGCTTTGCCGATGATTCTGGTTTGTGTGTTACGGCATTAGATGGTAGGCCTGGAGTAAAATCTGCGCGTTATGCCAATGAGCATGGTCCCGTTGATCATTCTCTCAATAATCAAAAATTATTAAACGAGCTTCATAGTCAATCTGATAGAAGTGCATTTTTCGTCACCGTAATTTGTGCGTATGGGTTTACTGAAAATCCTATTTATTTTAGGGGTGAAGTTCATGGAAATATAGCCATCGACTTAAATGGGGCAGAAGGGTTTGGTTATGATCCATTATTTATCCCTCAAGGATATGATAAGACATTTGCTGAATTGGGTGCTACCATAAAAAATTCGATGAGCCACCGGGCAAATGCCTTAAATAAAATGAAATTGCATTTTAGCTAAATTAATCGTTGCTTGTATGACGACCATTCCTAAAAT
>Ga0114971_10002145_pt1 | contig 13603 bp, 9 predicted proteins | sample M_140625_MF_Meta_FD_87320 | JGI IMG/M metagenome (GOLD analysis project Ga0114971, IMG submission 87320) | Freshwater microbial communities from Lake Montjoie, Canada to study carbon cycling - M_140625_MF_MetaG | ecosystem: Environmental > Aquatic > Freshwater > Lake | place: Lake Montjoie... | reverse complement strand
CCTGGATTGTTATGCAAAGCGGCATTGTCATTCGGAATGACAATGCTTCTGTATTTCTTGAAAAAGCCTGAACGGAAGTCAAGAGCTGCAATTTTCAATGCATCTACTCCTAGACTAGATCCGCGTGTTCCTGCTCCAACTTCACTCGGAACTTCGATAATTCGGATGTTTTTCGCTTTTTTGTTAATCATAATGCAAAGATAGTTATTGGATCTTAGTTCGAATTATTTCTTCTCAATTCCGATTGCAAAAATGACATTTCGTTTGTTGAAGTCCCAATTCATTTCGCGCCATTCAGCAACAGACTTGGTAATCACATAACCGTTCTGGCTGTGAACATCGCAACCAATGCAAAGTAACGTTGTTGGTTGAAGGTGCTCGCGCAAATCGTCGTACACATGATGGCTGCGATAAGGTGCATCCATGAAAAGTTGTGTCACTCTGAATTCTGAAGATTGTCTTTCCAACATTTTTATTTTCTTCATGCGCTCTCCTCGCTCACGTGGAAGATATCCGTGAAAGGTAAAAGACTGTCCGTTCAGTCCTGAAGCCGCTAAGGTTAGCATGATTGAAGAAGGACCCGTCAAAGGCACAACAGGAATACCCATGCGATGCGCTTCAGCGACAATTACAGCTCCGGGGTCTGCAATGCAAGGCATGCCCGCTTCACTCATGAGTCCAGCGTTCTTTCCATCGAGAATTGGCTTTAACCAATCATCGTAACCAAGCTCCTTACTGTGTTCATTTATAACGTTTAAAGCAATTTCCTCAAAAGCTTTGGTGTATCCGACTTTGCGTAAATATCTACGAGCCGTTTTCAACTCTTCCACAAAGAATATGTCTATTTCCAAGAGGAGTTCATTGTTGAATGGAAGGTGTTCCATCTGATGTAAATCGCCAATTGGGGTAGGAAAAAGGTAAAGCGTACCTGGATTTATTTTAGACATAAGTGCGTTTCGAAGAGTTGTTTTTTTTGCGAGTGTGAAGGTACTGCAACATTGGTTGTCCCTTCAAACAAAAAAAGACAGCCGCAGCTGTCTTCTCTTTCAGTTTAAAATATTATAAATCGTCGAATGAAATGTCGCTTGACGAGGAAGGGGTTGGTTCTTCTGTATTTGATTCGGCAGTTGATTCTGCAATTGGTTCAACATTTTCACTTGTGGATTCAGAATGCTCGTTTTCCGACGTTTCAAACTCAGACTCGCGGAAATCACCGGTGTCCTGCAGTTGGCGAATGTGATTAATGGTGTCTTCCAATCCTTCAATAAATTTATCGAAGTCTTCTTTATATAAGAAAATTTTGTGCTTTTCGTAGCTGGCTTGTCCGCTATCTGAAAACCCAGAGCGCTTGCTCTCCGTGATAGTCATGAATAAATCGTTGCCTCTCGTCGTTTTCACATCGAAGAAATACTTGCGTTTACCCGCGCGTACCTCTCTAGAAAATACATCGTCACGGTAGTTACTTCCTTCTGTCATAGCTGTATAAGTTTTGTTCAATTTGGTTAAGTCTACCAAAAATAAAAAAAATACTCACATATCAAAATATTCTCACCTTTTTTTACAACAAATCCTTGAGCGTAGGGGTAAGACGATAACGGTCTTCACCGTATCGGCTAGCCAATTTCTTCATTTCCCAAGCAACCTGATCAAGACCCAATTCTTTTCCCCAAGCAATTAGACCTTTCGGATAATTTACACCTTTGGTCATGGCCAAATCTAAATCTTCAGCACTGGCAAGACCTGTGCGCAATGCCTCGTAGGCCTCATTGATGAGCATGCACAGTATTCGCTTGCCAATTTCTTCTTGACTTAATATGTTTAAGGTTTCAGTGGCATTGGTAACTCCTTCAGCATAGGAATAAAACCCTCTTTTGTTTTTCCTTCCCAACCATCCGGCTTCTACATGACGCTTCTGCGTCGTGCTTGGAGTATATCGAGGATTGAAATAATTCGCAGCGAAGACGCTTTCAGTAACTGCGTAGTTAACGTCGTTACCAATGAGGTCCATCAATTCAAACGGTCCCATCTTGAATCCCAAAGCCTTCATGGCTTCATCAATTTCGAAATAAGTAGCCATCCCTTCGTCATACATGCGAAGCGCTTCCGAATAAAACGGACGAGCCAAGCGGTTTACAATAAATCCGGGCAAGTCTTTCGCAACAACAGGAGTTTTCCCCCAATCACTTATTGCAGTTTGAATTTCACCAAGTCTATCTGTGTTGGTTTGAAGGGCAGGAATTATTTCAACCAGAGGCATTAAAAATGCGGGGTTGAAGAAATGAATTCCCCAAACGCGTTCAGGGTGCTTGCATGCCGAAGCAATAGCCGTAACGGAAAGACTTGAAGTATTGGTTGCAAGAATACGGGTCTGCGGAAGCAAGGCGTCGAGTTCAGCAAATACGGCTTTCTTCACCGCAAGGTCTTCCACAATGGCTTCTATGACCCAATCACAATCGGCGAGGTCATTCATAAATCGAACAAAACTGACTTGTGCAAAAAGGGCAGTTTTCCTTTCTTCAGTAATCTTTCCTTTTTCAACCAATTTCGAGAATTGGGCATCTAAGCTGATCCTGGCGCGATCCAGGGCTTCTTCATTCGTATCGAATAGAGCAACATGCTCGTTACCCATTAAGGCCACTTGCGCAATTCCAGTGCCCATGGCACCCGATCCAATAATTCCTATTTTCATGTTGCAAATTTCGTTAGTTTTGGTGAAGTGACTGCACCTTATTTCAAAATACACATTCTTTTCTTTTTGAGCTTCATGAGTTTTTCTCATGTGCAAGCCCAATCGCCTGTAAAATTTAAGGAATTAGCGAAGCAAGAGATTGACAACCGCAACTGGCCGTTGGCCTATGACTGGGCGAAGCAGGCTTATATGCTTGACTCTGCCAATTTCGAATCGCAAGTCTTGTTGGCCTTGTGCGCCAATGAAATTAAGGAGTACGAAGAAAGTAAACGCATATTCGAAAGTATATCAGAGAAGGACGCTGGAAAGCTTCAGCCCGATGCTAACTACTACTTAGCGCGCGCATTGAAGGAATTAGGATTTTACGAGGAGGCTGAAATCCTCTTCCGTAAATATGTCAAGAAGAGCAGAACCAAAAACATCCTTTTAAAAAAGAAGGCCGAACAGGAAATCAAGAACTGCGCTTGGGCGCTGAAGAACATTCAAACAGACGACTCGCTGCACGTCTATCGTCTTCCAAATACGCTTCAACATGAAAGTGCCGATGTTTTTCCGCGCATGAATGATTCCTTGTTGAATTATTTTTTCTATGAGGAAGAAAAGAAAATGTGGAGTCAGGTGACCCGTCCATTGGGAGAGGGGAAGATTAAGGTTCAAACTCCCATGTCATTCGGATACTTGACCTTTCTTGGAGATACCGCCGTTGGCGTTGAAACGAAGGAAGGCATTAGCTCAATGCTTTTGTTGGTGCGTCAAGACACAAGCTGGGTGGTTGCAAATAAGTTGGAAAAATTGAATGAAGGTCATTCCACGATGCCGCATTTGGTTCGTATTAACGGCGTCTTGCATTTGTTTTTTGTTTCCGACAGGGAAGGTGGTGAAGGTGGAAAGGACATCTGGATTGCCCGAGAAACAAAAGGAGTTTGGGGAAAGCCCTTCAATGCGGGAGGAAGAGTGAATACAATAGACGATGAGATTTCGCCCTTCTACTTCAATGATAGGTTGTATTTCACTTCAACATGGTACGAAGGATTTGGAGGATGGGAAATATATTTTTCGAAAGGAAAACCGGGAAGTTTCGAACGTCCTGAAAATGCCGGACGTGGATTGAATTCCAAATACAACGATTGGGGATTGAGTTTCAATCAAGAAAAAGGAATTGCATTTTTCACTTCCGATCGTCCATTAGATGACGGTTCGAAGTTTCCGCCTTGCTGCACGGATCTATACGCAGCGACTTGGACAATAGAAGAGGAAGAAATCACAAAGACGAAAACCGATTCTCTCTATACTTCCTTGTACGAATTGAATAAAGTTCTGCCAGTTAAATTATACTTCCACAACGACGAACCGAATCCAGATTCAAACGATACCACAACTGCGTTTATGTATTCTGAAACGTTCGTAGAATATTTAAAGTTGAAGGACATATACATTCGAAAATTAGGAAAGGAGCAAGGGGCTGCGGAATCGACAGACGAAGAGGTTGATGCTTTCTTTGAAAATCAAGTGCAGCAGGGGATGAACGATTTGACTCTTTTTGAATCGTTGTTGCGAAAAGAATTGTCAATAGGCAACACCGTGAAAGTCACTGTTCGTGGATTCGCAAGTCCCCTTGCAGCAAGCGATTATAACAGACGACTTTCATTGCGACGCATTGCTTCATTGAAAAACAAATGGATGAAAGATGAAATTTTTCAAAAGGCATTTGAATTGAAAACACTCGAGATCATTCCGCTTCCATTCGGAGAAAATCAGTCTAAAGCAGGAGTGAGTGATGATATTAAAAACGAAAAGAAAAGTATTTACAGTAAAGGCGCTCGACTTGAACGACGCATAGAGATTGAGAGTGTGTCGATCAATAAGAAGGAAGAGGAAACTACCAAGCTCGAAGTTGGAAGTGGTATTGTCTATTTGGGAAGAGTGGCTACGGGAAGTTTCACCTCCAAGGAAATTGTCATTTCTAATTCAGGAAATACGGAATTGAAAATAGACAATGTGGAAGCGTCATGCGGATGCACGGTGCCTGTTCTCATGAAAGATGTACTTGCTCCTGGCGAAAAGACAACGTTGAAAATAACATTCTCAGCTCCGAATAAAGCAGGAAAGGAAGTGAAATTCGTAACACTATTCTCCAACGGTAACGCCATAAAGGTCATTACCGTTGAAGCGATAGTGGAATAATTATTCTGCCGTTGCTGGTTGAGTTCCCTTCTCGACGTGCATCTTCACTTCATTCAACTCAGTGTCGAAATCTACGTGAAGTGTATCTCCAGGTTTAATCTGACTGTTAATGATTTCTTCAGCCAACGGATCTTCCAGATATTTTTGAATGGCCCTGCGTAATGGACGCGCACCGTATTTCTCATCGAATCCCTTATCGGCAATGTAGTCTTTGGCCGCCTCGGTTAGCGCAATGGTATATCCAAGCTCTGTGATACGAGAGAAGAGTTTCTTCAATTCGATATCAATGATTTGATGAATATCTTCTTTCTTCAATGCGTTGAAGACAATAATATCGTCAACACGGTTCAAGAATTCAGGAGAGAAGGCTTTCTTCAAAGCAGCTTCAATAATACCTTTTTTACTGTCGTCTTCTTGCGTTGAACGTGAAGTTGTTCCGAAACCAACACCGACACCGAAATCTTGAAGCTGACGAGCTCCAATGTTCGATGTCATAATGATAACCGTATTCTTGAAGTCGATTTTACGACCCATGCTGTCCGTCATTTGTCCATCATCCAACGCTTGAAGCAGTAGATTGAAAACATCGGGATGCGCTTTTTCAATTTCGTCTAACAAGATGATGCTATAAGGTTTGCGACGAACTTTTTCAGTCAATTGTCCACCTTCTTCATAACCAACATATCCCGGAGGTGCTCCAATTAAGCGAGAGACAGCGAACTTCTCCATGTACTCACTCATGTCAATGCGAATAAGCGCATCGTCAGAGTCGAACATGTAGCGTGCTAATTCCTTTGCAAGTTGTGTTTTTCCGACTCCTGTTGGACCTAAGAAAATGAATGAGCCAATCGGACGATTAGGATCTTTCAATCCTGCACGATTACGTTTAATGGCTTTCACCACTTTCAAGATAGCTTCTTCTTGTCCAATAACTCTTCCTTCAAGTTCCTTATCCATTTTTGCAAGACGACCACTTTCGGTCTCTGCGACTTTCTGAACTGGAATACCTGTCATCATGGCCACAACTTCTTCCACATTTGCCGCGGTTACCTGTGTTCTTTGGGTGCGAGACTCATCTTCCCATTTTTTCTTCGCTTCTTCGAGTCTATTCTCTAGCGCTTTTTGTCTGTCTCGCAGTTGAGCCGCCTCTTCGTACTTCGCACTGCGAACCACACGAAGCTTTTCTTCTTGAATCCCTTCAATTTCTTTTTCAATCTCAATGATCTCTTGCGGAACCGAAATGTTCTGCAAGTGCACACGAGAACCCACTTCATCCAACGCATCAATTGCTTTGTCTGGAAGGTGACGGTCTGTAATGTATCGCGCCGTTAACTTCACGCAAGCTAGTAATGCTTCTTCTGTGTAAGTAACGCTGTGATGAGACTCGTATTTGTCTTTGATGTTATTTAAAATCTGAATCGTTTCTTCAACGTTAGTTGGGTCAACAACTACTTTTTGGAAGCGACGCTCCAAAGCGCCGTCTTTTTCAATATACTGACGATATTCGTCTAGTGTAGTAGCACCAATGCATTGAATTTCTCCGCGAGCCAATGCAGGCTTGAACATATTGCTGGCATCTAAACTTCCGCTAGCTCCGCCTGCTCCAACAATGGTATGAATTTCATCGATAAAGAGAATGACATCTGGAGATTTTTCCAATTCATTCATAACGGCCTTCATGCGTTCTTCGAATTGTCCACGGTATTTCGTTCCCGCAACTAAAGAAGCAATGTCCAAGGTTACCACACGCTTATCGAAAAGCACACGCGATACTTTCTTTTGAATGATGCGAAGCGCCAGTCCTTCAGCAATGGCAGATTTACCAACACCAGGCTCACCAATAAGAATAGGATTATTTTTCTTTCTTCTTGACAGGATTTGAGAAACACGCTCAATCTCTTTCTCGCGTCCAACAATTGGATCTAATTTCCCTTCCATCGCATACTTGGTTAAGTCGCGACCGAAGTTGTCTAGCACAGGAGTCTTGCTTTTTGAATCACCGGGTTTCTTAACGGTTCCACCGCTTCCTCCTGTGAATGGACGATCTTCTTCATCGTCGTCATCTGAATTAGGAAATTCTGCACGTGGAAGATCTGATTTGCGAACCTCTTCATCCTCCCCGTCGCCTAGTTCGCGATTCACGGCGTTGTAATCCACACCCATTGGCTCGAGAGCTCGTGTAACTACATTGTCGGAATCTTTTAAAATTGTAAGAAGAAGGTGCTCTGTATTCACCATCGTCTTCTTGTGCGATTTTGCTTCGATGTAAGATAGCTTCAATACACGCTCGGCTTGTTTCACCAAGGATATGCCGGAACTGGTTACGGTTGAAGAACCGTAAGACCCCGCGTTTCGCACAGATGCTTCAACGCTTTTGCGCAAGAAGGAAAGATCTACGCCCAGGCTTTTTAAAACCTTAGTGGCGGTGCAATCTTCTTCACGAAGAATCCCCAATAAAAAATGTTCAATTCCAATGTAGTTGTGTCCCAACCGCAATGCCTCTTCTCTGCTGTATCGCAGCACTTCTTGTACTTGTTCTGAAAACTTAGCGTCCATATCTTTCCTTACCTTAGTTAGTCAACCTCAAATGTATTCCTTACTTCGGTTACAATAAACATTATACCATTGAATTTTCCACAGCCATTTTGACATTTGTGAATAACTATAAGCGACAGTTATGGTCAATTTTCTACCGATTCAGAAGTATTTTTGCGTACCCGTGACAGTACAATTTTATAAGCGGGAATAAGCACTATGGAAGCAGGAGAAAGAATTCTTAAGATAAACATTGAAGATGAAATGAAATCAGCCTACATCGATTATTCGATGTCGGTGATTGTTAGTAGAGCGTTACCAGATGTTCGTGATGGACTGAAACCCGTTCACAGACGTGTGTTATACGGAATGCTTGATTTGGGAATGTTGTCGAACAGACCTTACAAAAAGTCTGCACGTATCGTAGGAGAGGTATTGGGTAAGTATCACCCACACGGTGACTCGGCAGTATACGAAACTATGGTACGTATGGCGCAACCTTGGTCTTTGCGCTACCCGCTGGTAGACGGACAAGGTAACTTCGGTTCGATGGACGGTGACAACGCCGCTGCGATGCGTTACACTGAGGCACGTTTGCGCAAATTAGCTGAAGAACTTTTAGAAGACCTAGATAAGGATACGGTAGACTGGCAGGCCAACTTCGACGATTCGTTGCAAGAGCCAAAGGTAATGCCTGCGAAAGTTCCAAACTTGTTGTTGAATGGTGTAAGCGGAATCGCGGTTGGTATGGCAACTAACATGGCTCCGCACAACCTAACGGAAGTGTGCGACGGTATTGCTGCGTATATCGACAACCATGATATCACTATTGAAGAATTGATGCAACACATCAAGGCTCCGGATTTTCCAACAGGAGGCGTAATTCACGGATTGGAAGGCGTGAAGTCGGCTTACGAAACAGGAAGAGGACGTGTTGTTATTCGTGCGAAAGCGCGCATTGAAGAAGTTGCAAATCACGAATGTATTATTGTTGAACAGGTTCCTTACCAGGTCAACAAAGCTGACATGGTGAAGCGCACCTGGGAATTGGTTGTTGAAGGAAAGATTGATGGCATTGCTGAAATACGCGATGAGTCAGATAGAAATGGAGTACGTGTTGTTTATGAATTGAAGCGCGATGCGATTTCAAATGTTGTGCTGAACAACCTGTATAAATACACCGGACTTCAAACTTCATTCTCTGTAAACAACATCGCGTTGGTGAAAGGAAGACCTGAAGTATTGAACTTGAAGGACATCATTCGTCACTACGTTGAACACCGCCATGAAGTGGTTACGCGTAGAACGAAATTTGAATTGCGCAAAGCTGAGGAGCGCGCGCACATTCTAGAAGGATATTTAATAGCGTTGGATAACATTGATGCAGTGATTGCATTGATAAGAAAATCACAAACGCCAGACGAAGCGAAGGACGGATTGATTCAACAATTTAAATTGTCTGAAATTCAAGCGAAGGCCATTCTTGAAATGCGTCTGCAAAGACTTACCGGATTAGAGCGTGATAAGATTCGTGCTGAGCACGCTGAATTGATGGCGTTGATCACACGTCTTCGTTCAATTTTGGACAGTGAAGAATTGCGTATGCAAATCATCAAAGACGAATTAACGCATTTGAAAGAGAAGTTTGGAGATGAGCGTCGTTCTGTTATTGAATTCTCATCTGCTGACTTGAGCATTGAAGATATGATTCCTGATGAAGCGATGGTTGTTACCATTACGCACGCAGGTTATATCAAACGTACTAATCTGAACGAATACCGCACGCAGAGCCGCGGTGGCGTAGGAGCGAAAGGAACTTCTGCACGTCAAGAAGATTTTGTAGAACACATCTTCACCGCAACAAATCACGATTACTTGCTCATCTTCACTTTGAAAGGAAGATGTTTCTGGATGCGTGTGTTTGAAATTCCTGAGGGGGGAAAGACTGCGAAAGGACGTGCGATTCAAAACATGATTCAAATTGAGCCGGACGACAAAGTATTGGCTTACATCCCGGTTAAGGATTTGAATAACGTAGAAAACTTGAAGTCGAACTTCGTTATTCTTTGCACTAGACAAGGATTAATTAAGAAGACGTCGTTGGAAGCTTACAGCAGACCACGTTCTTCGGGTATCAATGCGATAACTATTGTAGACGGAGATGAGTTGTTGCAAGCACGCTTAACAACAGGTGCAAGCGAAATCATTATGGGAACGAAAGAAGGTAAAGCCATTCGTTTCCCAGAGGTGAAAGTTCGTGCAGTTGGAAGAACAGCGCAAGGTGTGAAGGCCGTTTCTCTTGGAAGCGCTACCGACGAAGTTATTGGAATGGTGTGCGTAGATGATCCGAACAGCGACATCTTGGTGGTATCTGACAAAGGATTTGGAAAGCGCTCTTCACTAGAAGACTACCGTGTAACGAATCGCGGTGGAAAAGGAGTGAAGACCATTAACATTACTGATAAGACAGGTCCGTTGTGTGCAATTCTTTCTGTAGACAGTGAATTTGATTTCATGATTATTAATAAATCTGGAATTGCGATTCGCCTGAGCGTAGATGCTTTGCGTGTGATGGGAAGAAACACCCAAGGAGTGAAGTTGATTAACCTTCGCGGAAACGACGCAATCGCGGCAGTGTGTGCTGTTATTCGTGACGAAAATGAAGGAGAAGTGACCGAAGGCGATGAAAATGCAGCCGAAGGTGAAACAGAGGTTCCAACGGAAGGAGGTGAAGAATAAATTGCAACAAATTCTTTTGGCACTAACGTTGCCAAAGGAGACAATGAAAAAATAATATCATGAAAAAAACACTAATTCTATTCGCGACTGTTCTAACATCGTTTACAACCTTCGCACAAGCTGAGCTTACGAATGCTTTCAGAGCAAACGAAGACAAGAATTTTGAAGAGGCCTTGAATTACATCAATCAAGCGTCTTCAAATCCAAAAGCAACCAGTAAGGAAAAATACTGGAGATATCGTGGTGATATCTATATGAACATTGCAATGGACAGTGTTTTAAGTATGAAGTATGCAAGTTCTTTTAATGAAGCTGTTACATCATACACGAAAGCGTTAGAGCTTAGTAAGGACTATGTAATGGAAATAGGCGCTGTTGTAGACAATGCGCGCCGATTGGAAGAAGGAAAGGCAATTGCGGCATACAAATCGAGCAACACATGCGGTGCGGCCGTTCATTACGACAATCTAATTGAGACCAGTAAAATGTTTGGTGTTTCAGACACGATCTATATTTATTACTCAGGTATTTGTCATGAAGCATGCGGAAATGTAGATAAAGCTTTAGCCAATTTTACAACATGTGCAAACATGAACTACCAAGCGGCTGATTGTTATTCGCGCATTGCCAATATGCTTATTAAAGCTGGAAGAAAGGAAGAGGCCGTTAAAATCTTAGGCGAAGCGCGTGCGAAGTACCCAAAGAACTCTTCAATTTTAACAGCAGAAGTAAACATTTATATTGAAGACAAGGATTACCAAAAAGCTCACGACGTTCTTATTGCCTTGGCTGAAGCCGATCCTAAGAACGAAAGTGTGTTGTTCGTGTTGGGTGTTACCTATGAAAAAAACAACAATCCAGTTGAGGCTGAAAAGGTTTACAACAGAGCATTGGAATTGAACCCGACATATTTCGATGCACATTACAACTTAGCTGTAATGAGCTACAACCAAGGCGTTGAGAAATTCAAAGTGTGTGACGCCATTCCTCCAAGAGAAGCTGCGCGTTTCGATGCATGCAAAGCTGAAACAAAGGTTGTATTTGCAGTTGCAGCGGAGCATTTTAAGGTTTGTTACGACCAAGATCCGACACAAGCTTCTTTGAAGAAAGTACTTCAAGAATGTTACAGAAAGTCAGGTCAAACAGACAAGGCAACTGAGTTGAAATAGAATATTTTTTTTAGATTGAAGAAGGGAGCGAAAGCTCCCTTTTTTAGTTTTCAACATTTCAAAAAGAAGATCGTTTTAACCTTCAATTTGTGGAAAAGAATAGCATGTTCAATTGGTCGAAATTAATGACGCATTCACTGCGTAGAATTGAAAAGAACGAAACCAATCAGGTCGTTTCCTTTCCGACAGGAATAGATTTGTGGGACAAGAATGGTGGAATTCGTTCACAAGAAATTTCTTTGCTTGTGGCTAACAAACATTCGGGAAGTACAAGCATGGCTTTGCAAATAGCATTGTTGAATGCCGACGCGGGAACACCAGTGCTTTATATCAGTTCAGATATTTCGCCAGAGCTATTCATGTATAAAATTATGTTACAAAAAGCAAAGGAGGAAATCCCTTCCTTTCACGAAGTAACTAACGACGTCTTATATTGGGACTCTCTATGTCTGAAGCATATGGAAGATCTGCACAGCAAGCCACTTTATTTCCAAGAATTCAAAGAGCCGAAATTGAATATCGCAATGGAGGGCATTGTTAAGTTTCGCGATAAACATCCAAAGGGACTCATCATAATCGATAAAATAAAATACAACTTCAACGAGGGAAAGCTTTCGCCTGAATTGTTGAAGATGTTCTTAACAGGACTGAAAGACGACATGCTAGGAAATGAAAGAGGGGTGCTAATTGTTGCAACAACAATATGTGATATGATAGATTATTCATACGGAAAATTCCCTTCGCTTTTGAGCGTTTTCAATTGGAATTTAATGGAGCATTTTACCAGTCGTGTGTTTATGGTTCGCAAGGATATTAATGCTTGGATGAACAACGATTATTTCCGTCCGGATTTCTTATTCGCATCCGGAGTCGCTATTACAGCAGACGCTCGAGTTAGAGACGAAGAAGAGTTGGTATATTATCATTCAACACACAGTCAGTTTTACAACAAGTCTAATCCTGTTATTAAACCACTCGACGAGGATGACAGTCCGTTTTAATGCACGCGAATTTTCTCTCCAATTTGAAGCGTTTTCGTTGGCTTGAAATTATTGAGTTTGCAAATTTTAGCAACTGTAGTGTGATGCTTTATTGCAATACCTGAAAGTGTGTCGCCAGATTTGATCTTGTGGAATTTTTTAAGCGGATTATCGAGGACTTCAGGAGAAGTTCTATTCGGCCCAGGAACAATTAATTTTTGTCCTATTCGAATGATACTTGATTCTTGAATGTTGTTTTCGCGACAGAGTGTTTTAACGGAAGTGTGCTCTTTCTCGGCTATTGAAGATAGGGACTCTCCCGATTTGACAGTGTGGATGTGGGATTGAAGTTCAACAGGAAGTTTTTCGTCGCGAACTTCCATCATTTCTTTTTGTGCTGAATCGTCTTCTTTCTGCACGTCATGAAGCTTTTGAACATCCTTTGTTTTGAGAATGGATTCTGTCATGCACGGACAAATGCGTGCGCGAGTTGCAGAGTCAGTGCTGAATTCAGAAAAGGGTTTGAACTTGAGTATTTCAGATTTAACATGAGGATATCCTTTGAAGGCACCATCGGTATTCTGCTCCCAGTACTTTAGAGCTTGTTGGTTATTCAGTCCACAAAACTGCATAAGTGTGAATGCGCTGAGCATTCCACTTTGGTGCCATCCGTTCCAACAATGAATGTAAAGGGGTTCTTTTTTTTCTGATTGAATGAGGCTGTTAATCTCTTCGAAAAATGTGAATACGACATCGCGATTTAAATCGGGTTGACAGCTGTAATTGAATCCAAGATCGAAGAGAGAATCTAAAGCGGGTTCAGGATAGTCTTCTTCAAAATATTTTGAATAGAGATAGATAGCCCCGCCGAAGCCGGCTTGACGCAAATTGTTTATTCCCCAAGGAGGAAGCGGATGTGAATTGTAGGTCTTCGGTTCAGCTTCTCTTCGATAAAAATTATTAGATCCGCCTCTATAAAGTATGTCGTGTAACACCACACGCATGTTGCGAACACCCAATAAATTTTCAGGACCAATTCCCTTGTTGTTCACCAATTTGGTTTGAACGCTGTCGAGCCCAAACAGATCTTTTTGAGCAGATGAATCAACACCAACGAGTAGGAGTGAGGCAACGAGAATATTCCGACGCAACGATTTCAACATACATCAAAAATACACAAAGAAGTATGGAAGTTCATTCTCGAAGAACAAGACTTCCTCACCACTTATTGTGCATATTCGAAGAGTTCCTTTGTGGAGTAGCTGCTGTAGTAATTCAGAAAACGATTTTTCCATCCAACGTTATTG
>Ga0114971_10002144_pt1 | contig 13604 bp, 13 predicted proteins | sample M_140625_MF_Meta_FD_87320 | JGI IMG/M metagenome (GOLD analysis project Ga0114971, IMG submission 87320) | Freshwater microbial communities from Lake Montjoie, Canada to study carbon cycling - M_140625_MF_MetaG | ecosystem: Environmental > Aquatic > Freshwater > Lake | place: Lake Montjoie... | reverse complement strand
TGCAGAACACCACGCCTTGTAGTGAATCGGCATTGTGTCCGCAAGAGTTCCATCACAATCAAATATGAAGGCGTCAATTCCCGTTTCTGGGAGAATTGGCTGCCATGAGTTTTTGTTTTCCACCTCCTGAGGCTAAAGTCCCATTCGCAGGAATGCAAAGCAGGTTAAGCACGCTTTTTCGTGCACATGGCAAGCCGTGTGCTTAGGATTACGCACGGAAATGCGTTTTTCAACCGTCGCCTTTATTTTTACTGTGTCACTGGGATCCCTTTCGATCTCAGCAACATCCCTTTACGCCGCGCCTGAAGCGCGGGACACCTACACGGCTCCGCCTTCGAGCAGCGTGGCTGCGGCCACCAACACGCCCCCAGATCGCTCTACTTCAATGGGTTACCCCCTGACATTGCGGAACGTCGGCTACTTGGCCACCGTCGGCCCCGCCCCAATGCGCTTCGGTCCACAGTCTCCCGCCGGTAACGAACGCACCCCACCGCGGGTGCCCGTGAGTAATCGCCGTCCTGAGCTAAGCGAAACGGCTGAAGGCAAAGCTCGGACAGAAGCCATTGAGACCTACCGCAGCATATTCAAGGGCAAGGTACCCATTCCCGAAGGTTCGCCAGAAAGCGGTATTCCAGCACCCAATCCGTTCCTCGAACAAGGTCCAGGATCCAGCGGAAACGAAATTATGGAATTCTTCCAACAGCCTTCCGTAGAAGGAGATGCACAGAAACGCTCTAACCGCTTCTTGTTTGACCCTATCTTCCAATCGGCTCAACCGCCGGTTCCCGGAACCCTGCCACAGAGTCGTGCAACACTTCGCTAAACTCCGCCCCCCGAAAGGGTTCATCTTGATTTGCGCCGCCATGGTGCTCAGCCAAGGAATCGCCGCGCCGAAGGACTCACCGGCGCCGACGAAAGGGACTGCTCCTTCGAGTGATGGTGCCGGTGCGCCCGACCCGAAGTCCAAGTCCGCAGTGACTGAAGAACTTCGCGAATCCAACAAATCCGCGGAATCCTCAGCGAACGCCTTCAAAGAGTCGGCCAAAGCTGCCCGCGCACTTTTAGAAGCCGCCAAAGCGGAAGAAGCCATCATTCAGCAGGCGGAAAAAGCTGCCGTTGAGAAGATGGAAAAAAAGGCCGCCGCAGACAAAGTGGCGGCCGATAAGGCGAGCAAGCCCTCAGGCGACAAAGCGGCTCCACAAACTGCTGCCAAGCCGGAGGCGGCCCCTGTGGTTAAAAGCGAAGCCCCGAAACAAGAAGAGCCGCCGAAGATTTCAAAAACGCCGGAGTCCACTAAAGGGATGTCTGCGAAACAGCCAGAAGCGGCAGCTACCCAACCTGAAACGGTTGCCGCCAAACCGGAATCGTCCAGTCCTGCTCCCTCTCCTAATCCCTCCGTTCCTGCCGTTTCGACTGCAGCCGGAGCGGTTCCCCAAGATGCCGCAGCCGCAGCTGCTGCCTTGACAGTTCCAGCTGAGGGAGAAGCGCCGAAAAAGAGAAAATCACGGTTCGGTTCCAGCAGCGCCGACTTATTTGGCGACGATGGCAAAAAGGGGAAGAAGCCCAAAGAGCCAGCCATTCCTCTCACACCCGAACAGGTCAAAGCTTCTGAAATCAAAGCCTTTTGCGAAAAGGCACGTGCCGCTATTCGTAAGGGCGACGATGTTGTGGCCGAGGGTTTTCTTGTTTCGCTGATCTCGGTGGACTTGCCAGACTCTGAAAAGAAGGGGGCCCTCCAGGAAGTCGCTGGCATTTACGAGGAGAAAGGCGACATGACCAAGGCCATCGCCATTTACGAAAAGCTTTGCAGCGTGCTCGACAAGGATCTGGACACATCGACCTGGCTCCTAAAATTAGGGCAGTTATACCGCGATGCAGGGGCCTACCAAATGGCCATCTCCCGTTATTACGCCGTGATTCAGTTGGGCATGAAAATGGGCACCACGGACTTCGAACGTTTCCAAAAGGCCACCCGAGAGGCACAACGCGAAATCGCCAACACTTACTTTGTGAAAGGAGACTTTGAGCAGGCTCAGAAGTTTTACAACATGGCCCTGCGCTCGGATTTGCCCAAGGAAGAACGCGCTGTGGCGATGTTTCGATCAGCGCACTGTACCTTCATGCGCAACGACATGAACGGTGCGACCAACGCCTTAGAACGCTTTCTCAAAGATTACAGCAAACATCCCGCCGCCGCTGAGGCGCGTTACATGCTGGCCTCGGCTTATAAAACGCTGGGACGCCCCCAAGACGCCTACGACACGGTGATAGATCTTTTACGCTCGGCAAAAGATAAGTCAGAAGCGGATCCCAAAGCTTGGTCATTCTGGCAGAAAAAAGCAGGGAATGAGTTTGCGAATGACTACTACCAAAGAGCTGATTTCGTAAATGCAGTGACCCTTTACCAAGCGCTGGCAGCGTTGGAGACTGCTCCCGAATGGCGCTGGCCGGTGGTGTATCAGATGGGCCTTTGCTTTGAGCGGCTTCGCCTTGAACCTCGTGCACTGGAATGCTTTAAGTTTATTGTCGACGAGAACAAGAGGCCAGAATCCCGGGCAAAAAAAATGCCTCAAAGTGTTGGAAATCTGGTGAAAATGGCTGGTTGGCGCGTGGAGCAGTTGGCGTGGGAGGGCTCCACCAACTCTCAACTCCGAACGACCGCTGGCGGTGAAGTGATGAAAGACATCCCCCGCTAAGCGTCCCTCATTATCGTTCTCCGTTAAATATCCCTTTCGGCCCTCCAGACACTAGGTAAACTAAGGCGACATGGAACCTAAACTTTCACAGGCACAAACTGCGCCAAGAGTTTCCATGGTGGACTTGATCTGTTCCCATTCTTTGTTATGCGAAGAAGTGTACAATCTGTTGATTGAAGAAAACAGAGTGCTTCGCGGAAGTGGCAGGATGGAACCGTGGCAGGTTTTGGAGAAAAAACGTCTCTTATTGAGAGCGCTGGAGGATTCGCTTTCGACGATGCGTCAGGCCTCAAGTGTGGCCAAAGCACCTAAGACTCCTGCCCTTAAAGCTGTGGCGGCCAAGGCTCAACGTGTCCTTTTGAAGGCGATGCTTTTGGATAAGGAAAATGAGCAACTGCTCCTAAAACACGCCCTGTCTTCTTCCGGTGGAGACCTGCAAATTATTCCTAAGCCAACCGCCAGGCAGGTAAGAAAACGCTACGAGACTCAGAATTAAACATGACATTTTTGCCGAGTGAGTGCATTGGTAGGGACACCCCCCGTCCATACACTCATGGCTGTCGAAAAAATTCTTGTCGTAGATGACGAACCTTTTATCCGGAAAACCTTTGAGGAGGTTTTGCGGGGGAAACGTTATGGGGTAAGCAGTGCGGGTTCAATTGCTGAGGCTGAGCGCCTCATGAAGAAGGAGGAGTTCGACGTTATCTTTGTCGATGTTCGTCTTCCGGATGGAGAAGGCACCACTTTCCTGTCCCGGTGCGCCAAACAGAATCATCCTCCATTGGTGATCATGATGAGCGGCTTCGGCTCAATTGAATCCGCGGTGGAATGTATGAGAGCGGGCGCTTTTGATTATTTGCTAAAACCTTTTTCGATCGGACAAATAGAGGTTCTGGTGCGCAAAGCTGAAAGTTATCGCCAGATGAAAAAGGTCAACGAGTATCTTGCCGCCGAACTTGCGGGAGCCAAAGATCTGGTGGGCGAGAGTGAGCCGATGAACCGCCTGCGCGACATGCTAAGGCGAGTGGCCCCCACAGAGGCCACTGTGCTTATCCAAGGCGAGAATGGCACGGGCAAAGAGTTGGTGGCGCAGGCCATTTACCACGCCAGCGCTCGTGCTACAGCGCCTTACATCCGAGTAAACTGCGCCGCTCTTTCTGAGAACCTGATGGAAAGTGAGTTTTTCGGCCACGAAAAAGGCTCCTTTACCGGCGCTGCGGAGCGGCGAGAAGGACGCTTTGAACTGGCCAACGGCGGCACCCTTTTGTTGGACGAAATCAGTGAAATTTCCCCACGCCTCCAAGCCAAGCTGCTGCGTGTACTCCAAGAGCGTGAATTTGAACGGGTCGGCGGGGTTAAAACCATACACGTCGACGTGCGAGTGCTGGCAACCACCAACCGCGACTTGCGACAATCCGTGGAAAAGGGCGATTTCCGAGAAGATTTGTATTATCGCCTCAACGTTTTCCCTGTTTTCGTTCCTCCCTTGCGGGAACGTGACGGTGACATCCCCATTCTAGCGAAACATTTCCTCGAAAACTTTTCGCGACAGTACACTCGGCCCGATTTGCAACTGAGTCCTCGGTGTCTCGAAATCTTGGAATCGCATCGCTGGCCCGGAAATGTGCGCGAATTGCAGAATACCATCGAGCGCGCCGTAATCATGAGCGAGCCGGGTCACCCATTGAACCCCTCTCTACTGGGCCTGTATGAGGTCCAAAACACTTTCAGTCCTAAAGTATGCGAGCCTCAAGTTCAAAGCGTTGACCTCCCCGAAGAACAATTGCCGCGTCCTACCAAGGCCCAAAACGGCACCCAAGCTCCGGCACGGTCCCTGTCAAACCACGCTTCAAAAGCGCCCGTAGCCCTCGCTGATATCGAAAAGGAACACATCCTTCACGTGCTCGAGACTTGCGTAGGTAACCGGACCCGCGCGGCAGATGCGCTTGGCATCAGCATCCGCACGTTGCGAAACAAGCTGAACGAATACCGAAGTGTTTGAACGAATCCGCACGATGGAGGGGAGGATTCGTTCTTAGTTCTTGGTTTTTTGTGCTTAGTTCTTGGTGCTTGGTGCTTGGTGCTTGGTTTAAGCGGGGGGAGAAAGCGGCTTAGACGGTGAAAGAAGGTAGCTTAACGATCGCGCCGCCTTTGAGCGCTGACTGGTGAGCACACAACCCAACGCACGTCCAATTCGCCGACTGCTTCGCATTGGGAAACGGCTGGCGGTCTTCCACCAAGGCACTGACAAATTCATGCACCAAATGGGGATGAGAGCCTCCGTGGCCAGCGCCCTGCGTGAAGGATAAATGAGCCTTTTTACCCACACCATACACGCCGTTGGTGGTGAAAGGGCGGATCGCCTTCGGCAGTAATTTTGCGTAATCCGGAGCCTTTACGTATTTGGGGATCCGTTTCTCTGGCAACTTAGCCTTATGCATGACCATGGGCTCGTGTTCGATGAGCGGCCACTCCACGGACGCCTTGTCTCCATACACGTCGATGCTTTCGCGATACTGGCGCGCCGTATCAAATAAACTACGGATAATACGAGCCGAGAGATCGCTCCCCGCGAACTTAATGTGCGCCGTTTCCACCGCAAACGGCGAGCCGTAATGCTTCTGGAGTTCCTTGCGAATCGTTCCCGAGCCGAAGCAGCTCACGTACTCCGCTGCCGCCCCAGCCAGTCCACTTACGGGCCCAACACAATGGGTCGCGTACCACATCGGAGGAAGTCCCGGCCAGTAGTTCGGCCATCCATCCATGTCCTGCTGATGGCTTGCCTGAAGAAACTGCAGCTTTCCAAGCTCGCCTTTTCGCAACAACTCTTTCAAAAAAAGGTATTCGCGGGCGTACACAACCGTCTCAGCCATCGTGTATTTCAAACCCGTCTTTCGTACGAGTTCCACGATCTGTTTACACTCCTCAACCGTGGTCGCCATCGGCACCGTACAGCTGACATGCTTCCCGGCCTTCAGCGCCGCAATACTCATCCAACCGTGATCGGGAATGGGAGAATTGATGTGAACCGCGTCAACTTTTGGGTCCTTCAGCACGTCCGCAAAGTCCGTGTAACGCGCTTCCACGCCGAAAGCATCGCCGATTGCTTCCAGCTTTTTGCGATCCCGCTGGCAGATCGCAACCATGTGGGCATTGGGATGGTGCTGATAAATCGGGATGAATTCCGCACCGAAACCCAGACCGACTATCGCGATATTTACTTTTGAACGAGACATAAGAACAAAGAATTTGGGAAGAGATTCACCGCGCCATTATGCTTAAAGGGCAGAGAACTGGCTCTGACAATTTTTGTTAAGAAACGGACATCCACTCCGGCAATTACTCCAAACAGGATGCTTCCTTCGTACTACGCACAAACAGGCGTCCCCCAGAAACGCTGGGTGTGGTCCAGCACTTGCCGTCCAGCACCTTTTGACGCCCGAGCTCCTTGTACTCGCCAGGGGACGCAGCGAACCGGACAATTTCGCCGGCATCCGAAAGCGCAACGACGTCATTTCCAATCAATATCACGTGCCCTGGTCCAAAGCCTTCCTTCGTCCACTTGATATCACCCGTTGCAAGCTCCACGCACTTCACCGGTCCTTTTCCGTATTCCTTAAACTGGAACATGCCGTACATGAAGCCGTCCTTGAGCACCGGGGTGCTCCAATGATTGGCCAAGGGAGTGTTACCTGGAGCGCGAAAAATCTCGGTGGCCTTGAACTCGCCACCCTCCTTCGTGAGTTTGACTGCACCGGCACCCACACCATAGCCCGCAGAGCAGTATACAATGTCACCGCCGACCACGGGCGACGCTGCCGTCGAAACTTTGTATGGGAAAGCGTACCGCCACAATTCTTTACCTGTTTTAGGCTCAACAGCAAGCAAGCCGGATTGAAGGAAAAATATCACCTGTCTCTGGCCCAAAATGGTTGCTGCAACTGGCGTGGCATGCGTCATTTTTTCGTCGAACGCCTTCCAAACCACCTTGCCATCGGCTGGGTTCACCGCCAAAAGAGACTCCCCTGCTCCACCGCCCGCCAAGTAAATCAAACCACCTTCGAGCAGAGGCGAAGCTGCGTTCTGCCACGGAATATTGCGCCCCACGTGTTGAGCTTTGAGGTCCAAGGCCCAAACTTCCTTGCCCGTAGCAGCGTCGAAACAACGCAGGGCAAGCTCCGAGGAAAGGACCACGACGGTTTTACCCACAATGGCCGGCGTGGAACGCGGTCCGTCTCCACCCTTGTTATCGGCCGTGCCGTCGTTGCCCCCTTTGTCATATTTGGCTACCTGCAAAGCAACGCTCCACAGTTCAGCACCCGACGCAGCGTTGTGCGCGACGAGAACTTCCTGACTCGCGCCGTCTATTTCCTTAAGCGAAAGGGTGAAAGCGCGACCTTCTGCCACGGCGAAGGAGCTGAAGCCGCCATCGCTCGCTACTTTCCACACGGAATTCAAACCCGCTGGTTTCCACTGAATTTGCTCGGTGCAAACGCCATTCCCAGCAGCTCCTCGGTATTGCGGCCAGTCGGCAGCGTGAGCCACATTAGCAACCAAGGGAGTGCATAACAGGAGTTTAAGGAGTGTGTTTTTCATAAAATGATAGGGGTGACTTTAACAGAGTGGATGAAAAATATTCGGTGAGCCTCTTTATCGTGTCACGCCTCATTGGGCGATCCAGCGAAGATCATCGAAACGCAAAGGGGTCCCTGAGTAAGGACTGCCCCAAATGGCGGCGCGGCCAGCGGCGATATCGATGGCCACTTCCCATCGAATCTGAGGCTCGGTGGGCGCTGTGCCGCCTTCAGTCCATGCGCTGCCTTCGATAATCCAACCTGCGCCCTGCCGACGAAAAGAAAGTTTAAGCTGCGTCCAGGAACCGGCTTGCCATGCAAAGGGCACGCCCAACAAAGGGTCGTCTCCCTTGTAAATCTCAAGCTGCCCCTTGCCCGGACTCACCTGCAATCGATAGCCCCCCGCCCCGCGTAAACTGAGGCCAAACGTCGGAAATTTGCGCCCAGTTTTCGTCCCAAAAAAACGTCCCTCCAACGTACAAGGCTCGGCACTGGCCGGACCAAATAACACGCCAAAAGTATCCAGTGGCGAACCCGGCAATTCCAGATAATGCGCTCCTCCCTCCACTACTACGGAGAATTCACCTGCCAACGCCAAAAATCCCTTCGGGAGCCCACCAGCTGGCAACGCATTGAAATTCTCCTCAAACAACACCGTATCTGCAGCGGACACCCGCCCCAATAACGCCGCCATTCCAAATGCCAACAAAGCGAGTTTTTTCATTTTCCTACACAAATCAGTTCTTCAGCCGTACGCAGCAAAATATCGCCGCCACTCAAAACCACACTGGAGCGCGTCGGCGCCCCGCCCCCCATAGGCGCGGTGAGCAACACTTCTCCGGCGCTGGCATCCACGACCACGACAGTTCCGCGTTCGCTGATGCAAAAAATGCGCCCATCCGCGGCAGTCGGGGAGGCTTTGAAGTTCTCACGTACACCCAACGAAACCTGCCATTTTTTCTCCCCCGTCTCAGGATTTAGAGCCGTGAGCATCTGCTTGTCTCCATCGAGAACGTGCAGGACTCCGTTGTAAAGCACTGGAGTGCAAACATCCGGGGGGAATTCCTCGAACTTCCACGCCGTGTGCGTTTCGGTGACATCGCCCTTGCCCCCACTACGGACTCCGATCACCGGCACCCGCTTGGGGCCGGCAGCGATGGCAATGTCCTTAAAAATTACTGGCGAGGCCACAATACGCATCCATTCGCCCTTCTTCGGATTAAAACCGCCGCTGCGCCACAATTCAGAACCATCTTCCAGCGAGTGAGCGGTGAGATAATCGCCTCCAATGATAATTAACTCCTTACGCCCGTTCGTCACCAACGGCATCGGCGTGGCGTAACTTTCCTTCGACTCCATTCCTGCATCGGTGGGACGCAGCGCGCGCCAGATGGTTTTGCCCGTCTTGGCGTCCACACAAAGCAGGAAGGATTCGCGCCCCGGCTTGCCATCCAGAGCGTGAGTGTAATCCTGTGGGACTGGGTCGCGCTGGAGCACTTGCAAATAAAGACGTCCCTCAAAAAGCAAGGGACTTGACCCGTACAGCCACATATTAGAGAAACGGCCAAACTCCTCCGCTAAGTTCCGCGTCCAGAGCTGATTGCCCTCAAAATCTAGCGCCGTAAAATCGCCGGTTCCATACAGCGCGTAGACGGCCTTGCCATCGGTAATGGGGGAAGGCGAGGCCATGTTGGGAGAAGTCTTGCCCTTCGTCATATCACCAGTAGCCAACACTTTCTGCCAAAGAATTTTGCCTTCTCTCTTATCGAGGCACAGAAGCATCAGTTCCTTGTCAGCGTTTGGAGAAGACACAAAAATCCGATCCCCCCAAACCGCCGGCGTGGCTCCGCTAAAGCCCGGGAGCGGCGTTCTCCAGCGCACTCCCTCTGTCGTGGACCACTGCTTTGGAAGACCGGTTTCATCCGAGGAACCGTCCAGCGAAGGGCCTCGCCACTGCGGCCAATTGGACGCCTCAGCGCTAAAAGTCAGAAGGGAGAGGCCGAGGGAACAGCAAAGTTCAAAGTGAAAGATGTTGGAACGCATTAAAAAGAGAGGTGACTGGAGAACAACCCGTCTCGCGCAGAAACCTTGGAGGGGGTTCACAAATGCTAAGAATCAGAGGAACGATACCAATCGGAAGGGAAAAGCGAATTAAAGCGAATCCGCTACCTTTTGTATGGGTGGCATGCTGGCGGCGTCCAGTTTACGATAAAGGGTCGCGGAAGAAATACCCAGGACTTGAGCGGCGCGCTCCCGAACGCCACGGTTGGCGCGGATGGTTTCCTCGATGAAGCGGCGTTCTTGGGCGGCAATGAACTCGCTCAAGGGCCGCCCAATGGGAAGCGATGCTTGGGACGGCGCGGCGGTTGCGTAAATCGGGGAGTGCGCAACGGCGCCGGTCAAAGAAACAGGTTCGCTTGCCACCACGTGCGGCGGGAGATCCCCTAATTGAACCACCCCTTTTTCGCACAAAGCGCAAGCTCGCTCGACCGCGTTCTCCAACTCGCGCACATTCCCCGGCCACGAATAAGAGCACAACGCTTGCATCGCACTTTGATCCAAGGTCGTCAGGCGGTTTGAATTGCCAAACAAAGTGTGCTTTTGGAGAAAGTGCTCTACCAACAGAGGAATATCCTCCGGTCGCTCCCGAAGCGGTGGAACTTCCAACGGAATCACCGCCAATCGGTAATAAAGATCTTCTCGGAATCCACCCGCCTTCATCTTTGTAAAAAGAGGCTCGTTGGAGGCTGCCAAAACTCGCACGTGGATGGGTATATTTCGATTCTCTCCCACCCTGCGGATAACCCGCTCTTGCAACACCCGCAACAACTTCGTCTGCAAAAGGGCAGCCATCGAGTTGATCTCATCCAGAAAAATCGTCCCTCCCTCCGCCTCTTCAAAAAGTCCCGCCTTGTCCTGCACCGCGCCAGTAAAAGAGCCCTTTTTGTGCCCAAAAAGTTCACTTTCCAACAAATTCTCCGGCAACGCGGAGCAATTGATTGCCACAAAGGGAAGGCTCCGCCTCCCTGAATTAAAATGCAATGCCCGAGCCACAAGCTCTTTGCCCGTACCGCTTTCTCCCGAAATTAGAATCGTCGAGTCGGTGCGAGCCACCTTCCCGATCAACTCAAAAACATTCTGCATCCGAGCCGAACTCCCAATGATGTTCTCAAAACTATGCCCTTCGCGAACCCTCGCGCCCGGATCAGGAAAAGGACTTTCGGTATCCGAAAGCACCCTCTGAATCGCCTCCTTTAAATCCCCCATGTGAAAGGGCTTGAGCAAATAATCTGCAGCGCCCGCCCGCATCGCAGCTACCGCCTCGGACACACTCTTGTTTCCAGTGAGTAAAATCACAGGCACGCGAGGCAGACTGGCCCGACACACTTTAAGAACCTCCAAATCACCAGCATTTCCTGCATTGGATTGTGCTATGACCAACTGCGGCGCATGGCTCAGAAGAAGATTTAGCGCCTTTCTTGTTGAAGAATACACAACAGCCGAGTGAGCGATCTCGGCACAGAGAGCCGACATCACTTGCGCCATCGCGGGATCATCATCAATAATAAGTACTCTAGCCATCCGGTGAGGGGGTTCCGGTAAAAAAAAGCGGTGAGAAGCGAAGCCGATTTCGTTCCAAGACAGACTCAGCCTAACGCACGAAAAGGACACCAACCACCGAGATCATTTACTCTCAGAAATGAGGCACTCATGGGAAGCAGAAAAAAAGACCGACAATGTTTCTCTACCCCGTTTCTCGACCCCGTTTCTAGCACCTATTGCGCATTGTTTTCCGCCCGTGGCCCAGTTGAGACGCCAAGTTTCGTGCGGCTAGAGAGTTTTGCGCCGCCCCAGCAATCACGCAGGGGCGTTGAGAAGCTCCAAAAGAAGTGCCTGTCTACGCACATTCCCGCCTTCCTCGAGAACTGCCTGACGCTTCCAAGAATCTCCAAGTAAAATGGATGCAATGACATCTACAAGCACGTCTGGGTCCTCGATCTGTGAGAGGTGCGTGGACATTTGCTCCTGATACTCCCCTCCTTTCTCCTCCAAAAACTCGTGTAACTCCCGCAAGCGTCCCTTCTTCTGGGCAGGTGTCTCCGCATCCTTCGTGCCGTGGAGCACCGTCCGAGCCATCCGAAAAGGGGTTAATTGCGGCCAACCCGTCAGACGTACACGCGCCACGCCTTCCAGCACTAAATTTAAAGTACCATCATCGCCCCTCACGCAGGCGCGAATCAAACCCACGCCCGCCACTGGGCAAACCTCATCGTTTTCAGGCCCTCTGGGTTGGGCCATAATTAAAAACCGATCCGTGTCCAGCGCCCGTTCCAGCATCGCCCGATAGCGCATCTCGAAAATGAACAAGGGCAACAACATATTAGGAAAAAGTGTCACCCCATCAAGTAGCATCACCGGCACCACTTCAGGTAGATCAAAAACTGCTTCGCTGGAATCTCCCTCACCGGATAATCTCATACCCTCACTCTAGCACCTATCGCAGCGCGGCGCATCTGAACATTTGCACTCCTACTCGGGGGAAGTCAGCGTGCAGCCGTGCTTCCAATCCGAATATGCGTGCACGGTCGCAATGTAGTCTAAATGAGCCGAGCGCTCGGGCGCCGGTGCAATGTTCCAATCCCACGCAGACGCCGCCTGCGGCAGTGACACTCCTTGCAGAACATCCCAGCCTTGTGGAGCCGCAGACTCGGCACCCGCCGCCGCTTCGAGCCTTAGTTCCGAGCGCCAACGTACATCCGTGATCAATGCGGTGTGTCCCGGCAAGCGCCGCAAATAATCAAGGTGCGCTTCAAGCAACTGCTTTTGCATTCGGGCCACTTCGTCCTCCGATAGAATTCCTTTCAGAAAGCGCCCCGGAACCCACGCCAACTGGGAAAGGAGATTGACCGAAACACTCAGATCCAAGCGCTTTTCCTCTAAAAAGGCGTTCGGCTCCGACTTCGGCAGAGTTTCGCCACGAGAATGAGTCATCTTCGACAAATGCGTCGCAACCCCTGTGACATCCAACGCGCACAGACGCACATTGGGAAAACCACGAGCAACCCAACGCGTGCGAAGCGTATGCACCACATCCGCCAGAATAACTTCTTCAAACATCGAAGAAAGTTCGCGTAACGGAATATCGTGGAGCAGACCGGCGCCGAACATGACGGCGATGCGTCGATTTTGAGCCAACGCCGCTGCTTCGAGAATAGCCGCTTTGGTGCGCAGCAAATGCGGTTTCCATTGTGCAGAGCATCTCGAGTGACGGGCAGCGACCTGGATACTTGAAGTGAGAAAACCCATCGAACGAGCGCTCCAAGAGCAAGGCGTCGCGCAGTATTCGAGCAGTTCTAAAATCACGATTGCAGCAGGAAAAAAAGACGCTTAAACAAACTATAAGTGAACGCTGAAGCGCTGACGTGGGTCAAAAAGAATAAAGGGGCGTGAGCCACAAGTCTTCGCAGCTCAATTCGACGCGTCCCCTTTATGGCTTTCGCTACACTCTCCGTTCGTAATTTCACCCCTTTATTTTTAAACACACTCTCAAAATCCGATGAACAAACCCTCCAACCCTCCAAACTGCCTCTTTGGTCAGATTCGTGGAAACACGGTAGGCAGCACGCTTAGCGGTAAGTTTACCCTCAACATGAAACGGTCGCTTTCACCCATCCTCCTTGCGTTAGGTGTGATGGTTTTTCTGCCGGGATGCGTCACGGAGGATGCGGGACTGCCCTCCTACCCCGTCTCGTCCCGTAGTCAGGCGATGCAGGTGTTTGATGTAGAGATTGTTTCCGTGCGACGGGTGGCGCTTCGTGGAGAGTCTTCCATCGTAGGAGTGGGTGCGGGGGCACTCGGAGGTGGCATCGCAGGTTCGATGATTGGTCATGGCAGCACATCGGCACTTACCGCTGTGGGCGGTGCATTGATAGGCGGGTTGGCCGGAGACGCGGTTGAACGCAAAGTAACCTCCTCCACGGGTGTAGAAATTATGGTGCGCACCCGCTCTGGGCAGGCTTGGAGCATTGTCCAGAAAGATCATGGCGAGAACTTTCAGCGCGGAGAATGGGTGCGGATGCTCATTAACGGCGACAAGCGCATTATTACGCGCTGAAGTTACCTGCGATCCGCGTGGACCGTCGCGGCGGAGCGCTCTGGAGAAGACGGGCGTGGGTTACCAACCGTGGGATACCAACTCATACCAAATCTTCAAGAGAACTGGTCCTTCTATCCCGGGAACGCGGAGCCCCAGCTCCGCTTTGACGCTCCAAAAGCTCAGACAGGCATTGCGGAGCTGGGGCTCCGCGCTCCCAGGTGCTGAGGTCTTTTGAAT